>OGQM01000148.1_pt1 | contig 74687 bp, 79 predicted proteins | sample 1553191 | NCBI WGS metagenome assembly OGQM01 (sample SAMEA2579954, study PRJEB22360) | human gut metagenome | biome: human gut; feature: human-associated habitat; material: faeces | place: Denmark | collected 2008/2010 | reverse complement strand
ACTATAGCATTAAGGAGGCCCTATTACACCGGTTGTCCGTCATGTTGCACCGATTCAAACGTCATTCGAAACCGGTATGACCGCTAGTGGCGCACCGAATTAGCCGTCAATTGCACCCCATTAGCTCCATATATAGGAAACTGGCCTTCTGTATATTCATCAAAATCAGATTCTTTTGACGAAGAACTATTATTTTCTAAACATTCATAAATGTGAGTGTTCGGCTTTTGACTTCCGATAACTTGTTTACTAATTTTCTTTTTTAAAGCTTTATAATCTTCAATGATTTTACTTTGAGTTTGGATTTTTTTCTCAATTTTAATCATCAGATCAACAATTTTCTTCTGTTCTTGTTTTTCAGGTATAAACATTTTAAGCTCATTAAAAGCTGATGATGAAATGCCATAAATCTTACTTCCATTAGCAATTTTAAATATTTGCTGTTTCATCGCACTCGATTGGAAATAAAACCCTTTAAATCCATTCACAATTAAATTTGTTTTATTTTTTGCATGTATTGTGTGTAATCCTGAAACTATCTTTTGATCACCAATATCTAACATTTCTACTGGCCTTCCTACATCTTTCCTGTCTTCAGACGCGTCAGCTAAGATCAAATCTCCATTTTGAATTAAAGTATGTTTCAATGGAATAAATGATTGATTGATGTAAGGGAACAATCTATCTTCTCCGGCAATACAAGTAGTTTGAAAACCATTATGTATCAAGCCATAATGTAGATTTTTTAAAGAAGAGTCTTGATCGTATGCTAGTTGATCCCAAGATAAAGAATTTGTAGGAAATGTAGTCAATAGTTCTGAAACTATGTAATTATTCCACGGTTCTATGAATTGAGGAAATCTCAAATTAGGAACATTTGGGTTTTTATTTTTCTTATCCATAGCATTAATCCTCCAAAAGTCCAAGTTCTTTTAAGTATACATCGATCTCTTTATCAAGCTCATCACGCTTAGCTTCAAGCTCTTTGATTTCTTTCATAACAGCATGAATATCGATTTCTTCTTCCTCTTCAAATGTATCTACATAACGAGGTATGTTTAAGTTATAATCATTCTCAGCAATTTCCTCTAAAGATGCACAATGAGCATATTTTTCAACATCTTTACGTGCTAAATATGTATCCATGATTTTTTGAATATTTGCATCAGTTAATCTATTTTGATTTTTACCTGATTCGAATTCTTTTGAAGCATCAATAAAGAAGATATCATCATGTGTTTTACATTTTTTAAATACAAGTACACATGTAGGAATGGATGTACCAAAGAATAGGTTTGCTGGTAATCCAATAACTGCATCTAACCAGTTCTTTTCTTTGATCAAATATTGTCTAATAACTCCTTCTGCAGCACCTCTAAACAAAACTCCGTGTGGTAACACAACAGCCATTGTTCCTGCATCATCTAATAAATACAGCATATGTTGTACGAATGCATAGTCTGCTTTTGACTTTGGTGCTAATTTTCCATATGCACTGAATCTTTCATCATCTAAAAATTTAGGATCTGCAGACCATTTAGCACTGTAAGGCGGATTAGCTACTACTGCATCAAATCTCATTTTCATATGTTCTTCATTTGGATGTTCAAGTGTATCATTGTTTTCAATATCAAAGTGATTAAATGGAACGCCGTGTAATAACATGTTCATACGCGCTAAGTTGTATGTTGTTGATACTTTTTCTTGCCCATAGAAAGATACAACATCTGTTTCTTTGGCAACACGTAACAATAATGATCCTGATCCACAAGTAGGGTCATATACATTTTTTAATTTTGACTTCCCAACAGTTACTAATTTTGCTAATAATTTTGATACTTGCTGTGGAGTATAGAACTCTCCTGCTTTTTTTCCGGCAGATGCAGCAAATTGACCAATTAAATATTCATATGCATCACCTAAAACATCAATTTCAGCATCTTCATAATGGAAATTAATGTCATCAATTTTTAACATTACTTTCGCAATAAGCGCACTTCTGTCTGCTTCACTTTTCCCTAATTTTGAGGCATTTAAATCCATGTCATCGAATAAGTTTTCAAAATCTCTTTGAGAACCTAATCCTATTGTTGATTCAGTTAAATCATTGACTGCCTTTGCTAACATAGAAATATCAAATTGTTTTACATTGATTTTATCAATTAATGTTGACCAGAGATTAGCTGGTTCAATTACATATCCTAATCCACCTTCATCATCTACCAATGCATCAATAATATCCTGTTTAAAATCTTCATCTTTCCATGCATCAGCATAAGAAATATCGTCGTCTTCTAATTCTTCATCTACAAAATTTGAAAGTTTATCTGATAGATAACGATAGAAGATTAATCCTAAAATGTAATTTTTAAATTCTGAAGCATCCATGCTTCCTCGTAAATCATTTGCCATTGCCCATAATTGAGTGTGTAATTCTGCTTGCTGTTTAGCTTGAATTTCTTGTGTTTCCATAATGTCCTCCTAAAGTATATTTTCAAGTTTTTTATTTAATAATAGTTGTTTCAATTCAATTAATCTTCGTTCATAACGATTTTTTCGAATTGATTGATAATAGATTTTACCAATAAGGATTTGTTTGTTTATTGGTGGTAAATCCAATTCTAAATCTCTTATAACATCAAGGGTTATCATTTTTACGTATGATTGTCCTTGCGTACTACTTGTAAGTTGATGCTTCATTATTGAATTTTCATTAAATAGCCAAGCAAAGTAATAAGGATCCAAGAGATTTGTATCATTGACTCGAACTAGACAAAAATTAGAAAGTAATAAACTATTTGCGCGCTCTTTTGTTATTACCATAGCCATCTGCGAAGATAAACCAATTACAATATCATTTTCTTTTGTTAGTAAACATTTATCAACTTTTTCTATGTCAATTTTGGAAATGATTTCATCAAATGAAGAATCATCCTTTCCACAAATATAACTCAATTCCTGCATACTAATTGTTGATATTTGTTTAAATGATTGAAGTTCAGATTTTGGCTTTACTCTTGTAAGAATGGTACCTAAACTAATTTCTGACAAATCGGAAAGTTTTGTACTCATCGTTTAACCTCCTTTGCAACTTACATAAATAGCATAATCCAAGAGAGATAAAAAGTCAATAAAAAAAGTGCAATTTATTTATATTGCACTTTACATATATTTAATGACAACATCTTTTATAAATTGAGTAATCGTATTTGTTATAGAATTTTTAGCTCTCATACTAGAAGAAAAGTTATTTTCTTCTTTTTCTCGTTTAATTACATCTTTTGTAAGATCAGATTTAATGTCATTTTTATCTACAAATCCACCAAACTCATAATCACCAATCAATCTATTAATTTTAGGTTCAGGTATTTGATATTTTACAGCAACTTCTCGTATTTCGTTGGTACGTTGTTCTTCCATATATTGATTATATTCATATTCAAAATCAGCATCGGGATCCATCTCACTTGCAATACTCTCAATAAATCCGTGAATCAAATCTGATTTCATGTATAGCTCTGGATCAGTTGCAGATTCAATCATCTTTTCAATTTCATCTAAAGTTTTACGACGTTTTTCTCTAGATGGTTCACTTACAGCATTTTTAATTAGCTCTAAGATATAATGAACGTTGATTTTATCATTTCTAAGAAGTTCAATGTCGAAACTTACGTCAGAAAGAATAGATGCTTTTTGCTGATCTGGTCGGATATCTCGATAGATTTTTTTATATTTACTTACAAAATCTTCATATAATTGATTTGACATTCCAAGTTCATCTTCAGTAAATTCGAACTCGTCAAATGTTTTTAATTTAACCATTAAGCGAACTAATTCACGGAATAATAACACAAATTTATATTCTTCCTGTTCGTCTCCACCATGTTCTGCTTCTTCTGGAGAAGGAGTATGTTTTAATAGTTCTTCAACAGCTTTTCTAAATTCATCTCTATAATATTCATATGGTTTCATTAATACTTCATCAGCATTATCTGTCAATGAGAACAACTTAACCGCATCGTCAACTGCCTTTTTGTTTGTTTGAAAACATACAATGTTTCCATATGGCTTATTAGCTGTTTCGATACGATTTGTTCTTGAAAATGCCTGGATTAGATCATGATGTTTTAATCTTTTATCAACATATAAAGTATTCAATCTTTTTGCATCAAATCCGGTTAAGAACATATTAACAACTAATAAAATATCTAACTCTGTATTTTTTACTTTTTTTGATACATCTGTAAAATATGCAGGGAAAGTATTGGTACTATAATTTTTATCAAACATTCGATTATAATCTCTAATCATTCTTTCAAGTGAATCACGAGAATGTTCTGTTTCAAGTTCTCCATCTTCATTTGCACCAAAAGTAAAGATTCCGGCTATTTTTAAATCAGTATTACGCTTTTTAAATTCATCATAATACTTAATAAGCATTGGAATACTACGAACAGTAAATATAGCATTGTATCTTCTATTGTTAGTTTTAGAATTATGTATTTTTAAAACATAATCAACAATGTTAGAAATACGCTGATCATCCATTAAAACTTCTTCAGTATCAATAGCTTCAACTTCTTCATCATCCTCAATATCTACAGTTGAACTAATTGTTCTAACATAATCAACATTAAAGCCCAAAACGTTTCCATCGGCAATTGCATTTTTAATCAAATAATGATGGACTAATTTTTCAAAAATGTCTGCTGTAGTTCTACCATCCTGACTGGCATTTTCTGCAAAACGCGGTGTTCCAGTAAAGCCAAAATACTGTGCTCTTGGAAACTTTTTCTTTATCATTTTATGCATTTCACCAAATTGGGATCTATGGCATTCATCTATGATAAAGACAACCTTTTTTCCTTCAAAGCGATCAATAACATCCTGATACTTATCATTTTTACATGCGTTAGACATCTTTTGGATTGTTGTAAGAATAATCTTCTTTGAAGAATCTTTCATTTGAGCAATTAATGTGTCAGTGCTATCAGTCATATCAACCGTATCTTTCTGGAAACGATTGAATTCTTCAATGGTTTGACTATCCAAATCTTTTCTATCTACTAAAAAGAACACTTGAGCAACTTCTCGGTTTGTGCTTAATAACTGACTTAATTTAAAAGATGTTAATGTTTTTCCAGAACCGGTTGTATGCCATACATAGGCATTGTTATTTGTTTCATAGGCTCGTTTCATTAATTCTTCTACTGCATAGTATTGATAAGGTCGCATAACCATTAGATTTTTTTGTGTATCATCTACAACCATATATCTAGAAATCATTTTAGATATATGGCATTTAGGTAGGAAATCTAATGCAAAATCATATAAATTATCTATACGATTATTATTCTTGTCTGTCCAATAGAAAGTGTATTGGAAGTCCATTTCTTTATCACTGTTTGCAAAATATTTAGTATCAATCCCATTGCTGATAATAAATATCTGAACATATCTAAAAAGATCATTTAATGAATGTTTTTTATAACGAATCACTTGATTAAAGGCTTCTTTAAAATCAATACCTCTTCGTTTAAGTTCTATTTGAACAAGTGGCAGCCCGTTGATAAGTAAAGTAACATCATATCTATTTTCATACTTCCCAACCATAGTTACCTGATGAGTGACCTGAAATTCGTTTTTGCACCATTCATTATTTTTAGTGTTAAAAAGTTCTATGTATTGTGTACTTCCATCGTCCATTGTTATGTCTTGAAGACTTCTTAAGGTTTTAGAACTTCCGTATACACCTTTCCCTTGAATTTTCACTAATAATCGCTCAAATTCTTTATCAGACAATTCATGACCATTTAATCTTGAGGCATTATGTTTATTGACTTGCTTTCTAAAATTCAAGTGCAAATCATCAATATCGTTAATTTCAACAAACTCATAGCCATCAGCACATAACTGTTTTATTAAATTATCTTCTAAAGTTTTTTCACTTTCATATCCTAAATTACTGCTCATTTAATATCCTCTCCAATCTCAAAGCTTTAACATTAAGGATTCTACAAACTAAAATAATAATCTCTTATCTTTTGCGACATTAGATATCTTCTTCTGGCTAAAAATTCATAATAAGTGTTAACATCGTAATTTACAAATTCTTCTGGAATGCAGTTTTGTTTGAATGATTCATTCAATTGTTCTTTAGTTAGTATTCCACCAATAACCGATTTTTTAGATTCTATTTGTTCAAGAATTTTTGCCATATAAATATTTGGTGCATCATCTTTTATTTGAATATTAATTTCAGATTGGGTAATCGCATAATTTGCAATTTGATTGTATTCAGACCTAGAGTTGTGACCATTTCTTTGTAAATATTTTTTAGGGAAAAGATGATGAATGTCTCCTCGGTTAGAAATTAATGCGCCTACAGTAATTTGGCTAGATAAAAAGCCTTTATCACCTGAATGCACCTGAGCCATTAAATATAGTTTAAAATATGGACTACTTGCAACGGAAGTGTTTAATCTTTCAGGTAGTATATGTTCCCAATAGGCATCTGATAATTGCCCAAGTTCAACACTCTTCAAATATTCCTCTGGGTCATTTGCATTAAAACGCTTAATATCATAATCAAACATGGATTCAGGAGAGCCAGAATATCTTCCTGTAAGAATTGATAATACAAGCCATTTTCTAACTACCGTTTCTATAGTGTTAGGATGTACACCTTTATCTCTAAGCAAGATGAATAGTGCATATGCAAAATTTAAAGCATTATCAGATCTAATTAAAGAAGCATCAATAATACCAGCTGATTTCAAAATCATCATGTAACGATCGTAATTTGTTTTATTAATAAATTTCAGTACGCCATCATGCAATCTATCGTAAGATTTTTCTGCAATTTCTTCTTCATAATCACGTGTTTCAAAATTTCTTCCAGATAACAAATTCACTAAATCTGATAATTTTCCTCTATGAAATTGTGAAGTAAATGCAACACGTAAAATGTCTGTATAAGTCGGAGAATATATATCATCTGTATTATCGGTAATCCATTGAATTTTATTAAATTCATCCAATTTTGCAAATTCTTGATCATTAGACTTTATTGTTTCTAAATCCATAGGCCTCTGATTTAAATGACAAAAGTAATCAATTGTTTTTCGAATAATATCTCCACCATATTTTTCATTTGAAGATATTTTGCTCATTGCAAAATCAGCTTGAGATAGAACTGTTCCTTTTGAATTAATGCGAATAAAAATATCTGTTACTGTTTCAATATCCAATTCTTGATTTAATTCAATAACACCTATACTGTTTCCTAAAATTCCTTTCAACTTAACAAGTGTATTGTTAATATCAGAAGGATTTGAATCATTTTGGTTGCCATACTGTATAGCAAAATTAAAACAATTGAAATCAGGTTTAAAAACTTCAGATATATCATTGATATATTTACTGTCCTTTTCGAGTGCTGGATTACAAACTTCAAATTTTTCATCAAATGGATTAAATGAAATTTTAATCGGAATTTTTTTATATTCCTGATTAACTACTTCTTGCCCAGTGATTGCTGCAGTTAGGGCTGTAATTCGTTGCTGTCCATCAATAACAATTTTTTTACCATTACTAAAAGTACCGTCTTTTAATTTAACGTCTGGATTTTTCCATATTATTATGTAACCTACTGGATAACCTTTATATAAAGAATCCATCAAATCTCTTACTTTACTGGCTTCCCAAACAAATGGTCTTTGCATTTCTGGAATTGCAATTTCGCCACTATTGATCCAAGAAATAATATTTTCAACAGAATGATTATTAACACTATACTTTGCCATTTTATTCTTCCCCAACTATCTCTACAATATCATCAAATGTGCAATTTAATGTTTTACACATTTTAATTAAAGAATCCATTGAAACTGTTTGATTCTTTGAAAGTTTTGCTAACGTTCCAGGAGTAAGTCCTGCAATTTTTGCAAATTCAGTTTTCTTCATACCTTTATCAATTAATAATTTAAACAAACGATTATAACTAATTTCCATATGATTAGACCTCTTTCTTTATTTTCAATTATAAAGGAATTATGTATAAATAGAAACATAAATATCACCATTTAGTGATATTTTTTTATTTTATATTTATTTTGTTTTAGTTATTGATGAACTAACTTTCACATGTTCTAATAATGTTAATGGTAAGAATTCGGTCTCCTCCAAACTCTTTTCAAATATGAAAAGAGAATTGAATCAAAAATACAACTTATTGGTACAGATCTCTGTTTCAGACAGTTGATCTGTTTTTTTTATCCCTTTCAAGGCTAAAAAAAGCCTTTTTTGTGGACTTTCAAGTGAAGGGGAAATTGTTTCTCCTTCACAAAAGGAGGAATAATTAAATGTATAACTATGGTTACGAAAAGAAAAAGTATTTAGAAGAAAAAGAAAAAGAAGAAAACTTACTACGATTATTAGGATTTCCTGAATGGAAGATTCAGTACCTTCGAGAACTAGATGATTTTGATTTCAACAAAAATCGCAGTTTTCACCGTAATGAATCGCCAACTGAAGTAAAATTTTTTCTAAATGAACCTTCTGAAGATTGTATAAGTGAATATACATGGGAAGATGTACTAAATGGAGTAAACGATGCCGTTGTTTATAAGCATTTGAAAAAGTGTGATCCTGTCATGCAGAAAATCATTGTAATGTTGAAAAACAAGTATTGTGTACGGGAAATTGCTGAAGATTTACATATGACGACCAACGCAGTTTATAAAAGAATCGAAAAATTCTCAAAAAAATGTAAAAAGAGAGGCTAATAATTGACGATTTCAAGGACTATCTAGTGAAGGGGGATATATATCTTCCTAGTAGCTCTTTGAAAACAGCATAACAACTGTTAGATACAACACTTATATATTCGAGCTATTTCACTACTGCGCGATGATGTTTTTTAACGAGCGATGATACTTTAGATTGATAAACAATTTTGCTGATTGTGCCATGACAATATATAAGATAATGATACTTCTAGCGACAGGCTCAAGCGTGATATGGGTTGGTGCGATGCCAATGAAAGATAATTAGCAACTATCTTGTCTAATAGGATTCCTTTGTTTTCGGGTAATCAGGTGATAAATAGAAAACACGATAAATATTTTATTTTTAAACATCAACCGGGACTAGCTCCCGGTTTTACATAAGGAGTGAATATGCATGAAAGTAAAAAGAGGCGAAATTTATTTAGCGGATTTAAGTGATGCATCAGGATCTGAACAAGGAAAAGTAAGACCTGTTGTGATTATTCAAAACAATCGTGGTAATAAATATAGTCCAACAACTATTGTTGCTTGTTTATCTTCCAAGATTTATACAAAACATCATTTACCAACACATCATCTTTTACCAGAAGGTATTGGATTGAAATATAAATCTATGGTCATGTGTGAACAGATTCGTGTCATTGATAAAAGTAGATTGTTAAAGAAAATTGCTACAGTGGGTAGATTAGATATGATGGCGATTGATCGAAAAATCAAAATTAGTCTAGATCTACGTTTACATAACCAAAGAAAATAGCTTTGGTTATGCTCCCTTTCCTTATGGAAGCAGTCCTTTCCCAGCTGCTTCCTTTTATTTTGTAGGTGAGAATTTAAATTTCAAAGATTTTATAGTAAGGAGGAACAAAGAGATGAAACCTGTTATGTGCGAAAAGAAAACATATACGGTTGCTGAAATTATGCAAATACTTGGTATTGGAAGGACAGCAGCCTATGACTTAACAAGAAAAGGATTATTCAAAGTCATTCGTGTTGGAAAAATTCTTCGTATTAACAAGGAATCCTTTGATCAATGGTTTGACAGTCAACAATAAAGGAGGAATGAGGGATGGCTGTGATTTTAAAATTGGGAAAGAAATTTCAAGTAACTTACGAGGTAGTCACACCTGCAAAAGAAATAAAAATGATTAAGGAATTATTCGATAACTATGAAGATGCAGCTAAACGAAAAGAATTATTAGATGGTGAGACATGTATGTTTTCACCAGATAGTTTATTTGTGGATGTAATGGAAGATTGGCTTGCTGATCCATATTTCAGAGATCATTTAAAAAAATATCACGAGGCTCAAAAAAACTATGATGTGTATCTTCGTAGCCTTGTAGAAACAACTAAAGTTAAAGATGTTGATTCAGCCTTTGCAAATTCTATTATTAACCAGCTCTGCACAATCAAAAGTATAGGAAGGAATAGTACATTGTCTGTAAAGACGATTCGAGCCTGTAAGCTATTGCTTATAAGTACGTGTGATCATGCAATTAAGATGGGAATCATGGATGAAAATCCATTTAATGAGATTCATATTTCAGATCCGAATGATTTTAAAAAAAGGCCAAAGAAATATGCAGATTGGACTTATGAAACCATGCTTCAGATTTTTGATGGCTGCAAAGAGGAAAAACTATATGTCATTATGCAAATCGTATTTGCAACCGGAATGAATGTGACGGGTGTACTTGGTCTAGTATGGTCAGATTTTTATCATGAAAAGGATAAGTACTATATTCGAACAAATAAAATGATGGAACGCATGTATGAAAAAGAATTATTCTTCCTTCCTGAATCCTACGTAATCAAAAAATATGTTCATGATAAAAAGATTAAATCTAAAACCCAGGTTGTTCATCATTATGTGGATAAAGAAAATATATATTCTATTCCACGTACTCTGTATGAATTGTTACAAAACTGGAAAAAACGTTCTAAAGACATATTCCAGTTTGATACAAGTCCTGATGCATTGATGTTTACAACTTTTGGAATCAGTCCATATGATGATCGTTTATTGCTTAAACATTTAAATCAAACAACATGCGCTTTGGATCTTCCAAGACATACACTAGCAGGATTGAAATTCTTTTCCGGGAAAGTTGCACCAGATGGAAGATCTTATAGGGATATTTATTATTATGAACACAATGATATTCCCTTTAGCTATTCTGGTTTAACTGCCAAAGAAAAAACAGCGAAAATCAACTCCGAATTTTCAAATCAAATGAAAAAAGAATTGCCTGATAAAGATAAAAAAGATGCGGTAGATTTAGTCAGACAGCTTAGTGAGGACAAAAATATCCGTAAAAAGTTATTGATGAAACTATTAGAAATTGAAAGTGGTGAATAAGATGGCATCGATACAAAAACGAAAGGATAAATACAATGTAATTTACTATTACACAGATAAATATGGAAAAGTAAAGCAAAAGTGGGAATCTTTCAGGACGTTAAGAGAAGCAAGAAAGAGAAAAGCCGAAGTTGAACTTCAACAAGCGGATCGAACATTCATTGCACCAAGTACAACGACTTTAAATGAGTTTTGGCCAACGTATGTAGATCTTTATGGATGTAACAAATGGTCAATATCCACTATGGAAAAGAATACAGCATTATTTAAAGCTTATATTTCACCGTATCTAGGGCACTATAAATTAGATGAAATTCGTCCAATAACGATTGAACAATATTATGCAAATCTTAAAGAAAGTGAAAATACAATGAAAACCGGAAAAGTATCTAGCAGGGTTATCGCAGAGATTCATAGAGTTTTGCGTTGCACATTTAACGTAGCTGTTAAATGGGAATATATTCAAAATAATCCATTCTTAAAAGTTGACACACCCAAACATGAATATGAAAAGCGTGAAATATGGACAGCTAATCAGATTGCCAAAGCTCTTGAAGTTTGTGAAGATCCAAAACTTTCGATTGCCATTCAACTTGCATTTGCCTGTTCTTTAAGAATTGGAGAAGTACTCGGTCTTACTTGGGATAATGTGCATATCAGTGATGATGATTTTTCAAATAACGATACACATATTTATATAAAGCAGCAGTTAGAAAGAGCACGTACAGATGCACTGGAAAAACTGAATAACAAAGATGTACTATTCATCTTTCCACAATTCGAAGAAAGAAAAAACGCAACAAGACTGGTTTTAAAAACTCCTAAAACAGATAGTAGTGTTCGAAAAATCTGGTTACCAAACACATTGGCTTGTTTTTTGAAACAGTGGAAAGAAGAACAAAATAAATACAAAGAAGCTTACGGGGATAAATATCATAATTACAATCTTGTGATATGTCAGCCAAACGGTATTCCATGCGATGGAAGTGTTATTCGTAAAGGCTTATCAAAATTAGAAAAAGAAGCCGGACTTCCCCATGTTGTATTTCATTCCTTACGTCATACAAGTACAACCTATAAATTAAAACTGAATAATGGAGATATAAAAGCAACACAAGGAGACACCGGCCATTCTCAAGCTGATATGGTTATGGATTTATATAGTCATATTTTAGATGAAGATCGAAGAGTAAATGCGCAAAAGTTTGAAGATAGTTTCTATAAACAAAACATGGAAAACTATGTCGAAGTTCCCCAGGCAAGTAAGAAAGTTGATATAGATCAGGTCTTGGAAAAAATAAAGCAGGATCCCGAATTATTGCAGCTATTAATTGCTACTTTGGGAGGTGATTAAACACTATATTAGAATTCGTGACATATCGCCTGGTGCGCCTAGTGCCGTAGGGTTTTATTAGATAGCATTAGAAATCCATTAGATGACCCTAAAAATGATGTAAAAAAGTTCGGATTGAAACCGGTCATCCGAACTAATCTGATGCAGAGAAATTTTAATCATTTTTACCATCTGAGCTGAAAATTCTGAATGCTATAAAAGGTCATTACAAAAAAATAAAAAAGCGGAAAAACCGCTTAAATAAAGGCTAAAATGGTATTCCGGATGGGATTCGGACCCACGACCTTCCGCTTAGGAGGCGGATGCTCTATCCAGCTGAGCTACCGAAATATATAAAAGATAATACCACAAGTTTTTGCCTCTTGCTTAGGAAACCGACGCTCTATCCACTGAGCTACGGAGGCATATTTTCTATTCAATTTTTACAGTTCTAGCCAATCATTTTTAACTCTTAGGAGGCGAATGCTCTATCCAACTGAGCTACTGGGACATATCCTGATTTTAACACAATTCTGTAAAATCAACGATTGTTTTTACATGGTTTTTTTCAAACACCTTCTGATTGTTTGGATTTACTAAACCAATACACTCAATATTTAATGATCGAGCTGTATTGATCGCATACATCGAATCCTCAAATACAATCGCACTTTCTGCAGTTGTATTTAAATCCTTCAATACATACTCATAGATATCCACTTCTCTTTTTGACATCTTCAATTCATCGGCAGAATATACATTTTCCATATATCCCAACATACCAAGTCGATCTAATACTTTTTCAGATAATGCTCTTGTGTTTGATGTTAATACAGCCATCTTTTTATTTTCTGAAGCACACTTCTTTATATAATCTAAAGCACCCTTCTTTGCCTCAATATGATACGCATATTGATTCAAGACATCTTCATTTACTTCATTGAACATCCAAGCTTCATCTTGTTTAGTATGAAATCTTTCTTTAATGTATGTTAAAACTTCCGAAAATTTCATTGTAAAAAAGATTTGACGAGCCTCTTCCATACTCATATACAAATCCATCTTTTTAAATAAACGAATGATGGCATCTTCCCATACGTGCATCGATTCAATTAATGTATCATCTAAATCAAAAAGTATTGTTTCCATATTTCACCTAAATGGTGCGCCTGACAGGTCTCGAACCTGCAACCGCCAGAATCGGAATCTGATACTCTATCCAGTTGAGCTACAGGCGCACTACCTAATAATTATAGCCTAAATTAGTTTCATAATCCATTAAAATGTGGTATAAAAGTTAAGGTATATTTTAGGAGGAGAATATTTTTCATGGCAAAACGAATTATTCAAGTTGAAGAAAAAGTACCCGCAAATCTGCTGATACCATTAAGTATTCAACACATGTTCGCAATGTTTGGAGCCAGTGTATTAGTACCATTCTTATTCAGTATTAACCCAGCTATCGTACTATTCATGAATGGTATCGGAACATTGTTGTTTATTTTTATCACAAAAGGAAAAGCACCAGCCTATTTAGGAAGTAGCTTCGCCTTCATTGCTCCCGCAAATATCATTATCGCAAAATTTGGATATCCATACGCATGTGGTGGATTTGTTGCGGTAGGTTTTTGCGGATGTTTATTGGCAATGATCATCAAGAAATTTGGAACAAAATGGATTGATATCGTACTTCCATCTGCTGCAATGGGACCTGTTGTTGCATTAATTGGTCTAGAATTATCTTCATCGGCTGCAAATACAGCTGGAATTCTAGGTGATAACATCGACCCTAAAAACGTGATTGTTTTTGCGGTTACACTAGGTATGGCCGTAATTGGAAGTGTATGCTTCAAAAAATTCTTAAGCGTTATCCCAATCTTGATTGCCGTAGTTACAGGATATTTAACTGCTGTTGCCGTAGGTATTGTTGACTTTACTCCAGTCCTTCAGGCAAGCTTTATCTCAATTCCAAACTTCCAAGCACCAAAATTCAGTATGGATGCCATTCTAATGATGCTTCCCGTATTATTAGTTATCGCATCTGAACACATTGGTCACCAAATCGTTACAGGTGAAGTTGTAGGAAGAAACTTAATTGAAGATCCAGGACTACACCGCTCTTTATTCGCAGATAACTTCTCAACAATGATATCAGGTTTAATTGGATCTGTTCCAACTACAACTTACGGAGAAAACATTGGAGTTATGGCGATTACTGGCGTATATAGCGTACAAGTTATTGCCGGAGCTGCCATCCTATCCATCATCTGTTCATTCATTGGTCCATTATCCGCATTGATTCAAACAATCCCAAATCCAGTTATCGGTGGAATTAGCTTCTTACTATATGGTATGATTGGTACCAGTGGATTAAGAATTCTAGTCGACCAAAAAGTCGATTATGGAAAAAGCGTAAACATGATCTTAACATCCGTTGTATTCGTTGTTGGATTAAGTGGAGTAACAATTCACTTAGGAAATATTTCCTTATCAGGAATGGTACTTGCTTGTATCACAGGAATGATCATGTCTTTACTATTCTATATCTTTGAAAAATTCCATTTGTTAAACGAAGAGGAATAAAATAAAAATTGTCATCATTCACGATGACAATTTTTTTAATGCTTTGCATCATAATAAATCGATGCTTTTACTTTTTCTGTATGTTCTTTACCACAAAGCTTTTCTAGAATCGCAAACGCAAACTCAATACTTGCTGCCGCACTTACACCCGTAATGATGTTTCCGTCTGTAACGGCATATTCATATTGGTATTCACCACCAAAATCTTCATCCATATTTTTAAAACAAGTATATTTCTTACCTTTTAAGATACCTTCATGACCTAAAATCGTTGGAGAAGCACAAATAGCTGCCAATACTTTATTTTCGGCAAATTCATGAGCTAATTTTAATACTTCTTCATTTTTTTCTAGCTTTTGATAATGTGGACCACCAGGTAAAACTAAACAATCCACATCACTAAAGTCATATGTATTCATTGGATATACACTTGAATAAGTTACACCAAAACGACCCGTAACCTGTTTTTCATTGTTGACACCAATCATATCCACATCAAGTCCACCGCGTCTAAGTAGGGCAATTGGACCCATCGCTTCTAATTCTTCAAATCCATTTTCTAATAACACTGCTACTTTCATGTTCGTCACCTCTTTAGATTTAGTATACAACAGACTATAATAATTGTGAAAGGTTGTGATTATATGAAAGAAACAAAAACAGAAGCTATATCATCTGCCATTCTATGTGTCCTGTCTGGCTTAGTCTTATGCATATTTAACGTATCCATATTAACAACAATTACACGTGTTATTGGATTGATCTTTTTAATCATCGCGATTCTATTTCTTTATACATATTTCAAAAAAAGAAATAGTATAACATTCACAACACTTATATTAAGTCTATTCCTATTATCTGCAGGCCTGTATATGAGTTTTGATCCTAAGAAATTTATCAGTATTTTACCTATGCTTGTCGGAATCGTATTGATTATCAATTCGCTATCCCATTTTCAAAAAGTATTACTCTTAAAAGACAATGGATTTGAAAAGTGGAAAGTCAATCTTGCAGGAGCTATATTCATTCTAGTCATTGGTGTTGTATTGCTTATGAAACCCATTCAATCCTTAGACTTTATTTTCTCTTTAACCGGATCCTTCTTAGTCTTAAATGGAATCCTAATCTTTTTAGATCAATATTTCATTCAAAAAACGAATTCATAAAACGAAGTACGCCCTTTTCATTATTTGTATAGTCGCTAATATATTTAGCGACTTTTTTTGCCTGTGCACTCCCATTTTTCATCGCAACACCATATCCACAAGATGCAAGTAATTCCACATCATTTCCATTATCTCCAAATGCCATTACATTAGAAATTGATACACCCTTCTTCCTACATATATATCGAATGGCTTCAAGCTTACCTACATCCCTTTTACATAATTCGGTTCCAAGTTTCCCCACATCATAAAACCGATATTGTGGATGGTGTTTTAAAACTGATGTTTTAAATTTTGGGATTGTAATCCCCGCAAAACAAACCTTATCATACAATGCTTCATTTAATACAACATCCTTTTCAAATTTTGCTTTTTGTAATGATTTTATATAATGTGAATCCAAAGGAATAATTGAAAATATTTTCTTAATAATATTCATAACAGAAACACCAAACATCGTATATCCACCATTTTGCCAAACATAACTAATTAAATGATGCTTCTTAGCTTCTTTTACTATACCTTTTACTTCATCCTTGGATAAACGAGTAAAACTCTTCATCTCTCCATCTGAAAAGTCATGTATTTCTAAACCATTTGAACTTGCCACAAAACCATTGTATTCTCGTAATTTCAATATTTTAATTACTTCACCCAACTCTTCATAAAATCTTCCAGTCACGATCCCAACTATAATGTCCTTTTGTTCAAATTCAATTATTTTATGAATTGTATCTTCATCAATATGTTTATGCTTATCATACAAAGTTCCATCTAAATCAAAAGCAATAATTTTAACCATTTTTTACCTCTTTGCTAGAAAACCTACTAAATATATATTATTATAATAGAAAGAAAAGGGGAATAAAAATGAAAATATCAACTAAAGGACGCTATGCCCTTCGCTTACTTATAGATTTAGCTCAACATAATGATTCAGGTTTTATAACACTAAAAGACATTGCCGCAAGACAAAATATCTCCAAAAAATATTTGGAACAAATCGTACCCATTCTTACCAAGAGCCAAATGGTTCAATCCAACCGTGGTTTTCAAGGTGGATACAAACTTTCTAAAAGTCCAGACCAAATCTGTGTATATGATGTATTAGTCGCAACTGAAGGAAATTTATCCTGTGTTGCCTGCCTAGATTTGGATGTAAATACATGTCCGAGAAAAGAAGATTGTGCAACACTTTATATTTATGAAGGATTAAATCAAGTGATTGAAACCTATTTAAAAGGAATCACACTCCAAGACATTTTAATTCACGAACAAAGCTTTGATTATATAATCTAAGCTTTTCTTTTACTTTTTTTAAAGATAATATTACAATAATGGATAGGAAATGAGGTTAATTTATTATGAAAACTGAAACAAAATGTTTACATGCTGGCTATGAGCCAAAAAATGGTGAGCCAAGAGAAGTTCCAATTTATCAAAGTACAACTTTTAAATACGATTCAAGTCTTCAAATGGGAAGATTATTCGACTTAGAAGACAGTGGATATTTCTATTCACGACTTCAAAACCCAACAAATGATATTGTCGCAAGTAAGATTGCTGCATTAGAAGGTGGTATTGCTGCAATGCTTACATCAAGTGGACAAGCTGCAAACTTCTTTGCGGTATTCAATATCTGTGAAGCAGGAGATCACTTAATTGCTTCTAGTGCCATCTATGGTGGAACATACAACCTATTTGGTGTAACAATGAAGAAAATGGGTATTGATTGTACATTTGTTGACCCAGAAATCAGTGAAGAAGATCTCCAAAAAGAATTCAAGCCAAACACAAAATGTGTCTTTGGAGAAACAATCACAAACCCAACTGTACGTATTTTTGATATTGAAAAATTTGCGAAAGTTGCACATGCGAATGGAGTGCCATTAATTATCGATAACACATTTGCTACACCAATTATGTGTCAACCAATCCAATGGGGAGCTGATATCGTTACTCACTCTACCACAAAATACATGGATGGACATGCATCTTGTGTAGGTGGGGCCATTGTAGATAGCGGTAATTTCAACTGGTTAGAACACGCCGATAAATATCCAGGACTAACTACACCAGATGAATCCTACCATGGTATTGTCTATGCTGAAAAATTTGGTGAATTAGCTTATATCACAAAAGCTACAAGTCAATTGATGCGTGATTTAGGATCAATCCAAGCACCTCAAAATGCATATTATCTAAACTTAGGACTAGAATCATTAGCTGTTCGTATGAAGGCACATTGTGCAAATGCATTAGCTGTAGCTAAATACTTAGAAGCCAATGAAGATGTTGCATGGGTAAAATATGCAGATCTTGAAAGTGACCCTCATCATGAACTAGCTAAAAAATATTGTCCGAATGGAACTTGTGGTGTATTGTCATTTGGATTAAAAGCCGATCGTGATCAAACTGAAAAATTTATGGACAGCCTAAAATTAGCTTCGATCGTAACCCATGTTGCCGACGCAAAAACTTGTCTATTACACCCAGCAAGTCATACGCACCGTCAAATGAGTGAAGAACAATTAAAAGAAGCTGGTGTGGCTCCAGACTTAATTCGTTTCTCTGTAGGTCTTGAAGATGCACAAGACATCATCGACGATTTACAACAAGCACTAGATGCCATGAAAGCTTAGCCTTTTACAGAATGGAAATTTCCATTCTGTTTTTTTTCGCGTATAATAGTAGATATACAAAAAAGGAGTTGTTCATATATGCCAATCAACATACCCGATGATTTGCCCGCAAAAGACATATTAGAAAGTGAAAAAATCTTTGCGATTGAAGATAAAAGTGCACATAGACAAAGAATTCGACCATTAAAGATCGTGATTCTAAATCTAATGCCTAAAAAAATAGAAACAGAAACCCAAATCTTACGATTAATTTCTAAAAGTGCACTACAAGTTGATATTGATTTTATGATGGTAAAAAACCATGTTTCTAAAAATACAAGTCAGGATCATTTAGTTAAATTCTATACATATTTTGAAAAATTAAAAAATAATTATTACGATGGAATGATCATTACAGGTGCTCCAGTAGAACATCTAGAATATGAAGATGTGGATTATTGGAGTGAACTTGAAGAAATCATGGAATGGTCTAAAACTCATGTATATTCCACACTACATATTTGTTGGGGAGCCCAAGCTGGACTGTATTATCATTATGGAATTCAAAAACATATCTTGCCAGAAAAAGTATTTGGCATCTTTCCAGAACAATTAGTCGATGAATATGACTTTTTAACCAATGGCTTCGATGAAATCCACTATACACCGCATTCAAGACATACCGCTATTGATGAAGAAGCAGTTAAAAAAGTAAAATGCTTATCTATTCTATCTAAAAATGATGAAATTGGTTCAAATATCATTGTCACAAAAGACTATCGTCAAATATTTATTTTAGGTCATTTAGAATATGGAAAAGAAACATTAAAAGATGAATATTTCAGAGATTTAAAAGCCAATAAACCCATCCATATTCCATTCAATTATTTTCCCGATGATGATCCAGAAAAAGAACCTATTTTAAAATGGAGAAGCCATGCCAATCTTCTATATCGAAACTGGCTAAACTATGTATATCAATTAACACCATTTGAAATTGAAGAAATTGGAAAAATAAAAGAACCCATTGGTACGGGTTCTAGAGAAGATCATGGCTATGCCAAGACATTTACGAAGTAACTTTTTACTTCGTTTTTTATTGTTCTGCAAACATTGGAGTGGATAAATAACGCTCACCAGTATCTGGTAATAACACGACGATTGTTTTCCCTTTGTTTTCAGGGCGTTTTGCGATCTGAATAGCCGCATATGTAGCAGCACCACTTGAAATACCCACTAGCATACCTTCATTATGTGCAATTAAACGACCTGTTTCATAAGCCTGTTCATTTGTGACTGTAAAGACTTCATCATATACACTTGTATCCAATGTTTTCGGAACAAAACCAGCACCAATACCTTGAATACCATGAGGACCTGCATGACCTTGGGATAATACTGGACTTGTTGCAGGTTCAACCGCAACCACTTTTACATTTGGATTTTGATCCTTCAAATATTTACCTGTACCACTTACAGTACCACCTGTTCCAACACCGGCAACAAAAATATCAACTTTTCCTTCTGTATCCTTCCAAATTTCTGGACCAGTTGATTCATAATGAGCCTGAGGATTAGATGGGTTTTCAAATTGACTTGGAATAAAGCTGTTAGGTGTAGCTGCAGCCAATTCCTGTGCTTTTGCGATAGCCCCTTTCATACCAGCCTTTCCATCTGTTAAAACAACTTTTGCACCATAAGCCTTCAATAAATTACGACGCTCTACACTCATTGTTTCAGGCATTGTCATAATAGCCTTATATCCCTTAGCTGCTGCAACAGACGCAATACCAATACCCGTATTTCCACTTGTTGGCTCAATCAATGTAGCTCCTAGCTTAATCAACCCTTTTTTCTCAGCATCTTCAATCATTTTCTTTGCGATACGATCCTTTACACTTCCAGCTGGATTAAAGAATTCTACTTTTGCAACAACGCTAGCTTCTAAACTTTCTTTTTCTTCAATATGTGTTAATTCTACTAATGGCGTATTTCCAATTAAATCTGAAATTGCTTTATATACTGTCATTTTCTTTTCCTCCTATTAAACAAATTCAATATTATTCATTTAAAGAGCTACAACATCGTTTCATAATCAGTGCCTCCGCTTACTATTCCTAGTAACTTTATAGGCATTATAGGAGTTTGTTTTTCCAAAGTCAATAAAAAAGTGATAGAAATTTATCTATCACAAATTCTTTTGAATGAAATAAGAAACTCCATCATCTTCATTTGATTTTGTTAAATACTTTGCGACTTCTTTTAAACGATCCTGCGCATTCTCTACCGCAACCCCTTCGACAACTTCAAACATAGAAATGTCATTATAGTTATCACCAAAAGCTAATACAGAACTTGGCTCCATATCAAGATATTTTAAAAGCTTTAACAAGGTTTTACCCTTCGTCGAATCCTTATTTGTTAAAGTATAAATAATACCTTCCGATTGCATACATAATGTTTTGTCACAAACAGAATTTAATTGATTTTTTATCTTTTCCATATTTGGATGAATCATCACAACCTTAAATATTGATTCCCTAACAATATCTGCAATATTGGCATCTTCAACAATTTTGCATTTACCAATCAATCGTTTCTTAAATTCATCTAACCCATCTTGAGATCCAACTGAATAGATTGTCTGATTCGTATAAGCCAGGAACGCAACTTTGTTTGCGACTAATATATTTAAACAAGTCTTTAATTCACTAGAATCAATTGGACATTCATAAATACATGTATCACCCAAAAACATGTTTGCTCCATTATTCGTAATATAAGGTAAAGTAATATTTAATTCTTTTATATAATCCTGAATAATATGCACATTTCGACCCGATACAAAAGTAAGTGGAACATTCTTTTCAATCAGAACACTTTTAATATTTTGATCTAAACTTTTATCATCATGCAAAAGCGTGCCATCTAAATCAGCAACAATCAATTTAATATTTTTTAAAGACATTCCTTTACCTTTTCAACAATATGATCCGCATTCAAACCATATTTAGCTAGTAGTTCATTTGGGGTTCCACTCTCTCCAAAAGTATCCTGCATGCCCATCATTTCCATACGCACTGGACTCTTCTTAGAAGTTACTTCACTCACTGCACTTCCTAATCCTCCATATACATTATGTTCTTCGCAAGTAATGATCAATTCATAAGATTTTGCGATTTCTTCAATCAACTCTTCATCGATTGGCTTGATACAAGGCATATCTACAACTGTAACAGAAATATCTTCTTTAGCTAAAATTTTAGTGGCTTTCAATGCCTCTTGCACCATCATTCCTGTCGCAACCAATGCGATTTTATGACCTTCTCTTAAAACTTTTCCTTTACCCAATTCAAACTTATAATTTTCATCATATACATCTTCCACTGCACCACGACCCAGTCTTACATAACAAGGTCCATCTATATCAGCTACTGCCTTTACAATAGCTTTTGCCTGATATTGATCACATGGTACAAATACTTTCATATTTGGAATACTTCTCATAAGTGCAATATCTTCAATACATTGATGACTTGCACCATCTTCTCCAACACTGATACCGGCATGTGTAACACATACTTTTACATTCAAGTTAGGATAACAAATACTATTACGAATCTGCTCAAAAGCTCGGCCTGCCGCAAACATCGCAAAACTTGATGCGTAAACCACTTTATTTGATGCAGCCATGCCTGCAGCGACTGCCATCATATTTCCTTCGGCAATTCCCATGTTGAAATGATGTTCCGGTCTTGCCTTTTTGGCATCGATTGTCTTTGTCGATTTTGTAAGATCCGCATCTAATACTAATACATCATCTCTTTCTACAACTAATTCTGCCAAAGCCTTTCCGTAGGCATTACGTGTTGCTTCTTTTGCCATTATTCAAGACCTCCTAACTCTTTCATTGCCGTTTCATATTGTTCATCATTTGGAGCCGTACCATGCCATGCATAGTTATTTTCCATGAAGGATACACCCTTACCTTTGATTGTATGGGCAATGATCATTGTTGGTTTTCCCTTTTCATTCTTAGCTTGATTGAATGCATTTCTTAATTCATCAAAATCATGTCCATTCACATCCAATACGTTCCATCCAAAAGATTCAAATTTACTTGCGAATGGCTCTGGTGAAATCACATCATCAATATTTCCATCAATCTGTAAATGATTGTAGTCTAAAACGGCACATAAGTTATCCAATTTATAGTGAGCTGCTGCCATGCAAGCTTCCCATACTTGTCCTTCTTCACATTCCCCATCACCTAATAAGCAATAAATTCGATGTGTATTCTTATCGACTTGCTTATTGACAATAGCCATACCTACGGCACAAGAAATACCTTGTCCTAAAGATCCTGTAGACATGTCTACACCTGTAACTTCATTCATGTTGGGATGTCCTTGTAAATTTGAATTGATCTTTCTAAATGTAGTTAAATCATCATCTAACAAACCCTTTTCTTTTAATGTTCCATACAATAATGGACTCGCATGCCCTTTACTTAACACAAAACGATCACGATCAATTGAATCAACATTGTTTTTATTGATATCCATCTGTTCAAAATAGATTTCTGTTAAAATATCTGCACCACTCAAAGATCCTCCTGGATGTCCTGAGTTAGCACTATGTACTTCGGTTAATATATTTTTACGAATATTGTTTGCATGAAGTTCTAATTCTTTTATTTCCATCTTACTCAAATCCCTTATCTAACTTATCTCTTAAAAATACCCCAGCATCTTTTACAACATCTTCCCAATCTTCATTATTCACATACCAAAATTCTCCGACAAACATACGCACTCCAAGTCGTTTCAATGTTTTGATATTTTTCACAAATTCCGTATGCCCTGTCCCAAATGGAATCTCACGATATTTTCCTGGTACAGTTTCTTTTAAATGACTTGCAAAGATATGTCCTTTTCCACACATCAAATCTTCGTCTACATCTACACCATACAATAAGGATGCATTCTTTAAATTTCCAATATCTGGATATACACCTAGATATGGGCTACTTACTAGATTTACATAGCGCATTGCCTTTTCTACTGTATCCATAAATGGTGTTTCCATTGTTTCAAACCCTAATACGATTCCTTTTTCGGCAGCCATTTCCACACATTTCTTTAGATTTGTTTCAAAATCATGATTCGTATATAAATCTCCATCTTCATAATAGACGTCATATCCAGCTAACTGAATAATGCGAATTCCTAGATCTGCCGCAAAATCAATCGCTTTCTTCATGATTTCCAATGACTTCTTTTGAATCTCTTTATCATGTGATCCAAGTGGATATTTACGATGTCCACTTAAACACATTGAAGAAATAGGAACACCCGTTTTTTGAATGGCTTCCTTGATTTCATCTGTTGGCTGATCCAATCTTGCAAGCTTTGCATCACTTTCATCAATACTGATTTCCAAATAGTCAAAACCACTCTTCTTGGCAATCGTTAATTTTTCTACCCAAGTAAGTGTACTTGGCATACTCTTTTCATATAGACCTAGTCTATATTCTCTATTTAGCTTGTCCATAATAAGCTCCCGGTCCATGTTTACGATTAAAGTGTTTATCTAATAGAACCTGCTGCATGGAATCAATTTCATTGTTGCTTAATAAAGATGCGATCGCATTCATTTTTGCACATTCCTCTAAAACAACTGCGTTATGAACCGCATTGAATCCATCTGTTCCCCATGTGAAAGGTCCATGTGAATGTACCAATACACCAGGAACTCTGTCTGGATCTATATTGCGTGTCTTAAATTCTTCTACGATAACTTTTCCTGTTTCCAATTCATAATCTCCATGAATTTCTTCTTCCGTCATCAAACGAGTACAAGGAACTGCTCCATGGAAATAGTCAGCCTGTGTTGTTCCTAATGGAATGATATCTTTTCCTGCCTGTGCAAAGCTCGTTGCCCAAGTGGAATGTGTATGAACAACACCTCCGATATTTGGAAAATTACGATAGAATTCCAAATGCGTATCTAAATCTGAGCTTGGACGTAGATTTCCTTCCACAATATTTCCATCTAGATTCACAAGGACAATATCATCGCGAGTCATTACATCATATTCAACACCACTTGGTTTAATGGCTACAATTCCTTTTTCACGATTGATTTCAGATACATTTCCCCATGTGAATGTGATTAAGCCATATTTTGGCAATAATAAATTTGCATCTAATACACGTTGTTTCAATTCTTCTAACATATCTTAGTCCTCCGTTACAAAGTAGATTGCTGCTTGGGCTGCAGTATGGTTTGCACCAACAATGATGTCTCTATTATCCTCATGTACAACACATAGGTTGGCTGGTCCTACGCCTTTATCGACCATTGTGACTTTGTATTCTCCATCTTCATATGTAACGACAAATAATTCACAGTCTTTTCTTCTGACACCACATACAAATGCATTTTGTCCTACAAGTTTAGCACCGACTAAGGCATGCGCAAAATCAATTTCATTATCGTATTGCCATACTTTCTTATATTCACTTCCATCTTTCTTATAGATTTGAATAGTATTTCCATGGAATTCTTCAATCGTCATGATTTCATCCTGGCCATCTCCATCGATATCGATTGTGGCAATCTCACCGATATGTCCAGATAAAATTGGTTCCACCTTCCATTGTCCACCACGTTTTTCTGGTGCACTTACACGTAAGATTCCTTGATCACTTCCAAAGTATCCAACATCTTTTCCATCTTCTTTTGTTTGCCAGAAACCATGGTTACGATATAATCCATCACATAATACTTCTAATTCAACTCCTGTACTTGGATCTTCCGGTAATTCAGCTACATAAATTCTTCCTGGAACACTCCAGTCATTCTTTTCTTTTTTAGAAGTAGCTACTGTAGCTAAAATCAAATAGTTGATACCATTCTGGTTAAAGATTCCAAAACGATGTACATAAGGCACAGACACAACATCTTTGAATTGCCATGTTCCATTATCGTATTTTCCCCATACGATTTTTGCCAAAGATGGAGTAACCTTTAAATAGAATTCTTGAACGCAAAGGAACTCTTTTTCTTTTCCTGGAATTGGAACGATTGACATACATCCACCTGGATGTGTCCATACATTTTCTTTTGTTTCATAATCTTTTCCATAGTACATATTACATGCGACATCTGGATCTTCACTAGCCAATAAAATATGGTTTTGACCATCAAAATAAATATTACTTGCACAATAGCAACGGTACATATCATCTAGTTTTTTCTTAACAATTTTCATGATTATCTCCTCTTTTTGTCTATTTTTGGGTATAAGAAAAGCTGCATAAACGCAGCTTTCATTTTTTTATTATTCACTAAGTGCTGCTTTTAAGCCTTCTTCGATTTCTTTTGCAGACATTACATTCTTAAGTCCAACAACTTTAGTTCCACGTTTCTTTGAGTCTTCAAACATAGGAACGAAGTTTTTTGAACACAATACGATATCATAATTTCCAGCAGCAGACTTTCCTTCACTCACTGCACAGTGATGAATTTCTTGTACATCAAGTCCCATCTTTTTAGCCACTTTTTCAACATTTAATTTAATCATCATACTTGTTCCAGCACCATTGCCACAACGTACTAATAATTTTAATTTTGCCATTGTAATATCTCCTTTTATTCAGCACTTACAGCTTGTACTTTTTCTAAATATGCATCATAATCTTCTGTAATTAAGAAATATGTATCTGGGTGTTTACGATATTGTAATTGTGGAATTGCCACCAAAATCAATACTACGATTCCTACACCTACGTATCCAGCATATTTCATGATTACTGTAAAGATTGGCCATACTGTTGCCCAGTCAAACATTCCTAAATATCCTCCGTATTGACTTAATCCTACCCAGCCAGCGATTAAAGCAGATCCGAATACTTGAATTAAACCAGAAATAAATGGAAGAAGCATTGCAGCTTTGATACCACCACGATTATCAGCATATACAGCGATAACTGCATTATCGAAGAATACAGGAACGAAACCTGCAATTACCAATGTTGGTGAATGCATCAACAATAAAGCACCAATCGCTAAGAATTGTCCTAAAGCACCCATTAAGAATCCTACTGTTACAGCATTTGAACTACCAAATCCAAATACAGCGGCACAATCAATACCAGGAACAGCTCCAGGTAAAAATGAATTAGAAATACCTTGGAATGAATTTGTAAGTTCTGTAACGAATGTACGAACACCTAATTGTAAGATAGCTAGATATACCGCAAAGTTAAACGCTGTTGTCATAGTATAGAAGAAGAAGTTTTGTGTTTCTGCGATAAATCCAGCTTCAACTAAATAATCCTTTCCTAATACCATCAAAATAGCACCAAAGAATAAGAACATCAAGATAGATGTTGCGACCATATTTTCATTAAAGATAGATAAGAATCCTGGGAATTTTAAATCATCCAAACGTTTTGAATTTTCACCCTTCATCTTTTTAGCAATATTACCAAATAATGCGATACCAAACATTTGTTGGTGAGCAATCGCAAAACCTCCACCTTCAGTTAATTCCTGCGTAATTTCTACTGTTAAGTTTGAACCAACAGCCCAATACAATCCTAAAATCAATCCCATAACAATTAGAATCGGTGTACTTCCTAATTTAGGGAAGCAGAATAGAATCAACCAGAATGCTGTTGATGCTTGTTGCATCTGTACATGACCTGTTGTAAATACAGCACGCATTTTTGTCCATTTTTTTAATCGAACTAAAATTAAGTTCATAATAAATGCGATCAACAATAAGATCATAACTTGAGAGAACGTTCTACCAAATTGTTCCTGTAAACCTTCTGTAACAGCGTTTTGTCCAAAATATGGATCAATAACCATTGCGTGTAAATTGAAACGATCTTTTAATCCAACTAAGATTGGTCTAAAGTTTCCAACTAAGCCAGAAGAACCAACACTTAAAATCATATATCCTACTGTAGCTTTAATAAATCCTGCAAATGCATCGTAAATTGGTTTTTTCAATAATAAGTAACCGATAAATACGATCAAACCGATAAAATATGCGGGTTGCGTCAAAATATTTGTCGCAAAAAAGTCCCATACTGTCATTATTATATTCATTTTACTCTCCTCATATATTATTCATATTGATTAACGATTTCTTCTAAATCACCTTTTGTTTTTGCATTCATCAATGCTTCAACGATATCCTCATTCATCAAAGTATCCATTAATGATTGTATATTTTGAATATGCTGATCATGGTCAATTGCTGCTAAAGAGAAGAACAATTTTGCCTTTTTATCTGGATCTTCTGGATCAAAATCAACTTCTTCTTCCACCTTCATAAATGAAATAGCTGTTCCATTACATCCTACTGCTCCTTCTGTTGAGTGTGGCATCGCAATACCTGGAACAATCACAATATAAGGTCCATATTTATTGACACATTCAATAACAGCTTCTACATATTCATTTTCAACTGTATTATCCTTTAACAAAGGTGCATAACTTTGTCGAATGGCGTCTTGCCACGAATCAACTTTCTCAACAAAACAATAGTGTCCTTTTTCAACAATTTCTTTCAACATATTCATTACCTCTTCTTATAAAACTGATCGATATGGAACGTTAGGTTCCTCTTCGAAGCAATCCTCAAACCCTCTACGATAGTGATATTGACGTTTTGCTTTATCTGTTGGATATACATATTTACCACCTACATCCCAAATAAATGGATGGAATTTGTAATCTAACACATCTTTCTTATAATTATATAACAATTCAATTTCTTTTGGGTCTGCTTTAAAGTTAGTCCAAACATCATAGTGAATAGGAATAACTACATCTGTTCTTAAAGCCTCAGCCATACGTAAGATATCTACACTTGTCATTTTATCTTGCATTCCAACTGGGTTTTCTCCATATGATCCAAACGCAACATCAATATCGTAATCTTTACCATGTTTTGCATAATAAATTGAATAATGAGAATCTCCTGAATGATAAATATTTCCTCCTGGTGTTTTTACTAAGTAATTCACAGCCTTATCATCCATATCTGTTGGACATTTGCCACGAAGATCTTCACGATCCGGCCCCTGTGAATCCGTTGTTGTGATACAAGTACGATCAAATGAATCTAGCACAACAATTTCAATATCTTTAATTTTAAATGTATCTCCAGGTTTTACTGTAATGCAACGATCTGCAGGTACGCCCCATTTTTGCCACAATTCAACAGATTTTTTAGGACCAATGAATGGTACTGGAATTTCATTTCCATTTTCATCCACTGTAGTCATTCCTGATTTTAGTACGTGACTAGCATATTCAGCTGACATGTGATCTTGATGATAGTGTGTTGCTAATACTGCATCTACTTGCTTAATTGCGAATGGATCGATTACAAATGGTACGGCTCTTAAATTTGGCTGCATATTTCTACATCCGCACATATTAGCCATTTGATGGCCAACTTTCATTTTTCCATCACCATGAGTACGTTTACCATTACCTGCCCATAAGTCAATTGTAATGTTTGCACCACCAGGTGTTTTAAACCAAATACCAGTACATCCTAGCCACCACATTGCTACAGTGCCAGGTTTTACTTCTTCATTTTCAATTTCTTCATTCACCCAAGTACCCCATTCTGGGAAAGTTGACATGATCCAAGAATCTCTTGTAATTTCATCTACTTTTGACATTTTGTTTTCCTCTTTCTGTTTTTTTACCATGGTTTTTTGACGTTCAAATCATAAAACATTAAAAGATTAAAAACAATCACATTATATGTTTGTTTTAACTTTTTTATGATTGTTTAATTCTTTATATCCATTTTTACGTTCTTTTAATCCCGTTATATGATTGACTTATATGTTCTTTTTAGATAAAATAAACTTAAAGAAAGAAGGTACAACATGAAAACATTAGAAAAGATGTCTTTTTCACAAAATGCTCAACAAATTATATCTTATACATTCTATATTTTATTTGCAGGCTACAGTATTTATAAGATCATTCAAGCTGAATTTATATCTACTAAAATACTATTTATCATTCTATTAATCATTATCTTGGGCATTGCACTTTATTCTGAATATTTAAAGCATTTATATAGAAAGGCAATCAAAACAATTGCCTATGATTTAAATCCTGAAAAAGCAAATAAACAATTTAATGAACTATTAAAAAAAGACGTATTTCACGCCTATAAAAATGATAAAAAAATATTCGATACTTTATATTATATAGATCAAATGGAATATAAGAAGTGCTTGGAACATATTGAAGAAAACTCAAAGTTTTTCCACAGTTCAATTGATCAGTTATTGATTTATCATTACACAAAGTTCTATTGTTCATTTATGTTGAATGATTTAGATTGTGCAAAGCAAGAATATAATAAATTAGAAAGAATGCGTAACACAAAAGTAAAAGGTGCAAAGGTTTCACCATTATTTAACTGGGAATTTATGGATGCCGTATACTTAGTATCAAGAAAGGATTATAAACAAAGTTTGAATGTATTTAAATCCGTTAACACAGAAAATATGAATCCTAGAGAAAAAGCACAATACTATTATCAATTCGGATTATTATGTAATAAAATAAAAGAAAAGCATCTTTGTGAAAATTATAAAAATAAAATAATAACATTAAAAGGGTTAAGTAACACATGTAAAAAGGGAGAGGTTTTATGAAAATGACAAAAGAAGTCGTAGATAAGCGACGAAAAAAAATCATGCAAAAAATACAGGTCAAAGGTACTGTAAACGTGGAAGAACTGGCTTCAGAATTGAATGTAACACCATTAACAATTCGTAGAGATTTACAATATTGGGAAGACATGGGAGCTGTTGAACGTTTCTATGGTGGTGCTAAACTTGTTCAAAATTTTGTTGAACATGACATAGATCCAAATGAAGCTTATAAACATGCGATTGCCAAGTTTGCTGCAACATTTGTAGATGATGGAGATACAATTTTCATCAATACAAGCTCAACTGCACTATTAATCATAAAATATATCATAGGAAAAAGAGTCACAATCATCACAAATAACGGAAAAGCTATTTTCTGTGATCATGACCCAAATGTACAAATTGTAATGACTGGCGGCGAGCTTCGTTTCCCTAAAGAAACAATGACCGGTGATTTTGCCTTAAACAATCTTCAAAGAGTCAAAGCCAACAAGGCATTCTTAGGATGCAACGGATTTGACAGCGAAGTCGGCATGAGTACGGCAATACTTCCGGAAGTAATCATCAATGAAGCTATGATTTCTAGGTGCAGTGGGGCTGCCTTTATTTTAGCAGATGCGACAAAAATTAATTATGTGCATCAATTTGTAGTCGCAAAGCCAGACTCATTCGCATATCTAATCACAGATACTCGAGTGCCTGCTGAACAAATAGAAGAATTTGAAGAAAAGGGTATTCTTGTCAAACAATTAGATCCACTACTTAATTATAAGAAATGAGAAATCATTTCTTTTTTTAGTCCAACAACTCTAACCTATACTCCATCAAACACTCATTAGTTTCATATACACTCTTATGATTTTCGATACAATAAATCAATAATGCATCTCTTTTTACCTTTGGATACAACATCCCATTATTCGATAATGACAATAAGTTATTTGTCATACGCAAATCTAAACCTAATCCTAAACTTAACTGAATCACCTTATCTTTATTAGGAACCTTGGATCCGTCAAAGATTTGATACCCATAATTCCTTTGAATCGTTGTCTTCGATAATACTTGTGCCTTAGTTACATGTTTAATTTCTAATATGTGATTTAAATATTGTGAAAAAGTTAAATCATCTAGACTTTCCATTAAAGTATTTAAACCATCACTCTTTGTTTCTTGAATTGTTTTTAATAATTGATTTGTCTCTGCCATAATACTTATAATATACACAAGAAAGAGCAATTTATGAAGACTTTACAAATAATTAAACAAGATAAAAATAAAACAATTTCATTAGTAGAACATGAAACATCACATGCAAAATATATCCAGAAAGAATTGAATTATTATGATAAAACACTTTATCAAACACTTCAAAAGATAAAGAATCCTTACTTACCTAAAATTTTTGTGATACAAGAAAATGACAGCCATTTAACTTTAATTGAAGAATATATTGAAGGAAAAACATTAGATCAACAATCCTTTTCAAAAGAACAAATTAAAGACATCATGCATCAATTATGCGGGTGTTTAGATTCATTACATAAGTTAAATCCACCTATTATCCATCGTGATATCAAACCAGAAAATATTATTTACCATGATAATAAGGTTACACTCCTTGATTTTGGCATTGCACGATTTTTAGATTCCAAAAAAAGTAAAGATACCCTTATCTTAGGCAGTGTTGGCTATGCAGCACCTGAACAATTTGGTTTTCAACAATCCAATCCACAAACTGACATTTATGCCTTGGGCAAATTAATGAACTACTTATTAAATGGTTCATTAGAACATCAAGACAATATTCCCTTTGATTTAAAACAAATCATTTTAAAGGCAACACAATTAGATTATAAGAACCGCTATAATTCTGTGAAAGAGATGGATTTAGCCATTCAACAAAAACTAGTTGTTATTCCTCCCCTTAATAATGACACATTCAAATCTAAGATGATCAGTTTAGCTTGGATCGTATTTACGCTTATGATTGTGGTAGATATGGAGCCAGGTGAAACCATCAATAATAGCTTTATCAATAAACTAAGTTGTTTTTTGTTTATATATTTTGGTTTATTCCTTTACTATAATAAAAATCTATTCCATAAACACATGTCTAAAGTACCGTGGCCAATCCTTTATTCCATTATTTTCTTTATATTCGTATGTTTAGACGTATGGTTTTTTATGTGGATTGATTCCCTGATTTAAATGTATGCTCATGGCATACCAAAATCCTTTCTTTATTTCCTATACTTAAAAAAAGGAATAAGGAGTATATATGAAAAAGGGTTTAAAAGTATTTTTAACAGCCGCTATTGTCTTATCGGCTGTCGCATGCTCAACTTCAAATGATGAAGTAAAAAAAGAAACAAAAGAAAAGGTCGTAGAAACAAAGGAAGATACAAGTGTTCCAAAAGAGTATCGTAATGCACTGCATAAAGCTGAAAATTACAGTAAAATGATGCACATGTCCAAACAAAGAATCTATGATCAATTGACTTCGGAATATGGAGAAAAATTCACAGCTGAAGAAGCACAATATGCGATTGATAATTTAGATGAATAATCCTATACTAAAGGCATGAAACTCGCTATATTATTTCCTGGAATTGGATATCACACGGATAAACCATTACTATATTATTCAAAGAAGATATTAAAGAATATGGATTATGAAATCAAAGAAATTCATTTTAAAAACCTAGACTTTGATTTAAATAAATCTAAAGATGAAGCGTATAGACAAGCCAAAAATCAAATTGAAAAAATGGATTTAGGCACATTTGATTCCATTCTATTCATATCTAAAAGTATAGGTACTTATTGTGCAGCTAAACTTGCCCATGAATATAAGTTAACTGCAAATATCTATTTCACGCCATTAGATTTTACTTTGGAATATCTTCAACAAAAAGATTTAGTGTATTCTGGAACCAAAGACCAATGGGCTACCTTCGATAAGATTAAGCGTTATTGTATTTATCATCTTATTGAATTTCATAGTATTGTTGATGGAAATCATTCCTTAGAAACAGGAAATATTCAAACAGATATTAAGAATCTGAAACAAATCATGTATCGTGTAGAAACATTTATCCACAGCTTATAAGGCTGTGGATATTTTGAATTGATCTTTTAAACGCCCAAAATAATCGATTTGAAATTGAATACGGTCTAGCCATAATGTTTGTACCGTCTTTGTAGCACATGTATAAGAAGTATATTCATTCAATGTTTGTAGCATCAAATCCACATACTGAATCTGTACTTCTATTGGTTGTTTACTAAACTGTACAGCTTCTAATGTTTCATATAATCGATACGCACCTACACGATCAATATTATCCGCCTCTTGTACACTCAGTGTAAACGCATTATATTCCCCATCAAAATCAGCTTTTAAATCCACATGAATCGCAATCGCAAAACACATATCCTGAATTCTCTCTTTCGGATAATCAATCGATTTCAGAAATTCACGAACCATTTTACTAGATACCCTTCCATGATTTTACCACTCATCCTGTGTTTTGAACTGTATACAATAGCTCACATCATACAAAAGACACGTAATCATTAAATCTTCTACATTTTTTCCAATATTTGTGACACGATACGTATCCTTTATTTTCAATTTCAAATAATATTGAGTCTTAACGAGTACTCCATATATTCATTGAACTACTTCTTTCAGAAAATTTCTGAAAAAAGCTTATGTTCATGGTATGATATATGAAAGGAGTTTTTTATTATGAAGTTAAATGTCGATTTAGAAAATCATTCATATCCAATATATATTGAAAGAAACGCAATTCGAAAAGTACATGAATATATTCCTGTATCAAGAAAGATTGCGATCATCACAGATACAGGTGTTCCAGAAAAATGGGTCAACATTGTAAAGGAACAATGCCCGGATTCTTTTGTATGCACCATACTACAAGGAGAACCATCCAAATGTTTTGATCAATATAAACATCTTTTAGAAGAAATGATTCAACACAACATGTCTCGAAAAGATGCCATTATCGCAGTAGGTGGAGGCGTTGTTGGAGATCTTGCAGGCTTTGTCGCTGCAAGCTACATGCGCGGCATTGATTTCTACAACATTCCAACAACCGTATTAAGCCAGGTTGATTCAAGTGTAGGTGGTAAAGTTGCCATTGATATGGGTTCCTATAAAAATATTGTAGGTGCATTTTGGCAACCAAAAACCGTTATTATCGATCCAAACGTATTATCGACTCTTTCCCTTCGCCAACAACACAACGGTCTTTGTGAAGCACTTAAAATGGGACTGATTCTAGATGATCACTTAGTCTCTTTATTTGAACAAGACACATTAGATATCGATGCGATTATTACGCGTTCCATTGAATTAAAGCGTGACGTTGTTCAACAAGATGAAAGAGAAAGTAATCTTAGAAAAATTTTAAACTTTGGACATACCATTGGACACGCCATTGAATCGGCATATGGATTAAATACATATCTTCATGGAGAATGCGTGGCGATGGGTATGTTATTCTTTATTGAAGATGAAGCATTAAAACAACGCGTATTAAACATCTATAAAAAACTAGATTTGCCTCAAGTACCAGACTATGATACTGCCACATTATTAAAATATGTAACACATGATAAGAAAAGCAGTCATAACACAGTCTCTACAATTCTAGTGAAGCAATCTGGTTCTTATATCATCAAAGAACTTTCTTTTGAAGACATACAAGACGTATTAGAAAGAGGACCTTATGAAAAATAATTTCGGCACAAATATATCTTGGACATTATTTGGTGAAAGTCACGGTCCAGCCATTGGTATCACATTAGATGGTCTTCCTGCAGGCTTTCAGGTCGATATGGAACAAATCAAAGCCGATATGGATAAACGTAAGGCAACAGGTAAGATTTCAACCCAAAGACATGAAGCGGATGAAGTGCATATTATTTCAGGAATGTATAACGGGTATACAACCGGAACTGCACTTACAATTATCATTGAGAATCAAAACACTAAATCAAAAGACTATTCTGCCTTCCATGGAAGATTGCGTCCTGGACATGCTGATTTTACTGCCTTTGAAAAATACAATGGTTACCAAGACTATCGTGGTGGTGGACACTTTTCTGGAAGACTTACCGCATGCATTGTAGCTGCTGGAAGTATTTGTAGACAAATTCTGAAATCACAAGGGATTGTGATCGGATCACACATTGAAAGTTTATATACCCTTTCGGATATTCCTTTTAGTCAAGACTATGATCTTTTAGAAAAACAAATTTTTGAAGTCAATGAGAAAATATTTGCGGTTATTGACGATCAAATTAAAGATCAAATGATTCAAGAAATCGAAAAAGCAGCTGCTGAAGGTGATTCATTAGGTGGTATTTTAGAAACAGCTATTATAGGCCTTCCTGCAGGACTAGGAGAACCATTCTTTGATTCTGTAGAAAGCATTTTATCACACTTAATTTTCTCTGTACCAGCCGTCAAAGGTGTTTCCTTTGGCGAAGGATTTGGCTTTGCGAAACTAAAAGGATCTCAAGCCAATGATGCCTTCCATTTTACTAATAAAATTGAAACAAAAACCAATAATAATGCCGGAATCAATGGTGGCATCACAAATGGAATGCCAATTATCATTCATACTTGTATAAAGCCAACACCATCCATTTTTAAAACACAAGAATCTGTGGATTATCTTTCAAAAGAAAACGTTGATCTTAAAATTCAAGGAAGACACGACCCATGCATCTTGCACCGTGCAAGAATCGTTGTCGACAGTGTAGTTGCGTTTGGTTTATTAGATTTATATATGTCTAGGCTTGCCATTAAGCCACTTCAGGGGGATTTTGAATGAAAGTAAAAGTAACACAAAGTAAAGTACATGGAAATGTAAAGATACCCGCATCCAAATCTATGGCGCATAGAGCATTGATTTGCGCCTCATTAAGTGATGGTACAAGTCTTGTTTCTAATGTCACAAACTCAAAGGATATTGAAGCGACCGTTGGCTGCATGAAAGCTTTGGGTGCTATAATTAAACAAATCGATGAAACTACATATGAAGTAACAGGCACTAATCTTTTTAAACAAGAAGGAAGTATTACGTGTAATGCGAATGAATCCGGTTCTACTTTACGCTTCTTGATTCCACTTGCTGCATGTACAAATGCCAAAGTTAAATTTTTAGGTCAAGGAAGATTGCTTCAAAGACCTATGGATGTATATGCGAATGAATTTAAAAAACAAAACATTGAATTTAATCAATCCGATAAAGAAATCATTGTGAGTGGAAATCTACAAGCAAAAGACTATGTTGTACAAGGAGATATTTCAAGTCAGTTTATTACAGGCTTCATGTTTGTCCTTCCATTATTAGGTCAAGATAGTACACTTACAATTACTGAGCCTTATGAATCAAAGAGCTATGTAAATCTTACGATTCAAATGTTAGCGAAATTTGGCATTGAAATTTTGGAAACAAGTTCAAATTCATATTTAATAAAAGGAAACCAACACTATAAAGCACAAGATGTTTCTGTAGAAGGAGACTTTTCTCAACTAGCCTTCTTTGCGGTGTTAGGCACTTTAAACAATACTCTTTCATGCTCCAACATGGACATGTTAAGTAAACAAGGAGATAAAGCCATTTTAGATTGTATTCCTAGTTTTACAAGTGACAAGGATACGATCACATTCACAAAAAAACAACCTGTACCACAAACTATCGACTTATCTAATTGTCCGGATTTAGGACCAATCTTATGTGTCTTAGCCAGTTTCACAAATGGTGAAACAAATATTGTGAATGCAGCTCGTTTACGCATGAAAGAAAGTGATCGTATTGAGGCAATGGAAACCGAGCTTAAAAAATGGGGTGTAGACATTACATCCACATTTGATTCGATTCAAATTCATGGTAAAGAACACTACCAATCAAATAATACAGTAGAAATCTTTGGACATAATGATCACCGTATTGTTATGGCAATGACGGTATTTGGATTATGTGCAGGTTCCGAATGTATTATTGATGATGCCCAAGCCATCACAAAGAGTTACCCTACTTTCTTTGAAGACATTCAAAGCTTAGGTGGAAAGGTTGAGATTCTATGACAAATATTGCGATTATAGGACTTGGATTAATGGGAGCGAGTTTTGCGAAGAAACTAACACGCTTAAACTACAACGTCTATGGTATTGATGTATCTCAACAAACCATTGGTAAAGCCAAAGAATTAAAAATCATCGTAGATGGTAGCACAAATCCTTTAGATGTCATTTCAAAGTGTGATACATTTATCTTCTGTTTATATCCAACTAAAATTCTTCCTTGGATTGAAGTCTATCAGAATGATATTCCTAAAAATTCATTATTAATGGATATTAGTGGTGTAAAGACAAATATTGTCAAACCTATTCAAAATGTATTACGCGAAGATCTTGAATTATTGAGTATTCACCCCATGTGTGGTAGAGAATCTCGTGGTATTGAATTTAGTGATGAAACTATTTTTAAAGGTTCAAACTTTATTCTTGTTCCTACTCAGAAGAATAAAGCCGAAACAATTGAAGCCGTAAAAGAATTAGCTCATAAAATGGAATTTGGTAGAATTTGTACACTATCCATTGAAGAGCATGATAAAATGATCGGCTTTTTATCACAGTTAACCCATGTCATTGCGGTATCTTTAATGAATACACACGATAATGCTCATCTTGTAGAATATACAGGAGATAGCTTTAGAGATTTAACACGTATCGCAAAAATCAATGAAGATTTATGGACCGAATTATTTATTATGAATAAAGATATCTTATTAGATGAAATCAATCAGTTTATCGATTCAATCTCTCACTTTAGAGATTCTTTAGAACAAGAAGATACACAAGAAATGAAACGCCTATTCATTCAATCCACAAAGCGTAGAGATAAGTTTAATAAAACCGATGCGAAGAAGAGATAATGCTCTTCTTTTTTTACACTTTTTTTGGCATAATAAAAAGTGGAGGTTTTACAAATGAAAACGAATACAATAAAAAGTTTTTTAACTATTACACTCGCCATGTTCATCATCAGTGTCGCCATATATTTCTTCTTGATTCCTAGTGAAGTCATCACTGGAAGTGTTACTGGTTTAGCTATGGTTTTAGCTAAAATCACAAGTCTATCTATTTCTACACTTACCTTTGTGATCAACGCCTTATTGTTGATTCTAGGTATTGTTCTAATTGGTAAGGAATTTGGGGCAAAAACAATTTATGCCTCTTTATTATTACCTTTATTTCTAGCTGTATTTGAAAGAATCTATCCAAACAATATTTCTTTAACCCAAAATGCTGTTTTTGACATGGCTACATATATATTAATTTTAGCTTTTGGACAAACCATACTATTTCGTGTAAACGCATCAAGTGGTGGAACGGATATTATCGCGAAAATTGTAAATAAATATACACATATGGATCTTGGTAAAGCTTGTACATTAGTTGGGCTACTCATTTGTACAACAAGTCTAATTGTATATGATATTGGTGCTTTAGTGGTTGGTGCATTGGCAACTTTAGCCAATGGTCAGGCTGTAGATTATTTTATTGATGGTTTTAATAAGAAAAAGAAGATTTGTATCTTATCCAAAGAATATGAAGTGATTCAAGATTATATTATGAACACATTAAGGCGTGGTGTTACTTTATATTCGGCAAAAGGTGGTTATGATAAAACAGAACATACAGAACTTGTCACAATCATGGCTACAAATGAATATAAAAAATTACTATATTATCTTCAAGAAAGTGATATTGAAGCATTCGTTACTGTATCTACAGTCAATGAAGTCATCGGTACTTGGAATAATAAGAAAAGAGTCGAAAAGCTTAGATAAATTTAAAGACATCCCAAAGCAGGATGTCTTTTTTATTTCTCGGTAAATACCCAATTTTTTTGAATATTGTAGACGACAAAAAATAAAATTGTATCAATGATAGCTTTTACAATAACAGTAGGAATTGGAATAACACTTAGTAAGGATACCAAAATACCACTGGCAGCCATCTGACATACAAACACAATGGAATAGCGAACCATTTCTCTTCCTGGATTTAATTTACTATGAAAACTAATATAACGATTTAATATATATCCCACACTACCACTAATAGCTCTCGCGCATATAGTTGCCACAAAAATTGAAATCGTACCGAGTTTAGAAAACAAACTTTCAAATATTATAAAGAAAACTAAATCAAATACAGTCGCAACATTTGATGTAAATAGATATTTCCAGAATTTTAAATACATTCCTAGTAAATCTACAACCGGACGAAAATGACTTGTTTCATTCCTATTATGTGTTTCTGAACAAATAGGTACAACTACAATCGGTGTTTTTTGTATGGCTGCATCTAGAAAATTCAATTCATAATCATACGACTTTCCTTCTGTACATAGTGCTAGTTTTTTTAATGAAGCTGGAAAACCACGAAGTCCACTTCTAGGATCTGGACATTCCTTTCCATGATTGGTAATACGGAAAAATAATTTCTGGCAAGAATTCAACCAAAATCTTACTTTCTTACCTTTTTTTCTTTCGTATGTACGTACTCCGAGCACAAAACAATCTGGATTTTCTAATAATTCTTTTGCGACCTTTTCAATATCTTCCGGCGAGTATTGACCATCACAATCGGCCGTTATATAGAAATCAGATTCTCCTATTTTTTCATCCGCCAATCGTAATGCACTTCTTAAAGCTACCCCTTTTCCCATTTTTTTAGAATGATGAATCACTTTAACGCCCATTATTTCTACTTCTTGAAAGTATTTCTGTCGATCATCACTACTTCCATCATCCGTAACAGCAATTTTATGAAAACCACGTTCATGTAATCCATGAATCATTTGAATCAAGCGCTCATCTGGCTGTAATGCTGGAATCAGGATAATACAATTATCATATGCTCCCATCTTCTTCTCCCTAAACAAAATATGTATACTATTCCTTTATCATATATGGCTTTTGAATCGAAAGATATATACAATGAAAGAAAAATATTCAATTCAATTAAATATACAAAAAAAGACCCTGGAATATATCCATGATCTTGAAATCTCTTGTACGTAAATATAATTAACGTTTATTAATTTACAAATGATTGATGCATTTTTAACCGAGATAGAGCCAGGCTTTTTCAAATATTCATTAATATATGTATCTGAAACACCTAATTTATTGGCTACATATTTCTTTTTAAGACCTGCTTCCCTAATTGCTTCTTCAATACTGATTCTTTCTTGCATCTATATCACCTCCTTGCACATTCATAATGTATTTCAATTTTTTTGAAGTTTTATTATGATTTTCTTGAATATTATTGAATATATTTTATAATTAAATAGAAAGAGGTGAAAAAATGAATAGAGAAATTAAGTTTGCTAGCACGGTTGAGAAGTACATGCGAATGAATGGTTTAACAATGAAAGAGTTAGGAGAAAAAGTAGGTCGTGGTGAAAGTACTGTATCAATGTGGATTGCTAACAAATCTACACCTCCAATGGGTATAGTACAAAAACTAGCTGATCTATTCGGCGTTACTACAGATATAATGATATATGGTGATGACTCATCCGATATTGCATTTACTGATCACGAACGCAAACACCTTGAAATTTACAGATTACTAGATGACAAAGGCCAGCACACAGTGGATACAGTCACACAAATGGAATACGAAAGAGTTAAGAAGGATAATAAGTAATTTAGGTATGATTATATAAAGGAGGGATAGGATGAATATATACAAACAAAAATTAAGCGTTACAGATCAGGTGAAACGTTTAGAAGATAAAGGAATATCCTTTAATGTTTTTTGCAAGGAACGTGCTGAAGATTATTTGACAAGCAACAATTATTATTATAAGTTAACATCTTTCCGAAAAAACTTTAGAAAACATCCTGATGGAGTAAACAAAGGTAAATATGTAAATCTTGATTTTGCATATCTAGTTGATCTAGCTATTATCGATAATTATTTGCGAGGTATTATCCTTGAAATTGCTCTAGATATAGAGCATTATTCCAAACTTAAATTATTACATCGTTTGGAAAATGACGAAGCTGAAGATGGTTATTCAATAGTAAATGATTTTATGATAAGTCTAGGCCAAAATAGACAAGTTTTAGAGAAAAGAATACTTGAAAAAGCCAATAGTTCTTATGTTGGTGATATCATTCAACATTACAATGGAAATTATCCAGCATGGACATTGATAGAAATTGTATCTTTTGGCGATTATTTAAGATTCTATAAATTTTGTGCAGATAGATGGAACGATAAAGACTTACTGAATGACTTTTATCTTATGAAAGATGTAAAAGAATTAAGAAATGCAGCTGCTCATAATAATTGTATATTAAACGATGTTACAATCAAAGAATCGAAGCACCAAACTAATCATGCAGTAAAAATCAGTCTAAAATCAATAAAGCGTCAAAGAAATGATAAATATCTTGCTAAAGAAAAAATCAGACAAATCGTTACACTACTTTACGCATCAATTCACATGATTACAAGCGATGGGGTTAAGCGCAAAATCAATAATCAATTGAAATTTTTAAAGAATAGAATATACCAAGATTACGACTATAGCTTCAATCAGAAACTTAAGGCAACATTTGATTACTTATTTGATGTAATTGACATCTATTACTAATCTGTGTTAAACTACGTTTGCAAGGAAAAACATTAGTTTTGAGGAAGCAGTCTTGGAAACGACACTGCTTCCTATTTTTATTAACTACTCCTTAATCGTAACTCTCGTTATCAGAGATCAAGTTTTGATTAAGGCTTTTTCTTTTATAAAAAAATATCCTGGATACTTCGAACATCCAAGACGATTAAGAGTACTACCAATACTCTCACATAAAAAGGTGACTACCATTTTAGATATTCTTCGAGGTTTTTAGTTTAAAAAGTTGTGTGACCTATTTGTGACCTACACATACGAATTCATAGTATTTAGGCAAAAGAAAAAATCCTTTATATAGAGGCTTTTGCTTTCTTTTAGTAAGTAAAATACTACGTTTAGAGAACTGAATATTTCTTTATTTAAAGCATATTCAGTTATTTTTGCGTCTTATACGCGTGCTTAAGGTGCATTTTAGATATTTATTATACGATCCGCTCTTTCTACAAGCACTTCATCATGACTGACTATCACAATTGTTTTTCCCTGTGACTGCATTTTCTTTAGGATTTTAAACACAACCTCTTTGTTCACTAAATCCAAACTTCCTGTTGGTTCATCTGCCAAAATCAATTGACATGGTTTGATTAAAAGACGAGCTAAGGCAACTCTTTGTTGCTCTCCACCAGAGCATTCACATATCTTTTTATTTTCGAAACCTTTTAAACCCACATCTTCAAGTGCTTTTAGAATTCTTTCCTTCTTATCTGGAAATGAAAAGTGATCTATAGACAAATACAAGTTGTAATACACGCTCTTATTATCAATCAGCGCAAAATTCTGGAATAAATATCCTATTTTTGCCTTTAACAATTTATTGGCCTGTCTAGAAAATGGTTTTACATTTTTCTTATCAAAAATCACAATGTTTCCTTTATCTGGAGAATCCAAAAGACCAATCATATTTAACAATGTAGATTTCCCTGATCCTGAAGCACCTTGTATTGCGACAAAACTTCCTTGTTCTATTTCCATTGAGAAATCATCAAAAATCACATGATCATGATATTGTTTATGAATCTTATCAACAACTACTACCTTCATTCCAAATCTCCTTTCAAGGATAACAACACTTTCTTTCTTTCAAAATACGTTCTAAAAATTAGAGCTATCATAAAATCGATTAGAATTGTGAATATCCACAAATACAAGCCTATTGTCGAAATATTTTTTACAATTAGAACCATCCACAACAGCAAGACAAGATAAACGAACAGATTCACAATAATAAAATCACGATATTTTTGCCAGATGTTTTTTCCCAACAAACAATTTAAAGAAATCATCTTTCGATTTTCTAAAAAATATAAATATATAGATTGATACTGGAACAAGAATAAAACAATCGCATAGACAAAAAGTAATATAGCTGAATCTATAATCAATTTATTGATTACCATGGTCTTTTTTCCATAATCATAATTTTCATACGCATAATTCATATTTTGATACAATCCCTTAGATTTCAAGAAATCATTAATGGACTTCTTTACGGTTTTATCTTTATCCTTAATAAAAATACCAAATTGACTCATATCATAGTTTTCATCCACAACATAAATAATTGGATTTTTTACATGCCAATTATCCTCTCTTAAACTATGCGAAATCATGACATAACCATCATCAAGTTGATCATACTCACACTCTGTAGCCAAACAATAACTTTCATCTACATTCACTGATTTTGGAGCATAAAGAGTACCCGGTTTAAATGTTTTAACTGGCTTACCATCCTTATATAAATCATATTCCTTTAAATACTCCTCATTTACAATGATATAAGGATATGTTATTTCATCCTCATCACGATTTATTTTGGTTGAGAAATCTTCATATATATATGGATATTCTCGAATCTTTTCATTCAACTGGCTCATCGCATCTTGGAACTCCAAAGAAAACATATTTATATTAACACCCTCTAAACGAAGATAATTATTATAGGTTTCTTTGTATTTATTTAAGTAATACCCATCCTGAACCACCTGAGATGTATACTTGAACGAAGTCAATAATGGTATAAATATTGAAATCAAAAAGACACATTTCAATATAAACAGAGTCATTGAAATCCATCTAAACTGAGATTTTTTCAATATAACAACCGATTGAATTTGACTTAATAAGACATATATTATAAATCCAACTACAATCAGACAAAGTACAAAAAGAAGAGCAGACTGCAGTAAATATTGAATGAGTTCATGAGTAACAGGTCTAAAGTTTTGAACCACAAGAAGATATAATAAAGCTTGTGTTAATACAAACATCAATATACTTAACAAATAAAATTTTCCATATAGCCTCTTATATATAAACCATGAAGTAGCACCTTGCATCTTACGAATAAAAACTTCTTTTCTAGATGTCAATGCATCAGATAAAAGACATAATAAAACCGCAATTGCTAAATACATCAAAATTCTCTTTAAAAACGAATAGTCAATCACTCCTGTAGAAAAATCGGATGTTGTGATATCACCATCCACTTTCAATTCAGATAATATTTTCGTATTCTCTAAATCCTTCAACAAATCCTGTTTGGAATTTGTGACAAAATACAACGGAAATAGTGTATTTCCATTCCAATCTTCTATATAATTCGCAAAAGTCTTTATTCTATGCACATTATTGTATTCACTATGAAAATCTTGATCAATAAAATCAATCGTTGCATACCTATTTTTATCCTTATACGAAGAAGACAAATAATAATCGCTATTTTTAGTAAAATCAATCGCTTTATTTTCTTCTGTATAAATTGGTAGTTTATTTTGTTTTGGAAGATATACATATTCCGTTTTTATATTTTTAGAAACTATGCCAACAAAACAAGGATACGAATGTTCTTGCAAAAAAGAATACACCTGATTAAATTGTTCTGTTCTTTCTTGCTTATCTTCACTCAATTGTAAATCAATTGGAACAACTTCCATATTGTTTTCTTGAGCAAACTTGTAACTCAGATTTATCACATCATTATATTGTTTTTGTGACAAGTTAACATAACTATCATAAAAAATAATACTTGATATAAAGATAACCAAAACCATTATTATTTTTTTCATACCCTGCTCCCTACTTTTTCAATTGTAGTTAATCAATCTCTTGTTCGAACATAATACAAAGATAGTAGTACCACTTCTACAATTCCATATGGAAATAGCCATAAATATGCAAATTCTGGATGTAATTCATCAATAGGTGTTTCTGAATTTTGGATTACAATTGCACCAGATTTTATATCTTCTACTTTTTTCTTATCATGATAGATATGCAAAGGACAAATAATAGCAAGTACAATTATGCATATCAATAATACTCTTCCTGGTTTTTTATTCATAATAATTTTCATTAAACACCCTTCTATTTAATACAAAAACCAAAACATTGTATATTAGCAACACTATCATTCCAATTGAATATGGAAAACTACTTGTTCCAGTAATAATCATTGTTGGATCTCTATAAGTAAGTGGATTAATTATATTTATCATATTTAAAGAACCTAGCGGCGATAAAAAGTATAGTCCTACTATAACAAATAAACTAATAAATAATCCTATATACGCATTTTTAATAAGATAAGAAACCATAAAAGTAAACTGATAATAAACACCAATCAACAGTATAAGCATTACTACTGTCAAAATAATGACAATTCCTAATGTCGTATAATCCAAATAAGGATTTCGTGCCATTTCTGTACTGTAATATGTTAAACCTACATTGTACATAGCATTTTTCGAAATACAGTGTTGTGTTCCATTTACAAAATCTTTAATTCTTGAAAAACTAAAACCTGTAATTCCATCCATATTAGCTAAAATTGGATATTTAAAATTTTGAAATCCTGACTTTACGCCTAGAATGATTGAAAATATTAATATAGGAACGAATACAACACCAAGAATCAAAATGAGATCTGAAGTAAATTTGTATATATAAAATTTATTTTTCAATCCAGGTATAACCATTAAAGATTTATCCAAACCATCGTCATGATAATTTTTTCGTACATTAAAAAATAACAATACAATTAGAATGGGAATGCCCAAAAACAATACATTTCGACTTAGTTGTATTAAAATTGTAGCACTGTCTACGCTTGAATAACAAAGAGGGCTCAATTCATTTCGGTATAATCTCTCAAAATAACGTGCTCCCTGCTGATATGTTGGAATCATTTCATAGCCAGCCGTTCCTACAGGTTGAAACCATGTGCACTCTTTGGGATTTGGTGGTACTCGTGTTAATTTATATTTTTTTTGAATCTGTTTTAACTCTTTCTCATGATTTGTATAATCAAAAGTAGACTGTGATTTTATCGGTACGCTCGTACGCATATCCACATTGTAACAATAGACTTCCATACCCGTTATATACATTTTCTTCCACTGTTTATTCTCTTTGTAGTATTCAAAAAACTTCCCTTTATTATTTACAGATTCAATCTGTTTTTCGATATATTTTCTTTTCGAATCAGGTAAATTAAAACGAGTTAAAGCACTGACTTCCATTGATCCTTGAGATAATGAAAATACGTCTTCTATCTGTGCCTTATTGTTTAATACAACCAACATAACAAGTTCGCATATAAGCAAAAGCCCAATTAATATTTTAACTTGTGATTTTTTTAAGTTCCGTTTTATTTCAAATTTCATAAATTTCAACATATCAATCACCCGTTACAATCAAATCTCTCTTTTTTAACAATAAAATGCTTAAAATCACACAAACTATTAAAACAACAATATTCATTATACAAATGGTAAAAATTTTATTTTGTTGAAGCATACTAAACATATCAACATTTAGAAATCCAATGAAATAATTAATTTTATGTAAGTTCTGACTAAAAAGATTAACCATTAAATAAAGCGTTATAGTAATCACCAAAGATGTCGTAGTTGATTTAAACAAGCAAGAGATTAATGTATATATACCTATCAGAAATAAACTCATAGCTATTGTTATAAAAATAATATACATTAGTATCTTACTTTCCATATATATATGATTTCCCACTGAAAATGAATATTGCGTATTTCCCATACCAAAAATCAGTGTATTTACGCCAAATAATAGAACTATCAAACAAATAAATCCAATTAACAAAAAAATAGAAAATACCACTTTAGTAAGAATAATTTTTAAAGTATCGTATTTTGAAGTAAACAATATTTTATACACGCCTTGATCGAATTCTTTAAATATATCAAAAATCAAAAGGAAATATAAAATCAATAAAACTGCACCTAAATAATGATTCGATAAATTCACAGCCAAGTTAGATGTTGTACAAACATAAGGCGAATGCTTAATTGGAATATGATTCTTTTTTAAATACCTATATTCTTTCTGTGTCTTTTTTAGGTAATCTAAAGAATGCGTTGTATACGAAATAATCGTATACTTTTTTATTTTTCCTTCAATTAACAAATCATTCCACTGCATTAAATCATCTAAAGAAACTGCAGAAGTAGAATAATCACGGTATAAATCATTTGCACAGGAATACAGCCTATTAAAATATTCAATCGCATTTCCATAATATTGTTTGTCTTTTTCTTTTTTAGCCAAAAACTGATAATTTACCATATTCGTAATATCGTACATAGCATTTTGCCTTGCCTTGGAAAACTGTTCCGTTTTTGCTTCTATGTATACATGATTTTGGTATCCGTTAAAAGAAACATACCCTATAAAAGAACAAAGAATCAATAAGAATACAAGCCAATTCTTTTTTGTGCGAATAAATTTCTGCCATTCATACTTTAACAAATAAACCATATCTATTCTCCATAAATTCTTGTATACATATTCTCTAAATCATCGCTTGTATTAGTGATATCCAGCAGCTGAACGTCTTCTCTTTCTAATTTGCGTAAATATACGGATAGCTCATTTTGGTTTTGAATAGAAAATTCATATAGAAAATCTGATAGTTTTCTAAACTGGTGGTCTGTTATTATTTTATTCACCCTAATTTGATATGTGATTGTCTGCTCTTGTTTTTCTACCTCTTTAATTTTACCATTTTCAATATAAATAATTCGATCAGCAATCTTTTCAATTTCATTTAATTGATGGCTAGAAATCAATAAAGACATTCCTTGTTCATCCACCATTTTACGAAGCTCTTTTCGCAATTCAAATACACCCGATGGATCCAATCCATTCATAGGCTCATCTAACATTAGGAATTGTGGAGAAGATAGCAATGCAATAGAAAGTGCTAATCTTTGTTTCATACCTAAAGAATAGCTAGATACAGGCTTCTTTAAATAATCTCCTATTCGTGTATAATCTGCCATTTGTTGTAGTTTATCTTTCGATACATTTTTTAAGCTGGCAAATATCTCAAGATTTTCATAACCAGTCATATTAAAGAAAAGTCCTGGACTTTCAATCAAACTAGCCTGATGCGACAAAGCCTTCTCTCTTTGACTTTGTATATCATGACCACATATAGTAACATTTCCAGAATCCATATGAATTAACCCGCATAAACATTTCATTAATGTACTTTTACCTGCACCATTAGGACCAATAAAACCTACAATTTCATTTTCTCGAATAGAGAACGAAATATCATCTAACACTAAATGATTGCCATATGACTTACACAAATTTAAAACATCTAAAACATTTTGTTTTATCATTATAAATAGCCCTCCTTTTTTTAGTTAGAAGTTAGAACAATTGAAAATGTTACAAAAGTAAATGTAAATCAAAACATTTCTTTTATCATTTTCTATACAACAATATTTTTTTCATAAGCTCATCTTATCTTTCTGTCGAACACTCACATAATTTATAAATAGTAAAACAAAAATAAAAACGGCACATATACAAATCGAATTCAACCAATTTTGCATGCCACAACCCGATAAAACACTCAAACTTGGGGTTATACTAAATGGATTTATAAAAGATATCAAATCCATTCTTTGACTGAGGACATGTAAAATAATACAAATTATTCCAGATAAATAATTAAATCCTGTTTTCGTGAAGGTATATACACAAAACATAGCCATTTGAATATAAAGTTCTAATTTTAGAAGAATTAATGGTAAAGATATTATTAAAGCTTTCCATAATGGAATAAAAGATAAATCAGGTATAAATCCTTGTTCTGTCGCATAATATTCAGACATATTATTTATGACATAATTGTCTGTATGATACATCCTTTTAAAAGAGAAAAAATGTTTAGTGTCAGCCAACAGCCATGTATCCCATCCTGCAAAGCCATTACTAATTCCTAGCAAAAGAAAAGGAATACCAATTGATGCAATCATAAGAAGTAAAAAAGCTATAAATAATTTTACTTGTATGTGTACGAAAAAGTGCACATCATTTAATTGTTCGAGCTCAAAAACACCTGTCTTTTTTTCGTACATTAAAACAACAACACAATAAATCAAACATAAAGGCATAAACAAATACGCAAATGAACTGTCTATTCTTAACTGGTGTGCTAAAAAATACCATGGACCTTTTCCTACATATTGTTCCGTATTTGTTTCTAATTGATGTAGCTGTTCTTGAACAGATAATTCAACGGTTCTATAATCCTCTTTTTTATTTTGAGATATTTGGCTTCCAATCATAAAAATCCGACTCTGATCAAATAAAATATCTGCTTCTTCAAAGCCTAATTTATGAACTTGGCGCATAAATTTTTCATCACCATTCTTTTTTAAAGTATCCAAATGATACAGCTTATCCCATAATGTAATTTCATTATATCTTTTTATTAATCCTTTATTTTTAAAAACTTCTTTTCCATATTTGTTAAATAAATTCCATCCAGCTTTGGCATTATCAATAGCCCAGCTTAAATAATCCTGATAACTATTCCAATACACCTTTTCCTCTGCACTCATATGTTTTACGGCCATGTATTGCAGATTGATATCTGATAAAGCTCTTTGGTATTGTTGAATCTGCGTTTCAAAAATATTCATATTCTGTTCCACATCATACTCATGTCCCATATAATTTGGTACTTGCACCATGTTCAATACTAATAAAATGAAAAAGATAACAGCACTCACTTTATTCTTTAATACACTTTTTATTTCTAAACTCATAAACTTAACCTAAATCCAATCTTTCTAAATAGAGACATGAAATGAACTGTATGCATATTGCGCCTATAAAAAACAAAGATGTATAGGCCCATAAAGTTTCTATATGCAAATATGTATACATAAAAACAAATAATAATCCCGTCAACATTAGACTCATTCCTTTATTTTTCGTCAACAAAGATAAACATTGTATGCATGAAGCACTAAACAAAACCCATCCAAGTACAGAAAGAATATGATGAGACAAGTAAGTAATCACCGGTGTTGTTCCAATCAATAACTCTATGCCACTTCCACAATATATATATCCAATCAAATACAATACAACGAAAAATAGTATACTAAAAAAAACAGTGATAAAAATATGTAACAACGCGCGAAGTATATATACATATTTACGACTTTTCCCTATTGTAAATAAATATCGAAATGTATTGTTTTCTAAATCTTTAGACCATATATCCACATTCCACACTAGAATCAAAATCATGAATAAATAAAAGAAAAGATTGTTTCCTTTTAAAAATTGCACCATCAAATAACAACCCGTCGGTTTATTTTGATATACAAAGTCGTAATATTCATTTTCAATATATGTTTTTTCCATTTGAATTCGTTTTTTTAAGTCTTGTTTATTTTTTTGAAGAATCGATTTAAAATTGGATAAATCCATACCTGAATCAATATATTTTAAAATATTTTGATCCCTATCATACATATCTTTTGCGATAATTTTTGCATCCTCGTCATTTTTCCAATCACTTAATAACTTTTGACAATAAATACTATCCTCTCTAAAAAAGGCATTCAGTTTTTCTTTTGGAAGAATATTGATTCTTTGGTTTTCTTCATTTAACGTTTCATAATAATACATGATTTGATTGGATGCATATTGTTCATATTCAGTATTGTATTTAAAAAAATACACGGATAAAACGCTAATTAAAACAAGGATCAATGCTAGAATATTTCTTTTTGAAAAAAGAAATTTAAATTCATTTTTTAATAACATACGCTTAACCCTTATATAATTCCTTATAATATGTTTCCAAATCCTGATGTACTTCAGCTAAAGAATACACTAAAATGTCATTTTGAATCAGTATTTGCAAGGATTTAGAAAATTCTTCTTTGGAATCACATTGCATGTAAAGAACATGCTCTTTAATAAAAGAATTTTTTAAAAGAAGCAATACATCTTTCGGATTAGAAACTTCTAATCGATAAATCGAATGATTTTGACGAAGTTCGTCCATATTCTTCTCTTTGATCAACTTTCCACTTTTAATAAATAAAGCTCGATCAGCTAATTTATCGAGTTCACTTAGCTGATGAGAAGATAATAAAATACTTGTTCCTTCATTTCGTATAGTTAAAAGCTTATTTCTTAAATCAAATATAGCTTGTGGATCTAAACCATTCGTAGGCTCATCAATAATAAGCAATTTAGGTTTGGACATCATAGCCAAAGCCAATACTAATCTTTGTTTCATTCCCATCGAATAATGTTCTGTGGCTCGATATAAGCCATCCTTTAAATCACTGAATTGCTCCATTTCCTCAATTCTTTTAGAATCTAAATGCTTCCAATTTGCCATGATTTTAAAATGTTCATGTCCAGATAACTCTGGATATAAAGATGGATATTCAATACTTACACCTATATTTTTTAACGCATTGGATGAATCGCTCTTTAAATCATGTCCACAGATAGTAATTTTCCCTTCGTTCATATGATATAGTCCTGTAATACATTTCATAATTGTACTTTTTCCAGCACCATTTGGCCCAATCAATCCTACAATTTCATTTTCAAATATTGAAAAACTAATATTATCTAAAATCCTATGATTTTTAATCTGTTTTGAAACACCTTCTACTTTGAGTATTTCCATATATATATTCCCCCATATTCCTTTCCTAAATAATAAGAGACAACAAAATGTTATCTCTTAAATACTTATAGCTTAAATCCATAATTCGGTTTACACTTTATTTATCTCATAGATACTATATTTCCACTAGACTTGGTTTAGCCGGTGCATTAGTTCTTGCATTGAATATGATTGTATTGTCACCATTTAAAAAACAAGTATTATATAGTGATCGTTTCATTGCAATTGCAAATATCCATTAAAAAAAACTCTTTCTGATTTCAGAATAAATTAATTGTAATAAAAAAGCAATATCAACTTTTTAATTAAGTTTTTCATAATACGTAATAGAATCATTAAAAGAATTTCGAATAAATAAGACAAATCAAAAAAAGTATCCAAGCTTCCGTTGTTTTAAGACGGAGAAGGATACCATTTTGAATACATACATAAGCAGTATACTTATGTCAATTCCAATTATAATATAGTATATTTGACGTCACTTCATGAGCTAAACCTTGAGAATGATACCCTAAAGCCAGCTCACAAAATATGAACTATAATATATTTCATTACAATTCAATTGATTAAAATGCTCTTTCTAATTTCAATATAAAGTAATTGTAATAAAAAAACAATATCAATTTTTTAATTAAGTTTTAGCCCTATATCTTCAATTATTTGGTTCGCATATGACATTTTGTAGAAATTTTCTTGTAATTCTTTCACTTTTCTTAATTTATTTTGTAATCTACAATCAAGATATAACTCATTTAGTAGTTTTAAAACTAACATAGCTCTGTCAACTTCACCTGCAGTCAAAGCTAAATTATAGCAACTTTCTATACGCTCAATAGCCTTTTCACGCTTATTATCAATCAAGTATTTTAAACCTTGAAAGAAATTCTTATAATATTTACCTATACTATTGTTACTTAGAGATTGTCGTATATATTTTTTTGCTAATGTATAATCTTTAATAAATAAATGAAGCAAAATCCTATACAAAACTAAATCATAATCGTCTTCCAAGTATTTCTGATCTACCATTCCTAAATACTTAAATCCATTCTCATAATTCTTTTGTAGTAAAGAAATCAATACTAAATTAGATAGAATACAATATTTTAGAAATTCTTCATTTCGTATTTTTGATTCTTTTAACAGCTTTAGATTCAAATTTTCAGCTTCAACATATTGTTCTGTATTCAAATACAGTACTCCTTGGTTCAATAATAAATAACATAATCTTTCAAAAGAAACTTCTTTAATCGCAATCTCTATACTTTTGCGAATATATTTTTGTGCCAAAGTATAATATCCCAAATTCAAATAAATACTGCAATAATGATAATGATTCATTAAAAACTCATTATCATATAATCGCGATTGATTTAAATACTCCAAAGCTTTTATACTATCGTTCAAATACATTTTTTCTAGCGCTTTTATATCATAATAAATAGATAATTCCTTATTTGAAAATGAACTTTTTCCTATTTCAAGAATTCTTTTAAACAGTTGTGCATCTTCATTATTTTGATTGATAATTCCATCCATATATAGAATTAGATAATATTCAAATCGTGCATAAGAGCAGCTAATGAAAGAATTGTTTTTAACTTCTTCTATTGTAGAATTCATTTCATCTGTTGATAAATTTGAATATTGAGCATAAATATACAGAACTAAATCAATCATCTTTTTTCTATCGGTTTTATAATCAAACGAACAACCACATACATGACAAATTTCATTTATCTTCTCTTTAGTTGCTGAATTCTTACCTGTTTCAATCTGGGAAACAGTAGATTCACTTACTTTCAAAGCAGATGCTATTTTTTTCATTGGAATATTTTTTTCAACCCTAATGCTCTTTAAAATATTGCCAATCAATGACCTATTTATATTATTTGACACATTTCTCACCTTTGTTTCCAATGCAAATGATGGTTCATTTCCTTTATATATACATCTTAAATCATAAACCAAACATTATTTTATATTTCTTATGATTAATTCTAATCGTTTATTAATATTCATTCAATATGCAATATTTAATTAAGAAAATACAACATATTTATATTATTTGATAATATATGCTTATTATCTATCATATCATCTTCAATCGAGGCACTGTGATAATCATACTTTTATTTTGGATTAGCAAACACTACTCCTCCGTATATAGATCTTAATTGATCTAACGTGTAGGATTTTGTTTACCAATCTTTTTTTGCGTCTTGAAACGTATTTGTAATGCCATCAAGATTGCCTTCTTGAACAGTTAATGTATTATCTTTTACTGTAATGACTATACCAACATGATTGTGTCCAATAGCAGAGAACACTGCACCAGCTTTTGGCGAAGAAGATCGTTCAAATTTATCTGGATATGCTGCCACCAATTCCTTCACACAACTACTTCCATCTCCACTAAAGCCAGGATCATAGCCATATAATTCATAGAATCTTCCCCAAGCAAACCATGTACATTGTCCATATAATCCGGCCTGTGCGTATGGATTCTTTGTCACCCAGGCTTCTAGATTATTCAAATTAGGATTTGTACCTCCTCTAAAAGTGATCCCTACATATCTCATAACATGATCAACATAAGAAGGATCCCCATAGCCGGATACATTTAACTCTTGTTTTTTATTGTCAGAAAACTGTTATGCATTATATTTAGAATATCCACCAAAATTACGAATTGCCCATTCAATATAGCCAGAGCCGTAATTATATCCTTGCAAAGCCAAATATATACGTTCTGTGTCGGATGAATCCTTTACTTTTGCTTTCTTTAAACAATCTGAAAAAGTATGTGTTCCCACTTCAATGGAATACTCAGGATCCGTAATTCCATTAGGTACTCTAGGATATTTTGTATTATACCCTGACTCACTTGCCTGCATTGGATCATTTTCTTTTCCTCCTGACTCCTGCATCATAATAGCCTGCAACAAAGAGACATAATCCTCAATATCATATTCTTTTGCACATTTTCGAATTGTATCTTCATACACAATGACTTCATCACTTAGAGAAACAATTGCACTATTTGATCCACCATCCTGTGCCAACACACTAAATGTTCCAATAAATTTTGGGTGTATCTATGTTGATGAAAACGAGAAATAAACAGTCAAAAAAGTATCACCATAAACAAGTGACACTCTTTTATTGAGAAAACTTAATTCACACATAAAATCAATAATAATTGGATTAATGTGCATCAGGAAAATCATTTTTGAATTTGCCACCATAATGATTGTTCTTATAGTTTCTAATATATAGTAATACAACCATTATTACTAGAACAATGCCACAGATGGCATACATGGTAGTTGAATTTAAATTATAGAATAAATAACAGATTACTGTACCAACAATAATTAATAATCCTATAATCACAAGGAATGCATCCACATATTTTTTCATTTAAGACACCCTCTTTCTTATTATAAAATTTTAGTAATTGTGTTTTTTGTATCTAAATCACATTTTTTAATTGTTCATACTCATCTAGACTTAGCTTTGCCAATGCATTAATTCTTGCATTGAATATGATTATATTGTCTCTATTTTTAAAACAATAATTATAAAGTGATTATTTCATTTTAAATATACTTTCTTCTAAAAGAGCTCTTCTAAATTCAATATATACGAATAGCCTTTAAAAGACAATCCTAATTTTTTAATTAAGTTTTAGCTCTATATCTTCAATTATTTGATTCGCATATGACATCTTGTAGAAATTTTCTTGTAATTCTTTCACTTTTCTTAATTTATTTTGTAATCCACAATCAAGATATAACTCATTCAATTGTTTTAAAACAAAAATTGCTCTATCATATTGTCCATTTTTTAATGCGATTTGATAACAGGTTTCAAAATTATCGATGGCTTTCATAGGTTTATTATCCATCATACATTTTAAAGCACGGATAAAATTCTCATGATATTTTGAATTCTTTACATCTCTTAAAAAAGAAGCAATACACTCTTTTGATTTCGTATATTCATGGCTAAAATAGTATAGAAGACATTTATACATTTTTAAATCTAAGTCATCTGTAAATTGTTCATCGATTCTGTTTAGATAATCAAATCCGCTTTTTATATCTTTTTGAATCAGCGAAGTAAAAACTAAATTTGATAAAATACAATACTTCATGATTTCATTTTGTCTTTTAATGGATTCATTTAATAGCTTTAAAAACAGATTATTTGCTTCATCATAACGAGATGTATACATGTAAAGTACACCTTGATTCAACAGCAAATAATATAATCGATCGAAAGACAATTGTTGAACTGCCATTCTTAAACTCTTATGAATATACTGCTGTGCCAAATTAAAATATCCTAAATCCAAGTAAATACTGCAATAATGGTAATTTATCATTAAATGATTACCCTTATTAGATAACGCCTTATCTAAGTATCCTAATGCTTCTTTTATTTCATTCGAATATATCTTCTCTAATGCCATTATATCGTAATAAATGGATAATTCCCTAACCGAAAAGTTATTCTTTCCTAATTCAATAATTCCTTTATATAAAGCTGTATCCACATCTTTTTGGTTAATGATAGCATCCATATACAGAATCAGATAATATTCAAATCTAGCATAAGAACAAGCAATATTATGTATATCTTTTACTATTTTAATAGTTTCATTCAACTCTTCTTTTTTTAAATCTGTATACAAACCATAAATATCATATACACGATCTATAATTAGATTTCTATCCAAATCAAAATTAAATGTTTGCCCACATATTTCTGTAAACAAAGCAATCTTCTCATTTGTTGGTTTATTCTTACCAGTTTCAAATTGTGAAATTGTCGCTTCACTCACATCCATATTCTGTGCAACTTTTTTTATAGGAATCTTTTTCTCTGTTCGAATGCTCTTTAAAACATTACCTATTAGTATACGGCTAAACTTATCTTGCACTACTTTTCACCTTTATTTCCAATTCAAAATAATTGTTCAGTTTTCTTTATATATACATCTTAAATCATAAACCAAACATTATTTTATATTTCTTATGATTAATTCTAATCGTTTATTAATATTCATTCAATATGCAATATTTAATTAAGAAAATACAACATATTTATATTATTTGATAATATATGCTTATTATCTATCATATCATCTTCAATCGAGTCAATGTGATTATGTATTCCACACGCCAGATCAAAAACATTTTACGTATCGTAACTATTACGATAGTTACTGGAATCCATTTATGGTTCGATTTGGATATGATCAAACAGCACATTGTTGCAGACACACATGTGTATCTCTACTTGCAACTGCACACGTATCACAAACATATCAAAAACTAATAGTTGGTCACAAAGGTGTTAATACACACCGAACCGTACTCTACAATTTCCCTTTCCACTTGCTTGTTGAGTGCAGTTCTCCAAAGCCTCTTTGAACACAGAATTTCATTCTGTGGCCACACGTTTTGCGAACGCTTTTGACCAGAACCAGCTTACCGCTGGCTGTGGTCTTTTTCTTTTAATTTAACTTGATTATTAGTTTTCATATTCAAATAATTTGGCAATCAACACTTTGAGTTCATCCAAAGCAGCTGGCGTTCCAACAATGACTTCCAAACATTCATTTCCAGTACGATAAACAACAACCTGTATAGGAGTGGCGTTCGATTGACAACGATGATCAGCTAATGACTTTGGTAACCAGTGACACAAGAGAAATAAACGAATTATAGTCATTGGAAAACAAATTCGTTTGCTTCTTTAGAATCATTGACATAGTTATAATAGCTAAAAGCATACTATTCACTTTCAAAAATTTAAAAATTTTTATTTTTTGAAAGTGGCATATTGCATACAAAGATTATAATCGGATATAATACAAGTAAAGATGACTTTCAAAAGTTTAAAAAAATTCATTTTTTGAAAGTGAGGCAACACTATGAAAACCATTGAAAGAACTGAATACCTAAATCGAATAAAGAATCTGAAGGATACGCCTGATATAAAAGTTATTACCGGTATCAGAAGATCGGGTAAGTCAATACTGATGCAGGAGTATATCCAGTATCTGAAAGACAACTTTAATAATATCAACGTTATCTTTATTGACTTTATGGATCTTTCATTTGAACACCTGAAAGAGTATCATGCGCTTCATGCCTATGTTGAAAAACGTTATGTGGAAGGAAAGTCGAATTATCTTTTCATTGATGAAGTGCAGATGTGTCCAAATTTTGAACTGGCTGTAAATAGCCTATATTCAAAAAGAAAATATGATATCTATATCACCGGTTCCAACGCTTTTTTGTTAAGTGCAGATTTAGCCACTCTATTTACTGGGCGTTATATTGAAATTCATGTCTATCCATTCAGTTTCAAAGAATATTGTAATTACTACGACAACAACCACGACATAGAAAAGCTATTTGAAGATTACACCATCAAAGGTGGATTAGCTGGGTCCTATGCCTACAACACCGAAAAAGACAGGAAGGATTATATCAAGGAAGTCTATGAAACAATTGTTACAAGAGATCTTGTACAGAAGTATTCCCTGCCAGATACTCAGGTATTACAGCGCTTAAGTGAATTTCTTATGGACAATATATCAAACCTGACCTCACCAAGCAGAATCAGCAATATGCTATCCGAAAAGAACATATCAACCAATCATGTCACCATTGGAAAATATATCAAATACCTGTGCAACGCCTTTGTTTTCTATGATATCAAGCGCTACGATATCCGTGGCAAGAAATATCTTGAAAGCACAGAAAAGTTCTATTTAAGTGATATTGGCATACGTTATGCTGTTCTTGGTACAAGAAACATGGATTATGGCAGAGTATATGAAAACATGGTCTGTCTTGAATTATTACGTAGTGGCTATGATGTCTATGTTGGAAAGCTTTATCAGAAAGAAATCGATTTTGTTGCCCAAAGAGGTAGTGAAAAAATCTATATTCAGGTAAGTGATAATATCACTGAAGAGGAAACATTCAAAAGAGAATATGCGCCTCTTTTACAAATCAAGGATGCATATCCAAAGATTATCATCGCCAAAACCGGTCATCCAAAGTATTCATATGAAGGAATTGAAATTTTTGATATCAGGGATTGGTTGCTAAATAAAAAACAAGCTATATAATCAAAAAATTAGTAAGATTAAAAATATTAAACGCATCAGCATTTGCTGGTGCGTTTCTTTTGAAGGAATTGCCGAACGTACTGGTAAGTCTTCTGAATTCTTGGTGATGTGAAAAAACGCAATTTCTACCTTTTTGGCAAGTACATAAAGTAAAATTACATTTTGTGCGTGCTTTTCGATAACTGAGGAGTTAATTTTGCTACTTATAAGCGTGCTGTATGCGTGCTTAAAGAGACTTTTCAACACTATTCACAACAATTCACAGAAATAGAAAAAACCATCCAAAGCCCATATATAAAGGGTTTGAGTGGTTTTGAATCTCTTTGCAGAGTAGTCAAAAGTATGTTCTGACTAACGTTTAGGTAGTTACGACATCCCATAAATAAAGGCTTTCAAGCTTTTTTTGTTACCTACCCGTTACCTTCTTACTACTTTTTACTACAACTAAATACATCTTATTGCCTTCTATTAGGGTGTCTGTGCTGCCTCCTGCGTTTTTTATATCTGGTTCTCTCCAGTATCGAGTCCGGCCTTTTATATCCCGTGCCGAGGGGTAACCAAGCCTTTTAAACGCCGTGCTTAGGGCATAATAAAAACCGCGCCATTCCTAGCACGGTTCTTGTCCTTATTTAGTTGTGTTCTATAGTACTTCCGCAATTCCTTTTGCAAGTCTTGCGGCTTTCTGCATCAAGCTGTTTTCTTCTAGGTATTCTAGTCCCTTAAGGGTTATCCTGATACCCTCTAGCCCTTCAGTGTTTGGTGTTGGGTCTCCTATGTATTGGATCACCTGGAAACCCTCAACGTATCCGTTTTTCAGTAGCATGCCTAGAAGCGCTTTTCTCTTTGGTTCTGTGATGCCTAGATTGTCCGCTGAAAGTCTTCGGATGTCTAGAACTTCATAGTCCATTGATTTTTGCAGAATTGATAGAATTTTGTATATCGTTTTGAAGTCTTCCGACATGTTCTGCCTCCTACTAAAAATCCGCGCTATTTCTAGCACGGATCCTCTTGTACTGTCGCGGGCCCCCTTCGTCTTTCGACGCACCCCGCATATCGTGTATCAGCTTTCCAGGGATTCTTTAAGCCTCACAGCACTTTTTCTACTTAAAGTATATCCCGTTTAGTTCTTTGAGTCAATCAATGAATCACTGTCCTGTAGCTTCTTGTATTGCTTCAGAGCCTTGTTCTTTTTGCTTCCTATGTAATTCACATGTACTATAAATTCCTCGCTTTCTCCAACTCTTTTATCAATGGCGACCTCTAGGCCGTAGCTTTTTCCATCCTCGCCAGGATATAGTTTATAGAACTTAAAGTCTCGATTATTCTTGTTCTTTCCTAAGAGCACTAAATCATAATTTTCTATAACCTCTGCGATTTTGTTATAACAGTCTTCCGGGTATTCATTTATGTGCCTGTATAAGATGTAAGCAAGGTCTGTTTTCTTTAAAAGAACCTGTTCTTTATTGATTCCGTATTTTTTTAAGATTTCAGGGGTCTTAGCCACTTGATAAGATTGTTTTGCATCTAGTTCGCTAAGGTATCCGATCCAGTAGCTTTTATCCTCGCCCTTATCTTTCTTTTTCAAACTTGCCAAGTTTTGTTTTAAAAAGTTGGAAAGGTCCTTTTTTGTTCCTATGTCCTCTTTATATTCGAGCTGTTTTTTCTGGATTCTGACAGGCTTGTAAGGTCTGCCTTTTGTTCCGCCTATCTTCTCTGCTAAGTAGTCTCTCTTTAATCGGCCCTTAGAAGCGTCCACAAGCTCCTTTAGTCTCATCTTGTTGTATTTATACCAGTAATCCTCTTTCGTCGTGTCTAGCCCTGCTGCGGCTTTCACACGGCGCTCTCTGTCCCACTTTCTCATGTTTCTTTCGTAGGACCTTTGTCTTTGTTCCATCTGGTATATTCTGTCATTTTCTTTAGGATTTACAGGCTTGTTGTAATCCTCGCTTATTCCTGGAAAGTATGCAGTGAATGAGTGCCTGCAGTATAGCATCTTTTTTTAATTTAAATCATATATTTCTTTTACATCTGATAGAGGCGCTCCTATTAGTCCGCCGCCTTCTACAAATATTTCAATCTCATCTATATCATCTGGACTATCTGCGTCAGATACGTAAGTAGCGCAACCTGTATAAGAGTTACCATCTTTAAATATTACTCTAGCTCTGTCTAAACTCCAGGCCTCCATAAATTCATCCTTTGTCAGTTTTTTCATTCTTTTAAAATTCCTCTACAATAATTCTTTCTTATAACACAAATTTAAACTATGTTCAATCAATAAAAAAGGGGCTGCACTATTGCAGCTCCACGCTGGAACCACGCTCAAATTCTATTGATGGCATCCAGTAGTTCTTTGTAATCCAGGTGGGTGTATACCTTTTCTGTTAAGCTCATAGCTCCTTTATGCCCTACTATCTTTTTAATTGTAACAGGCTTCACGTCCGCCAGTGTCAACAGTGATATACAAGTGTGTCTTGTATCGTGTATATGATGATCCATGTTATAACGCAGCATTAACGGTTTAAAAAATGTATCTCTGTAGTTTCTGTATAGCATTTCTTCACCGCTCAACGTTGTTATTAAAAACTCGCTATTATTGGCATTATACATAGCTTCAAAGAATGGATATATCTTGTCGGCTATAGGTACCGTTCTAATACCTGTATCGGTTTTACTTCTTACCACTTTAAACACTCTGTTTTTTAGATCCACATCCTTCTTTTTAAGTTCCAGTAGCTCCGTAGCCCTTAATCCCGTGTAAATATAGATCAATATTGTTTGTGTTCCCCAGTCGTTGCTATTGTCCCATAGGGTGGCTATTTCTTCCCTTGTAAATGGGCTACGATCAATCTTATTAGGGTTCTTGTCTTTGTGTTTAGTTATGTCAACAAATGCGCTATAGTCCTTCTGGGCTATATCGTACTTTAAAGCGTATTTATATACCTGTTTGATACATAAGTTTATTTTGCGCATTGTTGGGTAGTTCTTGCCGCAGTTATCCATTACTCTTTGTAAATCTATTGTTTTTAGATCTCGTATAGCTCTATCCCACAACGGCGCCAGGTCCTTTATAGCTGATTCATAAGCGAGCCTAGAACTTCTCGAAGGTTTTCCCTTCTGGTATTCTGTATACCACCTATCAAACACTTCTTTAAACGTTGTATTACGTTCTCTTGTATCAAATGGGGTTTGATTATATTGGTTTAGAAGTTCCAGGGCCTCGGCTTTTGTTCTCGCATATCCTACGATCAATCTTTTTTGTTCTACTTTATCCTTTTCTTTGTTGAACTCGTAGCCCGTCGTTACTCTCACTATATAGGGCTTGCGCCTGTTTCCAGATAGTTTCGCTATGGATCCAAATCCGTTTGGGTTTTTCATTCTTGTGTTAACCTCTAATAATTATTCTTTGTGAAATTGCATACACTCTATCTAGTGCACTCTGGCTTGGTCGCATTAAATATATTAGTGTATTTATTTTTCCAGTTTCTGTATTTCCATACTTACCAGATAGGTAAGCAAGCTTTACAACGTCTATTACATCTAAGCCGTTTGACATAGCTTCACAAGCTACTTTTAACATTTCCGCTTCATCCTCTTTACTATATTTATTTTCTTCTAGCATTTTAGTTATATACTCGTTATTTACGTATTTTGTCATATGTCTTTTTTCCTTTATTTATGTTATAATTTTGTTGTGTTCTATTGCTATCTGGAAATTATCTTTTCCATTTGCAATATATGAGCGAACTAGTCTTAAGCTAATAGGGCTAGTTCTTTTTTTTATTTGTTTAATTCTTTTTTGATTTGATTAAAATTTTGTTTTATATCCGTGACTTTTTGCAGGTGCATATCATCCAGTTTTTTTAGTATATGCTTCTTGTTAGTAATAATCTTTGCTTTTAAATCTTTGTACTCTTGGATCTGTTTTAAATAACGATCCTTTTCTTCGATAAAATTAAGCATTTTCTTACCTATATCTTTTTTAACATTTTCAAGTCTAACATCATCATAGCTAATTCCTTTCGGCCTAGGGGCATTTTCATACTCAAAACGCCTTAAAGATTGTTTTAAATTTTCAATAGTATGATCGATATCTAAACATATCTTTTCACTATCTCCTAATTTCTCTAAAAACAGTTCCGCTTCTTTTTGCTCATCTATTTCAAATCTTCTATTGGTTGCATAATAAATTATGTCGATATCACTAACATTGCGATCTGAAAGATATATGTTACAAGCCCTAAATAGCTCATAGTCCGTTAACGGAATCATATCGCTATTATTTAAATAGGCAGATAAGGAACGTGCTAGCAAGCTGCTAGCTCGTCCTTCTGCTATTAATAAATCAAGAATATCCTTAGCCAATGGCTTATTTAAATCTAAATCAAATAAGTGCTTAATTTGTATTCTAGTTCTCATTTTGGGCTACACCATCCACACTAGATAATAAAAGATCTAACTTTGTTAACTCACAAGATGCACCACCACGTTTTTTATAGTATTCTGTCTGAGCATTTAGTAATCTTGTTTTGGCCGTATCTAATTTACTAACGGGTTTCTGCCCTGTTGTATCTCTTATAAATTCCGCGGCTTTTACATCACCCTGGATGGCTTTATTAAATATAGATACAGCTAAATACATTTGATTTGTCATTTCATCATCTTCTATTCCCAATTCCTGTAAGACTTGCTTTCCTTCTTCATTAGGCTCTAAATCTAAAATAATAGTTAAGCATTTCTTTAGCTTCTTATTTTTCCTTCTTGCTTCCTGGCTGGCCTTCCCGCCTTTAGTTCCCATAATAGCTGCATTTTCTTTATTAAATGGCTTTAGATTTTCACTCATTGCTATTACCTCGAGCAATGGAGTACAACGTTTCTAAGATCTATAATAGCCGCAATTAATAGGATTTTTAGATACTCCTCTTTGTTTTCTTTTTCTGAAAGATCCTCTGTGATTTCACCAGTGATTTGATCTAAATTTTTTGATGATATGTTATTTACATTCATTTTTTCACTCTCCTTCTAATCGGTTGTGTGTTCTATTAAAAGGTTTGTGTTCTATTAGCTAGACTCTTTTCTTTTTATTTATATGTGTTTAAAAGTTCATCAAGCTCCGTTAGTTGTGCAAGTATAACCCCTCTTTTATCCAAGGAAATGGCGCATTCCATTTTTTTCTCAGGCTTTTTGCAGTTTTCAATAAATGCCAAAATGTCTACTGTTAGGACTTTAATTTTATCCAATGGAGATTGCGTGATTTCTTTGCCATATAATAAATTGTTTAGCGTTTGCGTTGCACTGTAATTATCCTTGTATTTTTCTAGATAAGCTTTCTTATTTTCATCTGGCATTGATTGGGATACCAAAGTTTTAATGACTAAAACATCTGAAGCAAAGTCAGCGCCTGGAGTAGCTGTAACAATATCCTTTAAAGTAGATTCTGCACTATCTAATAATGATGTTACTTTTGTTCTAGTATCTTCCGCTAAGGCGTTTACTTCTTCATAATATTCTTTTCGTGCTTCGATTAACTTATTCATTCTCATTTCGCCTTTATAGTCCAAATTAATCTTTTTCTCTGATTTTTCTAAATTTTCTCTTAATCTCTTTGTTTCTGTAAATTGATTATCTAATAAATCATAAATTGTGTTTAACATTTCTGTACCTCATTTCTATTGCTGTGTGTTCTATTGCAGAGTTCTTTTTTACCTTTTTGTGGTTGTGTGACCATTTGTGGTTTTTGATTTTTACCCAACAAATGCAACTTTTACTTTATATAAAGCATTTTTAAATGTTTTTGATACCATTTGTGGTTTTTTTCTACCTGTCCCATTTCAACAAATGGGTACCATTTGTGGGGTTGGGTAGTCCTTTCTTTTTTCAACAAATGGTCCTATTTTTAACGTGTTTTTGCTTTATTTAAAGTATTTCTACCATTTGTGGGGTTATTTTCAATTTCAACAAATGGTCCCTTATAGTAAACTTGAAATACTTGTACTTAAATACGTTATATTTCCGTTACCATTACTTGTTTTTTCTTTGGTTATTTTTTCTTCTTGTAGCAACTCGTTATAAACATTACGAATCATGTTATTTTTATAGCCCATCTTTAAAAGTCGATTTTCAAGTTCTTTCTTTATTACTTTTCCACCGAATTCGACTAATTCTAAATAAACTTCTTTTAGCTGTTTTTTAATATCGGATTTATTAGCTTTTGCCTTGCCACCCATAAAGTCTACGTATGTTTGTCTTTCACTATCAAAGCCATCTCGGTAAATTTTACCACCTTCTATATGGTATAGGACAGCTGACTGTCTAGCGCAATATGCGCTTTTTTCATGGGTTATAAAACATTCTCCATCTGGATTTCTTCCAACTGCTAAAACGCTTCTTGAAATGTCCCATATATCGGCACTATCGCTTAACTTATCTCTAAAGGATCCAATGTTATCCCTTTTATTGGTATGCATAACTAATATAAAAGTCGTGCCGTAAAGCTTTCCAAGGCGAGTTAGAGATGTAAGTGTTTGCCGCATATCGTTTCTCTTAGTCATATCTGTACCCTTTATAAACTGCTGTATTGGATCGAATATTACTAACTTCGGTCTATAATTTTTGATTATGCCCTCTAGCAATTCACTACCAATAGCTATATCTGAAAAAATTTCATCATCTAATGGAATTGTAGAAATGTTGGATAAATTCGCGTTATTACTTTCCAGTTTGTCTCGTAAAACTCTAGCCGTGTCATCTTCTCCAGAGAAATAAATAACATTACCATTAGGGTAAATATAATCGTTATCTTCTTGAAGTATGCTATTAGTTCCTTTAGAAATTGCACTTGCGATATTACACCATAAAGTAGTTTTCCCTAAGCCACCATCTCCACCAATAACAGTTATTGCGCCTTCTGGTATATATCCAGGGACTAGCCACTTTACAAATTCTTTTTTTATTGAATCCACAGACACTAGTTTCACTTCTTTAGGATCTTTTAGTAATTCCTTGTTTATTGCTTTTTCTTCGTGCTTCTTAAACCGTTCAATAGCTGGGAATACTTCTTTTACTAATTCATCTTCAGTTAACGGAACTTCTAGATTTTGTTCGTTTAGTACTCGGATCATATTTTCTATAGTGTTTATAGACTTTGTACCATCACATAACTGGCCAACTTGCCCTACTAGGTAACTTGTTCGATTTCCTTCTTGCACTAAATTATTGGAATAACCCTTTTCTAATTCAGCAAAAGGATCCGTTTCCACTTTTGGAGTTTTGCATTTTTTTAAGAGCGTTTCTACGGCATAATTAGGTTTTGCAATGGGTACATCTTTAACGATTTTATACTCTTTTCCATTAATAATACTTCCGGGTGCTACTACGTAACCACCTGTACCACGAATATCTACACCAGGAAGTAATCCAGTAGCGTTTTTACATTCGTTATTAGTTACATAATAAATATGCTTTCCACCGGTAGGCGTTTGTACAGTAAAAGTGTCATTTAATAGTCCATTTGTAATCTCGTAGTTTTTTAAGCTCTCTGATCCATTTTCTCCACCGTGCTGTAAAGTATCTACATCAATAACAGTTAAGCCTTCTCCCGTAGCAATTCCAATATTTGCATTTGGATATTTTGTCCAAAGAATGTCGATTATGTCTTTATTAGATGTTGCTTGATCTAAAAACTTACCAGGTTTCAAAGGTGTTTTAGCATTTTCTTTTAATAGAAATACTTTAAATCCACGTGCTGCAAGTTCTTGCGCTTTTTGAAGCTTACTCATTCAGTATCCCCCGTATATAGATATCCTGTACATTCATAAAACTTTTTTGGGCTAATGTAATAAGAGTATCTTGTAGCTCCGGGTTTTTTCACTGCATAACCAAAGGGTAAAACTTTTTGAATTAATCCCTGTCTAATATAGCTTGGAGTCTTTTTCATTACCTGACTTGCTACTTCGATAGGAACGCTTTCACCACTGAAAACTAAATTTTCCATGTTTTTACTCCTATTCTTTTTTTACTAACTCTGCTGGATCCACATTTAAAGCTTTCGCAATACTATGCACGGTTTCCGGCTTGCAAGGCTTACCACGTTTAGCATTTCGTAAAGTCCCAAAACAAAGGCCCGTCCTTTCTGCTAAACATTTTAAACTTACGTTTTCTCTTGCTTGTGCAATTTCTAAATTATTAGAGTTTAGAATCAACATTATAAAATACCTCCTTTCTATAATAATTGTAAATCACAACTATATTCTAGTTGTATTCACAATATACTACTTATTATTAGTTGTGTAAAGGGTATTTTTTAAAAAACAACTTTTTTTATAGTGTATTACATGATACATTTTTAATGGTGATATTATGTCAATTGGAAAAAATTTAAAATACGTTTGTAAATTAAAAGGTATTACATTAAAAGATCTCTCTAATGAAACAGGACTTGCTTATAGTACGATCACGAATATAGTATCTAGAGATCCAGAAAGTATTTCTTACACTACGATGGATAAGCTATGTAAGGTACTAGGCGTTGACTCCATTTCGTTAGAAGCTGGAGATATTTTAGGGTATTACTCTTTTGAAGAACGACAAAAAAAAGAAATTATAGATTCAATTAAAAAATACGGTATGTCAACACTTATTAGCATTCCGGGATACTCATTGACATTCGAAAATGGCATCATGAAATTAATCACTCCTAAAAAGAAAATACCAATCAATGATGATGAATTAGAAGAATTAGAAAAACTTTGCTCACATATGGTTAAATATGAATTGGATCAATTTATAGAAAAAAAGACAACCGAAAATAAATAATGGTTGTCTTTTTAAATACTGTCGTGGGCCCCCTTCGTCTTTTGACGCACCCCGCATATCGTGTATCAGCTTTCTAGGGGTTCTTTAAGCCTCACAGCATTTATATATTAAATTATAACATATTTCCGTGTTACCTACTTGTTACCTACCTGTTACCTACGTAATAATTCTAGCAAGTCCTATATACAACAAAAAAGCCCTTGAGTAGGGCTTTTTGCGTAAACGATAATAGTTTGAAATTAACGTTTAGAGAATTGTGGAGCACGACGAGCTGCTTTAAGACCGTATTTTTTACGTTCTTTAGCACGAGGGTCACGAGTAACGAATCCTGCAGCTTTTAATACTGGACGGTAGTCTTCACTAGCTTCCATTAAAGCACGAGTGATTCCGTGACGCATAGCACCAGATTGACCAGTGTATCCTCCACCTTGTACGTTGATAATCACATCAAATTGATCAGCTGTATTAGTGATTTCTAATGGTGATTTAACAACCATACGTAAAGTTTCCAATGGAAGGTATTCTTCCAAAGTTTTTCCGTTGACTACGATATTACCTGTACCTGGACGTAAAAAGACACGAGCAACAGATTTTTTACGACGTCCAACGCCATGATATTGAACAGTGTTAGATTTTTTCATATTCTATTCCTCCTTATCCTCTTACCTTCAATTCAACAGGTTTTTGAGCAGCATGTGGGTGTTCGCTACCAGCGTATACGAATACATGTCCACGTTGTACATCACCTAATTTAGTGTGAGGTAACATACCTTTGATTGCTCTTTCAACCCATTCAACAGGGTATTTCTCTTTCATTTCTTTAGCTGTACGCACACGCATACCTCCAAAGTATCCAGAGTGGTTGTAATACTTTTCAGTATTCAACTTGTTTCCAGTCATTTCGACCTTGTCAGCATTGATCACAATTACATAATCACCACAGTCAACATTTGGTGTGTATGTAGGTTTGTGTTTACCTTTTAATACATGAGCACAAGTTGAAGCCAAACGTCCTAAAGTTTGTCCGTTTCCATCAACTACATACCATGTACGTGTTACATCGGCAGGTTTTGCCATAGTAGTTTGACGCATATCTAATTTCCTCCTTGATTTGAGCGTTTACCGGGGCTCAAAAGGCCAGAGTTTAGCCATCTAATATGATATGCAATATCCACATAAAAGTCAATGAAAAAAAGAAAAAGTTTAGCTTTATTTTTGCCATACTTTAATCTTTTCTGCTTTTATTTTTTTATAATCAATTGAAGGTACATCATCAATGATTTCTACATCAAATTTAGATAGTTTTTCTAAAGCCAAATTATATAATTTTTGATCCAAATCACCTATTCTATGCGCATCCATACCTAGAATTGCCTTCACATTATATTGAGCAGCGATTTGCCAAAACTTAGTGTGTGGATACTCCTCATACCCCATACGCATATTGTGTTGCATACCCAATACGTTAAATTCTAATGGAACATTATAATCTTGACTGGTCTTACAAATACGGTGAAATCCCTCTTCAATTTCAGGTGTGATAAAACCACCTGTATCTCTTAAAATCAATTCAGGATGAGCTAAGTATGCATACATACCTGTTTTCATACCTTCAACACAAGTATCAAAATATCCTTTAATATATTCTCCTTTGGCTCCACCTAAATAAATATGATCCTCATCTGTACCATAATAATGATTGCCAAAAATCAAATAATCAATTTCATTTTCAATACAGAAATCTAACAACCAATCCATATACTTAGGAAAGTATTCTGCCTCCAAGCCAAAACGAATTTCAATCTGCTTCTTATATCGATCTTTCAAATATAAAACACTATCTTTATAATCATCGAATTCATCCAACTTCATACGCATATGCGCTACAAAGCTTGAATCATATTTCCAACAAGTATGATCTGAAAAGCCCAATACTTCAAAACCATTTTGAATGGCAGCACGAACCATTTCCTCATCCTCACCATACGCGTGATGGCAGCGTGAAGTATGTGTATGAAAATTAGTTTGTCTCATTGTATTTTACCTCCACTAAGTATAACCCACAGCTTACCGCATTATAACGACATGCCGACTTATCCTTCGCGTTCAACATTTTTTGAACATCATCCACTTCAATTCTATGTTGGCCTACCGCAATTAAAGTACCCGTCATCATTCGAACTTGATACCTTAAAAAACCCGTCCCCTCAAAAATAAAGTGTACATCTGTTCCTTCTTCTAAAATTTCAATATTTGAAATTGTTTTAACTCTTGGCTTTCTAGGATCGATTTTACTTGAGGCAAAACTAGTAAAATCATGCGTCCCTAAAAAAACTTTTGATGCATTTTCCATCGCATTTATATCTAATTCTTTTGCCAATAGATTACGATACTTATAATTAAAAGGATTCTTTATATCATACGAACAATAATAATCATAACGTTTGCCTACAGCACTAAAACGCGCATGAAAATCATCGTGCATTTCTTCCGTTTTTAAAATACGAATATCTTTAGGAAGCAATGCATTTAGAACTCTTTCATATTGAACGGCCGGAATATTTTTACTTGTTTCAAAATGAAAAACTTGACCCAACGCATGAACACCCGCATCCGTCCTTCCACTCGCAACAACATCTACATGCTCTTTTGTGATCTTATACAAAGCTTCTTCAATCACTTGTTGAATACCTAAGGCATTCTCTTGTTTTTGCCAGCCTGCATAATTAAAACCATCATAGCTGACAAGTGCTTTTATAATCATAATACCCAAATACCAATACAAGCACAAAGAACGACAACACTTAAAATCATTGAAGCATAATCGATAGTCTGCATCTTTAACACTTTGTAACGTGTTCTTTTTCTAGAAGGATCATACCCTCTAGCTTCCATCGCATTCGCAAGTTGATCTGCACGATCAAACGCAGAAACAAACAATGGAACAATTAAAGATAAAATAGCCATGATTTTTTCTTTGATACTACCATTTTCTAAATCCACACCACGACTTGCCTGTGCATTCATAATACGCTGTGTTTCTTCAATTAATGTAGGAATAAAACGCAGTGCAATACTGATCATCATCGCAATAATATGAGCTGGTACACCAATTTTTTCAAATGGCTTCAACAATTTTTCAATTCCCAAAGTCAAATCCAAAGGTTTCGTTGTAGCTGTTAATACAGTTGTGATAATAACCATCAACATTAAACGAACCACAATATATAACGTTTGATTTACGGCATCACTATAGATTGTAAATCCCTTGATTGAAAATAAAGGTGTTCCTGTTTTAATAACCAAAAGGTTAATAACCAATAAGAAAGCCATCATCCATAACATTGGTTTCATTGTTCTTAAGGCATATTTAATATTTAATTTTGATAAATACAAACTCAATAAAATAAAAATACCTATAATCACATATCCAAGGACTCCTGCAGGAATAAATATCGCAACCATTAAAAACAACATGATCATGATCTTAGATCTTGGATCCATCTTATGAACCACTGAATCTAATGGCATATATTGTCCTAACGCAACATTATTCATGTTTCTTCACCTGCTTTTCTATTGAATCCACAAGTGAATTCATATCCATAATATCTGGATCCATCTCAAATCCATTTTCCTCTAGCTGCATCTTCAAACGCACAATACTAGGTGGATTGATACCAATCTCTTGTAAATATTCTGGATGCTTAAAGAACTCCTTTACATCCGCTTCCTGCGTAACTTCACCATGGCTCAATACGATCACATGATTACAATAGTTCATGACATGCTCCATATCATGCGTAACTAAAAGAACCGTTTTTCCTTCTTTTTTATTTAAGTTCATAAACAAAGTCATCATTTCTTGAGCACCTTGAGGATCAAGTCCTGCAGTTGGCTCATCTAAAACTAAGACTTTTGGATTTAATACTAAAATACCCGCAATCGCAACACGACGTTTTTGTCCTCCACTCAAATCAAAAGGGGAACGATCTAAATAACTTTCATCCAATCCTACAACAGGCAAGACTTTCTTTACCAATTCTGAAGCATCTTCCTCACTTGTTCCAAAGTTTTTTGGTCCAAACGCAATATCCTTACCAATCGTTTCTTCAAACAATTGATATTCAGGAAACTGGAATACAAGCCCAACTTCCTTTCTTAATTGTTTAACATCCTTAATTTTCAACAAAGGCTGAATATGGAAACCACAAATATCCAAAGTACCCGCTGTTGGTATCAATAGACCGTTTAAATGTTGAACTAAAGTTGATTTACCAGAACCCGTCTGCCCAATAATAGCTGTAACTTTCCCTTCTGGAATTGAAAGATCAATACCCTTTAATGCTGCATGAGAAAAAGGTGTATTTTCATTATATATGTGCTCTAATTTCTTTATTTCAATCGACATAACTTTTCAACCACCTCATCTAAACGACATACATTTTCTTTGAAGATTTTACGCTTCTTTAATTCCTTCGAAATTTTTAACGCAAAAGGAATATCCAACTGCATTTTAGCTAGTTTATCTTCCTGTTTAAAAATATCCATTGGTGTTCCCTGCATCGCAATCTCACCATTTTCTAATACTATGACATTTTCAGATTGAGCTACCTCTTCCATATCATGGGTAATGGATAAAATAGTGATATTTTTTTCCTCATGTAACTTGCGAATCTGCGCATTAATACTTGCCTTACCTTGAGGATCCAACATACTTGTCGATTCATCAAAAATAATGATATCTGGTTCAATCGCTAAAATGCCCGCAATCGCAACACGTTGTTTTTGTCCACCAGATAATTTAGTAGGCTCGGCACTTAAAAAATCCGTCATTCCGACACGACTTGCGACATCTTCAATAATACCCTGCATCTTTTCTTGTTCTACACAATGATTTTCTAAACCAAAGGCAATATCATCTGCTACTGTAGAACCAATAAATTGATTGTCTGGATTTTGGAATACAATACCTACATGACTTCTTAATTCGTATACACTTTCTTCATTTAGTTCCTGACCTAAAATCTGAATTTTTCCATTTTTCGCTTCCAATAAACCAATAATTAATTTTGCCATTGTACTCTTACCAGAACCATTATGTCCAATAATTGTTGTATAACTTCCTTTTGGAATTGAAAAAGAAATATCTTTTAATATATCATTTTCCCCATCATAGGAAAAAGTTAAATGTGAAACTTCAATCGCTTCCATTACATATCCTCCACCATAAACGGAAATATTATACCATAATAAAATAGTTTGAGCACGCTCAAGCCACTATTTATTAAAATGAAATCCTTTATATTCTGCACTTGTGTTAGTGCAAGCATTTACAAGTGTATCTGATAATATTTTTAAATCACTCTCATTTACACCATCATGATAAATCACATCCACAACTTTATCTTCATCATCGTAAGAAGATGTTAAGCCATTTTCTGCAACTTCTGTTTGGAATTGCTTTGCGTGATCCTTCGAATCAAAACTATAAGTTAAAGTTACTGGAAGAATTTCTTCTTGTGCTTCTTTAAACCCCATGATATCCGACTCCATATTTTTCAATGGGCTATCACTTGGTTGAATATCTTTTTCGATTGGTTCATCAATATCTGGACATAAAAATTCGTCTAATTCTTTTTGTCTTTGTTTATCACGACGCACCTTACCTGCAACTGCGCAAGCACTAACTGTAATCGTTGCAGCTCCTAATAAAAACTTAAAAAGCTTCATAGTTATTTCCTCCTTGTTACGGCAACTCCATCTCCATAATCATAAAATGCAGTTTCATAATCTGAAAGATTTGCCAAATACGTATGATAATCATGAATCTTACGAACTAATTGGCGTGTATTACGATTTTGAGTCAATTCCGGATGTTGTACAAGCCCATGAAAATTCATATTATCTGATACAATTATACCATTCTCATTTAAATGCTTACAGTATTTCTCAAAAAAACGTTGATATTGTGCCTTGGCAGCATCAATAAAAATACAGTCAAATTTACCATTTACATCGACTTCAAGAGCATCCCCTTCAATCAACATAATTTGATTAGATAAACCACTTTCTTCAATATTCTTTTTAGCCTGAACAATCATATCCGAATTTCTCTCAATTGTGACAACTCTCATTCTAGAATCTAACTTAGCCACTTCAATCGATGTACGAGCAATCGCCGTACCTAACTCTAAAAATGATAGACATTGATTTTCTTTAAGTTTTTCTAATAAAAAGGAAAGTCCATCATCCATCATGATAGGCACTTGATGTTCTTTTGCGTATTGTTCTAAATCACTCATATTTTTAGCTCCTTAAAAGAAAAGTGAAGTAGTAACTACTACTTCACGAATTGTACAATAGCCATTGGAGCTGCATCTCCACGACGGATACGTGTCTTAA
>OGQM01000127.1_pt1 | contig 81021 bp, 78 predicted proteins | sample 1553191 | NCBI WGS metagenome assembly OGQM01 (sample SAMEA2579954, study PRJEB22360) | human gut metagenome | biome: human gut; feature: human-associated habitat; material: faeces | place: Denmark | collected 2008/2010 | reverse complement strand
GCAGGAGACATATCCGAACTCGTCGCAGATTACAAGGTCGTATTTCTCAAAGCGGTTCTGCAGCCGGGTCAGTTTGTGCTGGCTTCTGGCTTCTCTGACCATGGTGAGCAGCCGCGGTACGGAGGTGAACAGCACGGAGTGACCCCTCTGGCACGCGGCGATGCCCAGTGCGGTTGCCAGGTGTGTCTTTCCGGTGCCCGGATTGCCATATAGCACAAGGTTGCGGCCGTTTTTGACGAAGTCGAGAGTCTCAAGTTCCGGCAGCGCGGCTCTGGCCTCGGCCGGGAGGTCTTCGCGGACGAGATCGTGGAGATATTTCAGCTGGGGGAATGCGGCGGCGCGTATTCGCCGGCGCTGTGCCGCCATAGTTCGGCTTTCGAGCTCGGCATCAAGCAGCCGGACCAGTACGGCGGCGTGGGAGAGGTTGTCGGCCGCTGCGTCCCTGAGGGTGTCGGCAAGTGATTCGCACATGGCGAACATCGAGAGTTTCCGGCATGTGGCGGTGATGCGCTCGATGTCGGACAGCGGGTGATTGTCAGTCATTGTCATATTGCTGTGATTGTGTGGGTTGGAGTTATGTTCAGAAGGGTATCGGTGTTGAAAACGGCCTCGGATGCGCGTTGCTCTATCTGCCGGCATTGTCCGGGGATGAGGTCCTGCGCCGCCATTGCGGCCGGGGCGTTGTCGGCCGGGAGGGCATTGTCGGCTGAGTGCAGCTCGGCTTTGATCTGGTCGGCGCTCAGTGCGTTGAGTCCGCGGTGTGCGAGTCTGCCCGAGGCATCGGTTATATCGCGGAAGCAGTATCCGTGCTCCCGGGCATACAGCAGCAGTTCAAGGAACTCCCTGGGACAGTGCGTGAAATGGCGCTCGAAAAGCTGCCGGATGAGGTGAGGCACCTGCTGCAGGGCGACAGAGCCTGCAAGCGCCCCGGGCTTGCGCAGCAGTGTCGTCAGGTAGTGCTCGAGCTTGAGCGACCAGTTGCCCTGCCCGTTAAGCCGCTCATGAACGGCAAGCTTCTCCCGGTTGAGTACCATCGCAAGCCTGTCGGAATAGAGCTTTACGGTGACTTTACATCCCACCAGACGGTCGGGAACGGAGTAGCGGTTGCCTTTGACGCATACCGTCGACCATTTGTCAACGGCATATTCCATGGCCTCGAAGCATCCCATGTCTCCGGGCCAGGGGCGCATCGCGCCGAGGTCAGCGCTGATTTTCAACTGTTTCTCGGAGGCGTTGCCGAAAGAGACCTCGGCGTCCATCTGTCGGCATACCGCGTCGAGATGTGCCTGGGCCTCGGCCAGAGACGCATAATGACATGACAGCGAAAAGGCCTTGCGGCGAACGTATTCCACCGACCGCTCCACATGTCCCTTCTCCCACCCGGCACGCGCGTTGCAGAAGCGGAAACTGAACACATAGTGGGCCGACAGACGGTTCAGAGCCTCGGTCGGAGTCTTCTCATTGGCGCCCACGAACTCCTTGACAGCCACACGCATATTGTCATAGACCATAGTGTGTGGAACACCCTGTATCTGCCGGAAGAAATTGCGGTGCGACTCCATGAAGGCCAGCGTGTCCTGGCGCGAGAACAGCCATGCCCGGCGCAGATTGCCATGACAGGTGGTGAACACGGCCAGATACAGTTTGCGGAATACGCCCCCTATGGTGATCCTGACTTCGCCCCAGTCGAACTCACACTCCTCTCCGGGAGCATAGGCCTGCCGAACATAGGCTTTTGTGCCGCCCGGCCGTGATGCCTTTTCTTTATTTGTGACATAACGGCAGACGGAAGGATAACTTATCTGGATGCCCTGTCCCGACAGAATCTGCCAGATGTCAATCTTTTTAAGCTGTTGCTTGCGCATCCCCTGACGACGCCGTTGGGCGTTAAGCTCAAGATACCTGTCTATCTCGGCCGCAATGGACTGTGACAGCCTGCGGGGCTTGCGGCCACGGCTGTTGTAGGCCGGCTGAAGCGTCAGCAGATTATCAAGAGCCTCGTTGTCCGAAGTCTCCTGCGTGGCCTCGTATTGGGCCAGCACCTTGTCGACTGTTGTGCGGGATATCCCGAGCTTGCGGGCAATCCCGCGGCGGCTGTAGTCGCCGCTCCGATAAAGATGTACGATTGTTTGTATGTCTACCACGGTTAACATTTTTGTGTCGGTATATTTTCCTTATAATATAAGAAAAACACCGGCGGTTAGACTCCCCGTGGTGGCCCATTTTTGAATGAGCGCCCTGGCCCACTTTTCAATGAGTATTTACATAGATACACAAGTTCTTTGGTTTTCTTCATCATATACAAATTTCAGAAATGGTGCGCGTGGTGCGTCAATTCTGCTGCGCACCAATTTCGCACCGCAAAGATACACATAATTTACCGTAAATACACACAAAAGCGCGATAAACTTAACGAGGTTCATCGCGCTTGTTTTCGGGATATTATGTATATGCCTTGTGTGCCGCTTGTGTATATCTTGTTTCTGCTTAATATTCGCTCGAAAAATGGAAGCGTATGGCGGGGAAGTCGTTTTGTGCCATCTGAAGGACATAGTTGGAATCGGCGAGGAAGACGTCGCGGCCTTCGCGATCGGTGGCCATGTATTGGTGTTTGCGTTTTTTGAATGTCTCGAGTTCGGTTGCGTTGTCTGATTCTATCCAGCAGGCTTTGTAGAGGCTTATCGGTTCCCAGCGGCACTGTGCGCCATATTCGTGGAGGAGTCGGTATTGGATGACTTCAAACTGCAGTTGCCCGACTGTACCGATGATTTTTCGTCCGTTGAACTGGTTGGTGAAGAGCTGGGCTACGCCTTCGTCCATGAGTTGCTGTATGCCTTTGTCGAGTTGTTTGGCTTTCATGGGGTCGGTGTTCTCGATGTATTTGAACATCTCGGGCGAGAAGCTGGGGAGTCCTTTGAAATGCAGGTTTTCACCTTGGGTAAGGGTGTCGCCGATTTTAAAGTTGCCGGTGTCGGGGATGCCGACGATGTCGCCGGGATATGCTTCGTCTACCACGCTTTTTCTTTGTGCCATGAAAGCGGTGGGAGCGGCGAAGCGCATTGTCTTGCCGGTGCGGATCTGCTTATATGTGGCGTTACGCTCGAATTTGCCTGAGCAGACTTTCACGAATGCGATGCACGAGCGGTGGTTGGGGTCCATATTGGCATGGATCTTGAAGACGAATCCGGTAAAGTTGGGTTCCTGTGGCTCCACGGTACGCTCCTGAGCGTTGACGGGTTTGGGCGCGGGTGCGATTTCGACGAAGCAGTCGAGGAGTTCCTTTACTCCGAAAGTGTTGAGTGCGGAACCGAAGAACACGGGCGCTACGTTTCCGCCGAGGTATTCCCGACGGTCGAATTCGGGGTATACGCCTTCAATGAGTTCGAGGTCGTCGCGTAGTTTCTGCGCGTCGGTCTGACCAACGGCCTGGTCGATCGCAGGGTCGTTGATGTCGTTGATTTCGATTCGCTCGGTGACTTTTTGTTTGTCGGGAGTGAAAAGGTCGAGGCCATGCTCATAGATGTTGTACACACCTTTGAATTTGGCTCCGATGTTGATGGGCCATGAGAGGGGACGCACGGATATTTTAAGTTCGGCTTCGAGCTCGTCGAGGATGTCGAATGGATCGCGGCCTTCGCGGTCGAGCTTGTTGACGAAGATGATGACCGGGGTTTTGCGCATCCGGCAGACTTCCATCAGTTTGCGTGTCTGCTGCTCGACACCTTTTGCCACGTCAACCACGATGATTACCGAGTCGACGGCTGTGAGGGTGCGGTATGTGTCTTCTGCGAAGTCCTGATGGCCGGGGGTGTCGAGAATGTTGATTTTGTAGTCGCCGTAGTTGAAGCCCATGACCGAGGTGGCAACGGAGATGCCGCGCTGCTTCTCGATTTCCATCCAGTCGGATGTGGCAGTTTTTTTGATTTTGTTGGATTTTACGGCTCCGGCCACGTGGATGGCTCCGCCGAACAGGAGGAGTTTCTCGGTGAGAGTGGTTTTACCGGCATCGGGGTGCGATATGATGGCGAATGTTCGTCGGCGAGCAATTTCTTCGTTAAGACCCATTTTATGGTTTGTGACGGTTGTTGGTTAGGGTAGAGATCAAAGAACGTTGAGTTTGCGCAGGCAATCTTCGAGGGCGTCTTCCCAATGTGGTATTTCTACGCCGTAGGTGGCTTTGATTCTCTGTCGGTCGAGAATGGAGTAGGCGGGACGTGCCGCCGGGGTGGGAAAATCCTCGGTGGGAATAGGCGTGAGTTTTACGTCTTTCCTGGCGAGGCGGAAGATTGCGTGAGCGAAGTCGTACCACGAGGCCGCACCTTCGTTGGTGAAGTGGTAGATGCCGGGCACCCACTGGTGGGAGCGGAGAATGCGTAGGATTGCGCGCGCGAGGTCGCTTGCATAGGTGGGAGTGCCGATCTGGTCGCTGACTACCCTGATTTCAGGTTGCGTGTCGGCCAGCCGCAGCATGGTCTTTACGAAGTTGTGGCCGAATGATGAATATAGCCACGCGGTGCGGATTATGATGCTTTCGGGTGCGAGAGCCAGCAGGATAGTTTCGCCCTGCCGTTTTGTGGTGCCGTATTGCGAGATGGGGTTTACTTTGTCGCTTTCGCGGTAGGGCCGGTGGCCTGTGCCGTCGAACACATAGTCTGTTGAGATATGAATCAGCCGCGCGCCTGCTGCGTCGGCTGCCATTCCGAGGTTGCGGACGGCGTCGACGTTGACGAGAGCGCACTGTCGTTTCTCCTCTTCGGCGCGGTCAACGGCGGTGTATGCAGCGCAGTTGACTATGTGTGTGATGTCGTTGTTAAGGACGAAGGCTTCCACGGCTTTGGCGTCGGTCAGGTCGAGTTCGTCGCGATCGGTATAGATGGTTGTTCCGGGCATTTCGGTTTCAAGGAGCAGACGCAGTTCGTTGCCGAGTTGACCGTTGGCGCCGGTTACAAGGATTTTCATAAGTAACTGTTCAAAATTATTACTTAGCGGGAATTGATTGTGAATTCAGGTGCGAAGTTACTGAATTTTTCTGAGATGGGCAAAGACGCGGGTTTCAGTTTTCAGTTCGTGCTGCTGTCTTTGGGTTTGAAAAGCTGGCCGGCTTCGTCGAGGTGGAAATTGCGGGCGAGCAGGGCGATAAAACGGGAAATCACATGGATGGCGTCAGTGGTCTCGGGTGTGATATTCTGTTTGCGCAGGCGCATCAGCAGCATGCCGTAGAGGGCGGTGAAGCAGGTCTCGATTTCTCCCGTCCTGTTTTCTCCTGCTTTGGCTCTAAGCTCCACGATGTAGGGGAGAGTGCGGTAGAATTCGGCCGTGTATTCCGGAAATTCCGGGTCGCTGAGAAGAGTCTGATGCAGCTGCACAAGCTGGTTAAGGATGTTGCGGTTGATTTGCAGATGGCCCGAGGTGGTGACATTTTCGCGACGCATCATGTCGATGAGCGATTCATACCATTGGGTCAATTCTTGCCGACGGGCCGGGTCAGGTGTCATGGGGTCGATGACCGAAGCCTTGATTTTTTCAATGTCGCATCCGTTGGCGCGGATGATGTCTTCGATCTGCCACATATATAGAATGTATTCGGCGATGTTGGATTTTCGTTTTTCTGATGCTATGTACATGTCGTTGTGGTTTCTTTGTAGGGCAAAGTTAGTGAAAGTCGGGGTGATTCGTAGGCTGTCAGGGTTAAATTTTTTATAAAAAGGGTGCGAATATGTGGAAATATTGCTAATTTTGTAGCTTGAAAGGGGTATGCCCTCCCGCCGGCGGGCTCCCTTGTGAGAAGCTAAATTTTTAAACCAATAATTTATATTTGCTATGGATATCAGCCATATCGAACATATCGGAATAGCAGTTCCCTCGCTCGAGGAGGCAATTCCGTTTTATGAGAACATCCTTGGCCTTAAATGTTTTGCCATTGAAGAAGTTGCCGACCAGAAGGTGAAGACCGCATTTTTCAAGGTCGGCCAGACAAAGATCGAGCTGCTCGAAGGCACCGCTCCCGAGAGCGCGATCTCAAAATTCATCGAGAAAAACGGCGGCCGCGGCGGCATCCAGCATGTGGCTTTCGCAGTAGAGGACGGAGTGGCCAACGCGCTTGCCGAGGCCGAAGAAAAGGGGTGCAAGCTCATCGACAAGGCTCCCCGCAAGGGCGCCGAAGGGCTTAACATCGCGTTCCTTCACCCGAAATCCACTGTGGGAACACTCGTGGAACTCTGCGAGGATCCTTCCAAGAAATAAACAATAAAATCAGAATATTTGCAAAAAGAAATGAGCACTCAGCTTGAAAAAATTCAGGAGCTGATCGCCATGCGCGAGAAAGCGCGTATCGGCGGAGGCGAAAAGGCTATAGCCAAGCAGCACGAGCGCGGCAAATACACCGCACGCGAACGTATCGCCCAGCTTCTCGACGAAGGTTCGTTTGAAGAACTGGATATGTTTGTGACCCACCGCTGCCATAATTTCGGCCAGGACAAGAAATCGTTCCTCGGTGATGGCGTGGTGACCGGCTACGGCACAATCGAAGGCCGTCTGGTATATGTCTTCGCACAGGATTTCACTGTGTTCGGCGGCTCCCTTTCCGAGACCATGGCCCAGAAGATCTGCAAAGTGATGGATCTGGCCATGAAGATGGGCGCACCCGTCATCGGTCTCAACGACTCGGGTGGCGCGCGCATCCAGGAAGGTATCAACGCTCTGGCAGGTTATGCCGAGATTTTCCAGCGTAATATCCTTGCATCGGGCGTTGTTCCCCAGATTTCGGCAATTCTCGGCCCTTGCGCCGGCGGCGCTGTCTATTCGCCCGCACTGACCGATTTCACCATCATGGCCAAGGGTATCAGCTACATGTTCCTGACCGGTCCGAAGGTGGTGAAGACCGTTACCGGCGAAGATGTGACCCAGGAGGACCTGGGCGGTGCCAGCGTGCACTCGTCGCGCAGCGGTGTGGCTCATTTCGCAGCCGAGGATGGCGAGGAAGCCATCAAGATCGTGCGCAAGCTTTTCAGCTATATTCCCAACAACAACCTCGAGGATGCTCCCGCCGTGGAGTGCACCGACCCCATCGACCGCATGGAGGACAGCCTCAACGAAATCGTGCCCGAAAGCCCCAACCGTCCCTACGACATGTATGAGGTGATCGGCGCAATCATCGACAATGGCGAATTCCTGGAAGTGCAGCGCGATTATGCCCGCAACATCATCATCGGTTTCGCACGTTTCAACGGCCGTTCGGTAGGTATCGTAGCCAACCAGCCCCGCGTGCTGGCAGGTGTGCTCGACAGCAACGCCTCGCGCAAGGCTGCCCGCTTCGTGCGTTTCTGCGACGCGTTCAATATCCCTCTGGTTACTCTTGTCGATGTGCCCGGATTCCTTCCCGGCACCGGTCAGGAATACAACGGTGTGATTCTCCACGGCGCAAAACTGCTCTATGCCTACGGAGAAGCCACTGTGCCCAAAGTCACCGTCACCCTCCGCAAGAGCTACGGCGGCTCGCACATTGTGATGAGCTGCAAGCAGCTCCGAGGCGATATGAACTATGCATGGCCCTCGGCTGAGATTGCTGTGATGGGCGGTGCCGGCGCAGTAGAGGTTCTCTATGCCAAAGAGGCCAAGACTGCCGAGAACCCCGCTGAATTCCTCAAGGAAAAAGAGAAGGAGTACAACGACCTCTTCTGCAATCCTTACAACGCCGCCAAATATGGCTATATCGACGATGTGATTGAACCCCGTAACACCCGTTTCCGCATAATCCGCGCTCTGCAGCAGCTGGCCACCAAACGTCAGACCAATCCTGCCAAGAAGCACGGCAATATACCTCTGTAATTCACGGCGGCAGGGCTGCGGTTTTACCTGCAGCCCGGGCCACCTGTGAGGAGGGGTCAACCACTCAAAAAACTCAAAAGAAATGAAACGCCATATTCTGATACTTGCAGGGCTGTTGACGCTGTGCTGCGGCACGATTCACGCTCAGGCGCGCAAGGGTCTTAAAATCAATGAAGTGATGGTGTCTAACGACTCCAACGCCATTGATGAATACGGACGCCGCTCGGCCTGGATTGAGCTTTACAACTCCAATTTCGCATCGATGGAGATCTCAAGCGTGTTTCTGACCAACGACACAACCAATCACAAGCTCTATCCCGTGCCCTTAGGCGACGTGCGCACCCGCGTGCCCAAACGCGGAAGCGTGGTGTTCTGGGCCGACGGCCGTCCTACCGACGGCACATTCCACACATCATTTACCCTGGATCCGAACAAGGAGAATGTCATCGCCATTTATGATGCCGACGGCAACACTCTGATCGATTGCGTGACTGTTCCCGTGCTCCAGCCGGGACAGAGCTATGCCCGCATCACCGACGGTGTCGGCGCCCGTCCCGGCACCGATGAAGTCGAAGCCGACTTCTGGTCGGTCCGTTCGGGCACAGCCACCGAAGGTGACTATATCACCCCCGGTTCGCCCAACAAAATCAAAGGTACCAATCCCAAAATCGAGCAGTTCCAGGACAAGGATCCCGACGGCTTTGCCATGACCATAACCGCCATGGGCATTGTGTTCACCGCACTGCTGCTTCTGAGCATCTGCTTCTGGACAATCTCGCGCTTCAACGCTGCCCGCGCCTCCCGCAAAAAACTGGAGGCTCACGGTATAGAGACTGCCGATGCCGTCACTTCAGATACCGACACGGGCGAGGTGATCGCCGCTATTGCCATGGCATTGCGCGACCACACCGAGGCACACGACCGCGAGAGCGCCATTCTCACCATCAACAGTGTCCGCAAGGCATATTCGCCCTGGAGCTCGCACATCTACACTCTGCGCCACATGCCCGACCACCGCGGCCACCGTTAACACTTCCCTCCAAACACTTTTAATTTCAGAACACCAATGAAAGAATACAAATATAAAATCAACGGCAACCTTTACAAAGTGGGTATCGGAGACATCGACAACGGCATCGCCGAGGTGGAGGTCAACGGCACACCCTACAAGGTAGAGATCGAGAAAGACAAAGCCCCCGTGATCAAATCAGTGAAGGCTGCCGCAGCACCCCGCACCGCCACCGGCGAAAAGGTGATTGCTGCTCCTCAGGTGAAGACTTCGGGCAATGCAACCCCCGTGAAAGCCCCCCTGCCCGGCACCGTTCTCGACATCTGCGTTACCGTCGGTCAGGCTGTAAAGGCTTCCGACCAGGTGATCGTGCTTGAGGCCATGAAGATGGAAAACTCGGTGAAAGCCGGTGTCGACGGCACAGTCAAATCGATCGACTGCGCAAAGGGCGACGCGGTGGCTGACAGTCAGGTTCTTCTCACAATAGGCTGATAATCCGTTCGTTCATAACTACAGATACATTTCGAGCACAGCGAGTCATCGCCTCCGCTTATTAATTGCAATACCATAACAATGAACGATTTTGGATCCTTCATGGCCGAGAATATCGGTCGCTTCTGGGAACTGACGGGCTTTGCCAACGCCACATGGGAGCACCTCGTGATGCTCGCGGTGGGTCTCTTCTTCATCTGGCTTGCCATAAAAAAGAACTTCGAGCCCATGCTGCTGGTGCCCATCGGCTTCGGCATGCTCATCGGAAACATCCCCTTCAATCCCGATGCCGGCCTTGAAATCGGCATCTACGAAGAGGGTTCGGTGCTGAATATCCTCTATAACGGCGTGTCGGCCGGCTGGTATCCCCCGCTGATTTTCCTCGGCATCGGCGCCATGACCGACTTCACCGCGCTGATAGCCAATCCGAAGCTGATGCTCGTGGGCGCCGCAGCCCAGTTTGGTATCTTCGGAGCCTATATGGTGGCTCTGCTGTTAGGCTTCATGCCCGACCAGGCCGGTGCCATCGCCATCATCGGAGGCGCCGACGGACCTACGGCCATCTTCCTTTCGTCGAAACTCGCCCCCAACCTGATGGGAGCCATCGCCGTGTCGGCCTACAGCTACATGGCGCTTGTGCCGGTGATACAGCCCCCCATCATGCGCCTGCTCACTACAAAGAAAGAGCGTGTGATCAAGATGAAACCTGCCCGCGCCGTCTCGCAGGGTGAAAAAATCATCTTCCCCATCGTGGGTCTGCTGCTCACCTGCTTCGTGGTACCCTCGGGTATACCTCTGCTGGGTATGCTCTTCTTCGGCAACCTGCTGAGAGAGTGCGGCGTCTGCACCCGCCTTGCAAAGACGGCTTCCAACGCCCTCACCGACATCGTTACCATCCTTCTGGGCATGACCGTGGGCGCCTCTACCCAGGCCTCCTCGTTCCTGACCAAGGAGACACTTTTCATCTTCGCCCTCGGCTTCATGGCGTTTATCATCGCCTCCGCCTCGGGTGTGCTCTTCGTTAAATTCTTCAATCTGTTCCTCCCCAAGGCCAAGAAGATCAACCCGCTCATCGGCAATGCCGGCGTATCGGCAGTGCCGATGTCGAGCCGCATCTCCAATAACCTCGGACTCGAATATGATCCGAGCAACTATCTGCTGATGCATGCCATGGGTCCGAATGTCGCAGGTGTGATCGGATCGGCAGTAGCCGCCGGTGTGCTCCTCGGCTTCCTTGCCTGACGTTTAGAGAACAAATTAATCCGATACGGGCGCTGTGTCAAAATGCTTGACACAGCGCTTTTTTTGTACCCGGATGGGAGGGTGTTATCTAAATAAAATATAGTTTGCACAACAATTTCGCGACTAAAATAGTTATTATTTAAAACCATTGATTATCGCCCTCAAAACCGCAGTAATAATGATTCAGAAAAAAGTCATAGACACATTATATAAAAAGTTCAAGAAAAGACCTGAAACCCCCGATGAACTCGACATACCTCTGCTTTTTGAGAAAGTGCCGGGCGATGCGTCAATCGAAATTGACGGCGACCGGCTGGTATTTAATTCAATAGAGTCGTCATCACCTTTCCATGCCATTCCTATCCGCAATATTCATGCGATAGTGGAGTTTGACGAGGCGGTGGCCGTGGTGCTCCCCAATTCCATATTGTTCATATCGAAGGACGACGGTGCCATGAGTGTGCATCTCAAGGCGCTCGGCTCATCGGTTCTCAGCCGGTTGGGTTCCCTTTTTTCAAAGTCGTAATAAAAGGCCATAAAAATTTGTCATAAACTATCCATTCTTGGGGAAATATTTGGAGAAGGACGGGGAAATTGTTAATTTTGTGGGTTGAAATAATAGATATATCATGTACAGGACCAATACATGCGGCGAGTTGCGTCTCGCCGATGCCGGAAAAACAGTGACTCTTGCCGGATGGGTGCAGAGAGTCAGAAAGATGGGTGGCATGACATTCATCGATCTCCGTGACCGCTACGGTATAACTCAGATTGTTTTTGACAACTCCACTGATGCCGCTCTCTGCGAGCAGGCCAACCATGTGGGCAGGGAATTTGTGGTACGCGTCACAGGCACTGTGGCCGAGCGCCAGTCAAAAAACCCTCATCTGCCCACTGGCGATATTGAAATCATCTCCACGGCTCTTGAAGTGCTCAATCCTTCGGAAGTGCCCCCGTTTACCATCGAAGATGAGTCGGACGGCGGCGATGACCTGCGCATGAAATACCGCTATCTCGACCTGCGCCGCCCCATTGTCCGCAAAAACCTCGAACTGCGTCACAAGATGGCCATGGAGGTGCGTCGCTACCTCGATTCAAAAGGCTTCCTCGAAATCGAAACTCCCATGCTGGTGGGTTCCACGCCCGAGGGCGCACGCGACTTCGTGGTGCCCTCGCGCATGAATCCCGGACAGTTCTACGCCCTGCCTCAGTCGCCCCAGACGCTGAAACAGCTTCTGATGGTTTCAGGCATGGACCGCTATTTCCAGATTGTGAAGTGCTTCCGCGATGAAGACCTCCGTGCCGACCGTCAGCCCGAGTTTACCCAGATCGATTGCGAGATGAGTTTCGTGAGCCAGGAGGATATCATCACTCTTTTCGAGGGGATGGCAAAACATCTTTTCAAGGAGATCCGCGGCATAGAAATCAACGAACCTTTCAAACGGATGCCATGGTCAGAGGCCATGCGCCTTTACGGTTCCGACAAACCCGATCTGCGCTTCGGAATGGAGTTTGTGGAGCTGATGGACCTGCTCAAAGGATATGGCTTCGGTGTGTTTGACAACGCGGCATATATCGGTGGCATCTGCGCAAAAGGTGCCGCAGGCTACACCCGCAAACAGCTCGATCAGCTCACCGAATTTGTGAAACGTCCGCAGATAGGTGCCAAGGGAATGGTATATGCCCGCGTGGAACCCGACGGTACCGTAAAATCGTCGGTCGACAAGTTCTATTCGCAGGATGTGCTTCAGAAGATGAAAGAGGCGTTTGGCGCCGAGCCGGGCGACCTGATTCTTATACTTTCGGGCGACGACGCCATGAAGACCCGCAAACAGCTCTGCGAGCTGCGTCTGGAGATGGGCAACCGCCTGGGGCTCCGCGACAAAGACAAGTTCGCATGTCTGTGGGTTGTCGACTTCCCCATGTTTGAGTGGAGCGACGAGGAGCAGCGCCTCATGGCCATGCACCACCCCTTCACCCATCCCAAAAACGAAGATATACCCTTGCTCGACAGCGATCCTGCCGCCGTGCGCGCCGATGCCTACGACATGGTGATCAACGGAGTTGAGGTAGGCGGCGGTTCAATCCGTATCCACAATGCCGACCTCCAGGCCAAGATGTTCGAGATTCTGGGCTTCACTCCCGAGAAGGCGCAGGAGCAGTTTGGCTTCCTTATGAACGCTTTCAAATATGGTGCGCCCCCTCACGGCGGTCTTGCCTATGGCCTCGACCGCTGGGTGAGCCTCTTTGCCGGTCTTGACTCCATCCGCGACTGCATTGCGTTCCCGAAGAACAATTCAGGCCGCGACGTGATGCTCGACGCCCCCGCGCCGCTCGATCCCAAGCAGCTCGACGAGCTTGAACTCAAAGTTGACCTCAAAGAAAAATAACCGCAGGCCGTAAAGACGCAATCACCGATGACCAACCGCGAAATCACCGACGTAATCGAGACTGTAGCCCCGCTCTCGCTTCAGGAATCCTGGGACAACTCGGGGTGGCAGACAGGCGATCCCGACGCTGAATGCAGCGGAGTGCTGCTTTGCGTTGATGTAACGCCCGAAATCATCGATGAGGCGGTTGACCGCGGATGCAACCTGATAATATCGCATCACCCTCTGATTTTCAAAGGGGTGAAACAGATAATAGGGCGTAACCGAGTGGAACGCTCGATCGCATCCGCGCTGCGTGCCGGTGTGTCGGTGTATTCCTCACACACAGCCGTCGATTGCGCTCCTGCCGGTGTTTCGCACCGGATGGCAGAGATGCTGGGACTGCGCGATACCGCGGTGCTTGACGAGGCGTCGGGCCTCGGTGTCATCGGCAACCTGCCCGCTCCGATGCCGTGGCGCGATTTTCTCGAAGATGTGAAAACCGCATTCGGCGCGCCTGTGCTCAAATGCTCCCGTCCTGCCGACAGCGGCCTGATGATTAGCCGTGTGGCACTCTGCGGCGGCTCGGCAGCAGAGTTTCTGCCGGAAGCTCTGGCGCGTGGCGCCCAGGTCTATGTCACGGCCGACTGCAAGCACAATCAGTATCTCGACCATGCTCCCGACATTCTGCTCGTAGATTCGGGACATTATGAGACCGAGTTGTGCACAAAAGAGATATTCAGGCGTGCTATATCCGAAAAATTTCCTAACTTTGCAGTCTGGAAATCAACGTCTGAGCAGAATCCTGTGATGTACGTCTGACTGTCACCCTCAAAAATCTGTAAATATTCTCCATCATTTAGCATGGCAACTGATAAGAACAAACCTGAAAACCTCTCTGTTGAGAGCCGTCTGAAATCGCTCTACGAACTTCAGACCGTCCTGACCGAAATCGACCGAATCAAGACCATCCGCGGCGAGCTTCCTCTGGAAGTGAAGGACCTGGAGGATAATCTCGAGGGTCTTCACACCCGCATCGGCAACTACAATGCCGAAATCGACCAGCTCAAGCAGAAGCTTGCCGCCGCCAAGGCCAAGATCGCCGATGCCCAGGATAAAATCATCCGGTACAAGGAGCAGCTCGACAATGTGCGCAACAACCGCGAGTTTGACCTCCTCTCCAAGGAAGTCGAGTTCCAGACTCTCGAAATCGAGCTGGCCGAGAAGCACATCAACGAATATGGCCGTCTGATCGATACCCGTCAGGCCGACATCGCGGCAACCGAGGTGAAAATCTCCGACTCCGAGCATGTGCTCGCCGAGAAGAAGAAGGAGCTTGAGGAGATCGTGAGCGAGACCCGCCAGGACGAGGAGCGTCTGCGTCAGCAGGCCAAGGAACTCGAACCTAAAATCGACGAACGCACTCTCGCTGCTTTCAAACGTATCCGCAAAAACGCCCGCAACGGTCTCGGCGTGGTCTACATCCAGCGCAACGCCTGCGGCGGCTGCTTCAACCGCATCCCGCCCCAGAAGCAGCTCGAAATCAAGATGCACAAAAAGATCATCGTGTGCGAATATTGCGGCCGTATCCTCATCGACCCCGCTCTGGCAGGTGTGCAGGAGGAGACGTCCGATAAATAAGGCACGCAATGCCCTACACGGTCGAGCGTTATGCGCCATCCATGGCGGCTGAATGGGACGACTTCGTCAGCCGTGCCAGAAACGCCACGTTTCTGTTTCGCCGCGGATACATGGATTACCACGCCGACCGGTTCAACGATTTTTCATTAGTGGCGCGCGACGGTTCGCAAAGAATCGTGGCGCTGCTGCCCGCCAACGCCGCCGGCGACCGCATCGAGTCGCACGGCGGCTTGACGTATGGTGGCTGGATCGGATGCTACCGGCATTTCGATGTGATTTCGCTGCTCGAGATTCAGAAAGCGGCATTGCGTTATCTGAGCGACTGCGGGTTCCGCGAACTGCTATATAAACCGTTGCCATATATCTATTGCGACATCCCATCGGAAGAGGACCGCTACGTGATTTTCCGTAACGGAGGCCGGCTGGAATCGTCGCAGGTCTCCACAGTTATCGCTCTCGATACCGACATGGGGCCTGATGCCACACGCCGTCGCAAAGCCCGTCAGGCCGCGGCGGCAGGGGTAGCTGTGGATTTCTCTGACGATCTTGCCGCATACTGGAAAATCCTTGAGGAGGTGTTGCGCGAACGCCACGGCGCCGCGCCGGTGCACACTATTGCCGAAATGGAGATGCTGAGGCGGCGGTTCCCCGACAATATCAGACTGCTCTGTGCTTTTAAAGATGGCGAAATGGTGGCCGGCACATTGCTCTATGTAAGCGGGCGTGTGGTGCGCACGCAGTATATCGCCGCAGGCGACGCCGCGCTCGGTTGCCGTGCACTCGATCTGCTGCTTGTCAGGCTCACCGAAATGAGCCGCGACGCCGGTTACCGGTGGCTCGACTTCGGCACCTCGAACCTCGAACATGGCCATCTGTTGAATGAAGGTCTGGTGCGTCAGAAAATCACCCTTGGCGGTCGTGCTGTGGTCTTCGACAGGTTTGCCATCCCACTTACGCATCCGCACTAAAATCCATCCTCTGCCTTTTTCCCACCATTGCCATGAAATTCATCCACATCATGATTTTAGCTTTAGCCGGCCTGGTGATATTTACAGGGTCGCTCCGTGCCGATGCCGCCACGCCCGATGGCGCCGGTGCCGGAGTGTTTGCGGGCATCGATGTGGATTCTCTTGCGCGGAGCCTTTGCCGTGGAAATGCCGTGGGGAATCCTTGTGGTATATGGCGTGCCACCATCGACGGAGCCACCGTGGCGCTGATGCCGGCGCATCTGTGGCAAAAATCGGGTGGAGAGAATATACCCGCAAAACATCGCAACCACACAGGGCAGTGGGTAATCGTGCTCCTCGACAATCCTTCACCCGGATTGCAACCCGGCACTCTGATGGGATGGTTTTCCGATTCAGCGAAACCGGGACATTACAATGCGATGATCTATACCCGTCGCGACGGCGGTCGGCTCTCCTCGCCTAAAAAATTCACACTTCGCCTCGCCGACGAAAGCCATCTGACCATGACGGCAATCCATCGCGGGGTGTCGGTCAATCCGTTTCGCCTGCTCCCTTACATGATCCGCGGTTTTTTGCGGTGGCACGACGACACGCCACGCGACCTCGATGGATTCATCAGAGAATGGCCTGTGCCGGAGAATCCGGCAGTGCCGCGTTTATTATAACTTTTGCCGATAGTGGGATGAAAACTAAAGCATTCATATTCTCCGTTCTGGTCATGCTCCTGTTCGCTGCCGCAGCCGATGCGCGCCGGCTGCGAACCACGCGTAAGCCTCTGAAGGCGATTGTGACGGAGTGCCCCGAGGGGGCGGTGCCCGACACCACCGTCTCGGCTCTGATTGTAACCGCCGAGGAGGGGCGTCGACAGGCCGTGCGGCTGTTTGGCTACGAGAAGACGGTGAATGCCACCCGCGAAACAGTTTTTGTCGAGAATCTGACAGGACAGCCGGTCACGGCGGTTAGTTTCACCATCAGATATCTCGATGCCGACGGCCGGATGATTCATCGGCGCACGGTAAGCCGCCACCGGGTGAACATCCCCGCGGGGGAAATCAGGCGCATCGACATCCGCTCATGGGATACACAGCGCACACACTATTACGTGGGAGGGCCGCGTCCGCGGCGCAATGCAAAACCATTCGATGTTACCCTCACGGCCGATTCGGTTTCATTTTCAGTAGCTTGCGATTCTCAGAATGCTCCCGATTGACCAGATAAAAAAGATAGCCCGGCTCACCCCCGAAATCGAGGAGAGGTTGATGGAGATGATGACATTCGCCCGGTTCCGCAAAGGCGACATCATCCGTGGCAGTGTCAACCTTTCGGCCAGCGGATATTATATAGTGCAAGGCTCCGCCCGCGTGTTTGTCACCACACAGGGAAAGGAGCTGACCATCTCTTTTTCGTTCGACGATGAATATGTGGTGCCCGGCCGCAACTATCTCAAAGTGCAGCCCGACACCATTTCGGTGCAGTTTCTCGAAGATACTGACGTTATATATATCCCCCACAACTCCATCAAGGATATAATGGAGAGCTACGGGGTGATACAGGATGTGCCGGCGTTGCTTTTTCTCAATGCCGCGCTGATGCGCTACAACGAATTCCTTGAAGAACGCATCTATATGATGCAGACCATGACCGCGCCGCAGCGTTATGCGTGGCTCACCACGCGCTATCCCCGTCTGCTCCATGTGGCCACCATCACCCAGATCGCCTCCTACTTAGGCGTCACCAAAGAGACCCTCTACCGCATCCGCAACAACAACTACTGATACCCACACCCGCTCTGCAAGGGAATTTTGTCGGCATACTCCCTCCCCGCATTTTTTTCGCATTTCTTAAGAAAACTATTGTATATAAAAAATATTTGCTAATTTTGCATCTGTTCTCACGCCGTCCGGGAGAAGCCGCACAAGCAGCCACGGCAGGTGAGGGAATGACATTTTGGGAAAGCGTTTATTTGCGCTTGTTCTTGGCCTCTTGAAACTACCACTTTCAACCCCTTGCCAAGGATGAAGCGACGATAGATGCTCATGGGTATGACAATACCGCCCGGCTCGTTTTGATGATCCATCGCGAGGCGGCTTATTATCATATCGGCGTGAGGTCTGCGTTGCTCGTCTGCAAGGGTGGGCTGTGGTAGGCCTCAAGAGGCGTGACGGGCAACAGATATGGCTCTCACGCTTTTTCTTTTTTCTAATACTATGCCAGTGGGGAGCGTTGGCACGATTTTTTACGCAGATGGAAAAATCAGCTGAGTCGGGAAAAGTGGCCGTACAGCCCCCCGAAAAAGTCATCATATTAAAAGGTGCCGGAAACCGTGGAAAAACACCTACGCTTCATCTTCTGATAGATTTACTCATTAGTAAGGGTGCAACACGTATTCATAACGAGGGGTACACCTTGGATATACATCGCGATTGCTTCGTGATACTGGACTTCCCCGGCTTCGGCAGAGTCGGCATAATCACCTATGGAGATAAAGGGAGTGAAGCAAATGTTCAAAATGCTCTAAACAAATGTTTAAGTCAGGGATGTTATGCCGTAATTGGCGCAAGTCACACGCAATATTACAAGACACCTCCCACGGTTTATAAAATTCTTTGGGATTTCGGTTTTCTTCACAATGCCAGGATTGTAGAGACAACGACCATCGTCAGATGGAATGGGTGGGGTCAATACATTGATGAAATCCATCTGAATACCATCTGTGCCGAAAACTTATTCAATCTCCTTCTAAAACTTTAGACAACAAAAAATCAAAACATAAACCAACCATGAACCAATCTACAACATCTACTTTCAAGCGATGTCTTGCTCTGTTGTCGCTTGTTGTCTGCATTGGGCTAAGCGCCTATGCGGAGTCGGTAAACATAGGTGGTATATACTACTATTATACGACTTCATCGAGCAGCTCAAATCGCACCGCCACCGTCACTAGCCTCAGCGGTTTATCACGAAATGTTGTCATTCCGTCTCAAATCGAAATAGAAAATACGACCTATAGGGTCACAAAAATCGGAGATGGAGCGTTTGCGAACCGCACATCACTTGAAAGCATAACAATCCCTGCAAGTGTGACTGAAATAGGAACAAAGACTGAATGGAATAGCAGTGACCAAGAGGGTACTTATCTTCCTTTTTACGGATGTACGTCTCTTAAATCAATTATTTTTGAGGATGGTACAGCCAATCTAACTTTATCATGGCATAATCACTCCAACACTGGCGCCTCAATATATAATAGAGGTATGTTTTATTGTTGTCCGCTTGAAGAAGTATATCTCGGAAGAAATATAAAATACAAACTGGCCTCTACTTCTTATGGCTCTTCTTATCCGTTCGAGAGTTATCCGCAGTCATACGGCTATTCTGCGTTTTACAATCAATCTAAATTAACAAAAGTCACAATCGGAGATAAGGTGACAAGTTTGCCTGATTATCTGTTTTATAAATGTAGCAATCTTAAATCTGTACACTTAGGCAATAAGTTACAGGAAATTCCGGACCATTGCTTTAATGAATGTGATATTTCTCTAATTGATATTCCTCAAGGGGTGTATGAAATAAGAGAAAGTGCCTTTGGCGGCAATAAGAATTTGGAAACAGTCAAGATGCCATCGTCAATAAGAATTATATCCAAAGAAGCCTTTGCCAAATGCACATCTCTTAAATATATTGATTTTCCGGAGGGATTGCATTACATCGGAAATGGAGCATTCCGGGAAACTGCCATCCCGGTCATTAATATACCCTCCACGGTTACTACCATAGGAGAAAGTGCCTTTGGATCGTGCGAGACTAAGCAAGTTATCATTGGAAATGGCACCACCGATGTTGGAGCATACGCTTTTAGTGGTGCGTCTATGCTTGAGGAATGTATAATAGGAGATAATGTTAAAGCAATAAATAGTGGAACTTTCAACAATTGCATACGATTAAAGAAACTCAAAATAGGTTCTTCAGTTACAACCATAGATGATGCTGCATTTGCTAACTGTACGTCACTTGAAAGCATAACAATTCCTGCAAGTGTGACGGAAATAGGAACAAAAACTGAATGGAACAGTAGTAGTCTGGAGGGAACCTATCTTCCATTTTATGGATGTACGTCTCTTAAATCAATTGTTTTTGAGGATGGTACAGCCAATCTAACTTTATCATGGCATAATTACTCCAACACTGGCGCCTCAATTTATAATAGAGGTATGTTTTATTGTTGTCCGCTTGAAGAAGTATATCTCGGAAGAAATATAAAATACAAACTGGCCTCTACTTCTTATGGCTCTTCTTATCCATTCGAGAGTTATCCGCAGTCCTACAGCTATTCAGCGTTTTACAATCAGTCTAAATTAATAAAGGTCACCATCGGAGAAAAGGTGACAAGCTTGCCTGATTACTTGTTTTACGGATGCAAGAACTTAGACAGGATAATCAGCATGGCATCGTCGGTTCCAGCTGTCGGAACATCTACTTTTATTGGAAGCTCCAATCCAAATACGGTAGTCAATGCAACTGCATACGTGCCTTACGGACGGAAATCAATTTATTCTTCTTCTAACAACTGGAAAGATCTCAAGTACATTAAGGAATGGTTCTATGACGATAACTGTTCTTACATTCCTTTAACCGCCTCAACAGCTGAGGTACAGGCTCATCCGACAAACCGTCCTGAATCGATTCAAATCCCTGCAACAGTCAATTGGTCGGAAGGAACTTTCTCAGTAACGGCTGTTGCGGATAAAGGTTTTGAGAACAACACAAATCTTACCACCATAACGCTTCCCGAAAGTGTTAAGACAGTCGGGTGCAAAGCCTTTTATGGCTGTTCCAAACTCTCAGCCGTTACTTTTAACGGACAAACTGCTATTGGGGACGAAGCATTCCGCAACTGCACATCTTTAATCAACGTCAGCCTGCCGTCCGGATTGAAAACAATAGGCGACCGAGCTTTTCAGAATGCAAACAGCATAACACAAATTGAATTCAAAGACGGAATAGAATCAATCGGCGCCTTTTCTTTCATGGACTGCAAGGCCCTCACCGCCGTGAGATTGCCCAATACTACCAAATCAATCGGCACTTCAGCTTTTGAAAACTGCGTAAAACTCACATACGCATCGTTGGGCGATAATCTGACTTCATTAGGAAATTCCGCCTTCAGGAACTGCTCAGTCCTTACAGAGATTTCGATTCCCGGCACAACAGTGACCGTAGGGGAAAAAGCATTTCAGAACTGTCGGACGCTTGCACTTGCCACTCTCAATTCTGGAATAACTACTATAGGAGGTTTTTGCTTCGACGGATGTTCAGAACTCTTGTCAATGACCATACCCGGTACTGTGCGAACAATAGGCGGAGGAAGTTTTAACGGCTGCACCGCCCTAACTTCGCTTACGTTTGGCAATAGCCAGTATAGCGTAGAGATACCGCAGTTCACTGATTCGCCGTTAAAGACTCTGCGAATAGGGCGAAATCTGACTTACACATATTCAAATACGCTTTCGCCATTCCGTGATAGGGCGACGCTGCGCCGAGTACTCTTTACGGGAGATAACGTGACAAATGTATATAACTATCTTCTCGATGGCTGCACGGGAATAACGACGATTACTCTTCCGGAAAGCCTTGTCTCAATTAATGAGTATGCTTTCCGCAACTGCTCCTCACTGCCTGAAATAGCATTGCCGTCTGCGCTAAGAAGCATCGGCGGTCATGCTTTTGACGGTTGTTCGGGTATTGAGAAGATTATTATAAATAACAGTGACAAGGCTCTGTCTCTCAGTACCGCCAACTCGATGTTCTCCGATAGTCCGATAAAGTCACTGTATGTAGGAAGAAATTTGTCATATAACGTCGGTTCATATACTTATCCTCGAGAACATGCTCCTTTCGCCCGGCAAGAAGAATTGACTGATCTTCAATTCTCTCAAGAGGGGAATATTACAAATATTCCGGCTTATTTCCTGTCCGGTGCTAAGAAGTTGCCGTCACTTACATTGCCCGAAGGAATCACTGTCATAAATGATTATGCTTTCGAGTCAAATTCGGCATTGACCACTATCTCTCTGCCGTCAACATTAACCAAGATAGGAGATTGCGCATTTTACTATGATCCTTCGATACCGTCACTGACTCTCCCTGACAACGTGACAAATGTGGGGCAAAGTGCATTCCGGTACTGCAGCGCTATGGAGTCGATTCATCTGTCGGAGAAGCTTTCGGCCCTTAACGAATATGTACTTTCAGGATGCTATGCGTTAAAGTCAATAATAATTCCGCCTTCGGTGACAGAGATACACACGGGAGCTTTCTACGGTGACAACTCATTGACCGATGTCACCATAGGCGATTCAGAGACTGAGCTGACCATCGGAATCGGTGGACAAGGCAAAGGAATGTTCTACAGCAATCCTTTAAAGAATGTTTATATCGGGCGTAATCTCAGATACACCTCCGACGCAGACAACGGCTTTTCGCCATTCAAAGACTTATCTACAATACAAACTGTAACATTCTCGCAGGCAGGAACAGTAACGCAATTATTACCCTACTTGCTTAATGGCTGTTCTTCCGTAAAGAATTTCATTCTTCCTGAAAGCCTTACATTCATTGGCGCGTATGCTTTTGCCAATATGGGTTCCCTTGAAAGCTGTATAATTCCCAATAATGTTACCACTCTTGGCGACGGGGCTTTCCAAAATGACGAATTACTGGCATCGGTAGTGCTATCCAATCAGCTGCCGGTTCTTAATAAGGATTTGTTCAGTAACTGTGTCGTTTTGGATAACCTTTCCATTCCGGCATCTGTTACAGAAATAAAGGACAACGTTTTCACTAAATGTACTTCTATGAAGAATCTCCGTGTCGAAAACGGCACGGAGGTGATGACAGTAGGGCGAGGCCGTAATGGCTCGACAAGTATGTTTAGGGATTGTCCTATTGAGAAACTTCATCTTGGCCGCTGGCTTACCTACGATGTAAACTCGTATACTTGTGCTCCTTTTGAAGGAAGGTCGAATTTAATCGAACTGACTCTTGGTGAAACTGTCGGAACTATCGGCAAGTATTTATTCATGAATTGCACGGCACTTCCGGAAGTCGTTATTCCAAGAGGTGTGGAATCAATTGGAGAGCAAAGTTTCTATAATTGTAAGTCTTTGTCTCGACTTACGTTTGGAGAAGGGTTGACCTCCTTAGGAGAAAGAGCATTTGCCAAAAACGTATCGCTCGACAACGTGAAAATGCCGTCTACATTAACGGCAATTTCCGACGGCTGTTTCTCAGGATGCACCAGCCTTGTGAATCTTGAACTTAACTCGGGTCTCGAAATCATCGGTCCGAGAGCATTTGAGAATTGCAGTAAACTTGCTTCGGTTGATATTCCTGCAAAAGTCTACGGACTTGGCGTAGAGGCTTTCCAAGGTTGTACATCATTATCCGTAGTTACAATTCCGGAAGGATCCATTAGCTCGGTTGGCGCCCGCGCGTTCAAGGGCTGTTCTAATGTGGGCTGGATCTCACTGGGCTCGAATGTCACATCCTTAGGTGTCAATTGTTTTGACGGTTGTACAAAAGTCGGCCATATCAAATCTTACAATACAATTCCTCCGGTAGGTTCTCCGGGGTTCCCGCAGAATGTGATTGACAACGGCACAGTGTTCGTTCCGGCCGATGCTGTACAGGATTATAAGGATTCAGATACGTGGTGGGAATTCTTCCAGATTCGTCCGATGACAGATGGCGAGTTTATAACCGCAATAACCCTGAGTCAGAATGAGGCTACTATCCGTGACACCGAGACACTGCGTCTTTCAGCCACGGCATCGCCCGACAATGCCACAGATGCCACCGTGCTTTTCCGCTCGAGTGACACGTCAATTGCAACTGTCGATAACGCCGGTCTTGTTTCCGGTAAGAAACCTGGCGATGTGGTTATTACCGCTTACGCTGCCGACGGTTCGGGCATCTATGCAACATGCTCAGTAAAGGTTATGCCTACTCTTGTTGAGCGGATAGAAGGCGAGTCTGAAATCAGTATTAAAGTAGGACGCTCCATGACGTGCGAAACAACTGTATATCCCGAAAATGCTACGGACAGAAGCGTTTCATGGAAATCGGACAATTCTTCAGCTGTTAAAGTTGACGAAAACGGAACTCTAATTGCCGTCTATGATGGAACAGCAAATGTAACGGCAACAGCCAACGATGGTTCGAGCGTTTCATTTACTTTCCGTGTGAACGTTGTGCCTCCCACATCCGGCGACTCCAACGACGATGACCGCGTTACCATTACGGATGCCGTCAATACCGCGAATTATGCGGTCGGGATAACTCCCGAAATATTCGTTTTCCGTGCAGCCGATGTGAATGCCGACAGCCGTATCACTCTTGCCGATGCTTCCGGAACAGTCACTATTGTGCTTGATCAGCCTGTTGCTGATTTATCGGTGGCTAAAGATAAAGCTCTTAACAGTACGACAAGCCACGACACAGATGTGCTCGTCATTGATGACTACTCTGCAAAAATCGGAGAAACCACTTCGGTATTCGTCGCTCTTGACAATACACTCGATTATGTCGCTCTCCAGGCTGACGTTACAGTCCCCGATGGTATGAAGCTTGCCGCTGTCAATATCGGCAATCGTGCGGAAGGAAATCACACTCTTGCCATGAAGCGTGTAGATGACCGAACAATGCGTGTGGCATTGTTTGATATCAATAATTCTATTTTTGCCGATAACGATGAGGCAATCCTCGAACTTGTCGTGAAAGTGAATGGAAGTGCTTCCCACCGCATAAGGATCAATAATATCCTTGCTTCCGATGCGCAGGCTCATGAATATGTCCTTACTGCCATCGGCGGTAATAATTCCGATCTGTCGGGCATTGACAGTGTCGGAATATCGAACATACGTATTGAGGCAACGGCAGACGGCATCAACATTTACAATGCCGAGGGTTCCGAGGTTGCAATCTATGCAGTGGACGGTACGATACTCTCACACTTCGTAGCATCTTCCGATGTGGAAAACCGAAATGTCGTTCCCGGTGTATATGTTGTTACCGCAGGCAACAGAACAGAAAAGATAATGGTTAAATAATCGCTCAAACGACTATGAAGAAATCATTATTGCAACGCATGCTGTTGACGCTGGCATTGCTTTTCGGAGCAATGTCGGCGGCATCGGCTGCCGACCGCTTTTATATGGAGGCGGCCAATATCGAGCCTGCCGAGACCCGTACTTTGGTTTTCTGCCTTGATAACGAGAACCCTTATTTTGGTTTTCAGGCAGATCTGAAACTGCCCGAAGGGCTGGAAGTGGTAGCCGAGAACGGGAAACCGGCAATCACGCTTTCGTCGCGAGCAGACAATTCATTCCAGATAGTAGGCAATACGCTGGCCGACGGTTCTCTGCGTTTCGGCACTTTCTCCACTTCCCATGCCTCATTTTCGGGGAACAGCGGAGCGCTGTTGAATATCAAGGTAAAAGCCGCCTCAGAGTTTGCCGGAGGTGAACTGACCGTTAAGGATATATTGTTTATCGGGTCCGGCAACAAGGACGTTGAATTCCCGGAAATCTCAACATCTTTAGGAACTGAACATATCGATAAAGCATTTATCCCTGATTTCAAGATAGCGGTCGGTGAAGCCACGCAAATATCCATCGAACTGTCAAATGAGACTTCTTTCACGGCTTTTCAGGCGGATATAACAGTGCCCGCAGGTCTTACAATTCAGGATGGTTCATTCCAGCTCAGTCAGCGCGCCTCCGACCACACTGTTTCTACAAAGAACTTCAGCGGTGGAAGAACCCGTATCGCATGTCTGTCTTTGTCCAACACCCCGTTTTCGGGCAACGACGGCGCATTGGTAAGTTTCACAGTGGTGGCAGATCAGAATATCGCTGAGAAATCAGAGATTCGATTGGACAATGTTATATTCACAATGCCGAATGCCCGCGAATACATCCTTCCGAATTCTATTACAGAAGTGACGGCCATTAAGAATTCAGGCATTGAAGCCAGCTCAATAGATATAGCCTCTGTTACCATTGAGGGTAAGACTATAATTGTCGAAGGGCTGCCGGCAAACGCTTCAGTTCGTCTGTTTGATTTGACCGGGAGGGTCAAGGCCTCCGCGTCCGGGGAACGGCCGGTGCAGATCAGAGTGGAACAAGCCGGAGTATATGTATTGTCGGTGGGCAGCAGTTCCAAAAAGATAGTAATACTGTAATTGACAAAACTTTCATAAACGTCCTGAGTTGACTGTCAAGTTGATTCAGGACGTTTTTTATTGTCGTTCCATATTTGGAATGTCGCTAAAAACGACGGAGAGGTGAGGAGCAGGGAAAAATATGGGGAGAAATGTTTGCTTTTGTGTGGGGTATGTGTTATATTTGTGGAAACATTAGAAGAGAATGTTGTTTCATAGTACCAGTGGTAAATTAAGCAATGTGAGTCTGCGCGACGCCCTGTCCATAGGCTTCGACGCTGATGGTGGCATCTTTATGCCTGATTCGGTTCCCGCTATTCCGCGTGCGTTTTTCCGCAACATCTCCGAAATGTCGCTCTGCGAGATAGGCTATGTGGTGTGTAACACCATCTTCGGCAGCGCCCTGAGTGCCGCGCAGATTAAGACTCTTGTCGATGATGCTCTTGATTTCGAGGTGCCGGTGCGTCAGATCGACGATACCGACGGCCTTTATGTAATGGAGCTGTTTCATGGACCTACGCTCACGTTCAAGGATTTTGGCGCACGCTTCATGGCGCGTCTGGTGCCGCTGATTCTTCCCGATGCAGGCACCCGCACGGTGATTCTTGCCACGTCGGGCGACTCGGGTCGTGCCGTGGCCGATGCATATCGCGCCATGCCGGGTACGCGTGTGGTCGTGGTGTTTCCAAAAGGGGCGCTTTCGCGCGAACAGCTCGCCATGTTTGCCGACACTCCCAATGTCAAACCCGTGGAGGTGTCAGCCAGCTACGGCGACTGTCAGCGGCTTGTCAAAAGCGCTTTGCTCGACGCCGACCTTAACCGGCGCGTGCCTCTGATGCCGGGCAATTCGGTGAATGTGGCCCGGCATTTCGGCAGTGTGATATATGTGTTCCATGCCTATGCCCGTGCCATGCAGTTGCGTCCCGATGCTCGCGAGGTGCTGCTCAGCATCCCTTGCGGTAATCTCGGTTCGCTTTCCGCTGCGCTGATGGCGAAAAAGATGGGGCTGCCCGTCGACCGCTTCATTGCAGCCAACAATGTCAACGACACATTTGTTGAATATCTTAGGACTGGCAGCATTGCAGACCGTTCACGTGCTACCCGCACCATGGTCACAGCCATGGATGTGGCGAATCCGTGGAACCTCAGCCGCATATCCGATCTCTACCATGGTGACCTCGATGCCCTGCGGCGCGATGTGGATGCCGTGGCACTCACCGACGGTGAAATCCTCGACACGATCCGCCGGGTTTATGACCGGTGCGGCTATCTGCTCGATCCCCGGGGCGCTGCGGCGTTCAAAGCCATGGAGGGGCGCACTGACGCCCACACCACCGGCATAGTGATGGCAACGGGCCATCCTGCCATGGCTTCCGAAGCAGTAGCGGCTGCGGTCGGAACCGGCGTAGCGCTGCCCCGTCACCCTAATCTGCCCCATGGCCGCAAAGCGCCCGGTGTGGCTCCCGTGCCGGTAGCCGTGGCAAAGATCGCTCCGTCGCCGTCGGCTCTCGCCAGAGTCATCCTTGAAGAATGAAACTGTTTAATCCTAAACTCAATACTATATAACATGGCAAACAAACGTGAACTCAAGAAAGAAATCCGCAAAGTGTGCGGCGACATCGCCGCCGAGTGTCTTCTGGCGAAATATCTGATCAAAGGTGCCGACGGAAAGGCTCTTAACGCAGTCATCAACGATGTGGCCGATCTCCAGATTTCGGCAGTCGACAATGTGACTTTCTCTTTCGACAAGCTGCCGCACGATTTCGAAAACCGTGCTGAATACAACAAGGCCCGTCACACCTACTTCGCGAAGGCCTACGCTTCGCTGCGTACTAAATTTTACGGCAAAGTCAACGAAATTGTCAGGAATATGAACGCCGCCATTCCGCAGGAGGCTCGCGATGCCGTCAAAAAAGCCTAAGCATCTGCCCACTGGCCGGCTCTAAATTGAATTTTCATACAATTTCATATGAATTTAGCACGACGATTGCTTAAATGGATGGGGTGGGGCGTAGAGGTGTCGGTGCCCGACCTCCCCAAAGCCATAATATGTGTGGCGCCCCACACGTCCAACTGGGATTTTCTCATCGGTGAGCTGGCCATACGCGCTGTGGGGCGCAAAGCCGGATTCATGATGAAATCGTCGTGGTTTTTCTTCCCGTTAGGGTGCCTGTTCAAGGCTCTCGGTGGCATACCCGTCAAGCGGCGCAACAAACAGCAGTCGCTGGTCGACGTGATGGTGCAGCGATTCAACGCCGAGCAGCGGCTGGGGGTGGCCATTACCCCTGAGGGCACGCGCAGCCGCACCGCGACATGGCACACGGGCTTTCTTCGCATAGCCCGTGAAGCCAATGTGCCGATAATGCTGGCTGTGATCGATTTCCGCATGAAGAAGGCGATAATCAACGATATGTTTATTCCCACAGGCGACACCGAGGCGGATATGCGTGTGATAAAGCAGTATTACAAGCCATTCACCGGGCGGCATCCTGAAAATTTCACTACGGAATGACAGCCGGTACCGATAACACGCTGACAAAAGTGCAGCCGCTCACTGTGGCCGCCCTGTCGCTCGACATCGCCAAAGGAAATCCTGCGGAGAATCTCAGGCGGGTGGAATACATGATCAAGGCGCTGCCGCAGGAAACCGATGTGGTGGTTGTGCCTGAACTGTTCACCACCTCTTTTATGAAAGATACCGACGCGATGCTCGGCTGTGCCGAGTTTCGCGAAGGAGCAACGATGCGTGCAATCCGCCAGATGGCGCATGAATATGACATGTTGCTTTGCGGTTCGTATCTCGGCAAGGATGACAGCAGCGCCGGCACGCTATATTACAATCGCGGGTTTATGGTACTTCCCGACAGTTCCACACATTTCTACGACAAGCACCATCTGTTTTGTCTGTCGGAGGAGGCCCGGTTGCTGACCCATGGACATCGCAGGCCCCCCATTGTGAACTTCCGTGGCTGGAATCTGTCGATGATCATATGCTATGAACTCCGGTTCCCGGTGTGGGACCGCAATGTGGATATGGCTACCGACGTGATGCTCGTGCCGGCCAACTGGCCGGTGGCGCGTGGCTATGCATGGAGGCATCTGCTGATTGCGCGGGCAATCGAGAATCAGTGTGTGATGGTGGGGTGCGACCGCTCGGGCAGCGATGACTACGGCGAATATGGCTCGCTGGCGATGATCTGCGACGAACTTGGCCGACGCATCACTCCACCGCTGACCGAAGCTCCCGAGGGGTGTCCGCCTCCGGTAGCCTTCGGCCGGGAGATCGCCACCGATTACGGACCTGTGCTTGTTGCTACATTTGATTATGACAACGTGGCATCACTACGGAAGTGGCTTCCCACCGACCGCGATGCCGACTGTTTCACCCTCCACAGCAAAACTACCCATTAGACCAATAGGACTAATTGGACCAATTGGACTAATTAGACTAATTGGTTTAATGTTAATTCAGGAAAAATGAAATTCAGATATTGTCCCGATTGCGGGGCGCTTCTTTCGGGTCGCGTGCTCGGCGACGAGGGGCTGGTGCCCTGGTGCGAGCGTTGCGGCAAACCTTGGTTCGACATGTTCCCGTCGGCTGTGATAGGTCTGGTCTATAATTGTCGCAACGATGTGTTGTTGCTTCGTCAGAATTACATTTCCACGCAGTTCTGCAATCTTGTTTCGGGATATATGAAGCCGGGGGAGGATGCTGAAAGCTGCATGGTGCGCGAAATCAAGGAGGAAACAGGCCTTACGGTTGACCTTTTGGAGCCGGTGTGCACCAACTGGTTCGCCAAAAAGAATATGCTGATGATTGGTTTTTTTGCCCGCGTGAAGGATGACGACGGCCTTCCCGGGGGGTGTCACGCCCCGCTGACTCTATCTACGGAGGTTGATGGTGCGGAATGGCACCGTCCGGAGGAGATAGTGCCGCTCGTTCATCAGAAACCGACCTCCACTTCGCGTATTCTCGCTCTGAGGTTTCTCGACCGTCTTGCGGATGAGCGGAGATGAGTCTGGCTTCAGAGATGGGTTGATAGCACGCGACCGTGGCCGGTGATGGTTACGGAGGGGATTTCGGCGGGAATGAGTACCGATGTGCCCTGAGGGAATGAAACGGTTTCGCCGTCGGGAGAAGTGATTTTAAGATCGCCGCCGATATTCACCAGAATGGTAAAAGAATCGCGCCGGGCGAAGTCGAGCGATGTCTCGCCGGCCACATTGATGGCGTCGGTGGTGAAATACTGGCATTTGCCCAGCTGCAGAGTCTGTCCCGGGGAGGGGAGAAGGTTGTGATGCTCCTCCACGGTGTCGTGGAAGTCGATGGCGTCGACTGATTGCTCTACATGGAGTTCGCGAGTGCGGCCCTGCGAGTCGCGACGGTTGTAGTCGTAGATGCGGTATGTGATGTCTGATGCCTCCTGTATCTCTACCACTAAATTGCCTTTCCCGAGAGCATGTATGCGGCCGGAAGGTATGAAAAACACATCACCTGACTTGACAGGTATTCTGCGCAGCACGCTGATGATATTGCCCGATGCCACCAGTGAATTGAATTCTTCAGGGTTCACTCTGCGCGTAAGCCCCAGATAGACAAAGGCATCGTCGAGCGGCTCAAGCGCATACCACAGTTCTGTTTTGCCTAATGCGTTGTGACGGCGGAGTGCAAGTTCGTCGTCGGGATGCACCTGAATCGACAATGTGTCGTTTGAATCGATAAATTTCACGAGCAGCGGGAAAGTGCCTTTCCATCGTTCGCTGACATGTTTCCCGAGCATTTCTACGGGAAAACGGGCGCAAAGCTCATTGATTGTGGTGCCTTTGTATGTGCCTTCCGCTACCACCGATTCGTGGCCGGGCAGCGGGGAAATTTCCCATGATTCGCCAATGTCATGACGTGGGGAATCTATCCCTTTTAAGCGGGCGATGCGCTCGCCGCCCCATATTACCGGTTTGAAGCAGGGAATAAATTTCAGTATAGGCAGCATATCTGTGAATTAGAGATGAAATGCAGGTGTGTCGGATAAAGGATAAACTACCCGCAAGCCCGCCGACACAGGCGGTTGGCCTGAGTGTCAGCGGGCGGGTAGTGTGGTGTGCGTGACAAGCGGCATGAAATTCAGTTGTTTACCGGTAATTTCAGCCGACAGGATCAGTTGGCTGCTTTGGCAGGGAGACCGAGTTTGGCGCGGAGGAGGGGAGTGACGTCAACCACATCCTTCGACGAGAAGAGTGATACGCCGGCAGGGAAAATCATTGTGTAGCCGCCTTCCTGGCCTACGGCCTTGATGGCATTGATGACTTTTTCCTGAACGGGAGCGGAAAGCTCCTGCTGCTTGCGGTTGATCTCCTGCTGGGCGGTCATGAGGAACTGCTGGGCTTTCTGGCCAAGCTCGTTGATTTCCTGCTGACGGCGGTCGAGAATCGACTGGGGAGTTTTGCCCTCTTTCTGAAGATTCTGGAATTCGGTGTACTTGGCTTCCACTTCCTGCTGGAGCTTCTGATATTCTGCTTCGTAGGTTTTGCTGACTTCTACGAGTTTAGCTTCGATGTCTTTCATTTCGGGCATGTCGGCTGCTACTGATTCAGCTTCGACGGTGCCGAATTTCTGTGCCATTGCGCACATCGGGAGGGCCAGAACGATGGCCAGGAGGATTTTTTTGATCATTGTTTCAGATGGTCTATTATAGATTGTTAGTTTGAATATCCGAGTTTGGCGAGCACCTCGTTGGAAATATCAATTCTCGGAGAGGCGAACACGATGTTGGCCGATGAGGCGCGGTCGAAGACGCACTGGTATCCGCGTTCTTCCGACACTTTCTTTACGGCATTGTAGACATCGTCCTGAATCGGTTTCATCAGAGTCTGACGTTTCTTGTAGAGTTCACCCTCGGGACCGAAATATTTGTAACGGAGGTCGGTGGCCTCTTTTTCTTTGGCCACGATTTCCTCCTCGCGTTTCTTGATCTGCTCCTCGGTGAGGAACACTTTGTCGGCGAGGTATTTTTTATACATGGTGTCGGCGTCGCGGCTGACCTGCTCCACCTCTTTCTGCCAACGGGCCGAAAGCTGGCGCAGCTGTTCGTTGGCCATCTCGTAGTTGGGCACCTGCTTGAGGATATATTCCATGTCGACCAGTGCGAACTTCTGGGCTGAAGCTCCGAGCCATGCGGCTATCATCACCGTGAGTGTGAGGAGTATTTTTTTCATAATGAATTCGTTTTTAGTGTAGAGTTAAATGTCTACCTATTAAGACAATCGGAGAGAGAAAAGGTTTAACACCGGCGGATGTGCCTCTTCATCGGTCCGTGGATCAGAATTCCTGGCCGAGGATGAAGTGGAAGTGGCTGCCGCCTTTCTCGCCGAATACCTTGTCGAAACCGTAGGCCCAGTCGATACCCATCATTCCGACCATGGGGAGGAAGATGCGGATGCCGGCGCCGGCCGAACGCTTGAGGTTAAATGGCGAGAAGTCTTTAACCGTGGTCCAGGCATTACCGCCTTCGGCGAATACCAGACCGTAGATAGTGGTGGAGGGCTGCAGCATGAAGGGGAAGTGCAGCTCCACACCCAGGCGGGTGTAAGCATAACCCTCGCGGCCCCATGGTGTGAGCGAACCGTTTTCATAACCGCGCAGGGCTATGGTCTCGGTGGCGTAGGTGTAGGAACCGCTCATGCCGTCGCCGCCGACATAGAAGGTCTCGAAAGGTGAGCGGAGCCACTTGTTGTAGCTGCCGAGCAGACCGAAATCGGCGCGGGTCATCAGCACGAGTGTCCACTGTCCGTCGACATCGGTCAGCGGGGTGTAGGTGCGCGATTTAAAGCGGAGTTTCCAATATTCGATCCAGTGGTAGAGTTCCTTCTTGGCCTCTGTGGTGTTCTCCTGATAGAGCTTGCCCCAGTTCTTTTTGCCGAAAAGCGAGGCGGGGGGCGTAAGTTGCAGATTCAGCGAGAATGTGGAACCGCGGCGTGTGTAGAGGGGGTTGTCGATTGAGTTGCGTGCCAGCGTGAGGCCGAGCACGAGTGCGTTCGACGTGCCGTTGTTCATATAGTAGAGGTATTCCCAGTTCTTGAGGTAATACCAGTTGTAGCTCAACTCGGTGGTGAATGTGAAATAGTCGTCGGGCCAGTTAAGACGCTTGCCGAATCCCACGGTGACACCAACCATCTGGAGCACCTTGTTGGGGTCGTAGGCATTTTCGATCGAGCTTTGATAATAGTCGTTGTAGTAGTTCGAGCCGTAGCCGTAACCGTAGCCATAACCGCCATAGAGATAGGGGTTGGCCCAGTTGGAGTTATAATATGATGAGTTTACACCTGTCTGGCGGCTGTAGTATGCCGAAATCTGAAGCGAGTTGGGACGCTTGCCGCCAAACCACGGGTCGAGGAACGACACGGAGTACATCTGGTAGTAACGTGCGTTGGTCTGAGCCGAGATGGTGAATGTCTGACCCTCGCCCTGCGGAATAATGCCTTTGTAGGAGCCGGGGCGGAAAAGATTCTTTATGGAGAAGTTGGTGAACTTAAGAGCCACCTTGCCGATGATACCGGTCTGACCCCAGCCGAGCGAAAGCTCTATCTGGTCGTTGGCCTTGGATTCGAGGTTGAAGACCACGTCGACGGTGCCGTTCTCCTCGTTGGGCTGCACGTCGGGAACCATGTTTTCGGGGTTGAAGTGGCCTGTCTGGGCAATTTCGCGCAGAGAGCGCATGACATCGCTTTTTGAGAAAAGTTCGCCCGGTTTCACACGCAGGTCGCGGCGGATAACCTTTTCATACAGTCGGTCGTTGCCGGCGATCACCACCTTGTTGACTCGGGCCTGATTGCCTTCGAACATGCGCAGTTCCAGGTCGATGGAGTCACCCACGATGTTCTTCTCGATGGGCATGAGCTGATAAAAGAGGTAGCCCTTGTCCATGTAGACGTTGGCCACAGCATCGTCGTCGGTGGTCAGGCGCTTGTTGAGCTGCTTCTGGTTGTAGACCTGACCGGGGTGCATGTCGAGCACATAGTTGAGCTGGTCGGTGGTGTAGAGGGTGTTGCCCACCCACGAAATGTTGCGGATGTAGTAGCGTTTGCCTTCGTCGATGTTGATGAATACATCCACCTTGTTTTCGCCATAGGGGGCGACGGATTCGCTGACGATGCGGGCGTCGCGGTAGCCTAATTCGTTATATTTTTCAAGAATGCGGTTGAGGTCGTCGCGGTAATCCGATTCTACAAACTTCTTCTGGGAGAAGAGCTTGAGGAGGTTGCCCGATTCGTTGGTCTTCTTGATAACCCGCTTGAGCTTGCTGTCGGAAAGCACATTGTTGCCGTCGATGTAGATTTTGTGCACTTTGACTTTGGAGTGCTTGTTGACGTCGATGTGCACTATCATCTCGTTTTTATGGCTGAGATCCTCTTCGAGCCACACTTTCACCTGGGCATTGCCGAAACCTTTCTCGTCGAAATATTTTTTAGTGATTAATTCTACACGGTTGACAATGTTCTGCGTGATCTGATTGCCTTTCATGAGCTGGAGGCGCTTCTGCAGTTCCTCGCGCTCGCTCTTTTTCATGCCCCCATAGCGTGTTTCCGAGATACGGGGCTGTGTGCGCAGGTTGATTACCAGCCACACCTTGTTTCCGGCCATCTTTTCGGCGATGATCTGGGCCTGGGCGAAAAGTCCCTGCCGCATGAGCCGTTTCACGGCGGCTGTGATGTCGTTGCCGGGGATCTCCACTTCATCTCCCACTTTCAGCCCGGAGTAGCCGATGACGATATAGTCCTCGTAGTTGTCGGCGCCGGTGACGCGAAGCCCGGCGATCTCATATTTCGAGGGGACGCCGGTGTAGACTATGGTGGGGTTGTAGATGGTGTCGGCGGGAGCCTGTGCGGCTGCGCCGGGGGCTACAATTGCTATCAGAATCAGCAGGAGAGGTAATAACCTGTATCTCATATATGATGGAATGTCGTTGTAAACGTGATGATGGATGTCATGGCCGGTTTTTGCCGACCTGTTCGCTTGTTTTACCGAAGCGTCGCTCGCGGCTCTGATAGAGTCTGACGGCTTCGATGAAATCTTCCTTGTTGAACTCGGGCCAGAATTTGTCGGTGACCACGATTTCGGAATATGCGATTTCCCAGAGCAGGAAATTGCTGACGCGCATCTCGCCACCTGTGCGGATGAGCAGATCGGGATCCTGGCAGGGGAGAGTGGAGGTGGAGAGCCGTGAGGCCAGCACATGCTCGTCGATGTCGTCGGGGCTGATACGCCCTGCGGCGACGTCGGCTGCGATCAGCTGTGCGGCGCGGGTAATGTCCCAGCGTCCCGAATAGCTCAGCGCAAGGTTGAGCACCAGCCCGTTGCAGTGGGCAGTGTCGTCGAAGCATTGCTGCAGACGGCGGCGTGGATCCTCAGGCATGCGGTCGAAATCGCCTATCATGCGCAGGCTCACATTGTTTTTGATCAGGTCGGGGGTCTCGCGCTGTATGGCTATGCCGATGAGGTGCATCAGTGCGTCGACCTCGGCCTGCGGGCGGTTCCAGTTCTCTGTGGAGAAAGCATAGAGGGTGAGACACTTCACGCCTAATTCCGAAGCTATTTCGGTGATTTTGCGCACAGTGTTCACTCCTTCCACATGACCTTCGGAGCGGTCAAGACCACGCTGCTTGGCCCAGCGGCCGTTGCCATCCATGATGATGGCGACATGCGCGGGGATGCGGGCGGGGTCGATGCTTTCGGGCAGATGGTTCATTATCGGGTGTGGGATTAATCGACGTAATGGCAGGTGGCGCAGCGCTCGCCGAACTCATAAGTCACTGAGAACGTGATGTCGGAATACCAGTCGGTGTTCCTCGCAAACGAGCTTTTGATCTGGTGCAGGTCGCTGAGCGGACCATCCATATGGTCGGAAAATACTTTAGTCATTGAGAACTCCAGAGCGAGATTGAGTCGCGGGCGTGCCTTGTATTTCACGCCGAAGGCCATGGGTATGTTGAATCCGAGGTTGGTATTGCCGTCGCATGTCGACAGCGATACTCCTAATCCGACGCCCAGATAGGGAGTCCATCGGCGCAGACGTTTGTATGTCTCGCCGATACCGTAGGGGAGGAAGTTGAATTCCAGGCGCTCCTGCAGGTCGAATACAGTGGATTTGAAGGAATACTCCGCGCCGTCGGGAAAGACGTCGTCCATGTCGGCGGTGTTGCCGCTGAGTGTGCGGTAGCCTACGAGTGTGCGCAGGCACCAGCGCACGTCGGGAAGATAGCGGAAAGTGAGACCTGCCGACAGCCCGGGGTGTGCGAATATGCTGCTTGATGCATCGCCGACGTAGCCCGACATGCCCACCTGTCCGCCGAAGTCGAACTTATAAGGGGCATCCTGAGCCGACGCGCGGTGCGCGATGGCCGAAGTCAGGATGAGCATTGTTATGGCGATGAATATTCGTTTCATTTCAGAGTGAGAGAGCGATGGAGTGAAAGTGAGAGGTTATTGCAGTGGCTTGGCTTTCAGGTGATTTACTACTCCGCTCCAGTATTGGTCACGCAGGCGGTCTGAGATGTCGTAGCCTCCGAAGATGTAGAGATAGGGGCATTCCCATTCGGTGATGGGTTTTACTGCGAGCGTGGTGGCGCCGTCCTCGGTGAGCAGCTTGTCAAACACGAGGAGCGAACCGTCGGATGCCAGGGGAAGAATGTAGGCCGGGAGCTGCAGATACTTGCTGCCGCGGCTCCAGTTTACGCCCATATCACGTGATATCCATGTCTCGCTGCTTATGCCTTGCGGGATTCTGCCGCCGAAAGCTATCAGCACATTTTTTCGCGAGGTCTGCCAGTTGATGGTGTCGGTCTCCGCGATGGTGTATTCGGTCATCTGCCATCCTGTGCCTTCGGGCAGAACGTTGCTGACTTCGATCCAGCGCGAGCCGTCGAAAGCCCAGGTGCCGGTGTAGGAGCCTGCCGCATTTTTGCCGCCGGTGATCACAACCTGCGGTTTGCGTGCCCATTTCGTTGAGAATGAAGCGGCGGCGCTGTAGCCCTCAACGGGGAAACGGTTGGCGATGGCTGCTCCGGCTGTGGGCCATACCGAGGGGGGATATGCCGCGTAGGTGCGGTTGCCGGCGTTGTTTTTCACGCCGATAATGCCATCTTCGTAAGGTGCCGAGATTGCTTCCCAGTTGCTGTCGACCATTGAGAAGTTGTGGCCGCCGTCAGTGCTCATATAGAGCTGGCCGTTATTGTCGGTGACGAACAGTGTGCCGTTGGCAGTGGCTGTGAACGAGTTGGTGTCGAGGGTGCCGTGGGCAGGGAAAGCGGGGCTGATCATTGTCTGTGCCCACTGACCCGAGCCTGTGGTGGGCGAGGGAATGAATGTGGTTATGGCGAAGGAGCCGTCGGGAGCGGTGCTGAGAGTCAGGGCGTTGTCGCCGACCTTTACGGTTTTGGAACGTGTCATTCCTGTCACGCCTTTCAGCTTTCCGGCATTTACTTTGTCCCAGTAAAGCGAATCGGTCACTTCACTGTAGACGTTGACCGACACTTGATAGTCGCGGGTGTTTAATCCGTCGGCGGCTACCATGTGCAGTTTAACCGGGCCGCGTGAGAAGTCGATGGCGACATTCTGGTCAGCCAGATAGTCGAGCGTCTGTTCGGGCTTTTCACCGGCTGCAGGAACTATAAACTGAATGACACGGCATTCATCGCAGTTGAGCTTGACCTTAAGCGCCTCGGTCTTGGTGTCGCAGGGTAAGGGATTGGCATTGAAAATCCTTGCATCAATCAAGTCGATGGAGAAAAACACCGAATCGAGATTGTTGAGAATCGCCTTGTCGGCTTTAAGATTGAACGATGTGATCTGAGTGCCGGAATAGTTGGCCGGGTCGTTATTCCAGGGAGTGTCGGAGGAATTGCAACCGGAGAAAGCGACCATGGCACCCGCAGTCATCGTCACTGCAAGGCAATATGATAGAAATCCTTTTTTCATTCGTATGTATATAAATAGGTGTAGGTGTGACTACCTACAACCATTCAAATTGCAAAGTTAGCAACATTTTTGGAAACAACGGGCAGAACGTGCCCCAAAAATGACGCTACCGTTGTAAATGATACTAATTTGCACCGCAAAATTATATTTTCCACACATAATACCCAATGGGACATGTCGATTTTAAATATTTTTTCAAAAACTTTCACCCTCATTCACTATTGCGGAAATCGCGACAGTTCTAAATCTTGCCTTAGAGCTTGTTTAATAATAAATGTTATCGATAGGGCGGTCACTGTTCGAGCAGATTTCTGCTTGCGTTGAGGGAGTTATGGGGGTCCATAACGACCGATGCGCAAACAGAAAGATGCCGGACAGTGGCCGACACAAGGTATTATTTTCATGACCTTCACATCTATTAAAATTTATTTTCATGTTTATTAGTAATATCTTTAGTGAAAAGTTACCTTTGTTTCGCATATCCCGGCCAGCTTTCGCCCTGTTACTCAGTCGTGTACACACGTACACTCCTTCGTCACACGACGAAATCAGTCTCTGGATATGCGACCCTATCGGCAACATTTATTTTTAAACAAGCTCTTAAACATAAGTAGAGGAAACGGTCAGTGTCAAAGGCCTCAGAGAGGTGCTGTGGCCGTATTTACAGCATGGTGTTAACAAATGTTAACCGAGTTTGATCGGGCTATTTTAGAAAAGGAATAATAGGGGAAAGCAAAATGTCAGCGATATGCAGTTAGTTTTGACAAAAAGAAGCTGATATGGTGTAAATTAATCAATATCGCGTAAAATAATGTTAAATTAAAGCATTTTTCTTGTCAAAACGTTTGCTGCCTCGTGAAATCTCCATAACTTTGCAACGTGTTTTTCATGGTATTAGATTTAAGGTTAACTAAGATTGGTTGTCGGGAGACAATCAATTTTTTTTGTACCTTTCCGAATCGACCTGTTATCCATTTTATATAAGTTATCAAAAGTGGCTGCCTTATACAAAAACTGCATTCAGTGTCGGAACCAGTTTATGTAGATGAATGTTAGATATAAAATATGGCGAATATTGTTTTGTGCATTTAAATTCGTATATTTGTAGCACATCTTGCCATTATGTCAGCAATCAATCTGTTTATATTTTATGCCTTACTCCGACTGGACATATAACTCCCGAAATCCTATCCGCCGATTTTCACATCGGCGTCGTTTCAGTCAGCTCTGCAAACTTCTGTCCCGTTATACCGGAGCCGGTAAGGATATGCTCGATTTCGGATGTGCCGACGGGCATCTAATCTATCTTCTCGGCGATGGTGATTCAACAGGCTGTACCTATTGTGGATATGACCCGTATCCCGATAAATTGACTCATCCGGAAGTGACAATTTATGATAACTTCGACGAGATATTGTCATCTGGCAAAATATTCCATGTGATTACTTGTCTCGAAGTTCTTGAGCACTTCGCGCCACACATGCAACGGCGGCTCATTAATCAGATCAAATCAGTGCTTGCCCCCGGTGGCATTCTTATTGTATCCGTGCCTGTTGAGAGCGGTTTGTCAGGGTTATTCAAGGGTGTTGTGCGTAAACTCACCGATTCACAGCGGCGTTACCAGTATACGTGGCGTAATTTGTGGCGCACTCTGCTGGCTCGTCCTCTTTCAGAATTTCGTCAAGGCGATGGTTATCTCGACCATATAGGTTTTTATTTTAAGGATCTGCGTCCGCTTCTCGAACGCGAATTTGAAATCATCAGTATATCACATTCTCCATTTCCGATTTTCGGCGCGGCGTTTAATTCGCAGATCACCTGCATTCTTAAAGTTAAAGATTGAATGCCCAATATTCTCTTTTGAGATGATAATTTGTATGCAGTCTGTTTTGTAATTGTCTGAAAATGGGTGTCTTTGCACTGAGAAATGAATTTTTACCGCAAGGTTTCCCCTCCTCTGATTTTCTGTATACAAAAATAGCCTCCGGCGACGGAGGCTATGGATAGGGAGACTGTTGATAAAGATGAATGTAACTTTATTTTGTCGCAGTGAGAATCGCGATGTTGTTGAAATAAGAGGGGAAAGAGATGGATCCGTTGCGGGTTTGCGAGGTGGCTCCTGTACATAAGTCGCGCAGAGTAGTGCCGTCGGGGAATATATCTGCGGTTGTTATTGGCTTGCTGTTATCGGCATGGATGCGGATGAGTAGGGTGTCAGTGTCGTTATAGCGTACGCATGTGTGGGTGTCAATGGTGCGTTGACGTCCCCGGCCTATTACCGGATTATTGCTACGGATTTGGCCTAATGTGGCCACATGTTTCATTCGGGCGGAATCGACGCTGTGCCAGTCCATGTCGGAGCGAAATGCCTGATCAGAATCGACGTTGAAGCGGGCGTCGTTTAGACCGCGGCCGGTCTCGTCGCCATAAAACAGCTGGACGGCGCCAGGCGACAGCATCAGAGAGGTGAGGCAATCGATCATATTGGTCTGATCGGCATCGCGGTGGTATGAGTTGTTGAGGTAGCTGAAGGGGTGCCAGTCAGAGTGTGCGGCCACGCTGTCGGCATAAGCCTGCCAGGTGTATACGATGTTGTCGAGGTCGCCATGTTTTGGAAAATAGAAATTGACCATGCTGGAGAACCCGGCGTCGGCGTAACCTGGTTTGTAGTCGATTGAGGCGCAATCAAAATCGCCGGTCATATAGAACTTGTCGCGCCATTGCGCCGCTTTGTCACCGGGGTGTTTTTCGCGCCAGCGGATGAGCGCGGCGTTGCAGGCTTCGTTAAGCTCTTTCCAGCGGTTGAGGTGCACATTCTCAACTATGTCGCAACGGAAGCCGTCAATGCCGAATTCCTCTACCCATGATGCTATCCACGCTATGACATATTGCATCGGATTCCAGTCGCGGTCTTCTCTGAGCGGGCGCGCCGAGGGGTTCACCCATGCGTCGTTGGATTTCCCTTCGCGTTCCCATTTGCGATGCAGAAACTGCGGAATTCTCACCGGGTCATCGCTCTCGTCCTTGAAATCGGGCATGCCGAATAGGGTAGCCTGAAGGGGATCTGTTTCGTTCCAGTTTTCGTCGGGCATTCGAATCCAGCCGCGATTATACCATCCGTTCCAGCCGGTGCGACCCTCAAAGAAACGGTCGAAACTCCATTCCCTGATGTGTCGCGCGGCCTGCTCCTCGGTAAGTCACGTGTCGGCGAAGCCCTGCTGCACGGCGTCGAGCAGGGTAGGGTAGCCCGGGTCGTTGAGGTTGGCCCCGAGCATCACCCTGATGCCCTGCGAATGGAGGGTGTCGACCAGCTCGCGGAACTCTGCGACCGTTCCGTAATTCTTGTCGATCTGTGTGTAATCCAAAGGATAGTAGCCGTGATAGCCGTAATGCGGGAAGTCGTTGACGGCGCCGCTACCCGACATCCAGCCATGAATCTGCTCGTAAACGTCGGTCATCCACACCACATCAACGCCCAGGTCGGTGAAATAGCCTTCTTTGGCTTTCTTTAGCATGCCGTTGAAATCGCCTCCATGAAAGGTGGCGGCATTAAGTCGCTCATTGCCATAGTCGGTGATGCGGCCATAGTTTAGGTCGTTTGTTGTGTCGCCGTTGCAAAACCTGTCGGTGATTACAAAATACACCGTGGCGTTGCCCCAGCTGAAATTGTCAGGTGCTTTCGCCGCCGGGAACAGGGGCGGCAACAGCAGCATCAGCAAAGTGATGAGATTGATGGTTTTCATAAGTGACTGCTCTAAGTTATGGTGCAGCAAAATTATGCACTTATGCAAAACCTCGCAATACTGATTTTTAACCACATCTGTCACAGGAGCTTCATGGCGGTGGCGGCCGCGACGGCTTCCGTTGAGTTGCTTACGCTGAGTTTTTCGATGATATTCTGCCGGTGACGGTTCACTGTGTGGATACTGATTCCGAGCAGACCGGCTATCTGTTTGCTGGCTTTCCCGTCCTTGATGAGGCGCATCACCTCTTTTTCCCGGCGCGAGAGCACTTGATTGCGGCGGGTGGTGATTGACAGCGGAGTCACGGCGCCTGAATCGGAGTTGATCAGCACGGGAGAAATTCCGGTCATCTCCTCCTGGTTAGGAGAAATGCAGTATCGGCACAGAATCAGCCAGATTTTGCCGGCGGGGGACGGATGAATTATCTGGGTGCTGTTGTCGAAGTAGATGTACTCTCCGTAGCGGTTCTGCATGCGGATGCGGCATGCTGCCTTGTGGTGTAATTTTTCCGCGTCCGTCAGCGGATTGATGAATTTGAAAAACTCATATTCAAGCATGCGTTTGTCGACGAGATCCTCGGGATGTATTCGGGAATAAATTGCATCTTCGTCGCTTGATTCATAGGTCGCAATATAGTGAGGCAGGTCGGAAAGCCCGAGAATATATGCAATTTTGCCGGAAAAAATGTGACACCGGTCGGCCGATGCATCGGTGATCACATCCATCTCGTCGCCGGTAGTTGCCAGCGATGCAATCTTCTCTTTCCACAACACGATATTGGTGGGATCGAGAATCTCCTGGCCGAGCAGCTGACTCTGATATATCTGATTGAGTTCTTTTCTGAGTATATCCATTGTAATATTATAAAAAGCTCTTAAAACGCTTTTAGCTTTACAATTCAAATTTACTGACAAAATCGCATATATTACTAATAATACTACTTTTTTCGGTCGGAATCTTTGGTAATTTCAAAAATCGTGCGTAATTTCGTGGGTGCATAACCCAACAGTAACCAAAATTTGAATATCAACCGCCCAACGATGATGTTTCCCCGGCCGTAGCTTACCGGTAAGCTGCGACAGGCATGACTCGTTGCCGACGGTGATCAAACACCATGAATAATAAATCATATCATTTCGCCGCAGATCTCGGCGCCACATCGGGTCGCACCATTCTCGCCTCTTTCGACGGTGAGAAAGTGGAGATGCGCGAGGTGTCGCGATTCAAATATCCGATGATACCCGCTAACGGACATCTTTACTGGAATCTGCCGCTGATCTATCAGGAAATCCTTGAAGGTCTGAAGAAAACCGACGTCCGCCTCTCCTCGATCGGTATTGACACCTGGGGCTGCGATGTGGCCTATTTTCACCGCGACGGCTCTCTGTCGCATCTGCCTTATGCCTATCGCGACCCGCACACCGAGGGGGCCGTGGAGCGTTTCGCGTCGAAGATGCCGCTTGACGAGGTGTATGCGAGGACAGGCATACAGTTTATGGATTTCAACACTCTCTTCCAGCTCGACACGATTCACCGGAATGAGCCTGAAGTGATCGAGTCGGCCGACAAGATTCTGTTCATACCGGATGCCCTGGCTTATATGCTCACGGGGAACGCTGTGTGTGAATACACTGTGGCATCGACATCGCAGATGTTGAATCCCAAAACCGGCGAATTCGACGGGGTGTTGCTCAAAGCTATCGGTATTCCCCGGGAAAAATTCGGGGAAATGGTGAATCCCGGCACTGTGATCGGCACTCTCACCTCCCAGATTCAGCAATATACCGGTCATGGTGCCGTGCCGGTGATTGCAGTGGCGGGTCACGACACCGCTTCGGCGGTAATCGCCGTGCCTTCGCCCGACAAAGATTACGCTTATCTCAGTTGCGGCACATGGTCGCTGCTGGGAATAGAATCGCCGACGGCCATCATCAATGACCTGAGCCGGCAGTATAACTTCACAAACGAGGGTGGAATCGACGGCACTACCCGTTTCCTAAAAAACATCTGCGGAATGTGGATTTTCGAGGAGTGTCGCAAGGAATTCAAGAATGTGCCGGCCGATATATCGGCTCTCGCGGCACTGTGTCTTGATTCGGACTGCGACACAATCATCAATCCCGATGATCCGACGTTTGCACATCCGGCAAGCATGACCGCCGCTATCGACGACTATTGCCTCAAGACAGGGCAGGCCAAACCCGAGACTCCCGCCGACTATATCCGTGTGATATATCGTTCTCTGGCCCAGCGCTACACTACGATTCTCGACTGGCTGCGTCAGCTCAGCCCTGTGGAAATCAAGCGCCTGCATGTGATCGGCGGCGGCTCGCTCAACAAATATCTGATGCAGGACACTGCCAACGAACTCGGTATCCCCGTAGTCGCAGGCCCCACGGAATGCACCGCTTTGGGCAATGTGCTCGTCCAGCTCAAGGCCTCCGGCGCGCTTAAGAGTCTTGACGATATGAGGCGCGTGGCCATCAATTCAACAGAAACAAAAACGTATAATCCCAAATAACCAAAACATTGCCATGAAAGAAAATCATGTACAGAAAGCGTATGAGATAGCACGCGAGCGTTATGCCGCAGTAGGCGTCGACACCGATAAAGTGCTCGACCAGATGCAGGACTTCCACCTGTCGATGCATTGCTGGCAGGCCGACGATGTGGCCGGCTTCGAACCCCACGAGGGGGGACTGACCGGCGGCATCCAGGTCAACGGCAACTATCCCGGCAAGGCTCGCAACATAGGCGAGCTTCGCGACGATATTCTCTACGCCATGTCGCTCATCCCCGGCAAGCACCGCCTGAATCTTCATGAGATTTACGGCGACTTCGGCGGCAAGGTGGTCGACCGCGACGAGGTGACCCCCGAATATTTCCGTAGCTGGATCGACTGGGGTCTGGCCAACGACATCAAACTCGACTTCAATTCCACCTCATTCTCTCATCCCAAGAGCGGCGATCTGTCGTTGGCAAACCCCGACAAGGCTATCCGCGATTTCTGGATCGAGCACAGCAAACGCTGCCGCGAAATCTCCAATGCCATAGGCGAGGCCCAGAAGGATCCCTGCATCATGAACACATGGATCCACGACGGCAGCAAGGATATCACGGTCAACCGCTACATGTATCGCGAACTGCTCAAGGACTCGCTTGATCAGGTGTTCGAACACCGCTACGACTGGATGAAAGACAGTGTGGAGAGCAAGGTCTTCGGCATCGGTCTGGAGAGCTACACTGTAGGTTCCAACGATTTCTACACCGCCTACGCGTCAAAGCGCGACATGATGATCACCCTCGACACCGGTCATTTCCATCCCACTGAATCGGTCGCCGACAAAGTGAGCGCCATGCTGCTGTTCGTGCCCGAGCTGATGCTCCATGTGTCGCGTCCCGTGCGCTGGGATTCCGATCATGTTACGATCATGGACGATCCCACTCTCGATCTCTTCAGCGAGATTGTGCGTGCCGGTGCCCTCAACCGCGTCCACTATGGTCTCGATTACTTCGATGGCACTCTCAACCGCATCGGTGCCTACGTGATCGGCAGCCGCGCCGCTCAGAAGTGCATGCTCCGCGCGCTACTCGAACCCCTCGACACTCTCCGCGCTTATGAGCTGGCCGACAAGAGGTTCGAGCGTCTCGCTCTGCTTGAAGAGTGCAAGACCCTGCCCTGGAACGCTGTCTACGACATGTTCTGCCTGCGCAACGGTGTTCCCGTAGGCGAAAGCTATATCGCCGAAGTTCAGAAATACGAAAAAGAAGTCACCTCCAAGCGATAATGGAAATTATCATCGGCTTACTCATCATTGCGATCGGCGCTTTCTGCCAATCCTCGTGCTATGTTCCCATCAACAAAATCAAATCGTGGAGCTGGGAGAGCTACTGGATTGTGCAGGGCGTGTTCGCATGGCTTATCCTTCCATTCTTAGGCGCGCTGCTGGCCGTGCCGGCGGGCGGCTCGCTATGTGGGCTTTTTGCCGACGCGCCGTCGTTCAATTTCTGGATGACAATCCTGTTCGGTGTGCTCTGGGGTGTCGGCGGTCTCACTTTCGGATTGTCGATGCGCTACCTTGGAGTGGCCCTCGGCCAGTCGATAGCCTTGGGAACATGTGCCGCCATCGGCACCGTTATGGGGCCTCTGCTGCTACAGGTGTTTTTCCCCGAGAATGACCCGGTGTCGCAGCTCACTTACTCTGTGATTCTCGGCGTAGTTGCCACGCTTGTAGGCATCGCCATCATAGGCGTCGCCGGCTCGATGAAGGCCAATTCGCTGAGCGAGGAGGAGAAGAAAGCTGCGGTAAAGGATTTCAATTTCCCCAAAGGCATTGCCATAGCGCTACTCGCCGGTTTCATGAGCGGCTGCTTCAATGTGGGACTTGAATTCGGCAGCGGTATCAACTTCGGCGACCTCTCCAACCCGATGTTCCGCACTCTGCCCGCAACTTTCCTGGTTACTCTTGGCGGCTTTGTCACCAACGCCGTCTACTGCTTCTGGCAGAATCAGAAGAACCACACCTGGAGCGATTACAGCAAAGGCTCGGTGTGGGGCAACAATCTGCTGTTCTGTCTGTTGGCAGGGGCGCTGTGGTACAGCCAGTTCTTCGGTCTCGCGCTCGGCAAAGGATTTCTCACTTCGTCGCCGACGCTGATGACGCTCTCGTTCTGCATCCTCATGGCGCTCAATGTGGTTTTCTCCAACGTGTGGGGTATCATCCTCAAGGAGTGGAAAGGATGCTCGAAGAAAACCATGACAGTGCTTGTCATCGGCATCGTAGTTCTAATTGTCTCAACATTTATCCCTCAGATTATCTAACATGTCAATTCTCGATAACCGCCCCGCTCTCGCGGCGTGCGTCGGCCAGATAGCCGAAGCCGCCGGCTATCTCTGGCAGAAAGGATGGGCGGAACGCAATGGCGGCAACATCACCGTCAACATCACCGAATATGTCGACGACGGCATCAGGAATATGCCGGCCATATCCGCTGTTTTCCCTATCGGTTTCACGCTGCCCAACCTCAAGGGGTGCTATTTTTTCTGCAAAGGCACTCAGAAGAGAATGCGCGATCTTGCCCGCCGTCCCATGGAGAACGGTTCGGTGATACGTATTCTCGATGACTGCGCCCACTACGAGATCATCGCCGACGAAGCGGTGAAGCCTACGAGCGAGCTGCCTTCGCACCTGTCGGTCCACAATTATCTTATCGGCAAGGGGAGCACCTACAGGGCTTCGCTCCACACTCATCCGATCGAACTTGTGGCAATGAGCCACAATCCCGAGTTCCTGAAGAAGGATGTGCTCACACGGCTACTGTGGTCGATGATTCCCGAAACGAAAGCGTTCGCGCCACGCGGGCTCGGCATTGTGCCCTACATGATGCCCTCGAGCAACGAACTCGCCGAAGAAACCATCAGATCCATCGATGACAACTACGATGTGGTGATGTGGGAGAAACATGGCGTATTCGCTGTGGAAGATGATATCATGAAAGCCTTTGATCAGGTCGACGTCCTCAACAAGAGCGCCAACATCTACATGTGTGCACGCTCGATGGGGTTTGTGCCCGACGGTATGACAGCCGACCAGATGCAGGAGCTCTCTACAGTGTTCAACCTTCCAAAGTAATCATTTCAGGAAATATTCCCTAACTTGTTTTGAACAGAAATTTATGATTCATCGCTTCATACTTAACGAGACATCGTTTTTCGGACCCGGTGCCCGAAAGGAACTGCCTGAGGCAATCCGGCGCATCGGCAAATCAAAAGTACTGATCGTAACCGACAAGGGGCTGCTCCAGTTCGGTGTGGCGAAGATGGTAACAGATGTGCTCGATCAGGCCGGTTTATCATACGAGATATTCAGCGAAGTCAAGCCCAATCCCACCGTGAGCAATGTGAAAGCGGGTATCGATGCTTTCAAAAATGCACAGGCCGACATCCTTGTCGCCATCGGAGGAGGATCGTCGATTGATACTGCAAAGGCTATAGGCATCGTAATCGCAAATCCCGATTTCAGCGATATTGTCTCGCTTGAAGGTTGCGCGCCTACAAAAAACAAAAGCGTGCCTATCATCGCTCTTCCCACAACTGCCGGAACGGCCGCCGAGACTACCATCAATTATGTGATAATTGATGAGGAAAAGCAGAAGAAAATGGTGTGCGTGGATCCCAACGACATTCCTGCCGTTGCTATCATCGACGCTGAACTGATGTATTCTCTGCCGAAAGGGCTTACGGCGGCAACAGGCATGGATGCCCTCACGCATGCCATCGAAGGTTATATTACAAAAGGTGCATGGGAGCTGTCGGATATGTTCGAGATCGAGGCCATCAGAATGATAAGCCGCTATCTGCCCGTGGCAGTCGCCGACCCCAAGAATCCCGAAGGCCGCAACGGCATGGCTGTCGCACAATATGTGGCAGGTATGGCATTCTCCAATGTCGGGCTCGGACTCGTTCATGGTATGGCACACCCGTTGGGTGCTCTGTTTGATATCCCTCACGGTGTTGCCAACGCCGTGCTTCTGCCCACGGTAATGGAATTCAATATGCCCTGCTGCATCGCAAAATATCGCAGAATAGCTGAGGCTATGGGCGTCGACACTGCTGCGATGAATGACGACGAAGCTGCACAAGCCGCATGTGATGCCGTTAAACAGCTTTCGCAGACTGTCGGTATTCCCGCAACTCTCACCGAGCTGGGTATCACCGAAAATGACATACCGGCTCTCACCGCGCAGGCACTTGAAGATGTGTGCACCCCCGGCAATCCCCGTCCGGTCACCGGTGAAGATGTGACAGGAATCTACCGTTCTTTACTTTGAATTTTCCCGATTTCCATAGAACAGGGTGCGCCGCGAGTGCACCCTGTTTTTTTTGTAGCGTTGACAACGTGCGATTTACATTGTGCCGCTGATTTTGCCGGTTGTTTTTTGTAACTTTGCAGCAACTAATGCAACCTGTTGGATATGGACAATCTGAATATCAAAGGCAATGAAGCTATTAAGAACGACTCTTTGAAGAACAAAGAGAAAATAAGAATACTTTTTGTGTGCCTCGGCAACATCTGCCGCTCCCCGGCGGCGGATGGCATCATGCAGTCGATGGTTGATAGGGCAGGACTAAGTCGACGTTTTGTTATTGACAGTGCGGGGACGGGAAATTACCATGTAGGGGACTTGCCCGACAGCCGAATGCGGGCGCATGCGCGTCGGCGCGGCTATGAGCTGACGCATATCTGTCGTCAGGTCAGAGTGTCGGATTTCGACGACTTTGAACTAATCGTGGGCATGGATGCCGCCAACATACGTAATTTGAAACATCTGGCGCCCACCGTCGAGGCAGAGAAGAAAATAGTGCCGATGGCAGCCTATCTGACCGGCCCCGCGCGCTTCGACCACATCCCCGACCCATACTACGAAGGAGCCGAAGGTTTCGAGCTCGTGCTCGACCTCCTCGAAAACGCCTGCGCCAACCTCCTCACCGCCTATAGTACCGATTAGACCGGTCAGGCTTATTGGATGATAAGCCTGACCGGTCTAATCGGGTGTTTCAGTGAAGTTGGGTTATTTGCCTGCTACGCGGGGGTCGGAGAGGATATGGGGCGCAAAGCTATAGCCGTTGGCGCGATACTGGTCGAGCATCTGCGGCATGCGTCTCATCAGGCCGTCGAGGTCTTTCGGCGCAGCACTCCACTGGTTCTCGGCAAGTGCGGCGAAGCGTGGCAGCGCCATATACTGCACGTCGGGGAAGTCGACAATCCATTCAGTCCAGATATTGGCCTGAACCCCCAGGATATGCTTTTTCTGTTCTTCGGTGAGTTGTGGCAGCTGCGGGTCGAGGCTGTAGGCTGTGGCGAAGTCGAGCAGGAGACCGACGGGATGAGGCTCTCCCGGGTCGTCGCTCTGGCGGTAGTCGAAGTAGCAGAAATTATTGGGGGTCATGATCACGTCGTGACCGAGCGGCGCGGCTTTGAGAGCGCCGTCGACACCGCGCCAACTCATAATCACAGCGTTGGGCGAGGCTCCGCCTTCGAGTATCTCGTCCCAGCCGATAAGTTTACGGCCGCGCGAGGTGATGAAGTCGTCGACATGATGTGTGACATAGCTCTGAAGTTTCTGTTCCTTTGTGCTCTGGTCATCAGTCTGATAGCCTAATTCCTTTATCTTGGCTTGACATTTGGGGCAACTTTCCCAGCGGACTTTCGGACATTCGTCGCCGCCGACATGAATATATTCCGAGGGAAACAATTCCATGATCTCGCCGAGAATGTCGTCGATGAAAGTGTAGACTTTGTCATTGCCGGCGCAGAGCACATCTTCGCTCACGCCGAAACGAGGCCATACTTTGTAGGGGCCGCCTGTGCAGCCGAGTTCTGGGTATGATGCCAGTGCTGCCAGCATGTGGCCGGGAAGGTCAACCTCGGGGATGATATCGATGTGATGTGCGGCTGCGTATTTCACAAGTTCGCGCAGCTGTTTCCTGGTGTAAAATCCACCGTAGGGAGTGGGATCATAGGTGGTGCTGTCCCAGCCCTTGCCTGCGTGAATCTGTGTGGAGTCGCGCAACGAGCCGATTTTGGTGAGCAGTGGGTATTTCTTGCTCTCGAACCGCCATCCCTGGTCTTCGGTTAGGTGGAAATGGAATTTATTCATGTTGTGGAGAGCCAGAATGTCGATATATTTCTTTATCGAGTCAAAGGGGAAGAAATGGCGGCAGGGGTCGAGGTGGGCGCCGCGATATGCAAAACGGGGATAATCGTCGATTACTACTGCCGGGAACACCACCGGTTCCGAGGTAATATCAGGGACAGATTTGCGGATGGTCTGCACGCCGTAAAACACACCGGCAGCGGAGCCGCCGGTAAGTTTCATGCCCGAACGGTCGACCACCAGCCTGTAACCTTCGGCATTGCCGATGGCCGGATCGATCGAGAGTGCGATGCAGTTGTCGCCTGTGGCTCCGGCTTTCACGGCGAGCTTCAGGCCGGTCATTTTTTTGAGATATTCTTGCAGAAACGATGCTTCGTTGGCCAGTTCTTTCTGATCTTTCGGATAGGAGATAACGGTGCGGGCATTCAGCGCGAATCCGGCGGCATTCGATGTCTGGATCTTCTGCGGAAGGGGCACCACACGGTAGTTGGCAGTGACCGCCGCGCCTGCACCGAAAGCCATCAGAGCCGCCATACAAAGCACGCCTAATTTTTTCATGGAAAACATAATGAATCGATTTGGTTATTAGGGTTTAATGGTTATGTCAGAAATAATATCAATCTGAGAAAGCGAATGCCGACAATGCGACCAGCGCAAAACTCAGATACAAATTTAATTAAAAGATTTCGAACAACCGCTATGCAACCTTGTTTTTTTTGAATGATCTTAATTTAATGTCCAAAATTAGTAGTGGTGCGATAAAAATCTGACCACTGTTATTAAAATATTAGTATTTAATTAAATACAAGAGTACATTGATTTTTTGATTTGAAATTGATTTATTAGTCTTGTTGTCCCCAAACATCAAGATTATGAATCAGGGTAAGTATGTTTTCTCCCAGATAATCGATTTTATACCGCGCTACCAGTTCGATAAGCTTGTAAGGGTGTATAAAGGAGACTGGCATGTAAAGAATCTCAACAGTTACAATCTCCTCCTTCATCTGCTCTTCGGACAGCTGACAGGCTGTGATTCGCCACGAGACATCTGTCTATGTCTGGAGGCTCATTCAAAAATGCTATATCATCTCGGTTTTCGAAAAACGGTCAACCACACATCATTGTCGCGGGCTAACGAAAGTCGTGACTATCGAATTTTTGAAGGGCTGGGCATTTATCTCATAGGACTGGTAAGACCCATGTATTCAAAGACTAAACTGTCCGACATAACCATAGACAACGTAATATATGCTTTGGACTCTACAACCATATCAACCAGCATAAAGCTTGCGGCATGGGCATTGGGCAAATACAGCAAAGGCGCTGTAAAGGTGCACACATTGCTTGATTTGCGTGGAAGCATACCGGCCAACATCCATATCACCGATGGGAAATGGCATGACAGCAACGAACTTGACATGCTGTCGCCGGAACCATTCGCTTTCTATGTGATGGACAAGGCTTATGTCGACTTCAAGGCTTTATTCAGATTCCATCAGACACAGGCATTCTGGGTATCTCGTCCGAAAGAGAACATGAAGTTCATGACCATCGGGCAAATGGAAATCCCCGATGCAAAGTCCGGCATCATAGAAGACTCCCGGATTCGGGTCACCGGATATAAGTCGAGTAAACTCTATCCTGATGACATGCGGTTTGTACGGGTATATGACCCGGACAATGACACAATTGTGGATTTCATATCCAACAACTTTGAGGTCAGCGCCTTGGTGATATCCAATCTCTACCGCCATCGCTGGGATATAGAAGTTTTCTTCAAATGGATTAAACAGAATATTGTCGTTAAGACCCTTTGGGGATTTTCCGAGAACGCTGTAAAAATCCATCTTTGGACTGCTGTCATTGCCTATCTCACGGTCGCTCGAATAAAGATCGATTATAAAAGCTGCTATTCTATAACCGAAGTGGCAACCCTGATCAGAATCTCTGCTTTGGAACGTGTCGAGTTACGACAACTTCTAACCAAGCAAGACTTGTCAATCAATTCAAATCAAAATGTCAAAGAACTCTCTTTATTTGATGATTTCTAAACTAACGCGATTTTATCGCACCAGTAGTATTCCGTCACAAATATTTCAGTAATTTTGTCTTCGGCAAATATAGCGGCACAGACAGCGGTTTGCGCCCAAGCGCCATATCTAAGGCACCTCTATCGCAAATCGTGCTCTGTCCATCCGTATCGTTTTATATCTGACTCACATTTTTTACCATCATTATTTAACAAATCAGCTAAATAATCACGCCATGAAAAAGTTTTTGTTTTTGTTAGGCGCAGCTGCCATAGCCATGTGCGCCAACGCACAGCAGGCTCTATGGGGAGGCTCGCAGATTGTATCTCCTGAAATTCATCCCGACAACACCGTCACCTTCCGCCTGTCGGCGCCCAAGGCCGTCAAAGTTCAGGTGACCGGCGATTTCGACGCACCGGGCACCGCCGACCTCGTTGAAAAAGACGGAGTATGGGAATATACGACTCCGAAACCTCTCGCCCCCGAACTTTACAGCTACACGATGCTTGTCGACGGGCTGAAAATCAATGACCCCTCCAACGTCCACCGCATCCGCGATGTCAAATCAGTGTCGGATGTGTTCATCATTCCCGGTGAGCGTGCCGATCTTTATAAGATCAACGACGTGCCCCACGGCACCGTATCGAAAGTGTGGTACTACAGCCCTGTCCTCGGCATGGACCGCCGCCTCACAGTCTATACCCCCGCCGGATATGAGACCGGCAACAAACGCTATCCCGTGTTTTATCTCCTTCACGGAATGGGCGGCGACGAGAACGCATGGACAGAACTCGGCCGCGCATCGCAGATACTCGACAACCTTATCGCACAGGGCAAGGCGGAACCGATGATTGTGGTGATGACCAACGGCAACGCCGACCAGCAGGCCGCACCCGGCGAATCGTCGCTCGGATTCTCGGTTCCCTCCACGCAGCATCCCCGCACTATGGAAGGCTCATTCGAGAAGCACTTCCCCGATGTGGTGAATTTCATAGACAAAAACTACCGCACTGTCAAATCGAAGAAAAGCCGCGCCATCGCCGGCCTCTCCATGGGTGGATTTCACTCGCTGCACATCTCCAAGGAATACCCCGACATGTTCGACTATGTGGGCCTCTTCTCCGCCGTCATAATGCCCGGCAAGGACGCGAAATCCCCCGTCTACGAGGATATCGAAGGAAAACTCAAAAGACAGTTCGAGAAAAAGCCCGCCCTCTACTGGATTGCCATCGGCGACAAGGACTTCCTTTATCAGGCCAACAAGGACTACCGCAAGTTGCTTGACGACAAAGGGTACAAATACACTTATTACGAGACTCCCGAAGGCCACATCTGGAAAAACTGGCGCATCTATCTCACCGAGTTCGCTCCACAACTTTTCAAGAAATAAAACAGATCCACAATAGAACAAACCCGCAAAGCAATGACGGGCATGGCAATAGCGGTGGCTCTTGCTGCGGCAAGCGCCACCGCTCCTGCGATACCCCGCGACGTATCCATCGAAAAACAGGTGGAACAGACACTCGCCCGCATGACCCTTGACGAAAAAATAGGCCAGATGACAGAGCTTGCCATCGACCTGATATGCCATCGGGAACCCGACGGCAAACTTGTCTACCACCCCGGGATGCTTGATTCCATCATAGGCAAATACAAAGTGGGATCCATCCTCAATGCGCCGCAGCACTCGCTCACGCCACAGGAATGGAACGAGGTGATCGGCAAGATTCAGGAAGCGTCGATGCGCGAAATCGGCATTCCATGCATCTACCCGAAGACAAATGAATATCGGAATGGAAAGAGGGTGGTGAAAGCTGATTTTCGTCGGATTTCGCCGGTTTGCACCCTCGATTTGCACCCTTTTTTAACACTCCGTTTTCATTCCTAAGTAAAATGGCGAAAGCGTTAAAAAATCTAAACGCGAATCTGACCGTGCCTTGAAAATGGATAAGCCCCACTTGCAGAACCCCATTTCGGCCCCACGCCGAGGGTGCAGCCGCTTTGAGAGTGTGTTTGATGCAAATCGCTGAAAAATAATGAAATATATCGACAAAAGGGTGCAATTTGAGGTGCCGAAATCGTTGCACCCTCAATGCACACCGGATATTTCAATATTTTGCGCCGTAGCGGGGCGGGTCAAAAAGAAACGACCTCTGAAAATCAGCGATTTTCAGAGGTCTTCTGTGGTCTGATGGACCCTTTGGTGATCCGAGTGCGCTTCGTTTTGCCTCGGCTATTATTTTGATCTCCAATTTGTTATAGAACATGATAGAGTGGCAATGTACCACGGGATGTACCACATTTCGGTACTTTTTCAGGCCCCGATTTTACCTCGATTTCAGCCATCTTCAATCCAATGTCCAAATTTAACAATTATTTTACAAATATAGCCCAATTAAACAATATTTAACACTGAGCAAGGGCGGCTTCTGCTATGGAAACGCCCGAAAGACCGGAAGAGTTCGCACTCCGTGGTGGGGGTAAATCAGGGCTATTTGGAGGCTTGCCGAAGGGGTCCGAAGAGGTGTCTAAAAAGGTGGCGCACATAGGCCGAAAAAGTGGCGGAAAAGGTGTCTGTAAGGGTGTCCCCAAAAGTGTCCCCAAAGGTGTCCGAAGAAGTGTCCCCAAGGGTGTATGTAAAAGTGTCAGTATCAGTGTCGGTAGATGTGTCGGAACAGGTGTCCGAAAAGGTGGCGGAAGAAGTGGCTGGAAAGGTGTCGGTGAAGGTGGCTGAAAAGGTGGCGCACATATCCCCGAAAAGCGGCGGTTTTAAGCCTCCGTGACGCACGATCGCAAGAGACTCGCCAAAGGGAGAAGTCTAAGCCCGTTCCTCTCTTTTCCCTCGCTGCGAAATTTCTACGGCGCAGTCCGGCGACGGTAATACCGCCACAGATAACGCCCCCCATGCCAACCAAGCACAAGCAGCCGCACGGCAAGCCGGAATAATCGGGGCACAGCCCAACGTATGAACCGCAGGGCGAGCGAGAGCAGCCGTCGGATAAGGCGGATAAGCAATACCGCGATTATCACTACGGGCAACAGATATATTATCAATAGAAGCTGAAACATAGTCAGAGATATTATGATGTTATGACTGTCCGACAATGTGACTGCCACATAGCCGGACTATCGCTCGAAGCGACGCTCCAAGTATGTAAATATACTAATTTTCAACGACATATGCAAGAAATAAAGCAACTATTTTATCATTTAATACCTTGATAATCCGATAATAATATGCTTTTCCACATCATTATGGCTGTATGTGATTATATATTGAAAATGATATGCCATAACCGTTTTGAAGGATAAACGAGCCATCGGATAATGTGAATATCATATACCGTGGTTATCCGATTATACGGTAATCGGCAACCGTGATATTCGGGATAGTGATACAAAGATTATGTTCGGAATTTGTGTGTTAGCAATCGGGGCGTGCTAATTTCGCCGACCGAAGGAGAGGCTGGAGCGAACCTGACCGGGGCGAACCTATGGTGTAGAATTTGTCAGGCAAGTTGTACTTTTCCCCGGATAAAACTGCGTTTTACCGATGAAAAGTAACTTGCCGCCCGTTCCGTCCGGGGCAAATCAGCTCGCGACTCGCCGATTTTTAATCACTTGAATCATGGAGAAGAGAACCAACAGAATAGAGATACTATTCACCGACACGGAGCTTGAACGGCTCAAAGAGAGGGCCAAGGGCTTCAGCAGTATAAGCTCATATATCCGTCTGGCAATAGCGGAGTTTTCCGACAGGGATATGAAGAGCCGTATGGAAGCCGTGGAACTTATGACCTCCTTCTACCGCAAACACAAGGATGAACTCGGATGGGCCGGCGGCAATCTCAATCAGGCCATGAAACGCGCCAATGAGCTTGCAGTTGCAGGTCTGATGAACGAGACATATTATAAAGAGTTATTGCTACCGTCCATACAACAGATAAAGGGAGCGATAGATAAAATGATAGCCGAACACTCCGATATTGTGAGCATGACAGTACGCGGTATCCTGAGAAACAGAAAGTAACAGTGAGGGATAACTGCATAATACGATACTCCGATTTTGTAACAGTCTGATATTCTCTTGCCACGGCAAGCGATAAAGCCATAGAGAGATAACAACATGATAGCGACAATACTTCCTTCAAGCACAACCTTCCATGCCGTAGGCTACAACGAGCGGAAGGTGGCAAAGGGTGTGGCACACCTGCTGGAGATAAAGAACTTCGGGCTGGTCGAGGCGATGGAGCGTCCGACTCCTGACGACCTCGCTGCGTATCTTGAAAGCTACTCGGCCAGAAACACGAGAATCCGCAAGGCACAGTTTCATATAGCCTTCTCCTGCAAGGGGCATGAGAACACAGAGCGGGAGCTTCTGGACTTCGCGCACGAGTATCTGCGGCAGATGGGTTACGGCGAACCCAGCCAGCCGTTGCTTGTTTACGGCCATACCGACACTGACAACACGCATATCCATGTGATAACATCCCGCGTGGCACCCGACGGCAGGAAGATAGACCACAGCCACGAGCGCGTGAGGTCGCAGCGCGTTATCGACAGGATATTGGGGAACGATGCCCGGGAGAAAGCCCGTCAGGACATGGAGGCAGCCCTGGGCTACAAATTCGCATCGGTTACCCAGTACAAGGCCCTTATGAACTCCCTCGGATATGAATGTTACGAGAATGACAGAAAAGTGTCGATAAAGCGTGGCGGCGCGGTGTGCCTTGACGTGCCGTTGGAGGAGATAAGCCGCCATTTCCGGGAAACTACATTTGACAGACAGCGCAGGCGGCAGCTCAGGGCTCTGTTCTCCAAATACCGGGACTTGACGGCCAACCGCAGGGAGCTTGCAGAGGAAATGAGGCGTAAATTCGGCATCGAGCTTGTGTTTTTCGGCAAATCCGATTCTCCATACGGCTACATGATAATCGACCACAACAAGAAATCGGTAATCAACGGCGGCAAGATATATCCGATAAAGGAACTGCTTGACTTCTCGACAGCCGATGAAAGATTCTCGCGCATCGAGGCGCAGATAGACACCCTGCTTGCAGACAACCCCAAAATGACAATTCCGGAACTGAACGATATTCTCTCACGACAGTACCGCGCATATGTCAAAGGAGGCTGTCTGCACCGCAATGGAGAGCCCCGGCAGCTCCGGCCCCATATGTGGGAAGCGTTGAAGCGGAACAACCGTATCCGCTGGGTCGAATCGTTCTCCCCGGCCACCGAAGCAGAGCGAGACTTTTTGTGCGGCATAGGCAGGATTACGGCTCCGCACCTTGTGGATATTTCAAGTCCTCGAAGCGCGGCATACGGCAACAGGGTTCTTGATCTTAAAGAGATATTCGACAACGGCACCGGGTATATACCCCGGCGGATATTCCGCGATGCCGGCTTTTCAATCCGTGACATAGACGGCTACACCTACGCTGTTGACCTGAAAGCCCATGTGCTTATAAACCTCGTGTCCGAAGGCTTCGACATAAGGAGGCTGCAATACCGGAAGAATACGCTTGGACGGAAACAGGATGCCTTGTCACCCCGCAAGGGCAATTCCGGAATAAGGCAGATTCGCGATGCCGGAGCCGGCAGGGGCGACAACCGGGAGTGGGAGGTCGGCTACAAAGGCGACTATGACCGCATAGACGAAGATACCTCAATGAAACGCTGACGGACAACTGCGACTTCTATCCGGTGACACACGGTGCGCCATGACGGTGCTATCATATAATCCGATGACATTTTCAACACATTATCCTGTCATAGAATAATGAAAAATGTTCGGAATTTCCAATTTAGCAATCGCCCCGTGATAATTTTGCCGCAAACCAACCGCCAGTCTCAAAATGGACCAGACCTGTATAATCACATTCGCCAACCAGAAAGGGGGCGTCGGCAAGACCACCCTCTGCGCACTTTTCGCGAGCTATCTCGTCAGCAAGGGTCACAGTGTGGCGGTGTTCGACACCGACCCCCAGCAATCAATCGTGAAGAAGCGGACCTCCGATTCTGCCGCATACGCCGGGATGCCTCTGCCTTACAGCGTATATCCCTTCAGCCTCACCAACGAACAGGCGTTACTCTCCCTCATAGGCAACCTACGCAACGCCGGGAGCGTCGATTTCGTCCTTTTCGATTCCGCCGGGAGTCTCAACGACCAGGCGTTGCTGGCTCTTTTCGCCAATTCCGATTATCTGCTGACCCCGTTCCACTACGACAACCTGACCGTTCCCTCGACCGCCGTGTTCGTCGCCGTGGTTGTGGAACTGAGGCGCAGCCTCGGCAATGCCATGACAACCGTCCACTATATAATCCCCAATCTGGAGGAGCCGGGTGTGGGGACAAAGGAGGAGAAGGGACTGTGGAGCCTTGTCAACGAGAAATTCAGGCAGCACGTCCGCATAGCCCCGACGGTATATAAACGCCAGTCCTTGCGCCGTTTCAGCACAATTTTCGATATGGACGGCCAGCTTCTCATAGTGTCACCGGCTTTCGACCACATATATAATGATATCACAGGAACACCAAACACAGAAGAATGAACCAGGAAACGAACTACCCCAAACTGGACGAGCTGCTTGGAGGTCTCGGAAACCTTGTGCCCGGCACATCCGCACCCGTTCCGGATATGCCAGAAGCACAGGCTCCTCCGGCAGAGTCCCCGGCCGATGACGACTGGGAGCTTTTCAGACGCAATCTCGACCTGTATAATTTCAGGGAGCGCAAGGACGAACGTATGATATGCAGGCTCGACCGCGATCTTGCAGACTCGCTGGACGCCTGCGACATAGACCGAAAATGCCGGTCCGATATAGTCAACGCGATAGTCAGGACATTCATAACACGGTATATCGACAGGCTCCGGCAGTACAAGAGAAACAACCGCTCGCTACTCGACATCACATAGTAACACCAATCATATTATGAGAAAGATAATCTGGAACGAAGAAATGCTGCGCACACTACGCGGACTGTTCCCGACAGCTACCAATGCATCCATAGCAGCACGGCTTGGCATAGGGACGAGGCTGGTCGCGGCAAAAGCCGCCGAACTCGGGCTTGAAAAAGTTTACGGGTCCCGACGCGCCGCAGCGACAAGGACGATACTTGAAAATTATGGGAACCACCCGTATTCCGAACTTTCACGCATGGCCGGTGTGTCGGTGCGGACAGTGATCCGCATAGCCGACCGCCACGGTCTGGCACGAGCCACCTCAGACTCCGCCGGATTCATTTCCGCGAAGCGCAGGGAAATTGTCAGGCGCGAGAGGCTGCGTATGCGCATAGGGCTTGCCCCTGTTTCCAAAGTGAAAGTCACCGCCGACCGGAGGCGTGTATGCCTGCGCCACCGCCTCAAGCAATCGGGATATATCGTCGAGAGAGGCAGCGACATAATATATTTCACCCCCGGCAGTGCGAGAAGTACCCGGAGGGAAGACACGGGAACCTCGCTCGGTCTGGTATTCCGGCCATTGCCGCAAACACATAATTCACAAAACCATAATCTGCAAACAAAATGTTCGGAACAATACTGTCATATCTGACCGCCATACTTATATTGTACTATATAGGGCTTATATGCCTCGACCTTTTCATAAAGCCGGCGGCCCTGCCGAAAGAGGGTGTTACACCCGAAGAGGCGGAGATAGACATATCCGGTGAAGCCGGGTCTTTCAAGGCTGTTGAAATCCTGCGTGACAGCCATTCCCCGAAAGCATCCGGCAAAAAGGCGGTGCCCGAAGCGACGCAAACGAGGGAGCCTGTGATGACAAACGGCATACCTGTGGATATGCTTGTCAACCGCGCCCGCAATATCTCTAAAACTGAGGATGTCGAACTCCTGGGTCTCGGCTTGATAGTTGCGAAATGTGAGGCTGCCGCATGATTGCGACTCCGACCACCAATCTGACTTATCACTATGTAAACTTTTCTCAATTCGGCTTTATGACTATCTCCTTGTAATACTGCCTTTATCGCCCGAAGCTGTCTTTAACGCACTGCATTGTCTTTACCGCCCGATAACTTTTTTCAAAAACGAATATCATCGCAAATGCAAAAGATCAAAACAAAATGCCTGAGGGCGTTGGCACGTTTCAGCCGCTCAGGTTTCGCCCGCAAGGGCACGCTCGCGCTCGCCGCCGTCACAGTGGCCGCCGGCGACGCTATGGCTGCCAGCAAGGGTGCGGCCGGCTTCACGAAAGCCACGCAGGAGGTCAGCTCCTACCAGACCCCTGTTTCCAATCTTATGAAGGCAATCGCAGCCGTAATTGTCTTGGTAGGAGCTTTTAACGTCTATTTCAAGATGCAGAACGGCGACCAGGACGTGAAGAAAACCATCATGCTCACCATCGGTGGATGTATCGCCTTCATCGCACTGAGCGAGGCGTTGCCGCTCTTCTTCAAGTAGCCGGAAGCGGAAAACCTTACATTCATGGCGGCATACAACGATGGCTACCCTGTTTTCAAAGGGTTACAGAAACCACTGGAGTTCATGGGAATCCGTGGACGCTTCCTGACGCTGGCGGCAGCCGCGATAGGCGTGTCATTCGTGGGGTTCATCGTGTTCTCGATCGCGCTGGGGAAGCTCGCCGGGTTTGTCGCCATGCTTGTCATGGCCGCCGTCGGGTTGGTGACAATCTATGTCAAGCAGCGCGGCGGACTCCACAACAAGAAACGTGACCGTGGAATTTTCATTTATCACAACCTGTTCAAACGCTGACAGATGGCAAAAACGCATAAAAAAGTCTTTGACGGCATATTCGCCCAACTGGAGGAAACGGGCGGCGACGTGGTGCTGTTCGACGCCAAGGGCTCCCCCTCGGTGGTATTCTTCATGACGAACCCGGTGCCGCGACTATGCACCGACCCGGAGCGGTATATGCTCTTTCAGGACGTCCTCGCCAATATCGTGCAGACCCTCGGCGAAGGGTACGCCCTTCAGAAGCAGGACATATTCTGCCGCCAGAGCTACCGCCACGAGGTGCCCGACTGTGCGGAATACCTGACGCGCAGCTATTTCGCATATTTCGAGGGCCGGGAGTTCACCGAGATAACGACATATCTCATCATAACGCAGGAAGCTCCAAGGGGGCAGTTCGTACAGTACGACCCCAAGCGGTGGCTCGACTTCCATTCCAAGGTGTCGAAGGTGGACGACATACTTTCGGAGAAAGGCATCGCGCACCGCAGGCTCTCAAAGCCGGAGGTCGCCGAGTACATCCACCGCTTCATGGCCTTCCATTTCAGGCACGGGGCTTTCTCCATGACGAATTTCAAGGCCTCCGACGAATACCTCAGAACAGGGAACCGCATAATCCGCTCGTATCCTCTGGTGGATATAGACGAGATAAACCTGCCGTCGGTGGTGAGGCCATATACCGAAACAAGCGTCAACGGCTACCCGATAGCCACCGACGTGCTTTCGTTTCTCGCCGAAGTGCCGCACGCCGACTGCGTGGTGTTCAACCAGGTTGTGCAGATACCGGGCCAGCGGAAACTGCTCCGCAAACTACAGGGCAAGGCGAAGCGTCACGGCTCGATGCCCGACCCCAGTAACAAGATCGCCAAGGCCGACATCGAGGAAGTGCTGAACATTCTGGCCGTGGATTCATCATTGCTTGTAAACACCAACTTTAACATCATAGTGAGTTGCGCGCCCGACAAGGTAACACCAGTGACCTCGTTCCTCGAAACCAAGCTATACGAGTGCGGCATAATGCCGTCGCGCACGGCCTACAACCAGCTTGAGCTTTTCATAGACTCCTTTCCGGGGAACGCATATGGCTTCAACCCCGACTATGACCTCTTCCTCACATTATCGGACGCCGCCCTGTGCCTCGTCTTCAAGGAACACCTCAAAGGGTGTGAGGACACGCCGCTCACCACATATTACACCGACCGCCGGGGGCTACCTGTCTGCATCGACATAACCGGCAAGGAGGGCAAGGTAAAGATGACCGACAACGCCAACTTCTTCTGTATCGGACCAAGCGGCAGCGGCAAATCATTCCACATGGAGTTTCAAAGGGCAAAACTGCGACAAACGGCTGCAAAAATCGACGTTATAATACCTTGATTTTCAGCTAATAGATTTTAACAAACGAGATTTTCGCCTCTTGGCGATTCGTCCTTTTCGGAGTATTTTTGTACCGCTATTGTACCACGCGAGAGGGGTCACACGGCACGACTTCCTTTCAGCAACGTGCAACAGCTTTCAAGAGCGTGCAACAAATTTCTTCGATAATGGACCGTCAAATTGAACACATTTTAACAGTTCAGCCAGCCTCAGACTGGGGCATGACTGACAAGCCTTTCCTCACAATCGGGGAAGTGGCGGACATCCTGCAAGTGAGCAGCCGCACAGTGTATAACCTCATATACAAAGGTACTCTCCGGGCTTGCAGGCTGACATACCACATCACAATCATCACCAAAGAGGATTTCTTTCTGATGATTAAGGAGACAACCTACTGCAAGCGGAGTGCTTCAATCTTCGCCGGGCAGCGTAAAAAGACAAAGAAGAAGATGAACGAAGATACAACGAACACCGAAAAAGACCTTTCCCAAAAGGAGGGAAAGAAGAAAGCGAAGGGCAGCCCGAAACGGCAGCTCATTCCGGCATCCAGTTACAAACAGTCGGTAAGGGACACGTTCACGGGCAAAGAAAGTGCCGGAGGCGACCTTTATACGATGGCTGAGATTTGCCAGAAATACAATTATACCTACGGGCGATTTTACAATCTCCGTATGCGCTACTCGATACCCTGTGTCAAAGCCAACGCCACCAAGTGCTTCCCGAAAGCCGAGGTTGACAAGGCTATGGCTGAGGAAGCGGAACGGCTGGGAAGCAACCTGTCGGAGCACTGGTATTCCTGTTTCGACATCATGCGCCTGTTCGGGCTGGGAAAGACCCAAGTCCGCAGGTTCGCGCTCACCCACGGGGTAAGGACGAAGCGTATCCACGGCAACCGCCTGTACTACCTCAAAGCTGACTGGGACGCTGCCCGCAAGGTTGCCGAGGGTAGAAGCGCAAGCACGAAAGCCAAGCGAGAGCCGGACAATGAATCAGACAACAATTAAAAATCACAACCGATATGACAAACATCTGCACGAAAGTGACGGTCAGGAAGCGACCCATCAAGAACGGTCAGGTATCTCTTTACCTTGACTATTACCCGGCTGTGCGGCATCCGAAGACAGGAAAACCGACAAGACGGGAATATCTCGGCATATACATCTATGCCGACCCGAAAGACAAATTCGAGACAGAGTTCAACAAGACCATGCTCCGCAATGCCGAGCTTATCAAGTGTCGCAGAACCGAAGCCATCATCAACGAGGAGTACGGCTTCCTCGACCGCAACCGTGGCAAGGAGAGCTTTCTTGAATACTTCCGCTCAAAAATGGCGGACGATGACAATTTCAGGAACTGGAACACCGCCTACAAGCATTTTGAAAAGTATTGCTGCGGGAGCTGCACATTCGATGATTTGACACTGGAATACTGCCAGGGATTCCTTACCTACCTGCTGTCGCTCACCACCCAGACCAAGGGGAAGATGATGGCTTCGACCGCCAACAACAACCTTAACAAGCTGAAATGCGTCCTCCGCATCGCATACGAGGAAAGACGCATCAAGGAGAACATCGCCCCACGGCTGAAACACGCAAAGGAAGACAGCACAAGGCGCGAGTTCCTGACGCTTGAAGAGGTGCGGATGCTTGCCGAGACCCCTTGCGAGAAGCCTGTCATAAGGAGTGCCGCGCTGTTCTCCTGCCTCACAGGGTTGCGAATCAGCGACATCATCCGTCTGCAATGGGAGAATATCGTCAAGGGAGCGGACGGCGGCTGGTGCATGCACATCGTCACCAAGAAGACCCGGACGGAAGCCGTGCTGCCGCTGTCGGACGAAGCACTCGCACTGTGCGGCGAGCGCGGCGAGGGTCAGGTGTTCAAGGGGCTGACAAAGACAATCCTGCCCACCTATCTGAAGGACTGGATTAAGTCTGCCGGGATAACGAAGCACATCACGTTCCACGGGTTCAGGCATACCTACGCGACCCTGCAACTCGCCGCCGGAACAGACCTCTACACCATTTCAAAGATGCTTACGCATAGCAACGTGGGAACGACACAGATTTATGTCGATGTCGTGAGCGACCTGAAGCGCAAGGCATCCGAACAGATTACACTCAAACAGCAATAAACACACAACGGTATATGAACAACATAACATTTGAACAACTGCCGCAGGCGGTCTCCATGCTGATTGAAAAGGTGGGGCTGCTCACCGACAAGGTGGAGAAAGTGCTCGGCATGACACCGCAGCAGCATGGCGAGTGTCGCACCCTGCTCACCCTTAATGAAGTCGCGGCACTTCTCGGCAAATCGGCATCCACCATCTATGCCATGACTTCCGACAAGCGTATCCCGTACCACAAGCGGGGCAACAAGCTCTATTTCTTCAAGAATGAAATCATCGCATGGATTGAACAGGGAGGCACATCGGGAGTGGCAAGCGAGAGCGAGATTGAAAGACGGCTTGAGGAACTGCGCAACGGCAAGAAGCGCAAGCCGGAAGCATTGACGGACGGCAACAGCCGGATGTCCGCAGTAGCACCATAATATCATCAGGCTATGTGCAAGAACAGACAAGACTTACAGAACATCCACTACTGCACCATACTCTCAGCCGGACAGTGGGATTTTCTTTTGGAAGGCAGGTTTTCCCCTCTCAGACAAAAGTGCCTCTACCGCCTGATGAACGGTGCTGTGCGGACAAGAACCGCTTATAAAATCAAGGGCATTGATATTGTGCTGGAGGTGGGACAGGTGGCGGCATCCGATGTGGAACTGGCAGAGTTTTTGGACTGCAACCGTAAGACGGTCGGCAAGCTAATCGACAGTTTCAACCGCCTCGGTATGCTGACCACCCGAACCAACAACCGCACTTCCGTCCATTCCCTGCATTTTCTCACTGGCTGGTATGTCGGAGGTGTCCTTGTCACCAATCCCCATTATGTCAGACCCTCGGCTACCGCCAAAGGACAGACGGACGATGTGCGGACACCTGTTTCCGACAGTCTGCCGTCAGGGGACGAACCGGGAGGCGCAGCGGCTGACTGCCACACAAGAGGGAAGGAAACGGACAGCCTTGCGACAGGCGCGACATCCCTTCCTTCTTCCCTTCTTTTGTCGGGCAGTTCCAATACGTCAGCCGATGTGCATGACGGCGACAGCCATAATCCGCCGTCCGATATGTTCATGGCGGACACAGCCGCTACTCGGCACATCAAAGACAGCGGTAACGAAGCATCCGGCGAGAACGGCACAGGAAGCCAAAGCGAGGCGCAGGACGGCACGGATGGCGGCGAGGCTACTCCGGCATAGGCTCGGCAGGCCGGGAAGCGCAGAGCGCGGTTTTGAGCGGTACTCCGTTGTTGTGGGGTGGCTGACTGGGCTTGCCCAGATATAGCCCACTATAACTACACGCTCCGCTTCCGTAGTTGTGGGCTCTCCCGAGGGGCTGGGCTTTGCCCCGTCCCACTTATGGCTCTGCCCTAAGAACCCGGTCGGAGGCTGTCAGCCCCCAACACCCCTGACCAAAGAGTGACCCTCTCTTTGGAAACTCCGCTCAGAGGTCTCGACCCCTGAGAACCCCGAGCAGGAAGTGACCCTCTCCCTGCACCCTCCGATTAAGGCTCCGCCCTAATAACCCTTTCCCTATTGTAAATCTGTAAACATCATCATGCCTATGGCACAGAAGACATCAATCAACATCAAGCCCTGCAACATCGGAAGCAGCGAGGCGCACAACAGGCGGACAGCGGAATACCTCGCACATATCGGCAAGGAAAAGTTCTATGTCCGCACCGACCTCATGGCGGCAAACGAGACATGGGTGGCACCTGATTTCGGCGGCACATCGCTGTCGGAACGCTACAATCAGATAGCCGCGATGGTAAAGGAAAAGACAGGTCGGGAGATGCAGACCAAAGACCGTGAGCGTGTGAACAAGAAGACCGGGAAGGTGACCGTCGTGCGCGGCAGCACTCCGCTCAAAGAGGGTGTCGTGGTTATCAAGGATGATACCACGCTGGAGCAGTTGCAGCATTTCTGCGAGGTGTGTAAGGAGCGGTGGGGAATCACGGCTTTGCAAATCTTCATCCACCGTGACGAGGGACATTACGGCACTCCCGGAGATACCGCCACATGGAAGCCCAACCTTCACGCCCATATCGTATGGGACTGGATGAACCACGACACCGGGAAATCCTGCAAGCTGGACGAGAAAGCCATGAGCGATATGCAGACGCTTTTGGCTGAGTGTCTTGACATGGAAAGGGGCAGCTCAAAGGAGCAGACGGGAAAGGAGCATCTTGAACGCGCTGACTTCATTCTTGCCAAGCAGAAGCAGGAAGCCGAACAGGTAAAGGCGGAAAAGGAAGCAGCCGAAGCCGACAGGGATGCCGCGATCCGTGAGACGGACAATGCCAAATCCGAACATGAAAAGCTACAAATCGGGAACGAGGAGAAGCTGCGGCGCAGCGCGGAACTTGACAACGAAATCGCCGAAAAGGAAGAACGAGCGAGAGAGGTTGACAGAGAGAACACGGACAGCATAAAGTCCGGCATCGCAAACCTTTTCGGCAAGGGCAAGTACGCAGCCATCGAGCAGGAGAACGAGAAGCTGAAAGCCGAGAACGAACATATCAAAGAGTCTTTCCCCGATGCCGTCAGGAAAGAGGTGGCGAAGCGGACAAAGGCACTGACCGAGGCGAAGCGTGCGGTCGAACTGGAGCGTGACAGTGCTATGGCAATCGCTGACACTTTTGAATCCGAGAGAGACACGGCACTGCGGCAGCTCCGGGAGCAGAAGAGCGGGGAGCAGCACCGCATCAGTATGGCGGTGAGCCGGGCAACGGCGGAGAAGGACAAGACCATCGAGCGGTTGCAGGGTGCGCTGAAATCGAGCCGGGATATTCTGAATATCATCGCCGACATTCTCTACAAGGCAAGCGAGGTGTTCCGGCGAGCCATTGAAGCGATTATCCATTTCGCCACGGAACGGCACAAGTCAATCTTCTCTCCCTCCGAAGCCGCCGACATCAAGAGCGTGATGCAGAGCTACGGCGAGACCACCGAGCAGCAGAAAGCGGTCGGCGCATGGCTCTGTGACTATGCGGAACACCGACAACCCTTTGATGAAATAAAACATCGCCATACACTCAACGAGGTTGGCGATGTCGCGGAAGGTCGGTATGATTGGAGGATTGATAGAGGACGAGGTAGTGTGATTTCAATATAACTTAGTGTTATTTTTCTTTAGATAAATGTAACGACATTCGTGAAGTTTGAGGCACTCCGTAACCGATTTCATTATTGGGCGCGTCGCAATTAAGACCGGATGAGTTCAGAATATCGATTAATTCTTTTCGGCTCATCCGTTGGTGCTCCAGTAAGGCTGCACATAATCCGGCTATGGCCGGAGCAGAAAATGAAGTTCCTCTGCGAGGCGGTTGGACATAGGCACATACGTCGGGCTTTATGTAATCCGTTTTCTCCCACCCGATGCCACTATAGCCGGCGCGGGTTGTGCCGTCTCGTTCGACAGCACCTACGGATATTACTTCTCGGACATCGGCAGGGAAATTTTCATAACGCCAGGACTTATTTCCCTTATTCCCCATACTCTGTATAAAAATTAAGTTTGGATTGGATTGAAGAACACTGTCGACGAAACAGGATATGCGAGACGAATGCCCATCGAGCATCTGAACGGAATAGCCATCATAGTCATCAAAAATTGTGTAACCGCATGAAGATGTGATAATATCCACCTCATTAGCCAACAACCAACGAATTGCGGACATCATACGAACTTCTTCCATGCGTGATTCCGCACCCATTTCATCTATTTCTGCTAAATAGTAGGTCGCATTCCATGCCAATCCTTTTATGGAATCTTGCGAGAGGCTCCCACCTATACATGCACACGAATATGCTCCGTGGTCACTGCTTTTTCGGGATTTTTCAGAAAAGAATCCCAATGTATCCCCGCTCACAAAGTTGGCATAAGCCGCTATTTTTAAATTTTTAGTCCAGGAGCGCTGACGTAATCCTCCAAAACCGGCATCTAATACACCAATCTTAATTCCGGAGCCGCTCAGATTCAATGAATCATACGTAGCGTCAACCATCATGGCGGTCACATCGGTATACTCTCGTTTGCCAATGTGCGTAAAGTGTTCCGGCGGGTTTTTGAAATCGCCACGAGTTGTTATATAACCTATTATCAAAAAGATGACTAAAGCAGAAAAAATAATGCAACAAATCATCTTGATTATTTTTTTGATTATTCTCATATATATATCATAATTATGGCACGATTCGAGATTTGATTGTCTCTTGATAACATAGTACAAAGATAGTCAATATCCTCTAACAAGCTCTCACTGACAGGTGAAAACTAGCGTTTCAAGGCTCATTTTCCCTCTTTTTGTACCGTTATTGGTTCTTCAAACATCCAAAAAACTGTTTTATAGCAGTAAAAAGCAATTCCTTGACAACTGCCTTGCGACTTCACCGGCATAGTCGCAAACGCCCCAACGACCGCTCATTCAGCCAATCGCTAATCAGGTGAGATGTGGGCTAATTCAACGAAATCTTCAAATAAACCATTTCGTTGTGGATAATATCATAAGAACGCAAATATAGACGATTATTTTTGTCCCAAAAAATCTGCTTATAATGTTCCTCCTCAAATGTAAATAGACTGTGTTCTCCACTATAATTATTGTTCTTGTAGGCTTGTATTTCATAAATCATATTTCCTCGCCTCTCAAAGAAATGCAAGTCTAATGTTATATCGCAATCATCAAGAACCTGACAAACATAAATGCCATTTTTGTTCACCGCTATTGGTTCAAATAATGTTCCCATGATTAGTTTGCCGGTTGTTGAATCATACCACCACACAGTATTGTTATGATAGTCCATAGGGACCTTAAAGCACTATTCATATTGGGGCTTAGAGGGTATGGAGACAGGCTAATCGTGCAGCCCGTACAGCGGATTCTTATCATTCCTTACCGTATCCATCATTGACCGCTCAAACATTTCAAGCGGGAACTCTTTTTCCTCATATTCAAAGGTAATGTTCTTGGTATATGTAAGACTTGAAACGCTTTCCCATATCCTCAATCCCGCGACATACAATTTATTATCCAATATACGGATGCCGATGTTCCACATAATTCTATAGCCTTGACCGCCAATAAACTCAAGCTCAAAATCGCAAGGCCGGTTAAAAGTTCCATAGTTATTATCTTCAGAAGGAATAAGGAACCTTTCGCATGGTGCATCATCAAATATTTCATTTGAGATTACATTGTCGTAAATAAAAGTATCGTTTCCTTTCTTAATCAATAATACCCTGTCGCCATACGAATCCCATCCCCCGTCTAAACAGTCGGGCGACAAGATGGCGAGATGATAGGCAGCGGTATTCCTTTCATCGCCGGTTTCAATATAACAGGTATCAACGATATTGTAGATGTCTGATATTTTACAGCCGTGAAAGTCATTATAGCCTGATGCTTCCACCGCAGAGCAATACAGTGTGTCGCCTATGAGAAATGCGTGATGCTCGAAATCTTTTGTTTGTCCGAATACCGTCAGGTTGCTTTCCGCAGATTCTGCACCGCCTTCCTTAGAGTTGCCATTACAGGATATTATAATTATGGGAATGAGCAATATCCAGAATCTCTTATCGATCAGCTTCATAGCATTTAATGCAGAGTAAAGATACCTTTTGCCACTTTTTCATTTCAGCAATTTTCTATCGTTGTCGCCGCTCTCCAAGACGCTCATCTGATGAATGGCTATCTGATTCAGCTTCACAAGTCGCTCTCTCTGCGTCATGCCCTGTTCGATGAAAACCGCATTGAGGTTTTCCATATTTGACAGGCAGATAAGTTCGTTGACTGTGGCATAGTCGCGTATGTTCCCTTTGAGGTCGGGATTGGTCTCGCGCCATTGTTTTGCTGTTACACCGAACATTGCCACATTCAGCACATCGGCTTCGTTGGCGTAAATCATACTCGCTTGTGCCGAAGTAACTTCCGCAGGGACAAGGTTCTGCTTTATGGCGTCAGTGTGTATGCGGTAGTTGATTTTCGACAGCTCGCGCTTTGCCGACCAACCTAACAACCGCTGTTCCTCCGTCTTTAACCGCTGAAATTCCTCGATAAGATAAAGTTTGAACGGCACACTTATTGCCGAACCAAACTCAAAGGCTATATCCTTATGAGCATAGGTGCCTCCATAGCGACCTTTCTTCACTATTATTCCGATTGCATTTGTGCGCTCTATCCATTCCGATGCACTCAACACAAAGGACGGCAAACCTGCGCTCATTCTAAAGTGGTCAAATTCGACCACTTTGAAATCAGGATTATGAATAACCTCCCAAGTACCAAGAAATTCAATAGTGTAGCGGTTTCGCAACCAGTTCTTGATTATATCGGCAGAACGGTTATCGCCCTCTTTGGCAGTTGCCATATCTGTGAGGGAGATATAATCCTGTTCCTCTAACGAGAGAACAGTGATAGGTGTATTTTGAACGATAATCTTAGACATTGTTTCAGATATGGCGTATATGCCAATATGCAAAGTTACACATTTTCGCTGACATACAGCGTATTCCCTTGAAATTTCGTGCCTCTTTGCTCTCAATTCTAAATCATAAAAACATTTATCAACTGTTAAGATTTAGTTAAATCTTTCGTTCAAAACCCACGACTTTTCTAATCCCTTCACTCCCTCAAAGCAACTTTTTCCTTCCCTCTTTTCCCTTAACGGATAGTTGTACCGTTATTTTCTTATGTGGTTGATTATCAGCGATAAAAGTCATCGAAAATCAATTCCACATGAACAGCGTAGTGCGTCAGTTGTTGGAGCAGGACACGGACGTGGTGATGGTCGATACAGGCGATTCCTACGAGGGTATCTGCGGCTATTTCGGAGGCACATATATCAGCTACTCCAAGGAGAAACCAATCTCGATGAACCCTTTTAAGGTGACGAGGGAGGAATACGACCTCAATTTCGGCGAGAAGAAGAACTTTCTCAAATCGCTTATATTCCTGATTTTCAAGGGTAGCGAAGCCCCGTCGAAAATAGAGGATATGCTTGTCAACCAGACCATCGTGGAGTATTACGAGGCTTATTTCCATCCGTTCGAGGCTTTCACTTCCGACGAGCGCGACGACCTGAGGCAGAAGCTCCTTGTGGCTGCAAAAATGGAGAACGACTACGACAGGTACGCCGAAAAGATGGATGACATAGAGGAACAGATAAGCAGTCCGGAACCTCCGGCTCAGATAGAGAGCAAGGCCCTCGTGATTCCCTCGGAGGAACGGAGGCTGAAACTGATACGCCAGTGCCGCGCCTTCCGCGCCGTGGTGCTTGACAGGGCATCTACCCCGACAGAGAAAGAGAAGGCGGCAAACAAGATAGAGATTTACAAGAAGGAACTTTATGAGGCATCAATGCTCGTGAAGATTGACAAACAGATCGACCATATCGAGGAACAGAAACGCAGGCTGAAAGTTACGAACCTGTCTTTCAACTCCTATTACGAGTTCGCCCTTGAACGAATCCCCCAGATAACCTCTCTTGAAAAGATACATTTCGACATACGCGACTTCGCGGCGATACTCAAGCAGTTCTACCGTGGGGGCGAGCTGGAGATGACGCTTAACTCCGACATAGACACCAACCTTTTTGACGAGCGTTTCATAGTCTTTGAAATCGACAAGATTAAGGATGACCCCGTTCTTTTCCCTATCGTGGTACTCATAATAATGGACGTGTTTCTCCAGAAAATGCGTATCAAGAAAGGGCGCAAGGCCCTGATAATCGAAGAGGCGTGGAAGGCCATCGCCTCGCCCACAATGGCCGAGTACATCAAGTTTCTCTACAAGACAGTACGCAAGTTCCACGGTATCGCCGGAGTTGTGACACAGGAGCTTAACGACGTGATAGATTCCCCCATCGTGAAGGAGGCCATAATCAACAACTCCGACGTGAAGATATTGCTTGACCAGTCAAAGTTCAAGGACAGGTACGACGACATAGCGGCCATTCTCGGACTGACCCCCATTCAGAAGCAGCAGATATTCACCATCAACGCGCTCAACAACAAGGAGGGGCGCAACTACTTCAAGGAGGTGTGGATATGCCGGGGTCAGGAATCGGAGGTGTTCGGTGTCGAGGAACCGCCCGAATGTTACTGGGCCTACACTACCGAGCGTGCCGAGAAGGAGGCTCTTAAAATCTACCTCGCGCACTATGGCACCATGCAGGAGGCAATCACCCGTATCGAGATAGACCGCAAGAAAACCGGAATCGGGAAATACCTCGACTTCGCCCGGAAAGTCAACCAACACCAGAAAGTAATGACGCTATGGGAAAACTGAAATATATAATAGCCGCCGCGACGATAATTCTTTTGAGCAATACCGCCTCGGCATGGAAGGTGGTGATTGACCCTTACTGCCTGAAGGCTGTGACAACCAACCTTGCGACGCAGAAAGCAATAGAGGATCAGCACAACAAGAGGCTCGACTCCATATCATCCAAGCAGAACAAGCTGGAGCAGTACACCGTGAGCATGGCGACAATCACCGAGCTTTACAAGGTGACGATGGAGAACATATCCGGCTTCGGCACCGAGAGCAGATATTATGTGGAGATAGGGCTGTGCGCCTTCGATATTGTCAGGAGCGTGCCGGAACTGGTAAAGACCGTTGGCAAGGCAAACTTCGCCAACAAAGCTCTGTGCCTTAACGAACTCGGCAACCTCACGGCGCAGACGCAGCAGCTCGTGGCCGACTTCATCAACATAGTCAACAACGGCAAGGTGCGGAACCCGCTCAAGGGAGCGGCCACCGCCGAAACCAAGTCCGACGGCTACAACTTCCTCGACCGCTACGACAGGCTGACGGTCGCCAACAAGATCTACACCGACCTCCTGGAGATACGCTACAAGGTGCAGGCCATGATGGCGATGGCGCAGTACGCCACAAAGGATGACCTTCTTTTCGCGATAGACCCGGAGGGATGGGCCAACATGAAGGTGATGCAGAACCAGGTAGGCACGCTCATTCTCAACTGGAACAGGCTTAATATCCTTAAACAGTGAGCGCATGGAATTAAGAAAATACGCAATGGCGGCACTGGCGGCTATTCTTCTTCCCTTTAAGTCACTCGCCTTCGACTTCCCCAAAGACCTCCCGACATTCGAGGCCCTTATGGCTCTACACAAGGCGGTGAAGAAGGACGAGGATCAGGCCCTTGCCCGTATAGCCACCAGCTTCGGCGAGCAGTCACTTGTGACAAAGGGAGCGGAGAAGTTCAACGATGTGCGCTCGACGCTCGACACGAGACTCAACAACGCTTACTCATACATAGTGCTTGCCGCCGCAATATCATCCACCGCAAGCTCACTGTATCTTCTCACAAAGGAATACAAGGATTTCACGGCCAACACATACAAATATGTGTCTAAGAAGCCTTTTGTGGCATGGTACTATGCGGACGCAAACGTGGCGATAGCCAGGGAGATAAAGCACGCCCAGAAGCTGTATGCCACGGTTGCCGCCTCCGGCATTAACCTTATGAAAGCCTCGATGGACGAGAAGCGGAACCTCGTGATGTCGCTGAAGGACACCATAGAGAACGCCCGGCGCATAATCGACAACGCCAACCTGTACTGCTACCTCGTTACCGACTGCGGCTGGAAGCCGGATTACATCTGGGAGATACTGACCTCGGACGTCAAGGACGAGATCGTGACGGCTGTAATCGGCAGATGGAACAAATGAACGCCACTTTAACAACAACGCATATATGAGATTCAGAATTTTCACACTGGCGGCGGTGGCCGCCCTGATAGCCGTGACACCTGCGGCGTGTCCGGCAAAGACAAAGAAAATACACGACGACCAGAAGGAGAAGCAATGGCTCTCGATGGAGAACGGCCCGTGGTGGTTCGCCCCCGACTGGTACTATTATTTCCTGCACAAGAATTATTCCGGCGCGGAGATGTACTGGAAATGGGCCGGTTTCAAATCCGGCTACCGGGTGAGGTTCAAGGAGGAGAAATCCAATGTGAAGCGTATAATGCCCGTGCGCGTCACGGCAGAGGAAACCCAGCGGCAGAAGCTCGCCAAGGTGGAGAAGGAACGCGCCCATGTCGAATCTCTCTACAAGGAGGAGCTGGCACGCGAGGCTGACCGCGCGGTGGATGTCACCTATTCGATCTACAAGGACGAGTTCAGCCGTATGCAGGACTGCATCGCCGACGGATTGCTCTATTGCCTTAACAAGAGCAAGGGGAAGATGAAGTACCAGGTTGACGAGCTTTCAAGGCAGAACGAGGTGATATGCGCCAACATAGCCTATATCCACAAGCAGGGTGTGGGCTACGGTCTGGAGAACGCCAAACGTCAGCAGGCATACGAGGAGGCCAAGGCCGCTATGGGCGAGCTTGTGAGCCGCACTGCGAGGCTTGCGGCGGTGGCCGCCACCCATTATTGACAAAAACGATGAACAATAACAATACAACCATAATATTATGACTTTACTTTCAATATTATGCACGATGGGGCTTCCGGCCATCGACGAGAGCCTTGACAGGCTCCTTGTGGCGATGGAGGCTTTTCCGAATGTGGCGATTCTCGGCAACACCATCGGCTTCGCCCGTGTCCTCGGCCTTCTTCTCGCGCTGTGCGTCGGCTCCTACGAGTGCTGGATGATGATGCTCGGACGACGCGGCATGGACGTGATGAAGCTGCTCAGGATAATAGGCATTTCCATGTGCATATCTTCTTCCTCATGGATATGCTCTGCCTTGCAGGTGCCGGGCAAGTCTTTGGAATCCACCACTAAGGCTATGGCTATGTCGAAGAACAAAGAAGTTGCCGCGCTGGAGCTTAAAGTGGCGCAGAAGCAGGGCGAATACCTTGAAAGGCTGCGTGCTGTGCAGGATTCCATATCAACCGCCAAGCAGATAGCCGAAATCGGCGAGGACGCCAACTGGTGGGACAAGCTGATATACAATGTGGAGAATCTCGGAACAACAATCAACAACTACGCCCAGCGCGCGGCGGTGGCCGCCGAGACAAAGGTAAGCGAATGGATAAACGACGTGATACGATTTGTCGGGGAGCTGATTTTCCAGATGTCCTATTACGGCATACTCGTGGCGCAGAGGATATTCATAGCGATAATGATTGTGTTCTGTCCTATAATGTTCGCCCTGTCGCTCGCCCCGCCGTGGAACTCGGCGTGGAGCCAGTGGATGTCTAAGTTCCTATCCCTGACGCTGTGGGGATTCGTGACCTATATGTGCCTTTACTACATCGACTTCATATTAATGTATAACCTTCAGGAAGATTTGGTTGCCTACAACCACCTCCTGCACGGCACGGTCAACTCGTGGGAGCAGATAGGCGCGCTCGGATTGCAGGGTATAGGCTCCAACTGTATGTACGCGATGGGTATGCTCGTGGGGGCGTATATAATCCGCTTTGTTCCGGAGGTTGCCTCATGGCTGATTCCCGGAGGCATAAGCAGCGGCGCGGCATCCCCGGCCGGCTCAGTGGCTATGGGGGCAGCTACTATGGCGGGTTCTGCAGCAGGATCGGCTGTCGGCACTACCGTCGGCCTCGGCGTCAGGGGCGCGAAGGCACTTGTCAAATAACACTAACCGCAACACCTTATAATAAATATGCTTATCAAATCACTCGAACAGAAAACGCGGCTCGCGCTTACGACGGTCATGGCGACCGTCGCGGGCTGCGTGCTGATATGCGGCTTCACCGTATGGCGGTGCGTGTCGCTTGTCAGCGAGGAGCGTCAGCAAATTTACATCCTTGACGGCGACATACCCTTCCTCGCGGAACGTGCTAAGCTGGAGTCCAACTTCATTATGGAAGCGAAGGCTCATATACAGCTTTTCCACCAAACTGTTTACATTCTCTACTTGGTGTAATCCATAAGAATTGATTAGAGTATAAATATATTGATATATAATATAATAAACAATAAAAGTCTTAAGGTTGTGATTCCTTTGTTCCCTGTGAATGGGATGTTTTTGTTACTTTGATTGCGACCTATTTGTTACTTTTGAAAATATTTCGTAATTTTGTGTCTATAAAATGACCAATAAGTAACAAACAACTGTCGCATGAATCTCTCCAAATCAAGAATCAACCTGAAATCCAAAGAATTGGGCGATGGACGCAAGTCGCTCTATCTTGACTATTACAAGGACGGAAAACGCATCCGCGAAGGCCTCCGTCTGTATTTGTTACCCGAAATCAGCCGCAAGGCCGTTGCCGGGAACAAGGCTGTCATGCGGGAGGCGGAAGAAATCAGGCGCAGACGGATTGAGGAACTGACGGCCGGAGAGAGCGGCATCGAGATTGATGCGGCAATGCCGGATATTCCTCTTGCTAAGGTAATCAAGGATTATCATACTTTGATATTGAATCGGGGTGATAAATCCACAGCAGGCAATATCATGGGGATGTATCGTGCTGTCGTAGCCTACCGTGGCGAGGATGTCATGCTGTCATCGGTCGACGCCGGGTATTGCAACGGACTCGTCGATTTCCTGCGCGATGAATACCACAGCGTACATGGGAAGCTGAAAATGACAACCGCGAGGGCGTATATCTATCTTTTCAGTGGCTCGTTGAACATGGCAGTCGAGAATGGGTTTATTGCCCGAAACCCTTTGTTCTTTGTGAAAATCCATGATCGGATAACACGGGAGCGACCAGAGAAACAACACCTGACATTCGACGAAATAAAATTGTTAATGGAGACGCAATGTCCCGTCATATCGCGTCCGCAGGTGAAACAGGCGTATCTGTTCTCCATTTTTACCGGACTGACGGCTTTCGATATTGTCAACCTCAGATGGAAAGACCTTAGGACACCACCGGGAGGGAAACTGTCCGTCCGGTGCCAGTCCCGAAAAATATTCATTCCCCTTTCGTCAAATGCCTTGCGCTGGCTTCCTGAAACTTCCAATCATCGGGGGCTTATATTCAAAGGTTTACCAAAGGACACCGAGACAAACAACATCCTGAAACTCTGGCAGAAGAAATCCGGGATTGAAAAACGCCTCAATTTCACATTGGCGCGAAATACTTTTGCCTATCTGATATTGTCCACCGGTGCGGATGTAGCCACATTCTGCTCCCTCATGGGTATAGCATCGAAACATGCCAAAGGCTATCTCGCCATGATTGACAGGGAACCGGCTCCGATGGACGAAAAACTCAAAGCATTGCAACTCGATTAAATCTCTCTTAATATGGCACGACCTAAGAAAACAGTCAAGGCGAAAGAGCCTGTAAGAATCCGTTTCAAGGAATTGAAAAACGGCAACAAGTCAATCTATCTCGACATATACCGCGACGGCAAGCGCACATACGAGTTCCTGAAACTCTACATAGTCCCGGAACTTGACCCCGCGAGCAGGGCGTTGAACGAACATAATCTCGCCCTCGCCAACAAAGTCAAGGCTGACCGCATTATTCAGCTTACAAACAACGAGAAAGGTGTCACCAACTCCATGCTTCACTCACGCATGAGGCTACTTGACCTTATAGACCTCTACAAGAAATGGATTGAGGATAACGGCAAGTCTATGGGCCCGTCGGCCTTCAGCGGACTGAAAAAGGCTTTGACACAGTTCCGTGGGGACGGAGTGACCTTGAAACAGGCTGACAAGGACTACTGCATAGCGTTTACCCATTTCCTGCGTAACGATTATAAATCGCGCACGAAGAGACCGCTTGCAATCAACAGTATCGCATCCCTTACCGCCTCTCTGAGCGCGACATTCAACTGGGCCGTCCGCAACGACTATCTCCGTGAGAACCCGTTTGACCGCATATCCTCCAACGACCGTGTGTATCATGTCGAGAGCCAGCGCGACTATCTGGAGATTGACGAGCTGAAACGGCTGATTGCTACCGACTGCCCGACACGCGAGCATGTGAAGCGGGCATTTCTGTTCTCCTGTTATTGCGGACTCCGCACAAGCGACATACGCGCCCTGCGTTGGGGGCAGATCCACAAGGACGGTGAACAGTGGCGCGTGTCTGTGGTGATGAAGAAAACCGACACCCCGATATATCTTCCCCTTTCGTCACAGGCTATGCGGTGGCTGCCGGAGCGAGGCGATGCCGGGGATGATGACAAGGTTTTCAGTCTGCCGACCACAAGCCGCGTCAGCATAATCCTCGGGAACTGGGCAAAAGCCGCAGAGGTAAAGAAAGAAATCACCTTCCATGTGAGCCGCCATACCTTCGCCACCCTCATGCTCACCCTTGATGTTGACCTATATACGACAAGCAAGCTGCTGGGCCACAAGAATATTGCCACAACGCAAATCTACGCAAAAATCATCGACCAGAAGAAAGACGATGCCGTCAACCGCGTTGATGAAATCTTCAAATAACTCACGCATCATCCCTATGCGAATTGTCGCATGGGGATTTTATGTTTTACGGCAAGCCGTGAGTTGATTTACAGCGAGCAACCACGAAATAAACCTGTAATGCGATTGAATGGATGGCGTTCAGCATCAGTGCGATAAGCCACCATGTCAGTCCGGCTCCATATTGGCTGTTGAAGACAAGATTGTAACTCAATATGGCATTATAGGCAATCATCACAATCAGGTTGCCAAACGCGACTTTCGGTCTGACCTTATGACAAAACCACGTTGATAACAGCGACAGCGCATAAGCCGTATCGAGCAATGCACTATCTTCGCTCCAGCCTACCGCAATGCAACACGCAATCGCCAAAAGGAGAAACACAAGCCATGCTATCTAAAATCGTTTATCGGTCAGTCGCATACTGAAATTCTATATTCTATGGCTATGGGTGGATTCATGTTGTTAAGACATGATTCAATCATAGCCTTTGTTCGCAATTCTTTTACATAGCCTCCAACGATAAGGCTAACCGGCTCAATGAAACTTCTGCCGATGTAGATATGCTCTGAGGGGAAATCAGTGGCGACACAAAGTCTTGCCTCTTTTATCCAATCTTCAATTTGCAGAATCAGTTTCCCTTCCTTACTGTTCCGCCATTTATAATCATCGCAAATCTCTCTTACTTCGCTTTTGGTTTCTTCAAATATGTTCTTAGGTAGAATCTCTTTTATGCTGTTCAATGAATCCCTTATTACTGAGATTCTGACTTTACCCAGTATCGGGAATAAAGCGACAAATCTTCTAACGTTGGAATTTTCTAAATTCATCAGACGGCTTTTTAGATTGTCGCTTAAATCCGTTTGCAACAGTTCGGAAACATCATACTGTATAGTAGATTCCTTCTCCTGATCATATTTCTCGGGTATATCCATAATTAAATTTCTTCATCTGCGACATAAGGATATAAACGGTCAACAATTTTGAATCTGTATGATGTCGAGAGTAACCAGTCGGCTTCTTCCAACTCTTCTTCGTCAACGTCGTTTTCATCAGCCATTGATTGCAGATTTACAGCCCGTTCAATAAATATGACCTTGAAATTTTTTTCATTCAAACCCAAAGGGATTATTTCAATGGCTTCATTGATTGTGTTGGCCTTGACTAAAATGTTGGCCCATGCTCCGATATATTTGTCAACCGGAGCGTCGCAATCAGATGTATCTATCAGGTCATTGAAGTTATAGCCATCAACAGCTTCGATGTTGACAAATATATGCCAAAGGTTCTTATATTTTTCGGTATTACTATTCATTACTGGTAGTTTTCAAGTTCAACGGATAAGTCTTCGGCAAAATTATTTACGCTGATTATTTTACCATAGTCATTTTCAGCGACCGGAAAGACCCCTATTGGCATTCCCTTTTCACAAAGATAATCAACAAGTTTGTCAGAAAACTCTTCCAAATCCAATTTTGAGCAATTACATTTATGTTCTTTCCTCATACGTGAGGCATATTTCTCCGCATACACCTTAAATGGCCACACCGGAAATAGCATTATGCCTCCATCCCGAATACACATATAGTTATCATCATCAGATGACAGATCCCATATATAACCGCTATCCGCAATCCGTTTCAGTGAGTAACTGTATCTGACATCTGGTGATTGAGCCAACATGCTGTCTATTTCTTTATCGGTCAGTTTCATGGTCTAAAATATAAATGATTTTTCAAAACGACTTCTTCAACTTGCTTTTTGGGTAAAGTTGTACGAATGTGCATATAAAAATCATATCCAAAATCAATATAGAAATTATGCAGATGATTGGAAAAACTGGCATAACAACATTCTCGCAAACAAAGTCGCAGATAATCGGCACAATCTGATACGCGGATTATCAATCCTTGTCGTATTTTCTGCGCCGTTTCCAATAGATTGTAGTTCAATGAGTGTTCCTTAACATTTTGCACTATGTATTTCCCTTCAAGATAATCAACTGTCAGATATGAGCATCCTGAAATTCGTGCCAGTTCAATGGCCGTATTTATATAGTGTCTTTCCGTTTCCAAATACTCGTTTGTTGTCAGCACACCATCATCAAAGGACTTCCCTATATCTGAGATTGAAGTCCACTCATTACGGGTGTAGCATGATTTGGAATCATAGAATTGCGGACGGTATTTAGAGATGGAATAATCCTTGTCACTATCGCCTATTGTTACATCTAAATTCCTGAGATGATTATTGACTTGTCGCCATTAGTGTCCACTAAAAAATCATAAGAGTACCTTGAAATTATTGAAATTCAATC
>OGQM01000117.1_pt1 | contig 85913 bp, 73 predicted proteins | sample 1553191 | NCBI WGS metagenome assembly OGQM01 (sample SAMEA2579954, study PRJEB22360) | human gut metagenome | biome: human gut; feature: human-associated habitat; material: faeces | place: Denmark | collected 2008/2010 | reverse complement strand
ATCATCGAGGACAAATTCCAGATCCACGACGGTCATCCCACATTCGACCGCACCTATTCCGATCCGGTCAACGCCAACGAGTTTGCCGCACACCTCATCAAGCCTGTCTACCGCGACGGCTGGAAGCTGCCCGACATGCCCGCATAATTTTCCGAAATATCTCCTAAACCCCAACCTAAACCAACATCATGAAGAAATCTATTTTCTTTGCGTCCGCAGCTCTTGCCCTGATGGCAACCGCTTGCGGCAACAAGAACGGCTCGCAGGCCGATGCTCAGGCTCAGGATTCAGTGCCCGCAGCCCCCGAATATACCATTGTTGACAAACCTCAGGTCGACCTGGCCTCCTTCCCCAAGGATGCCGACGGTTTCTACACCATCTTCAACGGCAAGGATCTCAACGGCTGGCGCACATATGGCCGCGACACCGTGACTTCCCGCTGGTCGGTTGACAACGGCGCCATCAAATTCTCAGGCTCAGGCACAGGCGAAGGCCAGACAGGCGAAGGCGGCGACCTCATTTTCACCAAGAAGCTCGGCAATTTCGAACTCGAAGTGGAATGGAAGGTGTCGAAGGGTGGCAACTCCGGTATCTTCTACCTCGCCCAGGAGGTTGAGACCACCAAGGACGATGGCTCAAAGCAGCTGGAACCCATCTACATCTCCGCTCCCGAATATCAGGTGCTCGACAACACCAACCATCCCGATGCCAAGCTCGGCAAGGATGGCAACCGCCAGTCGGCTTCGCTCTACGACATGATCCCCGCCAAGCCCCAGAACCAGAAGCCCTACGGCGAATGGAACAAGGCCCGCATCATGGTCTACAAAGGCACCGTGGTTCATGCCCAGAATGGCGAGAACGTGGTTGAATATCACCTCTGGACTCCCAAATGGACCGACATGCTCCAGAACAGCAAGTTCAGCCAGGAAGCATGGCCTCTCGCTTTCGAACTGCTCAACAACTGCGGCGGTCCCGACCACGAAGGTTACATCGGTTTCCAGGATCATGGCGACGACGTGTGGTTCCGCAACATCCGCGTGAAACCCCTCGACTGATCTGAACATCTTATTGTCGGCTGTCTGCGGCTGCGGGCAGCCGACATTTTTTCGAGATTGTTTAATCCTTAGATTGATTCATACGATGAAAATCCGTAATATCATAATGTCGGCAGCCGTGGCTCTCATGGCTGCCGCGTTTACCTCACCGGTTTCCGCAGCGAAGCCGGGCGATAAACAGATAGGGCTGCAGCTCTATTCCATGCGCACTCTCCTCGACGAAGGCGCAAAGTATCACAACAACCTTCCCGACCTGCTGTCGTCCCTCTCGAAGATGGGCTACACCCACATCGAGGCTGCCGGCTACGACCATGACAAAGGCCTTTTCTACGGCTACAAACCTGCGGAATTCGCCAAAATCTGCAACAAGGCAGGTGTGAAGGCCGTCTCGTCGCATACTTCCCGCAATCTCACTGCCGACGAGCTCCGTTCGGGCGACCGCACGGAGTATTTCCGCTGGTGGGACAAAACCATCGCCGACCACAAGGCCGCCGGCATGAAATATATTGTTAACCCCTGGATGGATGTGCCCGCAATTCTGGCCGACCTGCAGCAGCAGTGCGATGCCCTCAGCGAGGTTGCCCGCCGTGCCAAACGCGCAGGCCTGCAGTTTGGCTACCACAACCATTCGCATGAATTCCAGCAGGTCGAGGGCGAGACCATGTTTGACTATATGCTCGCCCACACCGATCCCCTGGTGCTCTTCGAGATGGATGTTTATTGGACAATGTGGGGTCATGCCGCCCCTGTGGAATATTTCAAGAAATATCCCGGTCGTTTCGGTCTGCTCCACATCAAGGATCTCCGCGAGATAGGGCAGAGCGGCATGGTAGGCTTCGACGCCATCTTCGACAATGCCGGTCTGGCAGGCGCCAAGGATTACTTCCTCGAGATGGAAGCTTTCACCGAAGACCCTGAGACCGGTGCAGCCCAGAGTGCACGCTACATGCTCGACGCTCCCTTTGTGCGTCCCTCCTACCGTTGATCTGTAACAGCTAAGAGCTTTTCGTAATGAAAAAAATTGGATTGTTTGCCTCCGCAGTGTTGGCACAGACCGCTCTGTTAGGCTCAATGAATGCCGTGCAGGCACAGGATGCTGTCCCCACGATTCCTAAATATGTCGTTGTGGAGAAACCTCAGGTCAACCTGGCAAACTTCTCAAAGGATGCCGACGGTTTCTACACCATCTTCAACGGCAAGGACTTCACCGGCTGGCGCACCTATGGCCGTGACGAAGTCACTCCCCGCTGGGTCATTGACGACGGCGCCATCCACTTCAACAGCAAAGGTGCAGGCGACGGCGGCGACATCATGTTTGCCAAAAGATTCGGCAATTTCGTTCTCGAAGTGGAATGGAAGGTTGCAAAAGGTGGCAACTCAGGTATCTTCTATCTCACCCAGGAGGTGGAATCTATCAGAGACGACGGCTCCCGACAGCTTGAGGCCGTTCCCTTCTCCGCTCCCGAATATCAGGTGCTCGACAATGTCAATCACCCCGACGCCAAGCTCGGCAAGGACGGCAACCGTCAGTCGGCCTCGCTCTACGACATGATTCCCGCCAAACCTCAGAACCAGAAACCCTACGGACAGTGGAACAAGGCCCGCATCGAAGTCAACAACGGCACCGTTACCCACTATCAGAACGGCGAGAAAGTTCTGGAGTATCGTCTCTGGACTCCGCAGTGGACCCAGATGCTCATCAACAGCAAGTTCCATCCCGGCGGTTGGCCCCTTGCATTCGTGCTGCTGAACAACTGCGGCGGTCCCAACCACGAAGGCTATATCGCTTTCCAGGATCACGGCGACGACGTGTGGTTCCGCAACATACGCGTCAAACCCCTCGACTGACAGATGAGGGTGTCGATTACAGCACCCTCCATTACGGATATGATAAGCGCTGTGCCAGAATGCTTGACACAGCGCTATCTGTTTTTTAGCCGCAGGACGGATTTTGTTCGGCGGTTTACTTATAGTTTTCTGCCTGGTTGCGGATCTCTTCGAAAAGGCGCACGTCAACGTCGGTGAGGGCGCGGTGGCGGCGTGCCATCATGCGCGATGCTATGTCGAGGAATTTCTCCATCGGCAGGTCGGTGAAGCCTGCGGCGCCACCTTCGCTGAACGAGGCCACGAAGTTGCGCGGGAAGCCCGAGCCGTGGACGTTGACGCCCACACCCACCACGGTGGCGGTGTTGAACATAGTGTTGATGCCCGCCTTGGAGTGGTCGCCCATGATGAGGCCGCAGAACTGCAGCCCGGTCTTGAGGAAGCGGTGGCGGGGGTAGTTCCAGAGCTTGATTTCGGTGTAGTCGTTTTTGAGGTTCGACGACACGCAGCCGGCTCCGAGGTTACACCATTCGCCGATGACGGCATTGCCTAAGAATCCGTCGTGGGCTTTGTTGGAGTAGCCGATCATCACCACGTTGTTGAGTTCGCCGCCCACTTTGCACCAGGGGCCGAGGGTGGTGCCGGGGTAGATTTTCGAACCCATGTTGACTGTCGACCTCTCGCCTAAGGCGATGGGGCCGCGCAGACATGAGCCTTCCATGATTTCTACGTCGCGACCCACGTAGATGGGGCCGTGCGATGCATTGAGTACCACGCCCTCGACTATAGCGCCGCTCTCGATGTAGATGAGGTCGGGATCGCCGATGACGGTGTTGCTGCGGGGTATCGACTGCCCTTCGCGGTTGCGGGTGAGGAATTCGAAATCCTCCTCGATTTTGCGTGCGTTGAGCAGGAAGATGTCGTAGAGGAAGTCGATGGTGTCGACACGCGAGTCGTAGGCGATTTCCACCTGGGCGCCGGGAGCGTCGCCCACGCGCAGAGCCACGTCGACGGTGTCGCCGGCAGCATTTTTGGCGATGAGTTTTTCTCCGGGATGAAGATTGGCCACGGTGCGCGCCAGAATCTCCTCGGGCACCACATTCGATGTGATGATGAGGTCGCCGGGGCCGATTTCGGCCGGCGGGAATTTCTCGCGGAGATACTCCTCGACGTCGTAGCTGTAGTCGCCGGGGAGATACATCTGCCATTTCTGGCGGATTGTGTTGATGCCGACGATGAGATCGGCCACTGGGCGGGTGTAGGTGAGGGGGAGAAGATTCAGATGAGTCTCGCGTGAGTCGCGGAGTATGATTTTGTTCATTGTGTGTATCAGAGCTTACTTAAGTTTTTCGTTATTTGCAACAAATGTATTACTTTTGCAACGAATTAGCAAATTTTTTACAGGCAATTTTTTTACAGCTTTTAGACAATGAATTATCTGAAAACTCCGATAGAGGGGGTTTATATAATCGAACCGCACCGCTTCGCCGACCCCCGCGGCTATTTCATGGAGACAATGAAACTGGCTGAATTCCGCGAGAATGTGGCTCCAGGCATTGAATTCGTGCAGGCTAATGAATCGGTTTCGAGCCGGGGTGTGCTGCGGGGTCTCCACTTCCAGCGCGGCGAGTTCTCGCAGGCTAAGCTCGTGAGGGTGTCGCAGGGCACGGTGGTCGACGTCGCGGTCGACATCCGTCCCGGATCCCCCACATTCGGACAACATGTGGCCGTGGAGCTGTCGGCCGACAATGCCCGTCAGCTGTTCATTCCCCGCCATTTTGCTCACGGATTCATAGTGCTGAGCGAGCGTGCGCAGTTCCAGTATATGGTCGACAATGTCTATGCACCTCAGGCCGAGGCCACGCTTCGTTTCGATGATCCGGCTCTGGGAATAGAGTGGCCTCTGCCCGAAAGCGAGCTGCTGCTGTCGCCCAAGGATATGCAGGGTATGACCCTCGATCAGCTTAAAGCCGAGCTGGGCATGTAGTTCGGTAAAGGCTTGTAGACCGGTTAATATAGAATAATTCTGAACAGTTGTTGATTATGAAGAATGATGCAGAAATGCGGTCTCTGACCCCCCGCGAAATCCAGTGCCTCGAGAATCAGGAATGCCGGTGCGACGACTGGAGCCGCGTGCTGGTGGCAGAGCCTTTTGTAGCCGACCGCTACCGGCGCGTGGAGTTTTCGGGCGATATACGTCTGGGCACGGCTCAGGGAAGCGTGGAGCCGATCAAGGGTAACCCCGTGCGTTGCGGCATCTACGACGCGCAGCTCCACAACTGCACTGTCGGTGCCTCTGTTCTGGTGCGCGATGTGCCGGGAGGCCTTTCGAACGTCGATGTGGCCGACGGCGCCATTATCTGCAATGTGTTCTCATTGTCGTGCACCGGCGACAGCTGTTTCGGCAACGACGTCAAGGTGTGCGTCATCAACGAGACCGGCGGTCGAGAGGTGATGATTTCCACTGCCCTGACTGCCCCCGTGGCCTATCTGCGTGCATTCTATCGTCACAACATCATGCTTCAGAAACGGCTCGACGAGATGGAGCGTGCCGAGGCGGCGCGTCATCGCGGCAGCCGTGCCCGCGTGGGCAGCGGAGCTCGGGTGATTAATTGCGGCGCCGTAACCGACGTGGAGATTGCCGACGGCGCCCGCGTGGAGGGTTCGCGCCGACTCACCAACGGCACCGTGCGCGGTTTCGTTGGTGCCGGTGTCACCGCATCGGACTTCATAGTGATGGATGGCGCGCGGGTCGACACCTGCGCCACGCTCCATGGCGCTTTCGTGGGACGCGCCAGTAATGTGACGCTCGGGTTCACCGTCCACAGCTCGCTGGTGTTCAGCAACTGCCATCTTGAAAACGGCGAGGCGGCAGCCGTGTTCGCCGGTCCGTTCGTCACGTCGATGCACAAATCCACGCTGCTCATCAGCGGCTTGTTCTCATTTTTCAACGCCGGCTCCAACACCAACCAGAGCAACCACCTTTATAAGCTCGGTGCGATGCACCAGGGCACCATGGCACGCGGCAGCAAGACCGGTTCGGGCAGCTATGTGCTCTGGCCTGCGGTGATCGGTCCGTTCACCACGGTCAACGGCCGCCACTACAGCCACCCCGACACCCGGCAGTTTCCCTTCTCGCTCCTTGTCAACGGCGAGACTTCGCGCTCGCTGCTGATTCCGGCTGCCAACGTGGCGTCGGTGGGTCTGATGCACGATGTGGAGAAATGGCCCGCACGCATGCTCCCCGACGCACCGGCCGGGTTGATCGATTTCCATTGGCTGTCGCCCTACACGGTGCAGCACCTCCCCGCAGCCATCGATGCCCTCACGGCCTACGACGACAGCTTCGGCGAGGATTCCATCATATTCAAAGGTTGCATAATCCCGCGCGCGTCGATTCCGCGCGCCATCGACCGTTACCGCCTGCTGCTGAGACTGTTTGCCGGAGGTGTGCTCCTGCGCAAGATCTTCGCGCTGGTGGCCACCAATCCCGAGGCTACTCCCGGGCAGCTTGTGGAGATGCTGCACGAGGCTCCACGAGGCACCGCCGGCACCGGGCAGTGGGTCGACCTCGCAGGCCTTCTTGCGCCCGTGCAGGCTCTCGATCTTCTCATTGAGCGTGTGAAAACCGGTGAAATCACCGATATGCAGCAGCTTTCAGGTGCTTTGGAGGAGATTCACGACGACTATTCCGCCCTGTCGTGGCAATGGCTCTGCCACAGACTGCCGACACTGACGGCCCACTTCACTGATGAGCCCGTGGAGATGTCGACGGCCACAGCCGAACAGATAGTAGAGATCGTGGAGAGCGCCCGGCGTGCGGCCATCGAAATTGAAAAGATATTCCGCAACGATGCCGCAAAGGAACTCGACCCGGCACGTGCCGCGCTCAGTTTCGGTGTCGACGCACCGCACGACACCGAAGGGTTCCATCCTGTGGTGCGCGACGATTTCGATCGCGTGCGCGGGTCGCTTGATTCCAACCGCGCGCTGTCGATGCTCCACAGGCGCGTGCAGGCGTTTACCGCTTCGGCACGCAATGTGGAGGCGATTCTCAAATAGGATAAGGGCTTGTCTTATTAAATGTATGGGGGGAGAATATCAGTCGGGATAGACTGTGGAGGGGTGCTCCAGCTCTTTAAGGAACTCGCGGGCGGCTGCTTTCGCGCCCTCGGGGTCCATGAATGAATAGTTGCCGCAGTCGCGGGGCGTGGCTCCGGGTATCTCACCCTCGAAACCGGCCACGAACCGCATGGTTTCGCGGATCAGCGGCACTATGTCGGTCGGTTCATAACAGCCGCTGAGCAGCAGATAGTTGCCGGTGCAGCAACCCATCGGACCCCAGTAGACAATGCGGTCGGCCCATTCGGGATGATTGCGCAGGAATGTGGCCGCCAGATGCTCCATGGCATGCAGTGTCTGCGGCGACAGCGCCTCCTGACGGTTGGGGCGTGTCATGCGTATGTCGAAAGTGGTGACGGTGTCGCCCGAGGGTGTGACATCGCGGCGCGAGACATATATGCCCGGTTCCAGACGGGTGTGGTCGATGGTGAAGCTTGCTATCTTTTTCATTGGTTTGTTGGACGTTTAGCGGCGGCGACGGTAGCGGCGCAGCAGATTGCGCAGACGCAGCAGCGGCGGCGATGCCACCGACGAGGCGCGCAGCGGGTCGGTGAAAGTGACAGGGATGTCGGTCTGCGGCATCTCGGTGTTCTCGGTGCCCGGCTGATGCTGGGTGGGGTAGACGATCAGGAGGTTGTTGCGTTCGAAATATCGCTGCAGGAAGAGGGCGATGTCGGTGACCTCGGGTGAGTACGATATGGTTTCGGGACGGGCACCGATGACCACAAGGAGGTCGTCGTCGAGCACGCGGTTGGCCAGCAGCATGAAGTCGTCGATGCCGTCGGCCTGCCTGTATTCATGTCTGATACCCAACTTTTCGCGGGCAATGAGAGCGGCGATGAGGGCGCGTCCGCGGGCGTCGGCGCAGAAGATGATGCGGCACCCGATTTCGCGTGCGAGGCTCCCCATGGCTATCACCCACTGGCGGAAGCCCGGCTCGTATTCGGCCTTGCGGGGCACAAACACGGCGATGCGCGTCACAGTGTTGACCGGGATGTAGCAGCGCGATATGGTGACCATGCACCGGGTGTCCTTGAGCAGTTGCTCGATTTTCGACCCGAGGAATGTGTCGATTACGTTGCTCTTGCGGTGCATGCCCATCACAATCGAGGTGATTTCGCGCTCGTGGATGGTGTTGAGGATGCCGGCGGTGGTGTTCAGGTCGTATCGCTCGATAAGTTCAATGGGCACGTCGGCTCCGGCAGCGGCTCCCTGTGCCAGCGTCAGGGAGGTGGAACCCATCTCCTTGGATGCGCGGGTGTTGTCGTTGCGCACATGGATGGCGAAGAAGCGGTCGGCGGGGCTTTTCTGACGTCCCCGGCGACGCATGAGCATGGCAAGTTCGGCCAGCGACGCGGCAGTGATAGGGTTTGAGACAGGGATCAGCACCCTCTCGGGCGCTTTGTTGCTGTCGGCCGTTGCAGAATCGGCGCTCTCTGATTCCCCCATCATGCGTATCTTCACTTTCGCGGCGGCCCGGGCGGTGACGATCGGAGCCAGAGCGCAGGTGACGAGGATGACCAGCACGGTGCCGTTGAGAATCGTCTCGTCGAGCATGCGCGAGCCGTCGGGGAGCACCATATTATAGCCGATGGTGACCACGGCCAGCGCCACGGCGGTGTGGGCTGTGGTCAGGCCGAACATCACCGAGCGGTCGCATGCCTTCATGCGGTAGATTTTCTGGGCGATCCATGCTGCGATCCACTTGCTCAGCAGCGCCACGGCGAGCATCACGGCGGCCACGGCGAGGGTGTCGCCGCGGGTGATGACGCTCACGTTGATCATCATGCCCACGGAAATCAGGAAATAGGGGATGAAGATGGCGTTGCCGACAAACTCTATGGAGTTCATCAGCGACGAACCCTGGGGCACATAGCGGTTGAGCACCAGGCCGGCGAAGAAGGCGCCGAGCACCGGCTCGAGTCCCACCCTGCCCGACAGCCATGCCGACAGCAGCGTCATGGCCAGTACAAACACATATTGGGTGACCTTCTCGGAATAGTTCTTGAAGAACCAGCGGGTGAGCCGCGGATAGGTGTAGAGCACAAAAGCGCAGTAGAGCACACACTTGCCCGCCAGAGCGAGCATCGAGGCGGCGTCGACACTGCCGCGCTCCTCGATGTTCAGCGCCCCGGCCAGCACCAGCAGGGCGCCCACCACGCAGACTATGGTGGCCACCACCGAGATGAGCACTGCCGGCGATTTGGTGATGCCCAGACGGGCGGCCACAGGGTAGGCGATAAGCGTGTGGGAGGCATACATCGCCGCCAACAGAAACGATGTGACCCATGAACAATGGAGCAGATACACGCTGGCGGCCACGCCCATCGCCATGGGTATGAAAAAGGAGAGCAACCCGAATCCCGCCCCTCTGCGGAGGTTGAGCCTCAGGTGGAACATGTCGATTTCCAGACCCGCCAGAAACATCAGATAGAGCAGGCCCACCTGCCCGAAGATGCTGAACGAGCTGTCGTTGTCGAGAATGTTGAGTCCGTAAGGCCCCACGAACACACCCGCCACGATCATGCCGATGATGTGGGGGATGCCGAGCCGGTTGAGAATCACCGGCGCCAGCAATATTATCATCATCACTATCAGGAAGATAGTGACAGGATTGGTGACAAGGGGTGTGCTGAGGGTCACTTCTTCTTATGTGCGGGGAGGAGTTACTTTTTTCTGCGCAGATGGTTTCTTCTGCGCGGATTATTTTTTCTTCTGCGCGATGAGGTATTCGGCGATCTGCACGGCGTTGAGGGCGGCGCCTTTGCGGATCTGGTCGGACACTGCCCAGAAAGCCAGGGAGTTGTCGCCTGCAAGGTCCTGACGGATACGGCCCACGTAGACGGGGTCGCAGCCGGCGAGTTCAAGAGGCATGGGATAGATTTTCTCGGCGGGGTTGTCCATAACCACTACGCCGGGAGCGGCGGCGAAAGCCTCGCGGGCCTCCTCGACGGTGACGGGGCGCTCGGTCTCGCACCAGATGGCCTCGGAATGGGCGCGGAGCACGGGCACACGCACGCAGGTGGCGCTCACGCGGATCTCCGGGTCATGCATGATCTTGCGTGTCTCGTTGACCATCTTCATCTCCTCCTTGGTGTAGCCGTTGTCGGTGAACACGTCGATGTGGGGGATGACGTTATAGGCCAGCTGCGCCACGAATTTCTCCACTTTGGCGGGTTTGCCCTGCGAGAGGTCGGCATACTGCTGCACCAGCTCGTCCATGGCGCTCTGGCCGGCGCCTGAAGCGGCCTGATATGTGGCCACGTGGATGCGGCGCAGGCCGAATTTCTCGCGGATGGGGTTGAGTGCGGTCACCATCTGGATGGTGGTGCAGTTGGGGTTGCCGATGATGTTACGGGGCGCGTCGAGAGCGTCCTCTGCGTTGACTTCGGGCACTACCAGGGGCACTTCGGGATCCATGCGGAAGCAGCTCGAGTTGTCGATCATCGTGGCGCCGAGGGCGGTGATGGTCTCGGCATAGTCGCGCGAGGTGCCGGCACCGGCCGATGTGAAGGCGATGTCGATGCCGCGGAAAAGCTCGGGATCCTTGGTGAGAAGCTGTATTTTGATTTCTTTGCCGCGGAAGTTGACAGTGGTTCCTGCCGAGCGCTGCGAGCCGAAAAGGCGAAGCTCGTCGACGGGGAAGTTACGCTGGTCGAGCACTTTGAGCAGCTCGTGGCCTACGGCGCCGCTGGCGCCTACAATTGCAACATTCATTTATGATTCAGTTTTAAGTTATTGACTAATGTGATGTTGATAAGTTGTATTATATGTTGTGTGAATAAGGAAGCGTGATGGGTGTGGTGTGGCCGGCGGTCAGTCGGCCATGAGTTTACGGTAGCGGCGGCGGGGAGGCTCCTTGCCGCCGTTCTGTGCCTTCTTGTATTCCTCGTATTCCGAGTAGTCGCCCTGATAGAACACCACTTTGCCGTCACCCTCGAACGAGAGGATGTGGGTGCAGATGCGGTCGAGGAACCAGCGGTCGTGGCTGACAACCACGGCGCAGCCGGCAAAGTTCTCCAGACCCTCCTCGAGGGCGCGCAGGGTGTTCACGTCGATGTCGTTGGTAGGCTCGTCGAGCAGCAGCACGTTGCCCTCCTCTTTCAGCGCCATGGCCAGGTGGAGGCGGTTGCGTTCGCCGCCCGACAGCACGCCGATCTTCTTCTCCTGGTCGGCGCCGGCGAAATTGAATTTCGACAGATATGCACGGGCGTTGACGTCGCGGCCCCCCATGCGGAAGCTTTCGGTGCCCTGCGAAATCACCTGGTAGACCGACGCGTCGGGAAGCAGGTCGTGGTGGCGCTGGTCAACGTAGGCGATTTTCACGGTCTCGCCCACCTCGAAGCTGCCGGCATCGGGCTTCTCCTGCCCCATGATGAGGCGGAAAAGGGTGGTTTTGCCGGCGCCGTTGGGGCCGATCACGCCCACGATGCCGTTGGGCGGGAGCGAGAATTCTAGGTCCTTGAACAGCAGCTTGTTGCCGAAGGCTTTCTGCAGGCCGTGAGCCTCGATGACCTTGTTGCCCAGACGGGGACCGTTGGGGATGAAAATCTCGAGTTTCTCCTCGCGCTCCTTCTGATCCTGGTTGAGCAGGCGGTCGTAGCTCGACAGACGCGCTTTCCCCTTGGCCTGACGTGCTTTCGGAGCCATGCGCACCCATTCAAGCTCGCGTTCGAGGGTTTTGCGACGTTTGCTGGCCTGCTTCTCCTCCTGTGCCATGCGGCGGGTCTTCTGGTCGAGCCACGAAGAGTAGTTGCCCTTCCAGGGAATCCCCTCGCCGCGGTCGAGTTCGAGAATCCATCCGGCCACGTGGTCGAGGAAATAGCGGTCGTGGGTGATGGCTATCACCGTGCCGGGATATTGCTGCAGATGCTGCTCGAGCCAGTCGATCGACTCGGCGTCGAGGTGGTTGGTAGGTTCGTCGAGCAGCAGCACGTCGGGTTGCTGGAGCAACAGGCGGCAGAGAGCCACGCGACGGCGCTCGCCCCCCGAGAGGGTGCTCACCTTCTGATCGTCGGGCGGGCACTGCAGGGCATCCATGGCACGCTCGAGCTTGGAGTCTATGTTCCAGGCATCGGCGGCGTCGAGCGCATCCTGCAGCTCGGCCTGGCGCTGGATCAGTTTGTCCATCTTGTCGGGATCCTCGAGCACGTCGGGGTCGCCGAACGCGGCGTTCACCTCGTCGAACTCCTTGAGCAGATCCATCACGGGCTGCACGCCCTCGCGGACCACTTCGATCACGGTCTTCTCGGGGTCGAGCTTAGGTTCCTGCTCGAGATATCCTACGGAATATCCGGGCGCGAACACCACCTCGCCCTGGTAATCCTTGTCAATGCCGGCGATGATTTTCAGCAGCGATGATTTACCGGAGCCGTTGAGACCGATGATGCCGATTTTGGCGCCATAGAAAAAGGAGAGATATATGTTTTTGAGAACCTGTTTCTGGGGAGGGTAGGTCTTTGAGACGCCCACCATGGAAAAGATTATTTTCTTGTCGTCGGGATTGGGAGATGCCACGTTGAGGGGTATTTTGTTAGTGAATAATCAATTAAATGCATTTACGGCGGCTGAGCGCGAGTGTCAGCGACGTTTTTTGGGGGCTGTCTTCACGGAGTAGTCGCAGCGGACTTTCCCCTCGACGATGTTGCGCAGCTTGTTGCGGATAAACTGCTTGCGCAGAGGCGAGATGCGGTCGGTGTAGATTGTGCCCTCGAGATGGTCGAGTTCGTGTTGGACGATACGGGCCAGATATCCGCTGATTTCCTCCTCGTGGGGCTGGAAATCCTCGTCGAACCAGCGCAGACGTATGTGCTCCACGCGTTTCACATCCTCGCTCAGCCCGGGCACCGACAGGCACCCCTCGGCGCGGTTCACCGTCTCGCCGTCGAGCACCTCGAACTCGGGATTGATCAGAATGAATTTGCGCCCGGCGCATTCGGGAAATGTTTCGCTCAGGGGGTCGGCATCGATCACCACCAGTCTGATGGCGCGACCGATCTGAGGCGCGGCAAGTCCCACACCTTCCGCGGTATACATGGTTTCAAACATGTCGGCCACAAGCTGTCTCAGCTCCGGGTAATCGCCGGTGAGGGGTTGGGTGGTTTCGCGGAGCACGGGGTGGCCGTAGAGATATACAGGTAGTTTCATAGTCAAATGTCATTGCAGCGGCTTGGGCAACGGGTGCCGAAGCTTCATGAATCGGAGTGGGAGCGCTTCCATTCAAGCGACGAGAGATAGTCGTTGAGGATGATGCAGGCGGCCAGAGAGTCGGTGTTGCCCGTTTTTTCGCGTCGTTTCGACCGTTTCATTCCCGCGTCGATCATGGCGCGGTGGGCCAGCACGGAGGTGAACCGTTCGTCGTAAAGTTCGAAGGTCATCGCGGGAAATGCCTTGCGCAGACGCCCCAGGGCGGGCATCAGCCATCTCTGGCAGTCCGACGGGGTGCCGTCGGTGTTGAGTGGCAGCCCCACCACCACGGCATCGACTGTCTCGCGCGCAAAATAGTTGGCGAGCCACTTCTGCAGCCCGTCGGCAGGCACGGTGCACAGGCCGTTGGCCGATATGCGCAATGGGTCGGTGACGGCTATGCCGCACCGACGCCTCCCGTAATCTATGGCCAGCAGACGTCCCATTTTGCGCAAAGTTACGCAAAAAAAGGTATTTGGCCAAATTTTATGATGCGGCGGTTTCCCGGGCGACTGTGCGGACGGTGCGTCTCAGCGATGAATAGCCCACGATGTAGAGCGCCCCGGAAAGGTATGAGCAAACTTTGGTGGCCAGGGCGCTGCTGATGAATGTGGCCGCGGCAATTGCGGGGATGGATGCCACGGAGGGGAGCGCCAGTGTGCCTTTGAACACTCGCACCCACAGCCCAAGCCAGAATATGTGCATCAGATACATGCCGAAACTCAGATTCGACAGTTCGAGAATCCATGCAGGCGTTTTGGTCAGGCTTATGCAGCTGAACATCAGGAAGGTGCCGACGGTGCATGCCACCACGTTGAGCGTGCAGAAGCACCAGGCCAGTTCCAGATCCATCGTCACATGGCTCACGCCCGGCACGGCCTGCACCCAGAATGACCAGGAGGTGACTGAGCCGCCGACCAGCGTGAGCAGCAGCCCGGTGCGGAAACGGCGGTCGCGGCTCCAGGTGAGATGATGGGCGATGTAGTGGGCGATTACAAGGTAACCTAAGAAGCCCGAGAAATACCAGAGGGCGTGGAACTCGTTCCAGTTGCACTGTCCCCACATTTCACCCACCCAGCGCGCCGCCAGCGGCATGCATGACGAAAGCAGGAACAGGCCTATGAAGATCCGTTCGTCGTGTGCCGAGGCTTTGCGGAGCCAGGGCGAGATGACGGGGATGAACAGGTATAGCGAAATCAGAGGATACATGAACCACAGGTGCCCGGCCAGAGTGGGGAAGTTGAGCAGGGTGCGCGAAAGGTCGTGGAGACTGTCGGCAGTGGTGAGCTGCCCCCACAGCATCGGCAGGGTGCTGTAGAGTATGATGAAGATAAACATCGGCGGCAGGATGCGTGTGAAGCGGCGGCGGTAAAACGCTCCCATGGTCTCTCCTTCGGGCATAGGCGCCAGCAGGAATGCCGACACGATCATGAACAGAGGCACCGACATGCGCGAGAAACCGTCGTAGATCGACACCCAGAGACGGTCGTGCTCGTTGCAGAGCCACGCTGTGGGGCCCGCCATGTCGGTGGCGTCGATACTTCCGTAGTAGTTTTCGGCAGCATGGACGAGCATCACAAGAAAGCAGGCGAAAACTCTGACAAAATCGAGAAATACGATGCGCGAGGATTTCTGCGCGGGGGCAAGAGCCGGCAGGGCGGCGGTTTTCAGGGAAGAACTCATTGAGTGGCTTAGAGTGAATTTGGTTATGATGGCTGTGGCGTCGGCGGGCCATATGGCAGGGCGCGCCGCGGTCTTACGATGCCAAAATTACAAAAAAGCGCTAACCTGACAAAAAATTAAACCGACATATTTCCTACAGAGAATGGATTGACATGGCAGTGTCGGATGTCTGCAATTGTTAACGACTGTGAATTTTAACAGAACGTAGCGCGTCAAATGTAAAATGAGGTTAAATTCAGAGAATTTCTTGCTGAATTATTATGTTGTTAAACATAAAACGCATACCTTTGCATCAGTTTTTCATGGTATTAGATTTAAGGTAAGAAGATTATTCGTCGTGACGACGAGTAATTTTTTTTTGTGGCTATATGAAATTTTACTACCTTTGTAAAATGAAATGATTCTACCTTTGTAGAAAATGTGCGTCGGCTGCCCGGCCGCCGCGCTTTTAGCAACCCTAAGATACTGATGAGAGTTAAGATTCATCGCGAAGGCACCAACATATTGATACTGCTGATGGCGGCACTGCTGCTTATCAACATACCCTTGTGGATATGGCTTATCGACTGGGTGTGGATTCCGATTCTGATAACAGTGGCCTCGGCGGTGTTCTATCTGCTGATTGTCAATTTCTACCGTTCTCCTCACCGCAATTTCACGGGTGACCGCGAAGATGTGGTGGTGGCCTCGGCCGACGGTCGCGTGGTGGCCCTCGAGGAAGTTTACGAGCCTGAATATCTCAAATGCCGGTGCATTCAGCTGTCGGTGTTCATGTCTCCCACAAATGTTCATGCCAACTGGTTCCCGGTCGATGGAGAGGTGATATTCTACAAGCACCATCCCGGCCGGTTCATGGCAGCATATCTGCCCAAATCGTCGACTGAAAACGAGCGTTCCACCGTGGTGATCCGCACCCTCGGCGGCCAGCTGGTGCTCATGCGCCAGGTGGCGGGCGCCATGGCCCGCCGCGTGGTCACCTACGCCCGCCCCGGCGACGAAGCCTCGATCGAGGACCACATGGGTTTCATCAAACTCGGCTCGAGAGTTGACCTCTATCTTCCGCTCGACACCACTATCAAAGTGAATCTTGGCGACAAGACCGTCGGCGGCATCACCGAAGTGGGCCGTCTGAGCCATGCCGACGACAAACCAGCCAACTGACCCTCCCTCTCCCCGCACACAATGTTTCTCAGAAAAATAATCACCTCCGTACCCAATACACTCACGCTCTGCAACCTGATTTCGGGTTGCCTGGCCTGCATCTGCGCATTCTCGTTTTCCGACCACCCCGTGTCGTGGGGATGGGACGGACGGCAACTCGCCTGGTGCCTTGTGGGGCTGGCAGCAGTTTTTGACTTCTTCGACGGCGCCGCGGCCCGCTGGCTCAATGCCCCCTCGCCATTAGGCAAGGAGCTCGACTCGCTTGCCGACCTGGTGAGCTTCGGTGTGGCGCCCTCAATGCTGATGTATAACAGCCTGCAGATATGGACCGGCTCGTGGTGGATACCATTTGTGGCGCTTTTTATCCCGGCCATGGGTGCGCTTCGCCTGGCGCGTTTCAACCTCGATGACTCGCAGGCCACCGAATTCAAGGGTATGCCCATCCCCGCCAACGCCATCTTCTGGATCGGCGCTACCGCCTGGATGCAGTCGCACGGCATGGAGTGGATGCACCAGCACGTCTATCTGGGCAACGCCATCGTGGCGTCGGTGATAGTGGGTGTGGCGCTGCTGATGGTGAGCAATATGCGCATGTTCTCGCTGAAACTCAAAAATTTCCGTATCGGCGACAACCTGCTGCGCTACCTGCTGCTGCTGGCGGCAGTGCTCTTCGTGGCAACAACCGGCGTGGAGGGATTCGCCTACACCATCATTCTCTACTTCATCCTCTCGGCCATCGCCAACACCCCCGCATGGCGCCGCGCCCACCCCTGATTCGCCCCTCTGCAACATCGAAATTAACATTTTGACTGCGACCCCTGCCTTGACAATTTCTGGGGAATGGAGCCTTATGCACTTTTCGGAACTCTCCGGAAAGTGTAATTTTTTTATAAATAAGGTGTGGGGTGATGGTAAATGCCGAAAAAATGCTTAACTTTGTGGCTTGATTGCAGAGGCAGTGCCGCGCATGTCGGCGATGCCCTGCTGTAGCTGACACAGAAAGTATTATTTACCATTACTCAGTGGAAACTAAATATATTTTTGTTACCGGCGGTGTGGTTTCCTCTCTCGGAAAGGGAATCATCTCGTCGTCGCTTGCCTGTCTGCTGAAAGCGCGGGGTTACAGGGTGACAATTCAGAAATTCGACCCTTACATCAACATCGACCCCGGCACTCTGAATCCCTACGAACATGGCGAGTGCTATGTCACTGTCGACGGCCATGAGGCCGACCTCGACCTCGGTCACTACGAGCGATTCACCAATATCCAGACTACGCGGGCCAACAATATCACTACAGGCCGCATCTATCAGAGCGTCATCGACAAGGAGCGCCGCGGCGACTACCTCGGCAAGACGGTGCAGATCGTGCCCCATATCACCGACGAAATCAAGCGCGCCGTGAAGAAGCTCGGCCTCACCGGCGATTTCGACTTCGTGATCACCGAAATCGGTGGTGTCGTGGGCGACATCGAGTCGCTCCCGTTCCTCGAAGCCGTGCGTCAGCTCCGCTGGGAGTTGGGTCAGAACGCGCTTTGCGTCCACCTCACCTATGTGCCCTACATCGCAGCGGCAAAGGAGCTGAAAACCAAACCCACCCAGCACTCCGTGAAGAAGCTCCAGGAGCTGGGCATACAGCCCGATGTGCTGGTGCTCCGCACCGAACACCCCATAACCGACGAAGTGCGCCGCAAGATTGCATTGTTCTGCAACGTGTCGGCCGACGCCGTGTTCCAGTCGATCGACGTGCCCACCATCTACGAGGTGCCCATCAAGATGCACGAGCAGCATCTCGACGAAGTAGTGCTCCGCAAGACCGGAAACACCCCCGAAGGAGAGCCTCACATGGCTCCCTGGATGCACTTCCTCGACAAACTCCACGCCGCCACCAAGCCGGTCACAATTGGTCTGGTGGGAAAATATGTGGAGCTGCAAGATGCCTACAAGTCGATCGACGAGTCGCTGTTCCAGGCCGCTACCTATAACGACCGCAAGGTTGAAATCCGCTATATCCATTCCGAAAAAGTCACCGAAGAGAATGTAGGCGAGCTGCTTGCCGGCCTCGACGGCGTGATCATCGCCCCGGGTTTCGGCCAGCGCGGTATCGAAGGAAAGTTCGTGGCGCTGAAATGGGCGCGCGAGCATGATATGCCCACTTTCGGCATCTGCCTGGGCATGCAGTGCATGGTCATCGAATATGCCCGCAACGTGCTCGGTCTTGCCGACGCCAACTCCACCGAGATGAATCCCCAGACCCCTCACAACGTCATCGACCTTATGGAGGAGCAGAAATCAATCTCGAACATGGGCGGCACAATGCGTCTGGGCGCCTACGACTGCCATCTCCGTCCCGGCTCTCTGGCCGCCAAGGCTTACGGCAGCGAGGATATCAGCGAACGCCATCGCCATCGCTTCGAATTCAACGAAAAGTACCGTGAGAAATTCGAGCAGGCCGGCATGCAGTGCGTGGGCGAGAACCCCCGCACCCACCTTGTCGAGGTGGTCGAGGTTCCCGGCAAGCGTTGGTATATCGGCACGCAGTATCACCCCGAATACTCCTCTACGGTGCTCAATCCCAACCCCATCTTCCTCAGCTTCATGAAAGCCGCCATCGCCTATGGCGACGAGCGCCGCAAGCAAGCCAACCCCTAAACTTTAAACCCTCAACTTTCAACCTCACCCCCCCAACTCCCATCTGACACCAACCAAAGCCAATGGATAAAAATACACTCACCGGTCTGATTCTCATGGGTCTGCTCATCTTCGGTTTCATGTGGATGAACTCCAGCAAGCAGAAGGAAAACCAGCAGCAACAGCAGCAGGAGCAGGCCGAAGCCAAGAAAGCGGCGGCCGACGAGCCGCAGATCACCGTCGACTCAATCTCCGCAGCCGAGGCTGCCGCTATCCCCGCCGCCATCCGCGAGGGAGGCGTGCGTCAGGGCGACGGCGACAGCTATGTCTACAACACCCCCTCGGTGCGTCTGGCAATGGTCAACGGCGAGGTGACCGGAAGCGTGCAGACTGCCGACACCACACTCGACTATAACGACGTGATTGCCAACCGCCTCTCGCGCGACATCACCCTGTCGACGCGCAACGAGGCTGTGAAAAATATCCGCGAGGTGCTGTCCGACACCCGCCGCTACGGCCAGTTTGCCTCGCACCGCACCGGCAAAGCGGGCACAGTGAAACTGGGCAACGACAAGCTCTCGCTTGAAATCTCCAACCAGGGCGGCTACATATCGCGCGCAACCCTGCTCGACTACAAGAGCTACCTCCCCGCCGACGCCAAATCTGAGAAAATCGACACCGCCGACGTGGAAATCTGCCGTCCCGGCTGCAACAAATATTCGTTTGAGCTGACCTCGGCCACCCAGCGCATCAACACCGCCGATTTCTTCTTCACTCCCCGCCAGGTGAGCGACTCGGTGGTGGAAATGACCCTCGACATGGCGGGCGGCGGACAGTTCGGCTTCCGCTACACCCTGCCCAAGGGTAGTTATGTGGTGCGCATGGAGGTGATTCAGAAGGGTATGGATAAGGTGATACCCATCTCTGTGGCCAACGCCAAACTCATCTGGAGCCAGAAAATGGGCCGCAACGAGCGTGGCCGCACTTTCGAGGAGCGCAATTCAGGCCTATATTATAAATATGTGGGCGACTCGCCCGACGACCTCGGTGCCCAGGGCGAACAGACCGACGAACTCACCCAGCGCCTGAAGTGGATCGGTTATAAAAACCAGTTCTTCTCCATGGTGATGATTCCCCGCACATGTTTCACATCGGCCGAGGTGGCATCGACCGACCTCAAGAAAGATCCCGATTTCGTGAAAGCTCTCGCCTCGGAGGCTTTCATGGACTACAGCGCCTCGGAGGCCAACCCCATCACCATCGACATCTTCATGGGGCCCAACCTCTACCCGCTGCTGAGCAGTCTCGACAAAGAGATTCCCGGTGCCGACAAGGATTCGCTCGACCTCACCAATCTCATCCCCCTCGGCTGGCCCATCTTCCGGTGGATCAACACGCTGATTATCATCCCCGTGTTCACATTCCTGAGCACATTCATCAAGAGCTATGGCCTGATAATCTTCCTGCTCACTCTCTTCATCAAGCTCATACTCTTCCCCTTCACCTACAAGAGCTATAAATCGCAGGCCAAGATGCGTCTGCTCGCTCCCGAAATCAAGGCCATCAACGACAAATATCCCGGTCAGGAAAATGCCATGACCCGCAGCCAGAAGACCATGGCGCTATACTCGCAGGCCGGCGCCAGCCCCATGTCGGGCTGTCTGCCCATGCTGCTGCAGATGCCTGTGCTCATCGCCATGTTCTGGTTCTTCCCGTCGGCCATCGAGCTTCGCGGCCAGCACTTCCTGTGGGCCACCGACCTTTCGGCGCCCGACTATATCTTCACTCTCCCGTTCAGCATCCCCTGGTATGGCAACCACGTGAGCCTTTTCTGTCTGCTCATGACCGCCACCAACATCATCTACACCCACATCAACATGCAGAGCCAGTCGCAGACCATGCCCGGCATGAAGTGGATGATGTATCTGATGCCGGTGATGTTCCTGTTCATCTTCAACGACTATGCCTCGGGCCTGAGCTACTACTATTTCCTGTCGCTGCTCATCACCATTATCCAGACATGGCTCTTCCGCGTCTTCACCAACGAGGAGAAGATGCGCGCCGCCATGAAGGCCCACGCGGCCAAGCCTAAAAAGAAATCGGGCTTCATGGCCCGTCTGGAGGAGGCTCAGAAGCGTCAGCAGGCCATCCTCCGCGAACAGCAGAAGAACCAGAAGCGCCGTTAAGAGCTTGTTTAATAATAAAAAAATGCCGGATATTACCATTGATCAGGGCAACAGCTCAGTGAAAATCGCTGTCTGGGACGGGACTAACCTCCTTGACGAGGAGACGCTTCCGCGCCTCGATGCCGCCGTGCTGGCGCGCATCGTCGACCGTTACCGCCCGGCAAGGGCGCTCTGCTGCTCCGTCACAGGCAACGGCTCACGCATCACTGCCGAGCTGGGACGCCTCGGGGTTGACGCCCGCGAGCTTTCGGTGGCGCTCCCGCTCCCCGTGGAGATCGGCTACCGCACTCCCGGCACTCTCGGCCCCGACCGCATCGCCGCCGCTGTGGGCGCCTGGAGCATGTTTCCCGGCGAACCGCTTCTGGTGGTTGACATGGGCACTGCCGTCACCTACGACGTTGTCACCGCCGACGGCTGCTATCTCGGCGGCAACATAGCCCCCGGAGTGGGCATGCGCCTGAGGGCGTTGCGCAGTTTCACCGCCCGCCTCCCCGAGGTGAACGGCTATGGCGACACCCCCTCATTCGGCTACGACACTACGACAGCCATGCGCGCAGGAGCCGTGCGCGGAGTGGTGGCAGAGCTGAACTACTATCGCTCGCTGCTCCCCGAAGGCACCCGCGTGGTACTCACCGGCGGCTGGTCAAAACATGTAAGCTCGTTTCTCGACTATCCCGTCACCGTCGACCACTGTCTGGTCACCAAAGGGCTTCTATCCATACTCCTCCATCCCGTGAAAGCGCAGCGCGCCGACACCTGAACCAACTCATCTCATTTATTCCGGATATGAAAAAAACCGCCATAAAGTTTCTCGCGGCAATTGCAGTGGCAATTGCGACCTGCACCGCCGCTCAGGCCCAGAACGCCGAAATCTCGCCCTACTCGCGCCTGGGCTACGGCTCGCTGAACGATCACGCCAACACCGCCCAGAAGGCTATGGGCGGAGTCGGCATTGCCCTCAGCGACGGCCACAGCGTGAATTTCATGAACCCAGCATCATACGCCGCAATCGACTCGGTGACTTTCCTGTTCGACATGGCGGCCAACGTCAAATATCTCAAGACCAACGAGACGGTCGGCGGCCAGCGTCAGGCAGGTCACGATTTCACCGGCGGACTCGACTACATCACCCTGCAGTTTCCCCTCACCCGCTACGGCGGCATGTGTGTGGGTCTTGTGCCCTGGTCGCAGGTGGGTTACTCTTTCGGCAACGAAATAGCCAACGGCACCAACCAGTACAGTGGTTCGGGTACGGTCAACGAGCTGTTTGTGGGTCTGGCCGCGCGTCCGTTCAAGGGGCTGTCGGCCGGTGTGAACGTCAGCTATATGTTCGGCAATCTGCTCAACGACGCCTATGTCTACGGCACTGACAACGGCACCACCACGCTCTTCGAGCGCGTGATGGAGATCCGCGACTACAACATCCGGGTGGGCGTGCAGGGCCATTTCAATCTCGACCGCGACAACCAGCTGTCGCTCGGCCTTATATGGCAGCCTGCAAAGTCGCTCCACGGCAAATCCTACGGCGTGAAATATGATGTCAATCAGGACACCAAGAACGACACCATCGGCTACGCCGACCGCAGCATGGCCGGAAAATACAAGATGCCCGACACCTGGGGCGCCGGCGTGGCGTGGATTTGGAAAAAACAGCTCACCGTAACGGCCGACTACACATATCAGCCCTGGAAGGGGATGGCCTACAAGGCTATCGAAGGTTTCGACCAGGTGATAGACCCCGAAAACCGTTTTGCCGACCGCTGGAAATGGGCTTTCGGCGCCCAGTATGCAGGCGCACGCCGAGGCAACTATTTCCGCCGCATCAACTATCGCGCCGGTGCGTTCTTCGGGCAGGACTATATCAAGGCAGGCGCCAACAATGTCAAGGAGCATGGAATGTCGCTGGGTCTGGGACTCCCCGCGCCCTCGTCCAAGACGATGATCAATCTCACCTTCGAGTGGCGCCACCGCCAGGGTTCCCCCCAGAAACTCGTCTCCGAGGATTATTTCCAGGTGACCTTAGGCATGAACATCAACGAAATCTGGTTCTGGCAGGATAAACTCAGATGATGCGACGCAGGGTGTCAATGAGGATGTTGCCGGCTGCGGTGCTCGCCGCTGCCGCCGCCTGCGTGCTCTCCTCGGCCTGCTCCCAGGAGAAGCGCGAGACCATCCGCATCTCGGCCGACCCCGAGACATTCCCCACGATGCGTACCATCGACGTCTCCACCACGATCTCTGATTCGGGTTACACCCGCTACCACATAACATCGCCCCTGTGGCTGATGTTCGAGGAGGCCCGCGAGCCTCACTGGAACTTTCCCGGCGGCATTTTTGTTATTCAATATGACAACGACATGAAGGAGACCGGCACTTTCACGGCCGACACCGCCACGTTCTGGAGTCAGAAGAAGCTGTGGCGTTTCGACCGCAATGTGCGCATGCGCAACATCGCCGGCGACCGCTTCCTCACCGAGCAGCTTTTCTGGGATCAGAACAGCCGCAAGCTCTACAGCGACTCCTTTATCCACATCGAGCGCAGCGACCGCGTGATCGAGGGTGTCGGCTTCGAGTCGGACGAAAACATGACCGACTACACCATCCGCCATCCCATGGGCATCTTCCCGGCCTCCGATTTCGTGAGCCGTCAGCAATAACGTCTTAAACAAGCTCTTATACCATGTTTGATTTAACCTGGCTGATCATAACTCTGGTTTCGCTCGCCTTCTCGGCTCTCTTCTCGGGTGTCGAGATCGCTTTCGTCAGCTCCGACAGGGTGCGCGTGGAGCTTGACATCCAGAAGGGCGGACTCATAGGACGCTGCCTCAGCCTTTTCTACAGCAATCCAAACTTCTTCATCTCCACCATCCTTGTAGGCAACAATGTGGTGCTGGTGATCTACGGCATCGGTTTCGCCAAAATGGTGGAGCCGCTGCTTGCCTCGTGGCTTGCCGGCGTGCCCGGCGAGCAGGCATGGATTCTCGTGAGCCAGACGCTGATCTCCACGCTGGTGATTCTCCTCACAGGCGAGTTTTTGCCTAAATCCACATTCCGCATCAACCCCAACCGCTCGCTGCGTCTGGTGGCGCCTTTTACGGCTCTGCTCTATTGCATCCTCTACCCCGTGTCGCTCTTCTCCACATGGATCTCCAACCTGCTGATGCGCCTTTTCGGCATCCGCGACGACAACCCCCGCATGGGCATTATATCGCTGGGCGACCTCAACGACTATCTCGAGCAGACCATCGACGAGAAGGCCGATGAAAACGCCGAGGTGGAGCGCGAGGTGGAGATTTTCCACAACGCCCTCGATTTTTCGGAGACGCATCTGCGCGACTGCATGGTGCCACGCAACGAGATTGTGGCTGTCGACATCGACAACACCTCGCGCCAGGAGCTGGCCGACCTCTTCACCTCCTCGGGCCGCTCCAAGATTCTGGTTTTCCGCGAGGATATTGACAATATTTTAGGTTATATACATGTGAGCGAGCTGTTTACCCCCGGCCGCGACTGGAAGTTGCAGCTAAAGCCCATCGTCTATGCTCCCGAGGCGCTCCTTGCCTCGAAAATGATGCGACGCCTGCTATCGGAGAAACGGTCGATCGCCGTGATCGTCGACGAATTCGGCGGCACCGCCGGTATGGTCACTCTCGAGGACCTGATGGAGGAGATCTGCGGCGACATTCAGGATGAACACGACACCACCGACATCATCGAGCGCAAGCTTGCCGACGGTGTCTACGAGTTCTCGGGCCGCGTGGAAATCGAACATGTCAACAACACATATCATCTCGACATTCCCGAGAGCGACGACTATCAGACGCTCGCGGGGTATATCCTCGACGCCACCGGCACCATTCCCGATGTCGGCGAGGCCATAGTGCTGGGCGCTCTCAGGTTTGAGGTGAAGCAGAAATCATCCTCGCGCCTTGAGCTGATAAAGGTCTCTGAAATCCCCTCCGGAAGCAAAGACTCCTGACCCGGGCCGCTCCCGGCTATTAATGAAATTTCAACTACACATATAACTAAATTATGGAAACAATAAAAGTAGACATCAAGGATGTGCTCCAGACCGTCACCGGCGAGCAGATCCAGGTCCTCAATCCCGAAGGTAAGGAAGCGCTCGACAAGGTTGCCAACGGCACAGGCGCCGGCAACGACTTCCTCGGCTGGGTAAAGCTCCCCACCGATACTCCTGACTCGCTTCTCGACGACATCAACGCCACCGCCGAAAAGCTCCGCAAGAGCTGCGACTATGTGGTTGCAATCGGCATCGGCGGCTCATATCTCGGCGCAAAGGCCGTGATCGAGGCTCTCAGCGACACTTTCGCCAACTTCCGTCCCGCAGGCGACGCGCGCCGCACCAATGTGCTCTTCGCCGGCCAGAACATCGGCGAGGACTATCTCAACGAACTGCAGGACTTCCTCAGCGACAAGAATTTCGGCATCGTGGTCATCTCCAAGTCGGGCACAACCACCGAACCCGCCATCGCTTTCCGTCTGCTCAAGGAGCAGCTCGAGGCCAAAGTGGGCAAGGCAGAGGCTGCCAACCGCATCGTGGCCATCACCGACGCCAAGAAGGGCGCTCTGCGTCAGCTTGCCACCGAAGAGGGCTATAAGACATATGTGATCGCCGACAACGTAGGCGGCCGTTTCTCGGTGCTCACCCCCGTGGGTCTGCTCCCCATCGCCGTAGCCGGTTTCGACATCAAGGCTCTCGTGGAGGGCGCCCGCCGCATGGAGGCCGCCACCACCGAGGCCAACGACTTCAACCCCGCATTCCTCTATGCCGTCACCCGCAACGCACTCTACCGCGCCGGCAAGAAGACCGAAATCCTCGTGAACTTCTGCCCCAAACTCCACTTCTTCGGCGAATGGTGGAAACAGCTCTACGGCGAAAGCGAAGGCAAGGACCACAAAGGTATCTTCCCCGCAGCCGTCGACTTCACCACCGACCTCCACTCCATGGGTCAGTGGATTCAGGATGGCGAACGCACCATCTTCGAAACCGTAATCTCAGTGGCCAAGCCCGAGAAAGAGAAAATCATCCCCTCCGACGCAGCCAACCTCGACGGCCTCAACTACCTCGCCGGCAAGCATGTCGATGAAGTCAACAAGATGGCCGAACTCGGCACCCGCATCGCCCACGTCGACGGTGGAGTGCCCAACATCCTCATCACCATCCCCTCGCTCACCGAGCTTCATCTGGGCGAACTGATCTACTTCTTCGAGAAAGCCTGTGGCATCTCGGGTTACATCCTTGGCGTCAACCCCTTCAACCAGCCCGGCGTAGAAGCCTATAAGCGCAACATGTTTGCCCTCCTGGCCAAACCCGGCTACGAAGCCGAGACCGCAGCCATGAAGGCCCGCCTTGAAAAGTAAACCCACATAACGGCGTTTCCCCTTGTGGAACGGCGGCTTTCCAGCCGCCGGCACCCGCTACCCCTTACGCTCCCGCACAGCCTCCTGCCGTGCGGGAGCGTTTCTTTATTGCGTCACAACAGTTTGTCGGATTCAAGATATTTCCGAGGGGATGCGGAAGAGGGAGAAGTTGACGGAGCCGTAGGCGCGGTGCTCCAGGAAGTGGGGGAGCGAGGAGAAGTCGTGTTTGCCGGAATGCTCGAGCACGAAGAGCGAGCCGGGATGCAGCAGCCGCGACGCGAGCACTTTCCCGGGGATTTCGGCAAAGCCGGGCAGGTCGTAGGGAGGGTCGGCGAAAACGATGTCGAAGCTGCGGGGCGAGGCTTCGATGTAGCGCAGTGCGTCGCCCTTGACCAAATGCAGATTGCTGTCGCCGAGGGTCTGCGCCACTTTACGGATGAATAAGGCCTGCGTGGATGCTTTTTCCACCGATGTCACCGAGCGGCATCCGCGCGACAGGAATTCGAACGACACGGCGCCGGTGCCGGCGAACAGGTCGAGCGCATCGGGGGCGTCACCCTCGAAATCGACAAGATTCTCCAGCACGTTGAAAATGTTCTCGCGGGCGAAATCGGTGGTGGGGCGGGCTGTGATGTTGGTGGGCACGTCGAAGCGCCGGCGGCCATATTTTCCTCTGATTATACGCATTGGACGGGGTGGCGGGGAGTGAGTTGAAGGTTTAGGGTTGAAGGTTTAGAGTTTAGAGTGTAAGGGGCGACACGACCATCTCGAAGGGGGTGCGCAGCGATGCGCGGCCTGCACGGAACATGGCCGAGGGAAATATGGCGGGCATCACGTAGCGCACGAAGCGGCGCAGCTGTGGTGCGACGTCGCCACGCGAGGCGGTGTCGCCTGCCAGAATAATCTCCTGAGAGGGAGGTATGTCGAATTCCTTGCGCACGGCCATCACATAGTAGACGGCATCCATCGGATGGTGTATTTCGTAGGAGTTGAGCAGCATGGGGGCGTCGTCGCCGAGCACCACAATGTCGCATCGGTCGCCGCGCAGGTTCACCAGCATTTTACCCGGAGCGCGCTGCTGATATTTGCTGTGGAAATAGAGCGCCTGCGGGGTGAGCGGGTGCGCTATGCGCGGATTGTTGAATGTGCGGCGCAGAAATCCCAGAGTATCGGCCGGCAGCTCCATTATTATCCGCACGTTCATTCCCGGCAGGGTATCTGCAATCAGTTCGACCGGCGCATTGGCGGGAGCATACGCCTCGGCGAAGACCGCCGACATCTTTTCGGGAGAGTCGACTGTGTCGGGCACCACGAGGAATCGCCTGGAAGCCACCAGTACCGTCACATCGCTGAAATCGCTCAGGAGCAGGGGATTGGCGTAGACCGCCTCCTGGAGAGCCTTGAGCGGCGACATCTCGGGACCGAAAGGAATCTCCTCGGAAATCATGGCATGATGCTCATAGGGCGAGAACGCCATGGCGCAGAGCGATGCCGGCGTTGGTTCGAGTACCAGCCGCCACATGCGCGGTTCCTTTATCATGTCTTTTCCGAGGCTCATAAATTGAGGATATTTAGATTGTCACCGCCTTACAGGGCGGTTGTTGGCACGCGAACCGCCGCCAAAACCGCTGCCACCGCCGCCCGACGAGCGCCGCGAACTGTTGTTGCGGGCGTTGTTGTAAGTGGCGCCATTGCCCCACATGTCGTCGCCGCCATAGTAGTCCTCCTCCTCTTCGTCATATTCCGAATCGTCGCGCTCCGACTCTTTCAGCTTGGGTTTGTTGCGCTTGATGTCGTTGGGCTTCTGGGCGTCGACAGGGGTTTCGAGGAGCGACCACGACTGGTCGAGGTCCCAGTTTTTGCGCAGCACGAGTTTCTTGGGATAATAGAACACATCCTCGGGGAGTCGTTTCAGCTTCACCGAGCCGGTTGTCCACACCGAGTCGCCGTTGAGGTCGATATAGGCCCGGAGATAGTATGTGGCGGGATCCACGTAGTGGAAGCGGGCAGTGCCGCCGCGCACACGCGCCGTCTGCACCGGGTCGTCGGAGCTGTCGAGCAACTCCACATACACCGCCGCCGTGTCGGGCAGATTCAGTTGCGCTATGTCGGTGATGTTGACATAAATGTTGCCATACTCCTCGATGGCTTTGGCGTCGAGTTCGGTCAGAATCGGCTTGTTGAACTGGCCGTAGAGATTGTATATTGCCGCCGAATCGACATGAATGCGGTAGCGCCCCTGCGACTTCCATGGATACTCCACCAGCAGACGGCAGGCCGAGGTGGAGTCGGGCACCATGCGCGCATCTTTCACGGGCACCCAAAGCGTGTCGACCAGAGTTTCCAGTCGCCATGAGCCTTCGGCAGGCATCAGCAGCGGTTCGGTTGCCTTGAAAACCAGCGGCTTGTGAAGTTCCTGCGTGTTGCCGCCGTCGATGATGATGTTGAGAAAATTGATTTTTACGGCAGCCGTGTCGGCGGTGTCTTTGCGCTCCTTGCTCTTTTTCGGTTTGACTTTGGGGCGCTTGTAAAACATCTTAAGAGTGTCGGTCTGCCATACCAGACAGTCGAGAGTGTCGGTCTTGCGGTAGCGTGCCTCCAGATAGATTGAATCCTGATTGACCAGCGTGGTGTCGGCAAGCCAGAACACCAGCGAGTCGCGTTCCGCACGGGTCTCCATCACCGCCACATCGTAAAGCGAACGGCCGGCGGCGGGGCCGTTGAGCAGGCGCAGCTGCGGCATAGAGTCGAGCGGCGCACCGAATTTCAGCTCCAGAGTGCGCTGCGAGGTGCGTTTGTTGTCGCGCAGATATTGCGAGCGGTATTCCTCGTTGAACCATGTGAGCAGCAGATCGTCGGGGAGATTGTGCCATGCCTGGCGTGTCACCACCGAGTCGGTGCCGTCGCTGGCGCGCAGAGTGTCGGTCACGGAGACCGGCACGGTCGAGGGGGAGACGGTCAGGGGGTAGAATGCCACATCCTCCGTGCGGTCCCAGTGCCAGTCGCGGTTGCGGTCGTCGATGGCATACACGCGGTAGTCGCCCGGTTTGAGACCGCGGACAGAGAACTGGCCATACTGGTTGGTCTTGGCGATACGTTCCAGCGGCAGGGTGGAGATGGCCGAGTCGGCGAGATTGCTGTAGATACCCACCAGCATACCCTGCGCCGGCTCGAGGTTGCGGGCCTGGAACACCATGCCCGACACCACAAGGGAGTCGAGCGTGTCGCCGGTTGAGAAATCGTAAGAGAAACCGTCGAGAATATTACCTTCGTTGAGGTCGCGGATGGCATCGCCGAAATCCACCACATAAGTGGTGCCCGGTTTCAGCGAGTCGCGGAACTCTACCGACAGATGCCGCCCGTTAGCGGTGACGCGTGCGTTCTCCTGCTGCACCGGCGATACCACCACCTTGTTGAGGGCGTCGTCGAGCTTCAGATTTTCGTCGAAATAGAGATCGATGCGGTTTCGGGAAACATTGAGGGAGCCGGGCGCGGGATTGGCGCGCAGAAACTCGGGCGCTTTCTCATCTCTGGGGCCACCTTCGGGGCGCCCTATGGAGGCACACGCCGCCACCATCAGGGCGATTGCCCCGACGAGCAGCACTCGCATTATCGTTGACGCTTTCGGCTTCATTCGGGGCTGTCGGTAAGATTATGTACCCCGGAGCAGAATCGAACTGCTATCTAAAGTTTAGGAAACTCCTATTCTATCCGTTGAACTACCAGGGCAATGATTCTGAGGCGTGTGGGCCGGAGCCTCAGCCGCAGTCACTGCAAAGTTACGGGTTATTTTCGGGAAAAACAAACGAAACGGTAGCTGACGCCCGTTTTTTCGTCGGTGAAGGGGCCTGTGGCGTCGGTCTGCTGCCATACGGCGGGATCGACGGCGGGGAAATGGACGTCGGCGTCGGGCGCTGTGGCGTCGATCATGGTTAGCTCGAGCCTGTCGGCCAGGTTGATTGCCGCGTCATAGATCTGCGCGCCCCCGATGATGAAGGCCTCAGTCTCGCCAGCCGCGCGTGCGAGCTCGATGGCGTCGGGCAGCGATGCCGCCGATTCTGCGCCGGGGAAGGTGAGCGAGCGGTTGCGCGTCACCACTATGTTGCGGCGACCGGGGAGTGCGCCCTTGGGCAGGGAGTCCCATGTGTGGCGCCCCATGACCACAGTGTGGCCCATGGTGAGAGTCTTGAATCTCTTGAGGTCCTCCCGGATGTGGAAAATCAGGTCGCCTCCGCGCCCTATGGCGTTGTCGGCTGTCACTGCCGCTATTATTGCTATGTTCATGATAGACTGATTTGAAATTACGCACTTTCGCGCGGTTGATGACTCTCAGACGCTCACCTCACCTTTGATGTGGGGGAGCGGATCGTAGTTCTCGAGGGTGAAATCCTCGTATTTGAAATCGAAGATCGAATGCACGTCGGGATTGATGCGCATTGTGGGTAGCGCGCGGGGAGTGCGCGACAGCTGCTCACGCACCTGCTCGAAGTGGTTGTTGTAGATGTGGGCGTCGCCCAGGGTGTGGATGAAATCGCCGGGACGCAACCCGCACACCTGCGCCATCATCATGGTCAGCAGCGCGTAGGAGGCGATGTTGAAGGGCACGCCCAGAAAGCTGTCGGCGCTGCGCTGATAGAGCTGGAGCGACAGCCGTCCGTCGGCCACGTAGAACTGGAAGAAGGCGTGGCAGGGGGGGAGATTCATGTTTTTGAGGTCGGCCACATTCCATGCGCTCACGATTATGCGGCGCGAGTCCGGGTCGTTTTTGATGGTGTCCACGGCCTCGGAAATCTGGTCGATGAAACCGCCGTCGTAGGCAGGCCACGAGCGCCACTGATAGCCGTAGATGTGCCCCAGATCGCCGTCGGGCGATGCCCATTCGTTCCATATGCGCACGCCGCGCTCCTGCAGCCATCGGGCGTTGGTGTCGCCGCGCAGAAACCACAGCAGTTCGTATATGATTGACTTGAGATGGAGCTTCTTGGTGGTGAGCAGCGGGAAGCCCTCCTCGAGGTTGAATCGCATCTGATAGCCGAAGACGCTGCGTGTGCCGGTGCCGGTGCGGTCCCCTTTGTCGGTGCCATGTTCGAGAATGTGGCTTAGAAGGTCGAGATATTGTTTCATTGCGGTGATGGTTTCATGGGTTTCAGCATTCGCCATCGACGATGATGGCTTTGAATGGATGGGAGTCGAAGACGGGACATGCATACTGGCATGCGCCGCATCCTATGCAGAGGTCGGTGTCGACGGCGGCGATCAGTGGGCTGCGGGTGTGGTCGGGTTTGTCACGCAGGGGAGTGCGGGGCACCATGGTGATCGCATGGCGGGGGCAAGCGCGGCGACACTCGCCGCACCCGATGCAGTTGTCGGCTTCAACGCGGGCTTTGCCGATAACAAACAGGTGCTTTTCGTCGGCGGTAAGCGGTGTCAGTGCGCCGGAGGGGCAGAGGTCGGTGCATACGGTGCAGTCGTAGAGGCAATACCCGCGGTCGTAGTCGGCCACGGGGTGCAGGGCGTGGAGCCATCCGAATTCATGGGACGACGCGCGCAGCGTGTGTCCCTTGCAGTGGGCTATGCAAAGGCCGCATCCGGTGCAGCTTTCGAGGAAATCGGCGAGATTTTTCTTGCCGGGAGGCGCCACATAGTGCAGAGGACGCAGAGGGTGCATGCCGGTGCCGTGTGCGGCTATGCGGTCGGCACGGTCGGCAAGGGCGCCCATAGCGGGAGCCGCGGCCACAAGCAGACCGGTGGCCATGAACCGTCGCCGGTCGATTTTCATGGCCTGTGTCTGAGGTTGTGATGCCGACATGGCTGTGGGTGTGGCTGTCTTCACCTTCTGCATCATGGGGAGAGCCAGACGTTTGCGGCGGGTGGTGTAGCTGATCGCATCCTCGGGGCATTCGGCCAGACAGTCGAAACAGACCACGCAGCGCGACGCGTCGATCACGTGGTCCGACAGGTCGATGCACTGCGCTTTGCACACATGCTCGCAGCGGCGGCAGTTGACACACATGTCGGTGTCGATGTCGAAATGTAAGAGGGCGTAGCGGCTAATGATAGACAGTGAGTTGCCAGCCGGGCAGAGGGTGTTGCAGAATTTGCGGCCCCATCGCCACGATGCCCATGCTATGCCGACGAATGTCACGGCGGCTACCGACATCGCTGTGGCCGACGCGGCCAGCACGGTGCGTCCTCCGATCAGTTCAACCAGTGGTGTGAGGAAATTGCCGGCAATGCGCCCGAAGGCCGACCAGGGGTCGAACAGGGCGGGCAACAGCGAGAAGCCGCCGACGAAGCAGGCGGCAATCAGCGCCAGCGAACCGTAGCGCAGACCCGGTGTGGGGGATTTGAAATGATAGGGGCGGCTCTGCTGCCATCCGCGGCCCATGCGGGGGAGCCGGGCGATCAGATCCTGCAGCGTGCCCATGGGGCAGACCGTAGAACAGTAGACGCGGCCGAAAAGCAGAGTCACCAGCAGCCACACGCCCAACAGGGTGAATGACGACGCCATGGCCAGCGGTATCAGCTGCACACGCGCAATCCACCCCATCGCCAGAGCCGTGCGGGCCTCAAGCGCGGTGAATGCCACGGTGGCAGCCGCCAAAGCCGTCAGAGACACCACTATGCGGGCCGCGCGCAGAGCGCGGCCGCGGGTGCGGTGCCGGTGTGGACGTTGTTGATTCAGCAATGGTGTGTGACTAAGAGCCTGTGGGGCGTGATGGGGGAGAGTGTCAGATATATTTGTCGCCGAAAGTCATCTTCACGTCGTTGACCATCTGCTTGATTTTCTGCTCCTCAGTTTTGGGGCATATCAGCAGCACATCGCCGCGGTCGGCCACGATGTATCCGCTGAGGCCTGCCACCACCACGAGTTTGTCATCCTTGACGGCAAAAATATTGTCGGTGGAATCGTAGGCCAGCACGCGGCAGTTCTGCGTCACGTTGGCGTCGCGGTTCTTGGGCGAATTGTCGTAGAGAGCGCTCCAGGTGCCGAGGTCATTCCATCCGAAGCTCACACACTCCACGTAGACATTCTTGGCCTTCTCCATGACGGCGAAGTCGATCGAGATGCCCACGCAGCCGGGGAAATTCTCCTCGATAAATTGCCTCTCGGCGGAGGTGCCGAACAGATGGCGCCCCTTTTCGAACACGTTGGCCACGTCGGGAGCGTTGGTGATCAGCTCGCGTATGATGGTTTTCGCGCTCCAGAGGAAGATGCCCGAGTTCCAGAAAAACTCGCCAGTCTCCAGAAACACCTTGGCAAGCTCGAGTTTGGGTTTTTCGGTGAATGTCTTCACCCGGCAGATGTCGCCTTCGACCTTTTCGCCCACCTGAATGTAGCCGTAGCCTGTTTCGGGACGGGTGGGGGTGATGCCGAGGGTGAGCAGGGCGTCGTGTGTCTCCACAAATTCAAAACCTTTGAGGATGGCGTCGCGGAAGACCTCGTCGCGGGTGATCAGATGATCGCTGGGGCAAACGATGATGCTTGCCTCAGGGTCGCGGGCTGCGATGTGATAGGCCGCCCAGGCAATGCATGGAGCGGTGTTGCGCCGCGCAGGCTCGAGCAGGATGTTGTCGTCGGACAGCTCGGGCAGCTGTTCGGAAATCAGGGGCTTGTATTGGGCATTGGTCACCACCAGCACATTCTCGGGGGGGACCAGTGCCGATATGCGGTCGAAACTCATCTGGAGCAGCGAACGCCCCGTGCCAAGGAAGTCGAGAAACTGCTTGGGACGGCTTTCGCGGCTGTAGGGCCAGAAACGGCTGCCGATGCCGCCGCACATTATCACGCAATAACGGTGTGAGTCAGTCATAATTGTGGTATTGACAGGAGAAATGCCACCCGTGGCGGCAATCCCTGTTTGGTTTAGGGTGTGCTAAGTTAGACACTTTTGCCGAAATACACAACTTTTTCGCCACATTTTCGGAGCTGCCGCGCACTAACCGCAGGGCGCACGCGTTAACAATATAAACCTCAACAACTATCGCAACCGCAGCAGTCATGAATCCCCGCCGCATATTCATTCTCCTCACAATAGTCTGTGCCGCAGCGGCCGCCGCCGTCACACCTCTTGCGCGTCTGCAGCAGCGCGCCGACCGGTTTTTCGATCAGAAAGAGTGGGCGCAGGCATCGGCCACCTACTATCAGATGCTCGATCAGCGTCCCGACTCGGTACCTCTCTACGGCAAGGCCATCGTGGCATGCGCCATGCGCGGCGACACTCTGGCCGAAATCCAGCTGATGAACCGGGCGCTTGACCACAAAATCCCCTTCGACTCGCTGCTTTCGCGTGTGAAGTCTACCAGTTTCCAGCTCGGAAACTCGAATCTCTACGGCGATTTCCTTCTCCGCGTCAAAAACGCGCATCCCTGGCTGCGTCGCCCCGTCGACGCATATCTGCTGCGATATTATACCTATCGCCGCGACGGCGCCCGCATGATCGAATATGCCAATACCATGCTCAGGGGCGACTCGCTCAACATCGGGTTCCTCTCCACGCTGGCCGACGGTCAGATGCTCTGCGGGGAATTCGACAGCGCCGTCGACACTTACCGCCGCATCCTCGCCGCCGACCCCGACAATGTCAACGCCCTGCTGCAACTCGGGTGCTACTATTATGAACTTGGCGACAACGCCGCCGCCATCCCCTGGCTCCGCCGTGCCCGCCGGCTACGGCCCACGCCTCATCTCGATGCAATCCTCAGCCGCATCGACCCGTCGGCTGCCGGGCATGGCCGGCATCACCGCTGACGCTCACTGCATTGCTCACTCAGAGCCTTACGTGCGTCATTAACTTCAATTAAGGAAATTTTTCTTGATTTCATGCGAAAAAAGCGCTGAAACGCTACAACGTATCGAAATTTTTCTTACCTTTGCACCGGATAAGACCCGCCGCGCCGACAAGCGCGGTCCCACACACACATAAGGCATCGCGCAGCGTGCCTGCAGCGCCCGCCGACGGAACGCTGACAAATTGCAAAACAACTTTTTACCAAATAGTTTTTTAACAACTTATCAACAATGACTAAAATAGGTATCAATGGCTTCGGCCGTATCGGCCGTTTCGTCTTCCGTGCCTCCTGCAAGCGTGAAGACATCGAAGTTGTAGCTATCAACGACCTTCTTCCCGTTGACTACATGGCTTACATGCTCAAGTACGACACCATGCACGGCCAGTTTGACGGCACCGTTGACTTCGACCTCGAAAAGAGCCTCCTCATCGTCAATGGCAAAGAAATCCGCGTAACCGCTTGCCGCGACCCCAAAGAAATCGCATGGGGCGCTGTAAACGCTGAATACGTTGTTGAGTCGACCGGCCTCTTCCTCACAAAAGAAAAAGCTCAGGCTCACATCGAAGCCGGCGCCAAATACGTGGTTATGTCTGCTCCCTCGAAGGACGACACCCCCATGTTTGTATGCGGCGTTAACGAAAACACCTACGCCGGCCAGCAGTTCGTTTCCAACGCTTCCTGCACCACCAACTGCCTCGCTCCCATCGCCAAGGTCCTCAACGACAAATTCGGCATCGAGACCGGCCTCATGACCACCGTACACTCCACCACCGCTACCCAGAAGACCGTTGACGGTCCCTCGATGAAGGACTGGCGCGGCGGCCGTGCTGCTTCGGGCAACATCATCCCCTCTTCCACCGGCGCTGCCAAGGCTGTGGGCAAAGTGATCCCCGCCCTCAACGGCAAACTCACCGGTATCTCCATGCGCGTCCCCACCCTCGACGTTTCTGTAGTTGACCTCACTGTCAACCTCAAGAACCCCGCATCGAAGGAAGACATCTGCGCTGCCATGAAAGAAGCTGCCGCAGGCGAACTCAAAGGCGTGCTCGGCTACACCGAAGACGCTGTAGTTTCCAGCGACTTCCTCGGCGACACACGCACCTCGATCTTCGACGCCAACGCCGGTGTTTACCTGACCCCTAACTTCGTGAAAGTTGTATCGTGGTACGACAACGAGATCGGCTACTCCAACAAAGTGCTCGACCTCATCGCTCACATGAAGAAAGTCAACGGCTAATCACCGTCTCTTCACCATACACAAGGCGGAGCGCCCCCGGGCGCCCCGCCTTTTTTCAATCTAAACAAATGACTGACCGACATCAATTCCGGGCCGATTGGCATAATTATAACGAAGGAATTTATTTCGTTACAATATGCTGTGCCGAAAATAAACATTTCTTCGGATATATCAGAAACTCCCGAATGCAACTGTCAGATATCGGAAAAATAATGCGGACGACCCTTGACAATTTGACTCGTCATATTCCCGATGTCGAAATATGGAACAGTGTGATAATGCCCAACCATATTCACATGGTTATTGCCGTAGGGACGCGCCATGGCGCGTCCGCATTTACCCCACCATCTGGCGCGTCCGAAAACGATCCTCAAAAACCAAGTTTAGGTTGTCTCAAACCTAAACGACATGATCAAGAGGAATTACAGGATTTCCATCATAACAGTCGTCTTGCCGTAGTGATCGGTCAAATCAAAAGCACAGTGAAACGCGAGGCAAACAAACGGGGAATTACATTTGCATGGCAATCGCGGTATCATGATCATATAATTCGTAATCAGCGTGCATTTGATAATATTATGAATTATATTGATGCCAACGTCGATAATTGGTGTTATGACAGGTTTAACCCGAACCACATTGATAATGCTAATGTCCCATGACATGATGCGGACGCGTCATGGCATAATGCAGACGCGTCATGGCATAATGCGGACGCGCCATGGCGCGTCCCTACTGCGGGGATGAAAATTCGGTGGATTCGGGGAAGGTCAGAAGGTGGAGGGGGTGCGGGCGTTGGTGTAGCCGGCGTCGAAGATGGAGTTGAGCAGATGGGCCAGACGCAGGCCTCCGCGGAGCAGCGAGTCCTCGATGACGGGTGCCCACACAGCCACTTCGTTATAGCTCAGCGACGACCCTTCGGGCGTTGTGCGGTAGATCAGTGCCGTGGTCTCGATGTTCTTGCGGCACCAGTCGTCGAAGTTGCCCGAGAGTGCGGGCAATGCCAGATCGTCGGGCACGCGGTCGAGCTGGTCGGCCCATTCGGTGTAGCTCCATTTGTGGGCCGACTCCACCAGATTGGTGTCCCAGATGCCGTGGAGGTTGGCGTCGCGGCCGAAATATTTCACTTTCACGCGGTTGCCTCCGAGGTCGGTGGCGTGGCCCAGATGCATGGGCTGGTGCATGTCGCCGAGGAAGTGGATCACCATTTTCAGCGCGAGGGCTTTATCCTCTTTCGATTTTTCGGGGTCGGTGAGGACGGCTATGGCCGAGCGGGTGCCCGAGACGATGTCGCCGTCGGGGTTGGGCGTCATTGTGTCATAGGTGCGGTCGGCGTCGACGTTGCGGTAGTGCCACGATTTGGTGTAGGCATATTCGGGTGTGTGGCTCGCGTTGTCCATCCAGTTGGCCCAGTAGATGATGCTGCGGCCGTCGAGAATGGAGTCGACAGCGGCGGCGGTGGCGGGCGTGAAATGGCGTTCGGCGATGGCTGCGGTCACATCGTGGCCTTTCTGCCCCCAGGCAAAGGCCTGAAGGGCTACGGGGAGCGCCAGTGCGGCGGCAAACAGAGGGCGGAATATTTTCTTCATGATACAAAAGATTTGACTGGAATTGCTCCGGCCCAGGAAACAAGCTCTCTGACTCAACAAGCTCTCTGACTCCGGGCGGTTGCATAGTTTGTTGCAAAGTTAATGAAAAATGAGTGGATTATGGTGACGGATGGCCGAAAATTCAGCGTAAATTCGTAACTTTGCGCATCATTCACTAACCAATAAGATCGGATATGTCAATCGACAATATAATAGCGCAGGGCGTGAGCCGTGCCGTCAAAGAGCTTTATGGTGTAGACACTCCTGCGGAGCAGATTGTGCCGCAGGCCACCCGCAAGGAATTCGAGGGAAACCTCACCGTGGTGGTGTTCCCGTGGGTAAAGGCAGCCCGCAAGGCGCCCGATGCCGTGGCCGCCGAAATCGGCGACTGGCTGGTCGACAACGAGCCTGCCGTGGATCGTTACAACGCGGTGAAAGGCTTCCTGAATATCGTGATCGAACCCACCTACTGGTGCTCGGTGCTGGAGCATATCGCAGCTGATGATGCCTACGGTTTCACCGCCGCCACCGACAACTCCCCGCTGGTGATGGTGGAATATTCCTCACCCAACACCAACAAACCCCTCCATCTGGGCCACGTGCGCAACAATCTGCTGGGCTATTCGCTTTCGCAGATTCTCAAGGCGTGCGGCAACCGCGTGGTGAAGACCAACATCGTCAACGACCGCGGTATCCACATCTGCAAGTCGATGCTCGCATGGCAGAAGTGGGGCGAGGGTGCCACTCCCGAATCGACCGGCAAGAAGGGCGACCACCTGATCGGCGATTTCTATGTGCTCTTCGACAAGCACTACCGCGAGGAGGTCAGGCAGCTCATGGAGCAGGGTCTGAGCGAGGATGACGCCAAGGCGCAGTCGGCGCTCATGGCCGAGGCCCGCGAGATGCTCCGCCGGTGGGAACAGAAAGACCCCGAGGTGCGCGCCCTGTGGAAGCGCATGAACGAGTGGGTATACGCCGGTTTTGATGTCACCTACAAACGCCTCGGCGTGGATTTCGACAAGATCTACTATGAGTCGGAAACCTATCTCGAAGGTAAGGAGAAGGTAATGGAGGGCCTGGAGAAGGGCATCATGTATCGCAAGGAAGATGGCTCGGTGTGGGCCGACCTTACCGATGCCGGGCTCGACAACAAGCTGCTGCTGCGCAGCGACGGCACCTCGGTCTATATGACTCAGGATATCGGCACCGCCAAACTCCGTTTCCGCGATTATCCCATCGATAAGATGATATATGTGGTGGGCAACGAGCAGAACTATCATTTCCAGGTGCTCTCGCTGCTCCTCGACCGTCTCGGCTTCCGCTGGGGCAAGGATCTCGTTCATTTCTCCTACGGCATGGTGGAGCTTCCCGAAGGGAAGATGAAGAGCCGCGAAGGCACTGTGGTCGACGCCGACGATCTCATGGAGGAGATGGTGGCCAACGCCCGCCAGGTGGCTACCGAGCTGGGCAAGACCGACGGCATGAGTGCCGCCGAAATCGACAATATCGCCGAAACAGTGGGCATGGGCGCGCTGAAATATTTCCTTCTGAAAGTTGATCCCCGCAAAAACATGATGTTCAATCCCAAGGAATCGATCGACTTCAACGGCAACACAGGTCCATTCATCCAGTACACCTACGCCCGCATCCGTTCGGTGCTCCGCAAGGCTCAGGAGCAGGGCTTCGCCGCATCGGCCTATGCCGCCGTGGTGCCCAACGACAAGGAGATAGCCCTCATCCAGACTCTTGCCGATTTCCCCGCCACAGTGCAGGAAGCAGGCCGCACCTACTCCCCCGCGCTTATCGCCAACTACACCTACGAGCTGGTGAAACAATACAACCAGTTCTATCACGACTATTCCATCCTGCGCGAGGAGGATGCCGCGGTGCGCTCGCTGCGACTGGCTCTCTGCGCCACGGTGGCCCGCACGGTTCGCCTTGCCATGGGGCTTCTCGGTATCAGTGTGCCCGAACGCATGTAGCCCGCGCCGCCTTGTCCGACAGGCGTTAAACTTTTCCGGCCGCCGGATGTCTTATATAATATATTGACGAATCATAAAATAATGTACAATAACAACTACTCCGCACAGGATTCGTGGCAGCATATGCCCGATCCCAACACTCTCGACATGAAAGTGTCGGCCGTGATGAAACAGGTCTATGTGAAGATGTTCCTGGCGCTGCTCGTTTCGGCAGCCGCCGCTGTGGGCGTCGCATTCATGGCACCCGAAATGGCAGCGACCCTCTTCACCAACCGCTGGATCTACTGGGGTCTTGCCCTGGTTGAGCTGGGACTGGTGTTCTGGATTTCGGCGCGTCTGGGCAAAATGAGCCCGGGCATGTCGACCGCCCTGTTCTTCCTTTTTGCAATAGTCAACGGGCTTACGCTCTCGATCATCTTCCTGGCATTCTCGTTTGCCTCGATATTCAAGACCTTCCTGATCACGGCGGCCGTGTTCGGCGCCATGAGCGTCTATGGCTACTTCACCAGCCGCGACCTCACAAAAATCGGTTCCTTCCTGGTGATGGCGCTCTTCGGCCTCATCATCTGCTGCGTGATCAACATCTTCTGGGCCAACAGCACCTTTGAATGGATCGTGAGCGGTCTGGGCGTGCTGATTTTCATCGGCCTTACCGCATGGGACACCCAGAAAATCAAGCAAATGGCCTCGATGAACATGGGTATGCCCAACGGCAGCCTCGCCACCTGGGGCGCCCTCTCGCTCTACCTCGACTTTATCAACCTCTTCATCTATCTGCTCCGTTTCTTCGGAAACTCCCGCAACTAATCTCCATCGGGATACATCTCCTGAACAACCGTCCGCGACGGCTATTTTTTAGGCTATACGTGTCGTCGCGGACCGTTGTATCTACAATAAACCTGAACTTGCTTACGTTATTTTTAGTGACATTCTTTAAAAAATATTAAAAACACACAAAATATGAAAGTTTGTTTCATGGGGCTCGGTTATATCGGTCTGCCCACGGCAATAATTGCTGCAAAACACGGAATTAATGTCACGGGCGTGGATATCAATCCCGATGTAGTGGCCAAAACCAACGCCGGCGAGCTTCACATAGTGGAGCCGGGTCTGGGCGACATGCTCCGGGACGTGATCCAAGCCGGCAGCCTGCGCGCCGTCACCAAGCCCGAAGTGAGCGATGCTTACTTTATTGTAGTGCCCACACCCTTCAAAGGCAATCACCAACCTGATGTCTCGTTTGTCGAGGCAGCTACACGCGCCGTCATCCCCGTGCTGAAGGAAGGCGATCTCTACGTCATCGAATCCACTTCCCCCGTGGGCACCACCGAGGCTATGGCTGAAATCATTTTCAACGAACGCCCCGAGCTGAAAGGCAAAATTTATATCGCATATTGCCCCGAGCGTGTACTCCCCGGCAACATCATCCACGAGCTGGTACACAATGACCGCGTGATAGGCGGCTTGGACGAGGCCTCCACTCGCAAGGCCATGGACTTTTATTCCAAATTTGTCCAGGGTACTCTCCATCCCACCAACGCCCGCACTGCCGAGATGTGTAAGCTGACCGAGAACTCCTCACGTGATGTCCAGATAGCCTTTGCCAACGAACTCTCTTTCATCTGCGACCACGCCGGCATTAACGTCTGGGAGTTGATCGACCTGGCCAATAAACACCCCCGCGTCAACATCCTGCGGCCCGGATGCGGCGTCGGCGGCCACTGCATAGCCGTTGACCCTTATTTCATCACCGCCGATTTCCCCGGCGAATCCAAACTCATTGCCACTGCCCGTACCGTCAACAACTACAAAGCCGAGTGGTGTGCCGAGAAGGTCAAAAACGCCATGCTCCGTTTCGAGCTTGACCACGGCCGCAAACCCGTGGTAGCCATGATGGGCGTAGCCTTTAAACCCGATATCGATGACCTGCGCGAGTCCCCCGCCAAATATATAATCTCCAAGGTGATGCAGAAATGCAACAACGCCGATATCCTGGTGGTGGAACCCAACATCGAGCAGCACAACGTATTCAAGCTCACACCCTACCGCGAAGCCTATGACCGGGCCGATATCGTGGTATTCCTTACCGCACATACGCCCTTCAAGTCACTGGAGTGGCGCGACGACAAGGTCATTCTGGATTTCTGCGGCATCTTCAAGAAATGATGGAGACTCGAACACGCACCCTGAACGGTATCACGGTCAACGGCTTTCGCTCCTGGGATGAAATCCTGGATCATGTGGATCGTGACCGCCGCATATACGTGGCCATCAATGCCGAGAAAATCATTGCCGCACCTGACAAGGTGCGCGATATGATCAACCGCAACGTCGGTTATTGCGACGGCATCGGCGCGGTCAAGGCTCTGCGTCGTAAGGGCCTGCGTGATGTAGTGCGCTTGCCCGGATGTGAACTTTGGCTCAAAATCATCGACCGATACCACTCGTCGTGGCGATTTTATCTCATCGGCGCCTCTCCCGAGGTTCATGAGGCAACAGTGAAAAAGCTGCGTGAAGAATACCCTGACATTCAGTTCGCGGGACATCGCGACGGCTATATCCGCGACGACGCGGCCCGGCAGACTCTGATAGCCGATGTGGCCGCCAAGCGCCCCGACGCCGTCTTTGTGGCCATGGGTTCACCTAAGCAGGAATTGCTCATGACCGAAATGCAGGCACGCCATCATGCTGTATACGTGGGCTTGGGCGGCAGTTACGACGTATATACAGGCGCCGTGAAACGCGCGCCCAAGATGTGGCGTCGCCTCAATCTGGAATTCATGTACCGCCTGGTGCGTCAGCCCTCCAGATGGCGCCGACAGCTCAATTACATACCGTTCCTATTCCGTCTTTACACCGGACGTCTCTGACAGAATTATGAAAACAATAATGCTCGTGTTCGGGACACGCCCCGAAGCTATCAAAATGGCACCCCTGGTGCAGGAATTCCAACGTCACCCCGACCGCTACAAGACCGTGGTGTGCGTCACAGGGCAGCATCGACAAATGCTGGACCAGGTGCTCCAGCTCTTTGAAATCGTTCCCGATTACGACCTTGACATCATGAAACAGGGCCAGGATCTCTATGACGTCACCTCACGCATTCTCATAGGCATGCGCGACGTCCTCAAAGAGGAGCGTCCCGACCTGCTGCTGGTACACGGCGACACCTCCACCTCCACTGCCGCGGCTCTGAGCGCTTTTTACGCACAGGTGCCCGTGGGACACGTGGAGGCCGGTCTGCGCACATACGATATTTACAGCCCGTGGCCCGAAGAGATGAACCGCCAGATCACCGGACGCCTGGCCTCACTGCATTTCGCACCAACCGACCTGAGCCGCAATAATCTTCTCGGCGAGAAGGTTGCAGATGACAATATTGAGGTGACCGGGAACACTGTCATCGACGCTCTGCACCGTGTCGTGGACAAAATAGAGAAGGATCCCGCGCTTGAGCGCGAGTTGGCCGATCACATCCGTCAGGCCGGATACGATCTCGGACGTCTTGACGCCGGTCGACGCATGGTTCTGATCACCGGTCACCGCCGTGAGAATTTCGGCGAAGGATTCATGAACATATGCTACGCCATCAAGGATCTGGCCGAGAAATACCCCCAGGTGGATTTCGTATATCCCATGCACCTCAATCCCAACGTGCGGCGCCCCATCAACGAGGTTTTCGGAAACATCTCGCACGGCAACGCATTTTTCATCGAGCCGCTGGAATACCTCTATTTCGTCTATATGATGAAACGCGCACACCTGATCCTCACCGATAGCGGGGGCATCCAGGAGGAAGCCCCCTCGCTGGGCAAACCGGTACTGGTGATGCGTGAGGTGACCGAGCGTCCCGAGGCTCTGCAGGCCGGCACCATCAAGCTGGTCGGCACCGACCGGGAACGTATCATCACCGAGGCATCACGTTACCTCGACGATGACGAGTATTATACAGCGAGCCAGCGCATAGCCAATCCCTACGGCGACGGTCACGCCTGTGAGCGTATCGTTTCCCGCGTGGACCGTTTCTTTGCCTGAAAGACTTTCCGGTCTCAGCCATGCAGCGCGTCGCGGTAGTCGCGAAGAAAGCGGAAAAGCACGCGCAATCCTACGATAAGACCCACAACTGCGCCGGCGCATATCCCGTAGAACAGATATATGTCGGCATGGACATCGTAGGCCATTACGGCGCACCAGAATATTGCAAACGGCATGGCCACCGCCAGCCACAACAGGTGGATTTTCCGACATTTGAGTGTACGTTCAAGCACCTCGGCTACCGGCATCGCCGACAGATCTATCGCCTTGATGGAATTGGCCAGGAAATGGTCGGTGGCGGCCGCTGCCATCAACAGTATCACATATCCGGCGATGATCCATGGCGAGCTGATGCCCCCGTTGCGCAATGCAAGCGGTCCGACCAACGCCATCACAACGCTCAGCCTTGAAAAGCGGCGGTATTGGTCGCCAAGGCGTTGCAGCGCTGTGCGTCGGTTGCTTTCGGGGCACCCGTCATTCTCTGTGTTGATGCTCTTTTTGGCTGAATCCCAGCTCGATTTCATTTCATCTATCTTCATAAGTAAATGTTCAAAAATATTTTTATTACCCCATTTATTTTAAACTAACTCTTATTCATCTGTTGCTATGGCAGCCAATCGCTCCTTGGCGCGTTTGAGCCTCGACGCCACCGCATTGCGGCTCAGACCGGTCACCTCAGCGATTTCGTCATACGGCTTTTCATCGAGCCACATCATGATCACCGATTTGTCGAGGGGCGACAACCGGGAAATCAACCGGTACATCAATTCATAACGTTCGACCTCCGTAGCCGTCGAGTCCTCGAAAAGTTCGCGGTAGAACTCATTGTGCGCCTCGGCCTGCCGCTCTCCGCTCTTCATCTTCCGGCGGGAACTGATGCAGGAATTGAGTGTGACCCTGTAGACCCAGGTCGACAAATTGCTGTCGCGCCGGAAGCTGCCGATGCCCCGCCATATATTGAGCAGCGCATCCTGTCGCAGATCCTCAAAATCCTCCTTGGAACCGGCAAACGAAAGGCATATCATCGCAATCAGATTGCTCTGATTGCGTGTAATCTCACGAAAACACACTTCGGCCGCTCTCCGGCTTTCAGCGTCGGCCGACACCATCGCCATTATGCGTGCGGCAAACATCCGCACTTTCACCGACAGCGGCACCGACACCGGTAGATTTATTGTAAATGACATATCAGAGAATTGTTGTGATTGTGGAACGGCGGTTTTCCGCAGATTTCACAATATTAGACGCCGTCATCGGTTGAAAGTGTCACCATTTCGGGGGTGAAAATGTGAACAAAGGTTATATTTTGCAATTATAGAGTTAACGTATGTTAACGGGGGGGGTAATTTTTTGTTGTAAATTTGCACATCCTTTTTTTCCGCGACCGGATTCACTCCGTCAGGCGCAATATTTTCCTGATTAGAGACAATTCTTTCCAATTCACTAATCCTAAAATAGTATAACCTCAATCAACCCTTATGCAAAAACTATTACTCATTTTTGCATGGATACTCTCCGTGTCGTTGCCCGCGTTGGCGCAGAGCACCGAAGAGCCTATCGAAGGCACAAAGGGCGGTGTGACATATATTATTAAAAATATTACAATTCCCGGTCAGTCTACGAAGACCGCCATGGCTGTGGTGAAATCTATTGCTACGGGCATTAGCGAACTCACGTTTTATACACCTTCATTGTGTTCACAGAACAAATGACGATGAGGCCCCGGCTTTCGAAAAGCCGGGGCCTCTAATCGGTTATATGTCAGGAATGATTATTTCTTGGGGGCGGGAGCGTTGTCGTCGGGAGTGGGCTGGGCGTCGATAACCTCAACTTCGAAGATGAGGGTCTCGTTGGGGCCGATAAGGCCGCCGGCACCGTTGTCGCCGTAAGCGAGTTCGCCGGGGATAACCACGGTGTATTTGCCACCTTTACCTACGAGGGTGAGGGCTTCGTTGAAGCCGGGGATGAAGGCGTTGGCGCGGGCAAGGTAGGGATTTTCCTTGGTCTGGTCAAACACTTTGCCGTCGGTCTTCATGCCTTTGTAGCGGATGGAGACTTTGTCGGTGGGTTTCACTTTCTTGGCGTCGCCGGGATTGTCGATTTTGTAGACGATGCCGCTGGGAGCCTGGGTGTAGCCCTCTTTCTTTACTTTTTCGATGTAGGCCTTGCCGGCTGCGGTGTTATCCTTGTATTCCTTGGATTCGCGTAAGCGGGCAGCCTGCTTCTCCTGCATGCGCTGCTGGAGTTTGTCGGCTATGGTCTGATAGTTGGCGTAGTATACGTCGGGAGTGCTGACGGAATCCTGCATGAACACATTTTCGAATGCCTTGTAGATTACGTCGGGATCAAGCGATATGCCTTCGCGGTTGAGACCGTTGACAGGCTGCATGAGCTGCATGCCTATCTGCATGCCCTGGAAGTAGGCCATCTTTGAGGTGTCGGCCATGAGAACGGCCTTTACGCCCTCGAGGAACTCTTTTTTGCTCATCTTGGCGTAGGTGGCGGAGTCCATCTGGTGCTTAAGTCCATCGAACGACTGGTTCTGCTGCATGCCGACGAATTCGCCGAGAGCCACGGCCAGAGAGTCGTTGAAAGGTTTGTCGGCGTCAGCGGAGCTGTCCGACTTGTTGCATGAGGTGAGGGCGCCGAGGGTGAGGGCGGCCACACCGAGAGAAAGAATAAATTTTCTCATTGTCAAATGATTGTTAGTTACTTATTGGTTATTTTTTTTGATAATGTCGAGCAAGGTGACGGTGAAATCGAGGGCGGCGCCTGGAGGAATCACGCCGCCGCCGGCACCGCGGTCGCCATAGCCTAAGGCCGGGGGGATAAAGAGCCGGTAGGTGCCTCCCGGGCGCATCATCTGCAACCCTTCGGAGAACCCTTTGACCACACCGTTGACGGGGAGGTCGATGGGCTTTTCGGTCTCGTCGAATATGGTGCCGTCGGCCAGGGCGCCTTTGTAGGTCACGCGCACGGTGTCGTCGGCTTTGGGGGAGTCTCCCTCACCCTCGCTGATGACCTCGAAGAGGAGCCCCGAGGGGCATTTGATCACACCTTCGCGCGCGCCCTCTTTATCCAGAAAAGCGAGCTGCGACTCGGGCGAGAGGGCTGCGGGAGCGGGATACATCTTCTGCATCTCGGATTCGAGATAATGATTGGCGGTCTCGCGGTCGAAGCCGAAAGTGTTTCCTTCCATGGCTTCGGCAAGGGCGCTGACATAGCTGTCGGGAGTCAGGGGAAACCCCATCCCCACCATGTTGTCGAAGCGCTCGAAGTTGGCTATGGCCATGCGCACGCCCGCATAGTAGGGGGAATCCTCTTTGCGGATGTCGAATGCGTGGCGGATGCCGTCGATGAAACGGCTCACGGCTGTTGAATCGCCGGGAAATCGGTTGGCGATGTCGGGTTTGAGGTAAAATGCCATCACTGTGGCATATGCGCGGTTTATTGAGTCGGCTTCCGCGCGACTGATGAAAATGTGGCCTGCCGCCACCGAATCGGCCGGGGCGACCGCTGTCGTCGACCGGTCGGCTTTCTGGCCGTTGGCAACAGGCTCAGCGGCCGTGGCGATCGCAGGGAGCGCCACGGCTGCGGCCAATAATATGCTTTGAATGCGATTCATTCCTGCGTCAGGCTTCGGCTTTGTAGACCTTAAGCAACTCGACGTCGAAGAGAAGAGTCTGGTTGGGGCCGATGGGGCCGCCGGGGGTGCCGGAGGGACCGTAGGCAAGCTGCGAGGGGATGAAGAGGCGCCATTTGTCACCTTCGCGCATGAGCTGGAGAGCCTCCACCCATCCGGGAATCACCTGGGTAACGCCGAATGTGGCGGGTACGCCGCGGTCGACCGACGAGTCGAACTTGGTGCCGTCGAGCAGAGTGCCGGTGTAGTGCACTTCCACCTGGTCTTTGGCTTCGGGCGAGATGCCTGTGCCCTCTTTGAGCACTTCATACTGCAGGCCTGAGGGGAGAGTCTTCACCTCGGGGCGTTTGCCGTTCTTTTCGAGATACTCTTTGCCCTCGCGTTCGTTCACCTCGGCCATCTTGGAGGCTTCGGCGCGCTGTTTCTCCTCCATGGCGGAGAAGAATTTCTGTATTTCAGCCTTGGCCTCGTCGTAGGTCATCTTGGGCTGGCTGCCGTTGAACACTGCGGCAACACCGTCGGCGAAGTCGCCCACATTGAGTTCCTGAATGCCGGAGGCACGGAAATTGTTGCCCATGCTCAGTCCCAGGGCGTAGCTGATGCGGTCTAAATTGTTGTTATCCATTATTTTACGAATATTAATAGTTGAAACGGGAGTGCCGAGTCTGCAATCCGGGCTTCAACATGCAAAGTTACGGTAAATACTTATAAATGTTAAGTTTTTTTTCACAAAAAAAATTAAAACTCCGGTCGCCGCCTCTCCGCGGCACACCTTACAATATAACACTTCTCCACAGCGTTATGTTCCCTTGTGTTTATTTCTTTGCTGCTTTGGCATTTAGAGCCTTGATGGTATCGAGATAGGCGTGTTCTACCGGCGAAAGCTCACGTATCTGGAATTTCCGGTATTCTTCACGCGCTTTATCCATAGCCTGCTGGTGGCTGACGGTGCCGGGTCCGTTGAGCAGAGCCTCGCCTGTGGAGGAGAGAATGGTGTCGAGTTGCCGCACATAATCGCTCATGTACACAGGGCGGCGTTTCATTGCCTGAATCTCGGCAAAATCGAAATAACCCGAAACGAGATTATTCAAAATTTTCAATTCGTTTTCGCTCAGATAATTCTTGGCGATCTGCGCATCGCGAAGTGTGGGATGATCACCCTTGAACGAAGTGAGACCCATCATCGGGGCATCGGCATCGGCGCGTTTGAAAATCAACTCCGAGGCAGTGTGGCCATGCGCGGCGAAATGGAGTTTGTTTTGAACAATCTTGAAGAACTTGACGGAGGTTTCCGAGCGGGGATCATAATCTACGGCGGTGGCATATAAATCGAGAACCTGCCGATACATCACCTTTTCCGACGAGCGGATATCGCGAATGCGGTCGAGCAGTTCGTGCCAATAGGCTCCTCCGCCATTGCCCTTAATTCGCTCGTCATCAATGGTGAATCCCTTGATTATATATTCCTTAAGTCGCTCGGTGGCCCATCGGCGGAAGTGGGTGGCGATTACCGAACGTATCCTGTAGCCCAGCGAAATAATCATATCGAGGTTGTAGAACGTCACATTATAGGATTTGCCGTCAGCCGCAGTTGTTCGGAATTTCCGAACAACTGACTCTTTGTCAAGTTCGGCATCTTCAAAAATATGCTTAATGTGCTCGCTTACATTTGCTTTACTGGTGGCATATAACTCGCAAAGTTGCTGTTGCGACAGCCACACGGTCTCGCCGGTGAATTTCACTTCAATGCGGGTTCCGCCGTCAGCGCCGCTATAGATGATTATTTCGTTCTGATCTTCCATCACTACAAAATTAACGAATTTTTTTGATTTTAAAAACCCTATGAATAGGAATGTGGGGAGAAATTTTTGCGGGTGGGGCGCGGATGTTTCAGGAAATTGTGGTAAATTTGTTGTTTGAATAGAAGTATACACGATGGAATCCAATGTCAACATATCGGATAGCAGTGGCCGCAAGCCGCTGATAGGGCTTACACTGCAGGGACTCAGGGAGGTGGCCGCGCGGTGCGGCATGCCGGCTTTCGCCGCCAAGCAGATGGCACGCCGGCTCTATGTGAACCGCACCGACAGCATCGCCGGCATGACCGAGCTGTCGAAAGCGGCCCGCGAAAAGCTTGAGGCGCACTATTGCGTGGGGCTTCATGCCCCTCTGGCCAGCAGCGAGAGTGCCGACGGCACGGTGAAATATCTCTTTCCGGGCGTAGGCGGTCGCAATGTTGAGGCTGTCTATATCCCCGACGGCGACCGCGCCACGCTGTGCGTGTCGTCGCAGGCCGGGTGCAAGATGAACTGTTCGTTCTGCATGACAGGCCGACAGGGATTCCATGGCAATCTCTCCGCCGCCGACATCATCAATCAGGTGCTCTCGGTGCCCGCGAGCGAAACGCTTACCAATCTGGTATTCATGGGCATGGGCGAACCGATGGACAATCTGCCCGCCGTGCTCGACGCAATCGAGGTGCTGACTGCCCCGTGGGGCATGGCCTGGAGCCCGAAGCGCATCACCGTAAGCTCGATAGGCAAGCTGCGCGAACTCAAGACACTCATAGAGACGACGCGCGTGCACATCGCCATCTCGCTCCATTCTCCATATCCGGGCGAGCGCGCCCGGCTCATGCCGGTGGAAAAGGCCTACCCGCTGTCGGCCGTCATCGAATTGCTGAGAAATTACGACTTCGCCCACCAGCGGCGTCTGTCGTTTGAATATATAATGTTCCGCGGCGTCAACGACGATGCCCGCCATGCCCGCGAGCTGGCAAAGGTACTCCGCGGTCTCGACTGCCGCGTAAATCTAATCCGTTTTCACGCTATCCCCGGCAGCCCGCTGCTCCCATGCTCCACGGCGCAGATGGAGCGGTTTCGCGACCAGCTGAATGCCGACGGCATCACGGCCACTATCCGTGCCTCGCGCGGCGAGGACATCATGGCCGCCTGCGGCATGCTTGCCGGCAAGGAGGGTGAAAACAAAGAGCTTTAAATCCGGTCAATTATGAAACTTAAGATTGTTTTCCTTACAGTGCTTATGCTCCTGGGGTGTGTCACCGCCGGAGCCGAAAAGAAGGAGAATGCGGGCAAGCCCTGCATGGAGTTTCCCGTCATGGTCTGGGACTTCGGCACCATCGAGGAGAGCCGCGGTCCGGTAAGCCACTCGTTTGAGGTGATCAACAGCGGCGATGCCCCCCTCGTCATCCTCAACGCCTCGGCGTCGTGTGGCTGCACCCGTCCCGAATATCCCAAAAAGCCAATTCAGGCAGGGAAGAAAGACCGTATAAAAGTCACCTACAACCCTGCTGGTCGCCCCGGCGAGTTTACCAAGAATGTGACCGTGCGTTCCAACGATAAACGTCACAAGCGCGTGACCCTGAAAATCAAGGGGTTTGTCAATCCCGCCAAGAAATGATGCCGCGGCCGTCACAACCCGGTTGATATAACTATTCTGAAAAGTATCAAATGAAATCTACCCATATAGTTGCCGCGCTCTGCGCTCTCTTTGCACTGGCAGGGCTGACCGCCCGCGCCGACGTGCGCTGGGTGCAGACGGTGTGGAATTTCGGAGCCTTCGACGAGGAGGATGGCAAAGTATCGGCGATTTTCCGCTTTATCAACGAGGGAGACAGGCCTGTGAGCATATCCACCGTGTCGTCGTCGTGTGGCTGCACCGTGCCTGAATATTCCCGTGAGCCTGTTGCTCCCGGCGCCGACGGTGAAGTCACGGCCGTGTTCAACCCCTATGGACGTCCGGGCCGCTTCTCCAAATATCTCCGCGTGAAGATGAGCGACGGAAAGTTGCACGAGCTGAAAGTGGAGGGTGTGGTCATCGGCGCCCGCAACACCGTGAGGTCGCGTTTCCCCGTAGCGGATGGACCCTTGAACCTGCGCAGCAAAATGATAACCTTCGGTTCAGTGAAACGCGGCAGCCTGAAATCGCAATATATCGAGGTGTACAATTCCTCCGACCGGCCCGTGGCTCCCTCGTGGAGCAATGTGCCGCCATTTCTGCGCGTCACTGCCGCCCACGACACCGTGCCGCCGGGCGAGCAGGGGGTCTACTCCTTTGTTTTCGCTCCCCGCAACGACACCCCCTACGGACTCGTCACCGATTCCATCCGGTTTGACGTGCCCGGTCAGCCGCCGCTCAGCATCGAGATTGCGGCCATCGTGGAGGAGGATTTCTCAAAGCTCACCGAGAAGCAACGGCGCAACGCTCCAGTGGCCTCGCTGTCGGAGACAACCCTCGACTTCGGCTCTTTTTCGCCCGATGCAGGCGCTATAAGCCGCACCTTCAAAATCACCAACCGCGGCAATGACCCTCTGCTGCTACGCAGGATCTACACCGCCGACTCCGGATTCACCATAGATGTTTCCGCCGATAAAGTGAAGAAAGGGAAATCCGCTACCGTCACTGTCACATTCGACCCCTCTCATTTCAAGGCGCCTCTGCTCAACGGCCGTCTGCTGGTAATCACCAACGACCCGTCGGAACAGATGACCGCCGTGCGCCTCGTAGGCACGCCGCAATAACCCTCCCGCGCGATACCACCCTCGTGCAATAACCAATCACAGCCAATCACACATTCCCGCCCATGGCACGCGACCTACTCAACCGGTATATCTGGATTGTCGACACCATCCGCCGATACGGACGCATCTCGCGCCGCGAACTCGACCGGCTGTGGTCGCTCTGTCCCTACGCCAACGGCGAGACCCGCATCCCGCGCCGCACGTTCTATAACTACCGTCAGGCCATCGAGGAACTTTTCTCCGTGTCGATAGCCTGCGACCCAGGCACCTACGAATATTATATAGAGGATGCCGAGGGACCGGCCGGAGAGCAGATCACCGACTGGCTGCTCAATGCCGAGGCCACCAGCAATGTGTTGCAAAGCTCGCGCGACATCGCCTCCCGGATTATGCTCGAGGAGGTGCCATCGGCGCGTCAGCATCTGTCGTCGATGATGGAGGCCGTGCGCGACAGCCGTGCCGTGCTCTTCGACTATCATCCTTATTCGCGCGTCAACCCCAGCCGCGATGTGGAGATCGAGCCATGGTTTCTGCGCATCTACCGCCAGATATGGTATGTGACCGGGCGCGAGGTATCGTCGGGGCGCGACAAAACCTATGCACTCGACCGCATCAGCAATCTGCGCATCCTCGACCGCCGGTTTGATCTCCCCGACAACGCCGACCCGCACACCTATTTCCGCGACTATTACGGAATAATGGTGAACCAGGCCGAGGCGCGCACAGTGGTGTTGCGCGTGCAGGCCCGTCAGGCCAAATATCTGAGAGCGCTCCCTCTGCATCCCTCGCAGCGCGAGGAGGTCAACGACGGCTATTCGCGTTTCACCTATCGTCTCTGTCTCACCGGCGACCTTGTGTCGGAAATCATTTCGATGGGCTCCGACGTGGTGGTGGAATCGCCCAAAGAACTGCGTGCGATGGTGGTGACGCGCCTTCGCGACACCATCGCCAACTATCCCTGAATATCAACGATTAACCCCAAGATATAGACTATGTCAGACAAAATAAAGGTGGGTATCACCCACGGCGACTACAACGGCATCGGCTACGAGCTGATACTGAAAATACTCGACGACGGCCGTCTGGCCGAACTCTGCACCCCCGTGATCTACGGCTCGGCCAAGATCGCCGCCAACTACCGCAAGCAGCTCGGTCTGCAGGGTCAGCAGCTGCAGCAGGTGAAAAGTGCCGACCAGGCAGCCGACAACCAGGCAAGCATCATTAATGTAATAGGCGAGGATGCCAAGGTGGAAACCGGAAATGCCTCCCGGGAAGCGGGCAAAGCGGCGTTCGACGCACTCGAACGTGCCGTGGCCGATTTGCGCGAGGGAAAGATCGATGTTCTGGTCACCGCTCCCATCAACAAGGCCACCATCCACAGTGAGCTGTTCCCCTTCCCCGGCCACACCGAATATCTCGAAACCTCGCTCGGCGAAGGCTCAAAGGCCTTGATGATACTTTTCAGCGGCGATCTGCGAGTGGCGCTCGTCACCATCCATGTCCCGGTCAGCAAGGTTGCCGAGCAACTCACCACCGAGGCTATCGTAGAGAAAATCAAGCAGTTCGACGCATCGCTCAACAAGGATTTCAACATTGTGAAGCCGCGCATCGCAGTGCTCTCTCTCAATCCCCATTCAGGCGACAACGGTCTCATCGGCAACGAAGAGAAGGAGATAATCATACCCGCCATAGAAGAGGCCCGTGCACAGAAAATCCACGCTTTCGGTCCCTATGCCGCCGACGGCTTTTTCGGTTCGGGCAACTATAAGAAATTTGACGGCGTCCTTGCCATGTATCACGACCAGGGTCTGGCTCCCTTCAAGGCGCTGGCAGGCACCGGCGGCGTGAATTTCACCGCCGGACTCCCCATCGTGCGCACCTCGCCCGACCACGGTACCGGCTATGACATCGCCGGCCAGAACCTTGCCGACCCCGAGTCGATGCGTCAGGCCATCTACGCGGCCATCGACATCCACCGCAACCGTCGGCTCTGGGCCGAGCGCACCGCCAATCCCCTGCGCAGGCAGTATGTCGACAAGTCGAAAGACAACGTAGTCCTCGACCTCACCAAAGATAAATAGGGGTGTGTCATAATGGCTCCTACCATCTGAACCATTCTGACAACACCCTCCCATCCGGGTATAATTAGCGCTGTGTCAAAATGCTTGACACAGCGCTAACAAAGTTTGGGACAGGCTGGCCGCAGCGGTCAGTTGACACGGCAGGCGGGCGCGAGAAGCGAGAGCCTGTCGGTGGCACGGGTGACAGAGGTGTAGAGCCACCGGTAGAAGTCGGTGGTGCGGTATGCCTCCGGGGGGATGTAGCCCATGTCGACAAATACCGATTGCCACTGGCCTCCCTGGGCTTTGTGGCAGGTGACCGCGTAGGCAAACTTAACCTGGAGTGCGTTGAAATAGGGGCACTTCTTCAATGCCTCGCGCTGCGCTGTGACTGACCCGTCGGCGCACCCCGCCTCCAGGAGTGTGCGCCGTCCGATGGTCTCGATCTTCTCCCGAGGCAGACCCGCGGTGTCGGCCGTGAGTGAGTCGAGCACGATTTTGGCGGTGATGGATGTGGCGGATTCGGGGAGATATAGCTGCACGTCGGCAAAGAGCGTCATGTCGCGCGGTTCGGTGGAGAGGATTTCCTCCACAATGGCAATCTCGCCGTTGGCCAGAAATTCGGGCACGGGATTATCGGGCGTGTCGGAGGGGTCTTCGATGCGGCGCAGACGTTCGCGGCGCGTCCAATAATAGTTGTTTTTCGCCACAATCAGCCGGTCGCCTTTGCCGAGTATCTCCTCCCGGTCGAAAATCTGCCTGCGGATGGCGAGATTGAAGTCGACGGCGCGGCGGTTGGAGCGTGTAATCATTATGGTCTGCTCCTCGCCATATTCGGCAAACGACTGCCCCAGAGCATCTTCGAGATCTTCGGGCAGCACCACCTCCACATCGTCGTAGGGGGTGGCGGTGAGCTGCGGCTCGGGCAGCTGCGGCATGGCCATGGCCCGGCGCAGCCAGGTGGCGTTGGCAAGGATGCCCGAGCGCGACGCCTGGCGCACTGTGCGCGTGATGATTGCGCGCATCACTTTCAACCCCATCTGTTTGAACACGGCAGCCGACATTGCAGGCGACTCCGAGCTGCCTACGGGGGGGAGCTGGGCGGTGTCGCCAAGGAGTATCAGCCGGCAGTTTGTGCCGGTGTAGACATACATCACAAGGTCGCGCAGCAGATCCATGCCGCCATCGTTACCCTCGCCGATCATCGACGCCTCGTCGACGATGAAGATGGTGTTGACGTGCTGATTGCGGTTGATGCGCTGCCCCGAGGTAGATCCGTCGGCTGCGAACGACCCGGAAGTGTAGATTTTGCGGTGGATAGTGTAGGCGGGCAGCCCGGTGAAACCCGAGAGCACCTTGGCGGCGCGGCCCGTGGAGGCAAGAAGCACTGTGGGCACGTTCACTTTGGCCAGGGCGCGCACCAGAGCGCCCATCACCGAGGTCTTGCCCGTGCCGGCATAGCCGTTGAGGATGAACACAGTGTCGGAGGGGATATCGCCCCGGCAGAAACGGGCCAGAGCGGCCGTGAGCTTGATCTGCTGGTCGGTAGGCTCGAAAGGCATTTCCTCGAGCACGAGCTGCCCGAAACCGAGAGTGTCCAATTTCAGAAAAGAATGGTTTTCGCTTATGTGGCGGTTCCCGCTGATATTATTTTATCGACCACTCGGCGCCGTCGCGGGTGTCCTTCACGGCGAAACCGAGCTGAGCCATCCGGTCGCGGATGAGGTCGGATGTGGCCCAGTCTTTTTTTGCCTTCGCCTCGCCACGCACTTGCAGCAGCAGGTCCACGGCGCCGCGATAAGGTCCCATGTTCACACCGGCGCCCCCCTGCTGCTCGTCGACCAGCCCGAGGATGTCGGTCATGAAATCCTTGAAAAGGGCTTTGAGCGCCTCGATGTCGGCTTCGGTGGCGCGGGCGGCTCCGTCGTGAATCTTATTGACGAGCGACACGGCCTCGAACAGATGGGCGATGACGATGGGGGTGTTGAGGTCGTCGTCGAGCGCTTCCCGGCATGCGTCGGCGATGCGGGCGATCTCGTCGGCCACGTCGCCGGATTCCGAGGGTTTCAGAGTGTCGAGGCGGCGCTGTCCCTGCATGAGTTTCTCCAGAGCTTTCTCCGACGCCTGAAGCGCCTCGTTGGAGAAATCGACCGTGGAGCGGTAGTGCGCCATGAGGATAAACAGGCGGATGGTCATGGGGGAATAGGCCTTCTCCAGCTTGGGATGCGAGCCGGTGAAGAATTCGTCGAGGGTGATGAAGTTGCCCAGCGACTTACCCATCTTCTGCCCGTTGATGGTGATCATGTTGTTGTGCATCCAGTAGTGCACCGAATCCTTTCCGTTGCGCGCCACGGTCTGCGCTATCTCGCATTCGTGGTGGGGGAATTTGAGGTCGATGCCACCGCCGTGGATGTCGAATTCCTGCCCTAAGTATTTCTCGCTCATGGTGGAGCACTCGAGGTGCCAGCCGGGGAAGCCGTCGCTCCAGGGCGATGGCCACCGCATGATATGCTCGGGCGATGCTTTCTTCCAGAGAGCGAAGTCGGCGGGATTGCGTTTCTCGCTCTGCCCGTCGAGAGCGCGGGTCTCGCTGAGGAGCTCCTCGATGTTGCGCCCGGAGAGTTTGCCGTAGTGGTGGGCGGCATTGTATTTGGGCACATCGAAGTAGACCGACCCGTTGCTCTCGTAGGCAAACCCGGCGTCGAGGATGGCTTTCACATACTCGATCTGCTCGATGATATGCCCTGAGGCATGAGGCTCGATCGAGGGGGGGAGCACGTTGAGGCGCTCCATGGCCGAGTGGTAGCGGTTGAGGTAGTACTGCACAACCTCCATAGGCTCGAGTTGCTCGAGCCTTGCCTTTTTGGCGATCTTGTCCTCTCCCTCGTCGGCGTCGTGCTCGAGATGGCCCACGTCGGTGATGTTGCGCACGTAGCGCACCTTGTAGCCCAGCCAGGTGAGGTAGCGGAAAAGGATGTCGAAGGTGATGGCGGGGCGGGCGTGCCCTAAATGGGCATCGCCGTAGACCGTCGGACCGCAGACATACATTCCCACCCTGCCCTCATGGATGGGACGGAAAAGCGATTTGATACGCGAGAGCGAGTTGTAGATCTGGAGATTGTTCGGTTTCATAGATGCGGCAGGAATTTAACAGCCTGTGGAGTGGTTTGCCCTGGGAGTGGATTGCCCTGGGAGTGGATTGCCGGGCTTTAAGCCTTGAAGGGGGTGTCGGGGGCACCGTTGCGGGCCACCTTGCGTTCGATTTCGCCAAAGGTGTTCTCATACTTCTGGATGTTGTCGCGCAGGGCGAAGAGAAGGTTTTTGGCGTTTTCGGGAGTCATGATCACGCGAGTGTTCACACGGGCCTGAGGCATGTTGGGCGACACGGCAATGAAGTCGAGGAAGAATTCATTGGGGGTGTGTGCGATTACAGCCAGATTGGCGTAGTTGCCCGAAGCGATTTCGGGGGTCAGTTCGATTTTGATTTCCTGTTGTTTGTTATCTGCCATGACAGTATATTTTTATTAAAAAGGTTAACTTCGGTTGGAGTCTGATAGGTAGACTTCGGTTTTGTAGAATGCAAAATTAGCAAATAAAATCCCAACTGCCAACCTATCGCCGCTAAATAATCCAAAAAACTGAATAACGGATCAAAAGGTAACCGGTCAGAATCCCGACCGATGGCTTATTCGGCGGGATGGAGGAGGATATCGGCCAGACGGGCCACGCCGCGTGTGGCCGGCAGGGGGATTACATGGACGTTGGCCGGGACGGCGGCGGGGTTGGGGTCGATATAGTAGACCGGGGTGCCGGGGCGCACGCACTGCAGGAGCCCGGCGGCGGGATATACATTGAGCGAGGTGCCGATGACCACAAAGATGTCGGCCTCCTGAGCGAGTTCGACGGCGGGAGTGATGTTGGGCACGGCTTCCTGGAAAAAGACTATGTGGGGACGCACCTTGTGGCCTTCGATTTCGGTCTCGGTGGTGGTCTGGAAATAGGGATCGGTGGGGTGGAGGGTCCACACTTTTGTCTCGTCGTCGAGGGCGCGCACTTTGTTCAGCTCGCCGTGGAGGTGCAGCACATGTTTCGAACCGGCGCGTTCGTGCAGGTCGTCGACATTCTGGGTGATAATGTAGACGTCGAACTCTTTCTCGAGATCTACCAGCCCGAGGTGGCCTGCGTTGGGACGGGCGTTGACAAGTTCGCGGCGGCGGGCGTTATAGAATTCGTGAATCAGCGCCGGGTTGCGCAGAAAGCCTTCGTGAGAGGCCACTTCCATCACGTCGTATTTCTCCCACATGCCGCCTGCATCGCGGAAAGTGTTGATGCCGCTTTCGGCGCTCATGCCGGCGCCGGTGGAGATGACGAGTTTCTTTTTCATAGATTCCGAGGGTTTAAAGTGTTAGGGTTTAGCGGTAACTCATGGTCGAGACGATGGTGTCGGCGAGGTAGTAGACCGAGAGGTCGCTCAGAAGCATCAGGGCTATGATGATCCATGATAGGGTGGTGCGCCTGCCCCAGCATTGCCATGCGATAAACGCCGACAGGCAGGTGTAGATGGGGAAGAGCCATCCGAGGCCGCGGACCACGGTATCGGCCGAGGCCACGAGCAATCCGGCGAATGGGAGCATGAGGCCCGGAATGGCCAGAATCACGATGATAATCCATACCCACCAGGGCATAGGGATGCGTGGGGTATCGGCCGTTTCTTTCATAAGTTGCTGTTCAGGATTATGTAACAACCGCGGGGAAATGTCGGTTGTGAAAAAAGTTTATTTTTTCTTTTTAGCGTCGAGATAGGCTTTGACGGTTTCGTGGATGCCGCGGGCGAGAGGGTAGCTGGTGCTGAAACCGAAGTCGCGGCGCGCGTCGGAGATGTCGGCGCGCCAGTTGCGCTGTTTCATGATGCGGAATTTGTCGCGGTTGAGGGTCGAGGGCCGTGCGGTGAAATGCCCGATTTTCTCGGCGACAAACGATGCCACCCATGTGAGCCACAGGGGGAGTCGGACGGGGATCACCCATTTTTTTCCAAGCTCGCGACGCACGATTTCGCGGAATTCCTTCTGGGTGTAGGGCCGTTCCTCGGCGATGATGTAGATGTGTCCTTCGGCCGCCGGCGATGCCAGGGCGTCAAACATGGCGTCGACGAGATCTTTGACATAAATGAAAGTGAGATCCTGACGGCGGAAACCCACGCCGAAGTCGAAGTGACGGTCGATCGACTCGATCATCATCAGATAGTCTTTTTCGTGTGGGCCGTAGACGCCCGTGGGGCGGAAAATGGTGTAGGGGATGCCGCTCTGATATTGCAGATATTGCTCGGCCTTGATTTTCGAAAGACCGTAGCGCGTGTTGGGCTGCGGGGGCGTGCTGACCGACAGAGGGGTGTAGTTGACTTCATCGCCCGGTCCGACAGCCGAGAGCGACGACATGAACAGCAGGCGCCGGGGCACCCGTCCCGAGCTTTTCAGGGCCTCAGTGAAGCGGCGCAGATATTCGAAGTTGATGAGGTTGAACTCGGGGAAGGTGGGGGCCTTGGTGGCGCCGAGGTTGTAGATTATATAGTCCCATGGGCCGTCGGCCGCCAGAGCGTCGTGAAGCGCCTGAGGGTCGTCGTAGTCGAGGACGAGAAACGACAGGGCCGGATCGGCGAGATAGCGTCTCGAGGTGGTGGCGCGCACCCCGGCGGTGACTTTCATGCCGCGGCGCAGACCTTCGGCGCAGATGAATCCGCCGATGAATCCGCCGGCGCCCACCACAAGCAGCGAGCGTCCGGCAAGCGTGCGGGGGGTGTTGTCGGAGTCAGACATTTTGACTGGAGAATTTGTTGATGGCTTTCTGATAGCTTTGCCATATGCCGTCGGCCATGTTGTCGTCGTTGAAGCGGGCGACCCACTGACGGCCTTCGCGGGCAATTTTTTCGCGAACACGGGGGTAGTCGCAAAGTTCCTTGGCGACGTAGATGAATTCGTTGACGTTGTCGGGCGACACCACCGGCGCCGAGGGGCCTGCCGCCTCCTCCAGGCATGAACCGGAAGCGATGATGACCGGAGTGCCCACGCTGAGGCTCTCGATTACGGGAATGCCGAAGCCTTCGTAGCGCGAGGTGTAGCTCGAGCAGACTGCGCCGGCGTAGAGAGCCGGGAAGTCGGCGAAGTCGGCGTTGGAAATCATGTGTATTCGCTCCCCGAGGTGATATTGCTCGACGTAGCGGGCGATGGTGTGGGTGTAGGGGGTGCGACCGCCCACGAGCACCATGTCGAGATCGCGGGGGAGGCCATGGAGGGCGCGGACTGCCTGCAGCTGGTTCTTGCGCTCCTCGATGGTGCCCACGGCGATGATGTAAGGGCGGTCGAGACCATATTTTTTCTTTACGGCTTCGATGGTCTCGTCGGAGGGGCGGGTGTGGAACTGCCTGTGACAACCCTGATACACCACGTCGATTTTATCGGCGGGGATGTCGTAAAGCTCCATCACATCGCGGCGTGTGCGATCCGAGATGGCTATTACGCGTGTGGCCTCGCGGGCCGCGAAGCGGAATTTGCGGTCGTATATCGCGCGGTCGATCTGCGAATAATATTGCGGGAACCGGCGGAAGATGACATCGTGGATGGTCACCACCGTGGGGATGCCGGCGCGGGCGATGTTGACCGGCAGCTCGCCCGACAGGCCGTGAAAGAGGTCGACATGGTCGGCTATCAGCTGGCGCGTGACACCGTGGCTGCGCCACATCGATCTGAGGTGGCGTCCGCGCCAGGTGTCGGGTGTGGTCAGATCGACGTTGCAGAGGTCGAACAGCGCCCTCAGCCGGGGCTGGAATTTCAGACGCGGGGCATAGAGCCGGAAAAGGTCGTCGGGGTGCCGCTGCGCGAGCACCTCGATGACAAGGCGTGAGTAGTTGCCCAGACCCGTGTTGTTTTCAACAGCTCTTTTGCCGTCGTAACCGATAAGCATAGGCAGACTGGTTATTGCTGTTCGGGATTTTTCTGCAGGGGAATGGTGCGCATGATTGAGTTGTCGAGCGAGATCAGGGTCTCGGTGCCGGTGACTCCGTGGATCATCTGTATCTTTTTGTTGAGCAGCTCCATGAGGTGGTCGTTGTCGCGCACGAAGAGCTTGATGAGCATGGTGTAGGGGCCGGTGGTGAAGTGGCACTCGATGACTTCGGGGATTTTCTCGATTTCAGGCACTACATCCTTGTACATGGCGCCGCGCTCAAGGTTCACTCCGATGTAGGTGCAGGTGGAATAGCCAAGCAGTTTGGGGTCTACGGTGTAGCCCGAGCCGGTGATGATGCCCAGCTCGATCATGCGCTGGATGCGCTGGTGGATGGCAGCTCGTGAAACACCGCATTCCTGGGCGATGTCTTTCGATGGTATGCGTGCATTGTGCATTACAATCGACAGGATTTGCCTGTCGAGATTGTCGATCATAGATAGTTTGTCCATGATAAATGATGTGTACGTAGATTTTTACCACAAATATACGAAATATTTTGGTAAAAAGTGGCAAAATGCCATAAAAGATACAAAAATCGGCGATTTTTGCTAATTTAGATCCTCGAGAATCAGTTCTGCGGCGCGTTTCGGTGCGGAATCTCCTGCGAGCCGGCGGCGCATGCGTTCGTAGCCGTCGAGCATGATCCGGCGCCCCGGCGCTCCGGGTATGATGTCGGCCAGAGCGTGTGAAATTTCATCGGGATTGACATGGTGGATGAGCAGTTCGGGCACCACTTCGTTGGCAAACCGGGGGCCGTTGAGGCCGTTGGCTATGAGATTGGGGAGGGAGACGTGGGGGCACTTGAGAGCATGGCTCATGAGGCTGTAGAACCAGCGGCGGCCGTTGGAGCGGTAGCACACCACCTGGGGCGTGCCGAGCAGAGCGCATTCGAGAGTGGCGGTGCCCGAGGTGACAAGGGCGGCCACGGCATTGCGCATCAGTGCGAACGATACATCGCGCACCAGAGGCATGTGCGATATTTTCTGCGCGAGTTGCGGGTCGCTTTTCAGCGGCAGATTTTTGTAGAAGCTGTTCTCTATGCCCGGAGCGGCGGCTATCACGGGCTGGAGCGAGGGGAACCGGAGGGCTGCCCGGGCCATGACGGGGAGGTTGCCCTTGATTTCGCCCCGGCGGCTTCCCGGCACAATGGCGAGGATGGGGCGGTTTGGGTCGAGTCCCTGCTCCATGCAGAAGCGGCCATGATCGGGGAGTGAGGGGATGGCGGCGTCGATTTCAGCTGCCGAGGGGTTGCCCACATACTCGGCCCTGAGCTGTTTGTCGCGGAAATATTCCACCTCGAAGGGGAGGATGGTGAGCACCATGCGACAGTAGCGGCGCATCGCCTTGACGCGCCACTCTTTCCATGCCCACACTTTTGGGGAAATGTAATAGTAGACGGGGATGCCGAGCGACCGGGCGAACGCGGCCAGGCGCAGGTTGAACGACGGATAATCCACAAGAATCAGCGCGTCGGGGCGGGCGGCGGCTATGGCTTCGCGGGCGGTGGCGAGGTTGCGGCGCACGTCGGGGAGGTGGCGGATCACTTCGGCGAATCCCATATACGCCATGTGGCGGTAGTGGATGAGGGGGGCATGCCCGGCGGCCTCGGCCATGAGATCGCCTCCGAGGAAAGTGAATTCGGCTCCGCCGGCGCTCTGGCGGCGCAGCTCGCGGATGAGACCGGCGGCATGGATGTCGCCTGAGGCCTCACCGGCCGATACGAAGAATTTCAGCGGGGCATGTGGTGTCATGGAATGGAGTCGCAGTGGTTGTCAGTGTCGGAGCAGCATGAGTGGCACGCAGTGCGGGGAGCGTTGAAGCGCGCCAGAAACGGGCCGGCTTCGAGGGGATATGCCTCGGTGTCGAGCGTGGCTCCGTTGTCGCACCCTACGATCCACGATTCAGGGAGGGTGGTGCAGAGATGCTGATATTTGATGTAATTGGGGTCATGGGTCTCCGGGGTGCCGAAGGCTGCGTAGAGTGCGATCATGGCGGCTTTACCGCGGGCAATGGAGTCGGCGAGGGCTTCGTCGGCCATCAGTGAGTCGATTTTGGCGCTGCATTCCTCGCAGTCGGGGTCGAAGAGTAGCAGGTTGATCGGCGTGCCGGGCGCAAGCGATCGGGCCACGGCAAGTACCGAGGTGGAGTCGCCCCCGCGGGTGACAAACGGTATGTCGCAGGCCGGTGCCTGTGCCATCAGAGCCGTGGCGGCCATGAGCGGTATCAGCAGGGTGAGCAGTCGCATGCGTTGAGTGGTTTCCGGGTGGTTGAGATTGAAGTCGGTCAGATTTCGATGCGCATCCCCTCCTGGCCGAGAATGGTGTCGGGGAAGATGGCCCGTGCCTCGGCAAGGTGCTGCGACTCATCTTTGTAGGCACGCGAGTAGTGGCCCAAGAGGAGACGGCCTGCCCCTGCCTCGCGGGCAATGGTTGCCGCCTGCGACGCCGTGGAGTGGAACCGCTCGTGAGCCTTGACGGCGGCATCGTCGGCGTAGGTGGCCTCATGATAGAGGAGGTCTACACCGCGGATCGCGGGCACTATCGAGGGGTCGAAGATGGTGTCGGAGCAGTAGGCATAGCTGGCCGAGCGGTCGGGAGGGGTGGTGAGACGGTCGTTGGAGATCACGGTGCCGTCGTCGCGGACAAAGTCGGCGCCCTCCTTGATGGCTTTGATCTGCGACACGGGCACGTTGAAAAACTTTGCCGCGTCGCCGATGAGGTGGCGGGCCTTGGGCTTTTCGCGGAGGATGAACCCCACGGTGGGCACCCTGTGGCGCAGCGGAAATGTCTCCACCGTGAGGCTGCGGGTCTCGAGCGCCACTTCACCTCCCTTGGGGTCGAGGATGTTGAATTGCAGGTCGTAGCCCGGTTCGCGGCAGAAATATGATGCCATGGTGCGGAAAATGTCGGCACCTTCGGCAAAGGTGTGGATTGTGAGGGTGCCCCCCATTTTGTGGAGCGCCAGGGTGGAGAGCAGCCCGGGCAGGCCGAGGCAGTGGTCGCCGTGGAGGTGCGAGATGAAGATATGGCGCAGATGGGTCAGGGGGAGCCCCTGAAGCATCATCGAGCGCTGGGCGCCCTCGCCGCAGTCGATCATTATCAGCTCGCGGTTGTGCGCAATCACCTGGCATGAAGGCAGATGTCTGCGCGACGGGGTGGCCGAGCCGCAGCCCAGCACATTGAGAATAAGATTGCTTTTGTACGCCATAGTTTTTTCGTGCCCCGCAAAGGTAATGAAATTTTTGTAACAAGCTGCTCAATGGTGAGGAAAGTTTCCGATTTCAGGTAAAAATGGGTTTATTTAGCGAAAAATTTCGTTAATGCTTGTAAAGGAGCCGAAAAATGAGTAATTTTGCTGCTCCTAAGCAACTGGAGAAATCTCCCGCAGACTCCCTCCGGCACACAACCATGAAACACCCCGTTGCGGCGGGCTTGCGTTTTATTCGGAATCAAGAAATCAAACTCAATAACACAACATCAAAAACAACAACACTTATGTGGTTAACATCCTCATCCATAGGTAGGAAGTTTATCATGTGCCTTACCGGCGCCTTCCTGATCCTATTCGTGACGTTCCATGTGCTGATGAACGGTGTGGCTATCTTCTGGCCCACTGCCTACAACATGGTATGTGAGTTTCTTGGCGCAAACTGGTATGCCCTGATCGGCACCGGCGTGCTGGCTCTGGGTTTCATTCTTCACATCGTCTATGCCACCTGGCTGACCGTGCAGAACCGCAAGGCCCGCGGCCACGAGCGCTACGAAGTCACCTCGCGTCCCCCGCAGGTTGAATGGTCGTCGAAAAACATGCTGGTTCTCGGCATCGTGATTCTGGCCTTCCTGGTGCTTCACCTTGTGCAGTTCTGGTCCAAGATGCAGTGGGCCGAGATCACCGGCCATGAAGTGGTGGATCCCGCCACAGGCGCAGTGGTTCCCGCCGCCGCCGGCACCTGGTTCCTCCAGATGGCTTTCTCCAACGGCATTTTCCTGGCTGCCTATCTGATCGGCTTCATCGCCCTGTGGTTCCACATGACCCACGGTTTCTGGTCGATGTTCCAGAGCTGCGGATGGAACGGTCGCACATGGATGCCCCGTCTGAAATGCATCGGCAACTGGTGGGCCACCATCGTGTGCCTCCTCTTTGCCGCCGAAGCCATCGTGTTCACCGTGCAGGCTCACCGCAATGTCTACACCGAGTGCCCCGCGCTGCAGCAGCAGTACATTGAAATGTATATGAGCCACGACGGCGAGGGTGCCTTTGTCTGCCCCGAGGCCGCCATGGTATGCGAGAACGCAGGCTGCACCGAGAATGCCGACTGCGCCGCCTGCCCTCAGGCCGAGGTAGTTGAAACAACCACAATTGTAACCGAATAAACCACAACTCAGATATGGCAGATCTCAAAAAACTTGAGGGTATGATCGATTCTACCCCCATCATGAAGGACTTCGCCGACATCGAGTCGTCGAAACTTCCCGAATACCAGATTGACAGCAAGATCCCCGAAGGTCCCGTAGCTGATAAGTGGACCAACTACAAGGCTCATCAGAAACTTGTAAACCCCGCCAACAAGCGTCACCTCTCGGTGATTGTGGTCGGCACTGGTCTGGCAGGCGCTTCGGCCGCCTCCACCCTCGGCGAACTGGGCTTCAACGTGCTCAACTTCTGCATCCAGGACTCGCCCCGCCGCGCCCACTCAATCGCCGCACAGGGCGGTATCAACGCCGCCAAGGATTACCAGAACGACGGTGACTCGGTTTATCGTCTCTTCTACGACACGGTGAAGGGCGGCGACTTCCGCTCACGCGAGGCCAACGTTTATCGTCTGGCCGAAGTGTCGTCGAACATCATCGACCAGTGCGTGGCACAGGGTGTGCCCTTCGCCCGTGAATACGGCGGCCTGCTGGCCAACCGCTCGTTTGGCGGCGCCCAGGTATCCCGCACATTCTACGCCAAAGGCCAGACCGGCCAGCAGCTGCTGCTCGGCGCCTACTCGTCGCTCAACCGCCAGATTGAAAAGGGCACCGTGAAGAGCTATGTACGCCGCGAGATGCTCGACATCGTCATCGTCGACGGCCGTGCACGCGGTGTGATCATGCGCAACCTCGTCACCGGCGAACTCGAGCGCTACTCGGCCCATGCCGTGGTGCTCGCCACCGGCGGTTATGGCCGTGCATTCTTCCTCTCGACCAACGCTATGGGCTGCAACGGCTCGGCTGCCATCCAGGCATTCCGCAAAGGCGCCTACCTGGCCAACCTCGCATTCACCCAGATTCACCCCACCTGCATCCCCGTCCATGGCGAGGATCAGTCGAAGCTCACCCTCATGAGCGAATCGCTCCGTAACGACGGCCGCATCTGGGTGCCCAAGAAGAAAGAGGATGCCGAGGCCATCCGCGCCGGCAAAAAGAAACCCACCGACATCCCCGACGAGGACCGCGACTTCTATCTGGAGCGCCGCTACCCCGCTTTCGGTAACCTCTGCCCCCGCGACATCGCATCGCGTGCCGCCAAGGAGCGCTGCGACGCAGGCTACGGCGTGGGCACCGGCAATGCCGTGTATCTCGATTTCAAATATGCCATCGACCGTCTGGGCAAGGATGTGGTTGCCGACCGCTACGGCAACCTCTTCGACATGTACCAGATGATTTCCGACGACAATCCCTATGAGACTCCCATGATGATTTTCCCCGCCTCGCACTACACCATGGGCGGCATCTGGGTAGACTACGAGCTGCAGACCTCGATCAAGGGTCTTTTCGCCATCGGCGAATGCAACTTCTCGGACCACGGTGCAAACCGTCTGGGCGCATCGGCTCTGATGCAGGGTCTGGCCGACGGCTATTTCGTGCTTCCCTACACCATGCAGAACTATCTGAGCGATCAGATCAAGGTGAAGGCTCCCGAGACATCGGCTCCCGAGTTCGACGAGGCAGAGAAGGGTGTGCGCGAACGCATCGCCCGCCTCATGGCCATCAAGGGCAAGCAGAGCCCCGACCAGCTCCACAAGAAGCTGGGCCACGTGATGTGGAATCTCGTGGGTATGGGCCGCACCCTCCAGAGCCTGGTGAAGGCTATCGACGAAATTGCCAAAATCAAAAAGGAATTCTACGCCGACCTCCGCATCGTGGGCAACGCCGACGACCTCAACACCGAGCTTGAAAAGGCTCTGCGCCTCGAAGACTTCCTCGAAATCTCCCGCATGATGGCTATCGACGCCCTCCACCGCAACGAATCGTGCGGCGCCCACTTCCGCGAGGAGTACCAGACCGCCGACGGCGAGGCCGCCCGCGACGACAAGGACTACATGTATGTGGGCTGCTGGAAGTTCACAGGCGAGGATGAGAAGCCTATCCTTCTCAAGGAGCCTCTCGAATACGAGGCAATCAAGGTCCAGACCCGTAACTACAAATCGTAAACTTCCCACGTTGAACCAGATAACCCGTATCATTTATGGAAACAACAATTAGCGTAAACCTCAAGATTTGGCGTCAGCGTGGGCCCAAGGAACCCGGCAAGTTCGTCAAATACCATCTCGATAACGTATCCACCGGTTCGTCGTTCCTCGAAATGCTCGATATGCTCAACCAGCAGCTCGTGGACAACAACGAGGAGCCGGTAGTGTTCGACAACGACTGCCGCGAAGGCATCTGCGGCATGTGCTCGCTCTACATCAACGGCCATCCCCACGGCCCCGTGCAGGGTATCACCACCTGCCAGCTGCACATGCGCAAGTTCCACGACGGCGACGAGATCACCATCGAACCCTGGCGTTCGGCTGCTTTCCCCGTGATCCGCGACCTTATGGTCGACCGTCACGCATTCGATAAAATCCAGCAGGCCGGCGGCTATGTGTCGTTCAACTGCGGCGGTGCTCCCGATGCCAACAACCTCCCCATCTCGAAAGAGGTGGCTGACGAGGCCATGGACTCCGCCACCTGCATCGGCTGCGGCGCCTGCGTGGCTGCCTGCAAGAACGGCTCGGCCATGCTCTTCGTTTCGGCCAAGGTGAGCCAGTTTGCCCTGCTGCCCCAGGGCCAGGTGGAACGTGCCCGCCGCGCCCGCGCCATGGTGCGCAAGATGGACGAATTAGGCTTCGGCAACTGCACCAACACCGGTGCGTGTGCCGCCGAGTGCCCCAAGAACATCAGCCTGTCGAATATCGCGCGTCTCAACCGCGAATTCATCAAGGCCAAGTTCGCCGATTAAGAGCCTGCAAAGCAAGCGCTTAATCTCCGTCACACATAAGCGATAAATACAGCGGTGCTCCGGTTTCATTGCCGGGGCACCGCTTCGTTATCCTGTTTTTGTCAAGATTACGTACAATTTCAGACCAGCGCGGCGATCTGCGGGGGTGTGAGCGAGTTGGCGCGCAGCAGCTCGTCGGCGTTGTAGCGGTCGACGAATTCCTTGCGGAGGCCGAGCACATGGATGGCGGGGATGCCTTTCTCCTTCATGAGATCGGCAGCTTTTTGATGTCGGCGGGCGATTTTATTGAGTCAAGTTCGATCATTATATTATATAGGTGTTTGGGGTGGCCGCATTATTATCAACAGACAAATTTACCTATTTTCCCTCAACGGCACTACTAAAAAATATTAAACGTGAACCGATGGATATGAATTGGAGACATCGGTAGTGTAGGCGGCGGCGACCCGTCGTGCGATTATTCCTCATGTTGAACACAGCGGGTGCCCGGCGCGTTTTAATTTACACCGATGTTTCAACTATGACACTCCCGACTATGACACTCCCGACGATGATATTGCTGGCGTCGAAACAGCCCGACGCATCCTCTCTGGCCAAGGCGGCCGGGGAAACCTTGATCCCAAGCCATGATTTCGCCGTGGCGATGCTGCGCGTGGTCGATACTCTGCTCGGCTGGCTCGGTATCTCGAAAACGGGTTGGGTGGAGGAGGTGCTCTATACCGCTCTGGTGCTCGGCCTGTCGTTTCTCGCCGGCATGATCATTCGTTATCTGACGGTGATAGGGATCCGCAAACTCGTGGAGCTGCGCCACAGCGAGACGTCGAAGGAGCTGCTCGAGCTGCACACATTCTCCAAATGCTCCCATTTCATCCCGCCGCTGATGTTTATCTGTCTGATTCCATTCGCGTTCACCCACGACCACCACATGCTCGAATGGATTCTGCGCTTCTCTGCGGTGTATCTCATCTGCACTCTGGGCATCGCCCTGTGTGCCATTCTGCAATATGTGTGGGTGCACTTCGACCGTCACGACAATGAGAAAAACCTTCCTCTGAAAGGTGTCTACAACATCGGGCGGGGAATCGTATGGCTGGTCATACTGATAGTGTGCGTGTCGATTCTTCTCGATAAATCCCCGCTGACTCTGCTGGCCGGACTGGGTGCATTCGCTGCTGCCCTGATGCTCATTTTCAAGGACTCGATTCTCGGATTCGTGGCGGGCATACAGCTCTCCAACAATGATATGCTGCGTGTGGGCGACTGGATCTGCGTCCCCTCAACCATCGCCAACGGCATCGTCATCGACGTGACACTCACCGTGGTTAAGGTGCAGAATTTCGACAATACCATTGTGATGTTGCCGCCCTATACCCTCGTGTCGACATCCTTCCAGAACTGGCGCGGGATGTCGGCTTCGGGCTACCGGCTCTTCAACCGCTCGGTCTACATCGATCAGCAGACAATCCGCACGGCCACCCCGCAGCTTCTCGACTCTGTCCGCGCCAAATATCCCGAGATGGCTGAATATATCGACTCGCGACTGGCAGCGCGGCAGCGCGGCGAAGGGAACCAGTATAACCCCTCCACGCAGCCCAACGGCACCATCGACACCAACCTCGGCCTCTTCCGTGCTTACGTCACAACCTACCTCCTGCACCATCCGCAGGTGGGTGTCGGGCTCGACCTCCTTGTCAAACTCGATGCCGCCAACGAATTCGGGCAGCCGCTCAATATCTATTTTTACTCCAAGATCACGGCCTGGACCGCCTACGCTGCCCTCGGCTCAGAAATCTACGAACACATCGCCGTATCATCACCCGATTTCGGACTCCGCCTCTACAACGCCCCCGACGGCAACCGCTATTCCTTCATTCCCGCCTCTGGGGCCACCCCCGCCCCGGCACCCATCGCCGCTCCGACGTCCACCCCAGCCTGAGCCGCTCCCGCCGTCTAAAAAACCTGCACAAACCGGCCATGGTGTGTGCAAAATTATTAACACATTAATTAACATTAACATTTTATTAGCAATTTTGAATCTTCACCCCTTGGCAACACCTCCGAAAATGTGTAACTTTGTCATCGGTTGAAGCAGACATCCCGCGCGATGCCGCTCTAGAATGGAAAAAGAGAGCTATGCTTAAGAAAATTTGCCTTATTATCATACTCATGACTTCTACTGCTGTGACTGCCGCAGCACGGAAGCATGCGCCGGTGAAAAAGGCAAAAACCGAAACAAAGCACAGCCCCGCCAACCACGATGCCATCGCCGCAAAACTCGCTGCCGGAGAGCACACGCTCGCCAAAATCGAGATGACAAACCCCTTCGGCATCGTCCCCGCCGCCGGCATGGAGATGCTTGGCGTTTCCGACATCCTCGAAGAGGAAATCAGCGATCAGGACAACAGCGAACTCGTAGCCGACATGCTCAGCTACGCCCGCAAATTCTTAGGCGTACGCTACGTCCGCGGAGGCAAAAGCCCCAAAGGATTCGACTGCTCGGGCTTCACATCCTACGTCTTCGGCCAGTTCGGAGTAAACCTCTCGCGAAGCTCGCGTGAGCAGTACACTCAGGGCACAAGCATCAACCGCCCCGAAGTGCAGCCCGGCGACCTCCTCTTCTTCAAAGGACGCTCCAGAAAAGCCCGCGGAGTAGGCCACGTGGCAATCGCCATCGACGCCAACCCGGCGACAGGCGAAATCACCTTCATCCATGCCTCCTCGTCGGCCGGAATCGCCATCGACCGCCTCTCCGCCCCATACTACGCCGCCCGATACCTCGGAGCACGCCGCGTAGTAGGCAAATGACCACTCACAACCACGGAATAAACAAAAGATCAACATAAACTCCATCCTTCTTACCACCCTTATTGGGAATCACCATCAAAACTACAAGGCTGTCCGGCAACACCGCGACAGCCTTTTTAATACACATCCCACATAGATGAAACCCACAACATAAAAAATATACAATCCGCAATAATAAAACCCACACAAAAGCGTTAAAGTGAAAGCAACCACCCGACGTGCACCCGAGCGCCACGCACCAAAGGACGTCGCAACATACCGCAACAAAAAAATAACATCACACAAATATGTATTGGACACTTGAATTAGCCTCAAAACTCGAAGACGCGCCATGGCCCGCCACCCGTGAAGAACTCATCGACTACGCCCAGCGTTCCGGAGCGCCCCTCGAAGTCATCGAGAACCTCCAGGAGATGGAAGACGAAGGCGAAACCTACGAATGCATCGAAGACATCTGGCCCGACTACCCCTCCAAAGAAGACTTCTTCTTCAACGAGGACGAGTATTAAGCCTCTGAAATTCACATAAAATACTGATTACCAGCCATATAAACAATCAGAATTTGTTTGTATGGCTGGTGTTTTATGGTCTGAAATAGCCTAATTTGTTTGTGTAAAATACAATATTTGCCCCGATTTTTCCGTTTTGTTTGTATATAATTCACTACCTTTGCAGACATGTGGGAATATCGTAAAAATACAAACAAATAACGGTCTATGGGAAGGACAAAGAGATTATACCCTTTAGGGAAATACCGTCTGAGGACGCCGAAAAATCCGGATAAGAACAAGGCTTATCCGGTGGATATAGAATATACTTGGAACCGTAAGGTAATCCGACGCACTACCAATATCTTTGTGAAGATTGCAGACTGGAATCAGAATCTTCATGCAGGGCGTGGTGGTGTCCGTCCCTCCTATGGCTCGGAGTCCAAGCGAATCAACAGTGTATTACTTGCCAGAGTTGAAAGGACTGACTCGTTGCTTGCAGAGTTCGCCCAGAACAATCCGCACCAGATAACGGAAGAAGTTATAGACGGCTTCCTTCTTGAAAAACCAGTTGCCGTGAGAAAAGACAACGGCAAGGACTTTGTTGAGTTTGTTACTGACAGGCTGGATTCCGAATACTCCCGAAATCGTATCGGTCGCAGCCGCTATGAAAACGGGAAAAGCGGCATGAATATGTTTAAGGAGTTTCTGCGTTCCAAAGAGCGTGGAACCTATAAATCCGATGGTATCTATCTCGGAGAGATTTCTATTGAACTTCTTGAAGAATACATAGAATGGCGCCGTGAGATAAAACAGAACAGCGACCACACCATAAATCACGCACTGACACCTATTCTAAAAGCCTGTGCCTATGCCGCAGAACTGCACATTTTAGATGCGGCGTTAAATGCGAGAATACAGGATATGCGTATTGCCGTCAAACCTAATCTTTCGGGCGACGAATCTTCTTATGACGGAAAGAGCCTTTCACAAGAGGAGTTAGCAAAGCTGATAGAATATTACCATAATTGTAAGGAACCTCGTCGAAAGGAATATATTGAAATGTTCCTTTTCGCCTTTCATGCCTGTGGTCTCCGTGTCGTAGATATTATGACGCTCCAATGGACAAATGTCGATTTGAAGAAAAAGGAGTTGCGAAAGGTGATGATTAAGACTGGTAAACGCCATATAATCCCATTGTCAGAACCTGCTATCGAATTACTTGAAACATGGAAGGAGAAAAACGGTGAGTCAAAATTTGTCTTCAACCTTGTAAAAGAGAATCTGGATATAGATGATGATGAGGCATTATATAAAGTCAGAAATACGGCGACAAGAAGCATTAACCAATCCTTGACTGTTGTGGGAGAGGAATTGGGGCTTAATTTCCCGCTTACTATGCACGTTGCGAGGCATACATTCGCCGTCTATGCCTTGAATGAAGGACTTTCTATGTCAGTTGTCAGTCGCCTTCTCGGTCATGGAAGTACGGATATAACGGAGAAAGTATATGCTCGTTTTCTTCCTGAAACTCTGTCCACTGAACTTAATCGACTATCTGGACTTTCCTCGTTTAGATTATAAACATATCATCCATAAAAAACAGTTGACCCAATTGTGAGTCAACTGTTTTTTTATATAGAGGATAATGGAGTGGCAAAAGCCTCATAATGGAACCGACTGAGGAAAAGATCAACATCAGCTTGGGAGTACCAGTATTTGTCTCCACATCTGGAATAGCCAAGAAATCCCTTATCGCGGAGCATTTTAAGATACTTGTGTTTGATATTGAGTAATTCCATTATCCCCTGATTGTCATATACCCTGTTTTTATGGGAGTTATCCTCAGACTTTCCTTGTTTTTCGAGTATAAAGAGTATTCTATTAAGAACATCTCTATCTGTTGATTCACGTCTGACGCTTGCCATAGACTTCTCTTTGAGACATTAAATGGAAACAGGGTAATACCTTGTGCTTATATTTGTAGCACACTTCGCGCGGTGGAAACATAGAATCTCCACGGATTACAGATATTCTATTCATCTTTTTACGGGTTTAGTGGGTAATTTTGCAGGATATGACGGTGGCGGCCCATATTCCGGACTATGAGCTGCCGGTATCAATATCCATTGTGGCAGGGATTTTTGAAAAGCATCACAAGTATATCAAAGGATGATGCTTTTGAACGTGTAACCACCGATGCTGTATAAAAGATTATTGATTGTCAGCATGTTCTCAACTTTTCCACAAAGTTTCCCGACATTTCCCAACTTGGAAATTTGTCGGAAACAAACAGCTATATTCCGGTTGTTTCTATATCGAATCCGATACGGTACGGAGCTGTCTATCCGACAACCGACAGGGCATTATCAGGATACAGGTCATGACATATCCTGCTATTCCTTAAACCCTGCCATACCGGATTTATCCCTATTTTTTAGTGGCACCGACCATTATGCCAATCCGCTGTAACGGACTGGCAAGCTGACCTCTATGCCTTTTTGCAGGATAAATATGGAGGCTACGCCAAATCTTAACGTGTCTTAAAAAAACAGGGAACTACCTGAGGAATACCTCAGCAGGGTTCCGGCTTATGGCGAACTTTGCGGCATAACACTAAATCCGAAAAATATGAAAACAAAAATGCTCACAGACTTCGCCGATACGATACGCGAATACAAGGAAATTCTGACAATGGCCATCGTCTTCCGATTGATGCACCACTTATATAACAATCATAGCCGATGAGGACTGAGGAATACAGGACACTTGTCGGGCTTATCAGGGAACTGGCATCGGAGGTCAGGAATATCAAGACAGGCCTTGACAGCAAGATCGACCATGTAGCGAAGAAGGTAACGGAGGCTTTTCAAGGCTTCGGCATCCTTGACCCGGACGAAGAAACCTGGACGGAGCAGCAGGTCTGCGAAAGATACCACGTTTCAAGACGCACGATGTACGAGCATCGTATCAACGGCCGGATACCCTTCATAAGGAACGGCAGCGGGAAGAACTGCAAGATCCTTTACCGGAAGGCTGATGTGATAGAGTTCTTCTCTTTGCAGAACGCATGACACACCTACAACAAACAAATAATCCCGCGCCATTTCGGTGGCGCAAGTATCAACCCCCAAAACACTTTTTAATTTATGGCAAAAGACCAGAACTTAGAAGAAGTGCTTATCGCCCGCAACAACGACACCGGGCAGGTAGGCGCGGTGACCGGACTCAACGAGGACGGCACACCAAAGATGACCGATGTCAAATCGGCGAAACTCTCAGACCTCGTGAAATTTTCCAAAGGCCAGAACCCGCTGGAGGCTTTCCTCTCCAACTTCGTCCGCCAGTGCAAGAACCCGACGACCTTCGGATTCTTCCGAGTACCAGCCGACCGCTACGATACGGTAGGCACCGTAATCGGAGACCTCGCAAAAGACCCCGTGGCAAACGCCGAAATGTTGAAGAACAACAAGGTCGAGCTTCCGCAGGCTGCGCAGGACAACAAGCAGGAGGCGGCACAGACGGCTGAACAGCCCAAGCAGTCGCCGGCAGGCTCACCGCAGGAGGAACAGCAGGCACAATCCAACGCTCAGGCGTCCGCAAAGGATACCAGACACTCCGCCATCGACGAGAGCAAAATCGACTGGGCGAACCTCAAGGAGAAATGGGGCATCGACCGCGACGAACTGGAAAAGTCCGGAGACCTCCGCGAAATGCTCTACAACCGCAAGTCAAGGGTTGTCACCGTCACCCCGACATTCGCCGGAGAGAAATTCCCCATCGACGCGCGACTGTCATTCCGAACCGATGCAGACGGCAATGTCAAGGTGGTGCCGCACTTCATCCACCGTGAGCCTAAACTCGACCAGAAATTCGAGGGCTACGAGTTCAGCAAGGAGGACAAGGCGGCTCTCCGCGAGACAGGCAATCTCGGCAAAGTCGTTGAACTGACCGGCAAGAACGGCGAGAAAGTGCCGTCATATGTCAGCATCGACCGCTATACCAACGAAATCGTCTCCGTGCCAGTCAAGGATGTTTTTGTACGCGACACCGTGGGCCAGACCAAACTGACGGTCGCCGAGATCATGCAGCTCAAGGAAGGTAAGGCACTTCCTCCGAAAGAGATAACCGACAAGAACGGCAAGACCTACAACGTGGTGCTTCAGGTGTCGGCAGACCGCAAGGGCATCGAGTTCGTACCCGGCGCGATCAGAAAGCAGGAACAGGCGCAGTCGCAGACACAGACGCAAAGCGGCACCACGAATCAGCAGCAGTCGTCGTGGCTCACGAAGGACGGCAAGATAAAGCCCCTTACCAAATGGGCGAAAATCCCTCTTACCGAACAGCAGCAGAAAGACTACGCCGAGGGCCGCGTGGCGGAACTTACCAACCGCCTCGACGACAAGGGGCAGCCATGCACGGTGTATCTCTGGTTCAACCCTGAGAAACAGCGTCCGAACACATCGCTCAACGACCCCCGCGTGAAGGTAGCCGAGGAATCCAGAACACAGAAGGCTGTCAACACCGACGGCAAGACCAACGAGGCGACAAAGCACGTCGCGGAGCCGCTCCAGAAGTATCAGACGGCTCCCAAGAACGAGAGCCAGATGCGCCAGCAGCGCAAGCCCAAAGGCCCGAAGATGTAATCTTCAAAAGCAGGGATAAGACCCTGCACCTCGAAACGGCATCCCGGAGAGTCCGGAATCTCCGGTGCTATTTCAAAAACCACTAATCCAGAAATATCCACCCAAATAAAAAAAGCAAAAATGAAACAGAAAAATCTCATAACCGTCGTGACAGACCATCAGATCACAGCGGACACAATCGCCAGAGCCATCGGCGCGAATGAAAAACACGAGGGTTACTACCTCGGTAACGGCTATGCCGTGACATGGACAAACGGACAGCTCGTGGAGGCGACCTTCTCACCGCAGGAGAGTTTCGTCCTTTCGACCACTATGGATAGCCGCCTCGCATACGCACATAACTTCAAGTTCGCCATGCGCAACTACGATGAGCTTGTCGGCTACAAGAAATCAGACGAGGACATCCGACAGCTCGGCACAATCAAGGCCCTGTGGAAGATGAGCCTGACGGTCGTGAACGCCATGCGTCCCGACATTACCGGAGACCTTGACTTCCTGAGCATCTACTACTTCATCGGCTGTCCCGTGGATACGCGCCGTGCATGGCTCCCCGTGCTGACAAAGAAAGCCATCGTCCATGCCGTGAACCACGGGCCTCAGAACCGCAAGGAATACGAAAAATGGCTGGAGGAATCCATCTACAACGTCATCGTACAGTGCGCCGAGGAAAACGCCGAACTGAAAGGCTCGCCCGCAGTGGAGGAAATATCCGTCGCCGACGCCGCCAAAGACGCGGAATGTGCCGGCGTACCCGCCCCGGCTCCCGGAGAACAGCGCGAGGGAGACAACTATATCGGAGTGATTACCGACCGCTACCCCCTGTTCAACCTCCCGGCCCTGATGATTCAGGCTGCCTGTGAGCTGGACTACACCCACGAAAAGACGATACTGACCGCATACCGCCTGTATGCCAAGAAACTCATATCATATCCCGCCGTGTTGCAGAACACCGTTCCCGGCGGAGTGTGGAAAGCGATGCTCCGCAATATGGAGATGCTGCGCTACAACAGCAGGTGGGGCCGCTCTGTGGGCGAAGGCAAGCCCTCCAAGTGCCACAACTTCCGCAACGGCGAGAACGTCTATAACGGATTCGGCATCGTCACCACCGGGCTGCATCCCACGGATCTCAGCCGCGACGAGGAAAAGCTCTACAACCTCATAGTCAAGCGCGTTATCGACGCCTTCGCCCCCGATAGCTACGGCAACGGGCGCAAGTCCAAAGGCGGCAAAATGAATCGCCGCCACAAGAACAGGAAGAACAAAGGGTACAAGGCAAAAACGGTTAAAACCGCCTGAACCCGCTTGAAACCGGCACCGAAAACCCATTACAATCCCTCCCGTGTCAGGATAATTTATTATCTTTGCGCTTGATTCGACGTCATTATGTTTTTTGTTTCATTTTTGACGCGGATTTAGTGGTTGGACATCGGGAGGGATACCCGGTGTCCTTTTTCATTGTGCCGTTGCACCATGAAACAAAAGGGCATCGGCAAACCAATCCGAATTCCCCGATGAAACATAACATAGAACTGCCGGAGGCGGACTTTTTCCAAGTCTATCTCCGAGGTCATCTTATTGACCACCATTTTCCCCAGAGAAACAATAAAAATTTCATAGAAACACGCTCGGATGACGCTTACGACACATTCGTAACGGCGCGTCTGGAGGGCAAGCCCGTTCCGATTGCCCGTGAACTGGCGATGCGCACACTCCTTGCCGGACTGTATGTGTCGCGCTACGACATAATATATAATGTGGTGGAGGAAAACCTCTGGCTGCGTCTGCCGCCGGAGTATATGCCGGATTTCGCCGTGCATCTTCTCGGACAGAAACCTGTCAGCGAGATACTCGACCGCTACGGGGTCAACGGCGACTTCCTTGACAGGGAGACACACCAGCCGATGCTGACAGAACTGCTCGGAACAATAACCGAAATACTGGACGGCTATGGCTTATAACCGCCTCCGTACCATGCGCGACAACATTGAGGCGATAAGGCTCGTCCTGCGTCTCGGCGTGGCTGGACGCACTGCGCAAAATGCCGAAGAACGCGAGATATTGCGAAAGTATGCCGGTTTCGGAGGACTGAAATGTGTCCTCAATGATGCCAATGACTTAGAAGACGCTGCCAAGTGGAGCAAAACGGATATTGAACTGTTCGCCCCGACTGTTGAACTGCGCCGATTGATTCACGACTATTCAAAGGACGACAAGGAGTTTGCAGGGTACATGGATTCGCTGAAAGCCTCCGTTCTGACTGCTTTCTATACTCCGGCACCCGTCATTGACGCCATATCCGGCTCTCTTAAACAGTCGGGGATAGAGGTGCGGAGTTTCCTTGAACCGTCTGCCGGACAAGGAGCGTTTATAGATTCCTTCCTGCGTAATGATATGTATCCCGGTACGGAGGTGCTGGCTTACGAGAAGGATTTGCTTACGGGCAAAATCCTGTCTGCCCTGCATCCCTCAATCCTGACCCGAATAGAAGGCTTTGAGAAAATTGAGCGCGATTTCGACGGCTATTTCGATGTGGCCGCCTCAAATATTCCTTTCGGGGACTTTGCGGTTGCCGACCCCACGTATGCCGTGAGCAAGGTGATTGCCTATCGTCAATCGACAAAGGCTATACACAACTACTTCTTTCTCAAAGCACTCGACCAAGTGCGTGAGGGAGGATTGGTTGCCTTCATCGCCTCTCAGGGTGTGATGAACGGAGTCTCTCCTTTCATAAGAATGGAGATGGTAAAGCGTGCCGACCTTGTGGCGGCTCTGCGTCTGCCTAACAACACTTTCAGCGACAACGCCGGAACGGATGCTGGCAGTGATTTGATTATTCTGCAAAAGCATACAGGCAAGAAAACGCTGTCGGCTGACGAGGAATTTTTCATCCAGTCGATTGTTGACCGTGGTACTAAGGTGCCGGGCAACAAATACTTGATGGCGTTTCCGCAGAATGTTATCTGCACCGATGCGAGAGTTGGTACCGACCCATACGGCAAACCGGCTATCATCTATAAGCATGAAGGCGGCGTTGATGGCATTGCCCATGATTTGCGGACTGCGCTCGAAGATTCGTTGCGTCTGCGCCTTAATCTGGAATTGTATAATTCCAACGGTATCAAACCGCCAACGTCTGACCCTGTTAAGCCGACACCTACGCCAACGCCGGAGGTAAAGACAGAGACGCCGAAAGAAAAGCCTATTGCACAGAAGATTGAGCAGAGGAACGAGCCGCTGTTGAAACAGTATCAGGAGATGAAAAAGAAACATCCCGATGCGATTCTGCTGTTCCGTGTCGGAGATTTCTATGAGATTTTCGGCAAGGATGCGGTACAGGCTTCAGAGGTACTCGGCATAACGCTGACCCGTAGGCAGAGCGGCGTTGACAGTCGCATCGAGCTGGCGGGTTTCCCGCATCATGCTCTTGACACCTATCTGCCCAAACTCGTGCGGGCCGGGCATCGTGTGGCTATATGTGAGCAGTTGGAAGACCCGAAACTCAAAAAGACTCCCAAGCAGAAGGTTGTCGAGACGGTTACGCCCAACCAGCGTCCGAAAGCGGAGCCTAAACCCGTAGAACCACCGAAAGCGAAAGCTGCGCCTGTCGAGCCTCCAAAGGTTGAGCCTAAGCCCGAACCCAGCAAGGAGATTGAGACCGACGGCAGACCGGATTATTCCGATAATCCCGACCCTCGGTTGTTTGCCTACAATCTTTTCGGCGAACTGGAGCCTATCCAGCAGAAGAACAACCGCCGTCAGCAAATGGCGAAGCCGGAAGAAAAGCCGAAACCGGCCAATCCTTCGACCGAGGTAAAGCCTGTTAAGGCGACTGGATTCCGTAAGCTCACCGACAAGGAGTTGAAATTTTACGGTTCCCTTAACTGGGATGATAACCCGCCCATCAACGGCTTTTATGAAGCCATGATGTCGATTGCCCATGCCCAGATTGCAGAACGTGAGAGGTTGGCAGCGGAAAAGGCTTCGCAGAAAGCGGCAGAAGGAGCCGGTATCGCTCCCGGAGAAACGTACATCGAAAAGACCGAAGGCGATTTCATCCCCGGTGGCAGTCCCCGTCAGCCGAAAGTCACGGCAATACCTATCGAGCCGAAAACTCCTGAGCGCGATATGTCGCCCCGTCCTTTCTCGGAGGATATTCAGTTTTTCCATCATAATGGCTCTATGGTCGTGGACGGCGGTCAGCTCGGTTTCTTGTCCGATGTGCGCAAGAACGGAGCCACATTCACACCTTTGGCTGTCAAGCCGGAACAGGAGAAACGAGCCATGCTGTATGTTACCCTTTCGGAAACATACCAGAAACTCTACAACTATGAGGCCGAGACGCATGAGGCAAGTGCTGAATTGCGCGAACACCTCAATCAGTATTACGATGAGTTTGTAGCCAAGTATGGCAACCTCAACAAGAAGCAGAACGCGAAATTCATTCTGATGGACGCCAATGGACGTGATGCTCTGGCTCTGGAGCGCGGCGAGAACGACCGTTTTGTCAAGGCCGATATTTTCGACCATCCCGTTTCATTCTCCATTGACGAGGTTACTTCGGTAGATACTCCTATGGAGGCACTGACAGCATCGCTCAACAAATACGGCGAAGTCAATCTCGAATATATGTCGTCACTTGTGGATATGGACGAGGACACCCTCACCCAAAACCTCGAAGGACACATATATTATAATCCCCTTGTGGAGAACTACGAGATTAAAGACCGATTCATCGCCGGAAATGTCGTTGCCAAAGCCGAGGCTGTCAGGGCGTGGATTGAGCGTGAGGAAGAACGGATAAAGGACTTTCCCGGTTATGACGGCATAGAGCCGTATATCGCTATGTCGCAGGATTCCCTCAAAGCGTTGGAGGAAGCCCGGCCCCGCCGCATCGAGTTCGACGAGCTGGATTTCAATTTCGGAGAACGTTGGATTCCGACCGGCATTTACTCGGCTTATATGAGCCATCTCTATGAGACCGAGATAAGGATTGCCTATTCGTCCTCGCTTGACGAGTATTCGGCAGACGCTCCCCGGAAGAACATGAAAATCTGGGAGGAATTCTGTGTAAGAGGTTATTACCGTGTCTATGATGGCATGAGCCTTCTTAAACACGCGCTGCATAATACCGTGCCGGACATAAAGAAGTCAATCGGCAAGGACGATGACGGCCACGACATAAAGGTGCCGGACAACGAGGCGATACAGCTTGCCAATACCAAGATTGACGAGATACGAAATGGATTCAGTGAATGGCTGGAAGCCCAGTCACCGGAGTTCAAGGAAAAACTCGTTGACCTCTATAACGACAAGTTCAACTGCTTTGTGCGTCCGCAGTATGATGGTTCGCATCAGACATTCCCGGATCTGAACATGAAAATCCTCGGAGACCGCTACGGTATCAGCTCCATTTATCAGTCGCAGAAGGACTGTATATGGATGCTGAAACAGAACGGCGGCGGTATTTGCGATTTCGAGGTGGGGTGCGGTAAAACGCTGATAATGTGTATTGCAGCGCATGAGATGAAGCGTCTCGGACTCGCCCACAAGCCGATGATTATCGGTCTGAAAGCCAATGTCGCCGAGATAGCCATGACCTATCAGTCAGCCTATCCCAATGCCAGAATCCTGTTCGCCGACGAAAAGAGTTTCAAGGCCGACAAGCGTGTGGATTTCTTCAACAATATCAAGAACAACGACTATGATTGTGTTATCATGTCGCACGACCAGTTCGGAAAGATACCCCAATCGCCGGAAATGCAGCAGCAGATTCTTCAGGCTGAACTTGATACCGTTGAGGAAAATCTCGAAGTGGTGAAGCAACAGGGACATGATGTGTCGCGTGGTATGCTCAAAGGTCTTATCAAGCGTAAGGAGAACCTTACTGCCAAGATTGCCACCATACAGTATCAGATGGAGCAGAACAAGGACAGTGTCGTGGATTTCAAGCAGATGGGCATCGACCATATATTTGTGGACGAGAGTCACCAGTTCAAGAACCTTATGTTCAACACCCGGCATGACCGAGTGGCGGGACTGGGCAACAGCGAGGGAAGCCAGAGGGCACTCAATCTGTTGTATGCCATACGCACCATTCAGGAGCGGACAGGCAAGGATTTGGGAGCTACTTTTCTCAGTGGCACAACCATATCCAACAGTCTGACGGAGCTGTATCTGCTGTTCAAGTATCTTCGTCCGAATGAGCTTGAAAGGCAGGATATCCGGTGCTTCGATGCTTGGGCGGCAATCTTCGCCAAAAAGACGACGGATTACGAGTTCAACGTGACCAATCACATTGTGGCCAAGGAGCGTTTCCGCTACTTCATCAAGGTACCGGAATTAGCGGCGTTTTATAACGAAATCACGGATTATAGGACTGCGGAGGATGTCGGCGTTGACCGTCCTCACAAGAACGAGATTCTTCACAATATCCCGCCGACACCTGCGCAGGAGGCTTTCATCGAGAAACTGATGAAGTTTGCCGAGAGTGGCGACGCAACAATACTCGGCAGGGCGCCACTGTCCGACACCGAGGAAAAGGCAAAGATGCTCATTGCCACTGACTATGCCCGAAAGATGGCTCTCGATATGCGCATGATTGACCCCAATGCAGAGGATGACCCGAACAACAAGGCGAGTCATTGCGCCCAGATGATAGCGGAGTATTACAGGAAATACGACGCTCATAAAGGCACACAGTTTGTTTTCAGCGATCTGGGAACATTCAAGCCCGGCGAATGGAATGTCTATTCAGAAATCAAGCGAAAACTGATTGAGGACTATGGTATTCCGGCGCATGAGATCCGGTTTATACAGGAGTGTAAGACGGAACGAAGCCGAAAGGCTGTCATTCAGGCTATGAATGACGGCGATGTCCGTGTTCTCTTTGGCTCGACAAGTATGCTCGGAACAGGCGTGAACGCTCAACGCAGGGCTGTTGCGGTCCATGAGCTTGAATGCCCCTGGCGCCCAAGCGATCTGGAGCAGCGTGAGGGACGCGCTATCCGTGCCGGTAACGAGGTTGCCAAACTTTATGCCGACAACAAGGTGGATGTAATCATCTATGCCGTGGAGAAGTCATTAGACTCTTACAAGTTCAATCTTCTGCATTGCAAGGCAACCTTCATCGACCAGCTCAAATCCGGCGCACTCGGAGCGAGAACTATCGACGAGGGCGCAATGGACGAGAAGAACGGCATGAATTTCTCGGAATACATGGCTATCCTCAGCGGTAACACAGATCTTCTCGAAAAAGCTAAGCTCGATAAGCGCATTGCCGCATTGGAGAGTGAGCGCAAATCCTTTAATAAGGGAATCGGCGATTCACGTTTCCGACTCCAGACCATCAGCCACGACATTGCCAACAACGAAGCGGCGATTGAGAGGATGAAAGCCGACCATGCCCGGTATGAGGCGGTTGTTCAGCGTGATAAGGACGGTAATCCCGTCAACAGCCTCACAATCGACACCTGCAATCTCTCCGACGAAAAAAACATGGGCATACATCTTCAGGGTATGGCACAACGTACCGATACCCATGGGCAATATCAGCGCATCGGCGAGGTCTATGGCTTCCCGATCAGCATTATATCGGAGCGGACGGTCGTTGACGGCAGAGAAGGCGTCCAGAACCGCTTTGTTGTCGAAGGCAACTACAAGTACAAGTTCAACAACGGCTTCATCGCTATGTCGGACCCCCATGCCGCCTGCATGAACTTCGTCAACGCATTGGAGAAGATACCCGGCATAATTGCCCAGTATGAGGAACGTACTGTCAAACTCAAAGCCGATGTTCCGACACTCGAAGGCATCGTGTCAAAAACATGGGGCAAGGAGGATGAACTGAAGGCGTTGAAATCCGAACTTGCCGCCCTCGACCGCAAGATTACCGCTGAACTTGCGCCGAAGCACGATGAAAAGGATGGCGAAGAAGTAAAGCGGGATGAGCAGCAACAGCAATCACAGCGAGTCGAGAATCCGGCTCAATCCTCCAGCTCAAAGGAGTCAATGGTGGCGGAACCTAATGCTCGTTATTCTCAATCGTCTATAAAATCTATCACATCCCGACCATCTTCGCCTAATTTCAAAAGGCTTTGAGAAGAAAAAAACGGACGTTGATGAAAATACAACGTCCGTTTTATTTTTAATCCAAAAATTAATTGTAACTTTGTAAGCGAATAGCAATGGCGGTTGGTGACGACCACCGCTTCAACATATTGCATTCGTATTGACTCGTAAAGGGAAACTGCTAATTTTCATTGATAGACGAGGACATACGGAGCAATCGTGTCGTATTTTTACGCAAATACGGCACGGTCTGCATACGTCCGTCTATCAGCCTTTAGCAGTGGCTCCTTTACAGGTGTATGCAGATTCGTGCCTTTTTATAATATCGGCAGGAGTTTGCATTACAAAAATGTAAACTCCTGCCTGTTATATGAAGCCACAAGAAAAAGCTGCCGGTACGAAAGATCGAATATTGACAAGGATATTGCCCCTCTTCCTTGTAAACAATTATGAGTCCATAACCATAGGTCTGATGGAGGATGCGACTCGTATGACAAGGGGGACCATATACCGTTACTTTGACAACAAGGAAGACATCTTCAAGCAGGCACTATTCCGCTATTATGACTCACCGCAAAACGTGCTGTTTGCCATACAACCGGAGAAGCACAATCTGACCGAGTATTGGAAACTGAAGATACAACAGCTTGAATGCGCCTACTCTTATCTGAGGGAATACGGCATACTTGTTGATATGCTCGCAATATCGCACTACATTGAGATACAGGGAATGCGCATTATCCCATCGTTTAGTGAAATGATAGCATCACACAAACACAGGAATCTCAAATATTGGTCATTGGTTCTCAGGAACACGCCTGACATTTCCTTGAACATTAAAAGAATCTCATATTTGAGAGTTGGGCAAATATACCACGGCCTCTTCCTGCAATTATGTTCAAACTATCCTAAGGGGAAGTTAAGTTTACCACCCATCAAATTTCCGTAATTTGAGCAAATAATTAGTTAAGCAGCATAAAGTTTTTGTCAGTAAGGACTCTATGCGCTGTTTCAGCATACTTTTCAAGATATACGTGTTCCGGCACATAGGGTGGAGTGAACATCTTGTCAAGTCCATGGTTGATGAGCCACCTCATAATCGGTTTACCCGACCAAAATCCATAATAAATGTTCTCTACCATAGCTCCTGACATTACTTTAGGGTAATAGCTCATTTGTCCGAAATCGATATATGACTTACCTCTTGTTTCCGCCTCCTTGACAGTTCTGAAGATGGTGTTGAGATATAAAACTTTGGAGTCATCATCTTTGTACCTGAAGCCCATATATAGAGGAATTAGATTGTTCTCATTCTCCAAAATTATGACCATTACCCGAATTTCATCGATGTCGTTGTCTCTTGCAACAAGGAAAAATGAGCCTTCCCCCAGCAAATCATTTGTAGCTTCGAAGAATTTTTCATTAAGAAATTCAAACTTGATTTTAGCTTTGTCAAGAACTTTCCGATAGAGATGTGTGAATTCCTTAACCGGCTCTCCACCATAATCATTTATAATTTCCCAATGAAAAGACCGGTAAGCTGTCGGTGAGGCACGTATAGCGCCGGAGGATTTTCTGTTGTTACTTTGC
>OGQM01000111.1_pt1 | contig 88132 bp, 92 predicted proteins | sample 1553191 | NCBI WGS metagenome assembly OGQM01 (sample SAMEA2579954, study PRJEB22360) | human gut metagenome | biome: human gut; feature: human-associated habitat; material: faeces | place: Denmark | collected 2008/2010 | reverse complement strand
CAAAGTTTTGCCCTCCCCTTCAAAAGACCCGGGGCCGCGGGCCGCCGTCAAACATGGCCTGCCTAAAGACCTTGCCACCCGGATTGCCGCCCAAGCTGTTTACGGCAGCGCCCGAATGGTTATGGAAACGGACGACACTCCTTGGGACTTGATTGACAAAGTCTGCTCTCCCGGAGGAACGACTGTCGCCGGGCTGATTGCCCTTGAAGACAATGCTTTTGTCTCCTCGGTCATTCGGGCCATCGACGCCGCCATCGCCAAAGACCATGAACTCTTAAACGGCCAATAACCCTTTCGCCCCACAAGACCGCCCGGTGAATCAGCATAATAAACAAAGGTACCGCCACCATAGTCGTCAAAGTATGAGAAAGGAAATGCTCGCCGCGCATCATCTGATAGGCACCGCCGACCCAGGCTAAAACGAATGCCGCCACAATAACCGCATACCGCTTCTTTTTGTTCTGAAAATAATATCCCAGAGCCATTAAGGAAAATAATCCTGTCACATGCCCCGCCGGAAAACACCGACCCCGATGCTCCGGAACAAAAGTTTCCGGATAGGCCTCAAAAACCCGTACATAAGGATAGGCGCCGTTATAAATTTCCAACTGGCCGGGACAGTAAACATTGGTCTTCTTTTTCAGCGAATTGACAGAAGCCGGAATGATTATCGTACATAACAAAACCGTCAAAGCCGCCGCAAACTTTGGCCTCAGACTTTTTATCCTAAATCCCGCAACCATCACCAGAACGCTGACCGTCCCCCAAAAAGCAACAAAATGCTTCATGCCGTTATAAAAGACAAAATCCCATTGCCGATGCATTTCCGGCGTAATAAGCCAACTTCCGGTATCGGAAAAATACAGCTTGTTTTGAACGGCCACATCCCAATCCGTATAATTCTCCATTGCCAGAACCAATGCCAATAATACGACCGTCATGACAAAAACTTTCAACAAACGCATTCTCTTTCCCCTTCCTGCCAAACATATTCTACAGTAAAGCCAAAATTTTCTTTTCGCAATTACCGAATGTCAAAAATGACATAATTGTCATTTTCATTTCATCGTAGCATTAGGCACCATGTATTATAAAGGAAGCAATCCTTGTTCATAAAGGTTGTGGCCGGTTTAATACGGCCGGCAAATTCGATACCCCGTCCGTTTCGGAATTTGTTGGTCTTATAATCCGGCCATTCTTTTATCCGCTGCTGATAATTGTTGACCGGGAAAACAGATTTATGCTACATTCTCCTCAAAACACACCGGAGACGGCTTTCATGAAAATACTTCTGGTTGAAGACGAAATCAAAACTGTTGACTATCTCAAACGCGGGCTTAGCGAGCAAGGCTACAACGTTGATGTTGCCATGGACGGCCTTGACGGCCTGCACTTGGCTTCGACGGGAGAATATGATGCCATTATCCTCGACCTGATGCTCCCTTCGATGGACGGCATCAGCATCTTAAAAAACCTCCGTCCGGCCAACGGTACCCCGGTAATTATCCTCACCGCCAAAGATGCCGTCGCCAGCCGGTTGGAAGGGTTCAACGCCGGAGCCGACGACTATCTGGTCAAACCTTTTTCCTTCCTTGAACTCTTAGCCCGCCTGCAAGTCATTACCCGCCGGGTCAAAAACAAAGAAGAAACCCACATTTATATCGGCGACTTGCATATTGACCTGATGTCCAGACGCGCTGCCCGCGGCAGTCGCAAACTTGACCTGACCGCCAAAGAATTCTCCCTTCTTGAAGTTCTTGCCCGCCGCCGGTCGCAAATCGTTTCCAAAACCGTTATCACCGAATTGGTCTGGGACATCTGTTTTGACACCAACACCAATGTCGTCGAAGCCACGGTCAAACGCCTTCGCGCCAAACTGGAGCTTGAAGGCGAGCCCAAGCTGCTCCACACCATTCGCGGCATGGGATACATGCTGGAACTTTCCGAATGAAGATATTTTCCTCGCAATCCTCAATCGCCAAACGTCTGGCCTACGCCTATGCTACTGCCGCAGCCATTGTCCTCTCCGTTATCGTTATCGGTTTGTATTGCATTGAAATCAGCGAAATAAACCGCTACCAAAAAGCCGAAATGAAAAACCGCATCGCCCTGCTCGAACATAATGTCGCCGAGGTAAAAAACAAATCAGAATGGCTGCACCTGGAGAGAACCCTCCGCAAAATCACCCCCGCAGACAGCGATATTTACATCCGTATTCACAGCACCGACCCGGCTTATAATTTTGAGGCCCCTTTCAGTATCAAGCCACAGGAAATCAACAAACACCACGGTTTTTCCAAGATAACGATCGCCGGCAGAGAATTTCGGATTCTCTCCAAAATCATACCGGCGGGCGGCAGCCGCCCCGAAATTATTCTTTCCATTGCCGTAGAAACATATTTAAACGAAACCGAAGACTTCCTTCTAGATCTGGCATTTGCGGCGTTTTTGCTGCTGGGAACCATTGCCATTGCCATCATCGGCTGGAAAATTGCCAAACGCAGCCTGGCACCGGTAGACATGCTCTCCAAACACGCCCGGGAACTCAGCCCCCAAAATCTCTCCGCCCGCCTGCCTAACACCGAACTCCCCGATGAACTCGCCGGTCTGGTCCTGAGCTTTAACGGTGCTCTGGAACGTCTGGAAGAATCCTACAACAAACTGTCAACATTCAATTCGGACGTCGCCCATGAGCTGCGAACGCCGCTCGGCAATCTCATCGGACAGACCGAGGTTGCTCTTTCGCGCCCGCGCAGCGCTGCGGAGCTGGAAGAAGTCATGCAGTCCAATCTTGAAGAACTTGAACGCCTGCGCACAATTATCAACGAAATGCTGTTCCTCTCCCGTGCAGACCACGGAGAAATCGCCACGAACCTGAAACCCGCCTCTCTGGCTCAAATTGTCCGTGAAACGGCAGAATTTTTGGAAGTTGTTTTTGAAGAAGGAAGCCGAAAACTGAACATCAGCGGAGACGCGCCGGTTTTGGCGGAAGCAGCGCTGCTCAAAAGAGCCGTAACCAACTTGCTGACCAACGCCGTCCAGCATGGAACGCCCCAAACCGACATTAACGTCGAAATATCCGTCCGCGGCAACGAAGCCGTCCTGAGTGTCCAAAACAGCGGCCCCGACATTCCCGAACACGATCTGAACAACATTTTCAACCGTTTTTACCGCGTCAGCAAAGAACGCAAAAACTCTGTTAACAACCATGGCTTGGGACTAGCCATTGTTCGCGCCGTTGCCAATATGCACGGCGGCGAAGTATTTGCCCAAAGCCGGAACGGCATCATCACAATCGGTTTCTCCCTGCCTTGCACTTATGCCGAAAATTGGCCTCAGCCATCCCGGCAATAAAGATTCTTTTGCACACCAAACCAACAAATCCCTTGCCAAATGCCCCCTTATAGGCCAAGATATTTACAAATTGAACAATATGGGAATCCTTTAATGTTTAAAAAAATGGTCGCTGGTGAATTAGGGCTCGGTACAACTTTTTGGAAATACGGCGTTTTATTCCTGCTTATTCTGACTTTCATTGTCAAATTTTTTGAAAAGCTCCTGCACCGCCAAACCGGCAGCGCCGATTTGTTGTACTTTTTCAGCAGTCACTTTAATCTTTTCAAAAGCAACCCGATGATTATCTTTTGGACGCTCTGTTATGCTTCTGCAATCATCGGACTGTTTTACTATGCCATCAACTTCACGGGCGGGTTGTGGCGGTCTTCCGCCAATTATGAACGCAGTTCCTGGCTCAAAAACCTTGCTCGCTGCTTTACCGTCATATTGCTTTTTGCCTGCCTCAAAATTCTGCTCTAAAAAAGGACGCCCGTTTTATGAAAAAAATATATATTCTTTTGCTGATAAGTTTCATATGCAGCTGTGTTGAAGTCGGAAACTTTCCCGCCAAACGCCAAAAGCTGCATGATATGAACACCGGACAGGAAGCCGACTATTGTCAAAAAAATCCCCAACGTTGCATTGAAGGCGTCGCTTGGTAACACTCACTCCGTATCGGCAAGGTTCCGGCTGTTTATAATATATCCGCTGGGCAGAGAAGATGCCGTTTCTTCATCCATTTCTTCAAAAAAGAAATTAACGCTGGTTTTCAGAACTTGGCTCAAATCCCATAGACGACTGGCCGTAACCCGGTTGGTACCGTTTTCGTAATGCTGGATTTGCTGATAGGAAATCCCCAGTCTTTTGGCCAGCTCAGACAAAGAAAGCCCCAACATGCGCCGACGCATTCTGAGCCTTTTTCCGACATGGATATCAATTGGATTCGGAGCGCCGTCTGGTTGACGCCCGCGGCTGTTGGAACGTTTCAGGAACCGGGGAAAAGAAGCACGATAATTTGACATTTTCACCTCTCGCTTTTGCCGTTTAACCACAACAGCCGCACATGTCAAAAAATACGGCTGATATAATACCAAAAGCCGAAGCTCAAAATTTCGCAGACCGCGACAGTACCGGTAATTATGGATAGACATCCGGTCAAATCGGGTTAGGTCGTCCTAAAAAAGTTTATTATCTTTAACTCTCTGCTGTTTCAAAACCTCTGGCTGGCCGGAAAAACCGGTCATATAAGCAGGAATACCCGCATTAATATTAATGAGGTGAGTGTAATACACTTTTTAATAGATTGCAACTATTAATTATCTGTTTCTTTCAATTATAAACTTGGAGAGAGAAACCAGCGTTTCCGCCTTGGCTCCGAAAATATCCAAAGCCGCGGCAGCCTCTTCCGTCAACCGGCGTGCAATATCTTTTGCCGCTTCCAGTCCATACAAAGAAACAAAGGTCAGCTTGTTCTGCCCGGCATCTTTATGCAATGTTTTTCCCACCAGGGCCTGATCGCCTTCCACATCCAGAATATCGTCGCTTATCTGAAAAGTCTGTCCAATTTTCATGGCATACAACATCAAAGCGTTATGCTGCACCGTATCGGCTCCGCCCAAAACTGCCCCTGCTTCAACGGCAAAGCGCAACAAACGTCCGGTCTTCATTTCCTCAATCCGACGAATCAGATGTTCTGGATTTACAGGATTCGGCATCTTTTCAGCCAGAAGATCCAGCATCTGCCCCGAAACCATTCCCCGAAACCCTCCGGCGGCCTGCGACAATAACTGTACCAGCTGACAACGGATTCGCGCATCAGGATGCGTATTGCGGTGGCTTAATATCTCAAAAGCATAGGTCAACAAAGCATCACCGGCCAAAATAGCCGTCGCTTCATCAAACCTCTTGTGACAGGTCGGCATGCCGCGACGCAGATCATCATTGTCCATTGCCGGTAAATCATCATGAATCAGCGAATAAACATGCAGCATTTCCAAAGCTGCTCCCACCCGCATTGCCTGTTCCAGAGATGTCTCAAACAATTTTGCAACTTCAAAAACCAAAAACGGACGCAAACGTTTTCCGCCGTTCAAAACCGAATATTCCATCGCCTCGACAACACGTTTTTCTTCACCTTCCGGACAAGGAAAATAATGCTTCAGTTCACTGTTAAACACCTCGGCAAACTGTTTTAATTCCGTTTGGATATCCGACATCTCAATCCTCCTGCGGATCCAGAGGAACCGCCTTCAATTCCCCGTTGCCGGCAACCTCAAGCTTCTCGATTTTCAGCTGGGCGGCTTTCAACTTTCCTTCGCAAAGCTTTTTCAGCGCCGTCGCCTGCTCATAAGCGGCTACCGCATCATCAAGCTTAATTCTTCCGCTTTCGAGTTCTCTTACCAAAATTTCCAGTTTTTGCAATGCTTCCTCAAAGCTTAGCTTGCCCAGTTCTTCTTCATTCATTATCAATCCCTCCGTTATTTTGCGGGCAGTTTACCCCATTCCGGCACGAATATCAAGTTATAGGGTTAGTTTTTACCACAACCTTTGAATATATTGGCATAAGTATATATGATAATTGGCTTTATTAGAACTTGGCGCAAATGCTCAATTATGATATTTTATTATTATCATATGCAAGGAGTTAAAACCATGAAAAATCCCGCAATTATTTTCGGCTCCCGAATGTTGAAGGCAATGGGAAACGAAAAGCGCCTCGAAATTCTGTACCACCTTTTCGAAACGGAACTCAAGGTAGGCGATCTGGAAAAACTGGTCGGATTATCTCAGTCGGCGCTGTCACAGCACCTGGCAATTCTGCGTGCCGAAAATATTGTCAAAACCCGCCGCGTTGCCCAAACGATTTTTTATTCAATCCGCAATAACAAAGTCATCCGCATTTTAAGGCTGATGGACAGCATGTTTAACCGCCAAACAACCTCTCCTGCTGATTGATATCTACCGCATCAGCCTCAAAAACCCGGAATCATTCCGGGTTTTTGTCATTCAGAGGCAAAATGGCTATCGACTTTCTGGCCTTGTCAAAACTCAGGCTTAGCCGCCCTTCGCAAAATCCCACGGCATCTCGCCCGAAAATCTCATAGCGCCACCCTTTGAGCAGCGGATTGTCTTTGCGTTTGAGCAAATGCAGCAAATCTTCTTCCGAGGCAATCAGTTTCGGTGCCACCCCATGCTCCGCGCTCTTAATCTTCAGCAACAGCTTCAAAATTTCCAACAACGCCCCCGCATGTCCCGGCATCTTCTCTTCCCTGCCCGGACGAACGTATTGCTCCGGAGGAATCTTTTTGGCGCTTTCCAAAACTTCAATTATCTCCCGCCCCAGCTTGCCGTCGGCCACATCTTTGCGAATGCCGCGTATCTGCCGCAGCTGCTCCGGCGACGAGGGACACATTGCCGCAATATTCAACAAACATTCGTCCTGAATAATCGACCGGCGGTTAACGTCATTGCGCTGTGCGCGGCGCTCGCGCCAGGCCGCCAACTCCCGCAACAGGGTTAAAAACCTGGCATTATGGGAACGATGCTTGATTTTCTGCCAAACATCGAGCGGATTGGTCTCATAAACCGACGGATCGGACAAATGCTCAATTTCCTCTTTCACCCAACCTTCCCTGCCGGTTTGTTTCAATATATCCTGCAACTTAAGATAAATCGGCACCAAATGCGTTACGTCGCAAATGGCATACTCCAACTGTCGCTTATCTAACGGCCTCGCTTCCCAGTTCGTAAAACGAAAACTCTTGTCCAGTTCAAGATTAAGCAGGCTGTTGACCAAAGTCTCATACCCGACCGATTCTCCGTATCCGCAAACCTGCGCTGCAACCTGAGTGTCAAATAACGGTGCCGGAATCCGATGATGCATAAAATAAATAATTTCCAAATCCTGTCGGCCGGCATGGAACACCTTGACAATCTGCGGATTGTCCATCAGTTCGAAAAACGGCTGCAAATTCATCTCCGGCGCCAAAGGATCAATAATCGCGCATTCATGTTGAGACCCGACTTGTATCAAACACAACTTGGCATAATAAGTTTTTTCGCGCAAAAACTCCAAGTCAACGGTTATAAACGGCTCGGCGGCCAAACTCCTGCAAAAAACTTCCAGGTCGCCGTTGTTTTCAATCAACTTAATCATCTATATCATACTCTGTTTTTCCAAAGAGCCAGTCTAACCGCAATTACTTAAGATTCTTTTAATCGCCGGGTGCAATTTTTCTGGACAAACACCCAAAAGAATGTTACAAAAAAGCTCTTTACTGATATTTAACTTAATAATTATGTCTTATGAAAACAAAGATCTATGTATTATTTAAGACAGATAATCTTAAAATGTTACAGAATTATCTGCGCAGTCAGGAAAACATTTCCAGTATTTCTGAAGCATTCGGCGCTTTTGCTCAAACCGGCCCCGCACCGGGTGCCGTTGTTGAAGCGGAGGTTTCTTCGACAGAGGAATTATGCCGGTTGGCAAAAAATATCCGCTTTCAGGTTCCCGGCATCCGCAAAACCGTAATTTTCCTTGCCGATGCCTTGCATGAATCCGGTTTTGCCGCTGCCAAAATCTGCCGCGCGTCCTTTTATTATACGGGTGAAGCTCCTAAAACCGTCCATGCGTTTAATGACCTTTCGCAGGCCGGAAGCCCGGAACTTCCGTCGCCGTTCCCGTTTCTGTTCTTTGCCGACCGGCAAGAGCCGGACAAAGTCCGCCTGATGGGATACGCCAACGGCAAGACTTGCCCTAACCTTGACTGGTGGCAGAAGCAGGTTATGAAAAGTCTGAAAAACGCCCAAATTGACGGGCCGTTTGTCCATAATATTTTTGTTCGCGAGTTCTAACCTCAAAAACTTCTGAAATATGAAAAATGTTATTTTTATTCCTTGTCCGTCACAGCCGGATATGAAAACCGCCGTTGAAACCGCTGCCGAAAGGCTGCTGGAAATCAGCGTTGTTCCCGAGCTCTACTGCGGTGCGGCAGTCTACAACGGCGCCCCGGAAAACGGCGTTCCCGGAATAATTTTAATTTTTCCCGACGGCTGCGGCGAAGATGCCCGCAAAGCCGGCCGCGAATTTTCATCGCAGCTGTGTACGGAGTTCAGCACTGTCGGCCAGCCCCCGTCCTTGACGATACGTTCATTTACCGCCAACTCGGAGACCGGCATATCGGTAGCGCAGGCAATAACCAGTTGGAAAATCGCCAACGACCTTTACGAAGGGCCCAAAATTCCCGTTGCCCCCTGCTTGTTCTTTCAGGATCAGGAAAAGATTACGGCATTGGGAATTCTAATCACTCCCGGTACCGGTGCCGAGGAAATATGGCAGGAACAAGTCATGGCCTCCTGTCTGCTTTCCTGTTTCAGCGAACCGGAATTTTCGGCCTGAAACCCAATCTGAAAAAAGCAGGAATTTTTCCTGCTTTTTTTATGGGCATAATCCTTCCCGATTATGCAGATTATGGTTGCTTTTCGGGGATTTTGGCGTTAAGACTAAAGAGTTAATTATAACAATAACTGAATTTATGAGGTCTTTTATGAATTGCTATCGTACACATACCTGTGGCGAACTGCGCGCCGGTGACACCGGCAAACAGGTCAAAATCGCCGGTTGGATTCACCGCAAACGCAACTTGGGCAACCTTTGCTTTGTGGACCTGCGAGATCATTACGGCATTACCCAATGTGTGATTGATAGCTCTTCGGATTTGTTTGAAAAAATCAATAATCTGCGTCCGGAAAGCGTCGTTTCCCTGGAAGGGGAAGTTGTCAAACGCGAAAGCGTCAACAAAAACATGCCTACCGGGGATATTGAACTGAAAGTCCAAAACGTAGAGATTCATTCCGAAGCCGAGGTGCTGCCAATCCAGGTGGCACAAGATGATGATTCGCCCGAAGAACTGCGCCTGAAATACCGCTTTTTGGACTTGCGCAAAGAAAAACTCCACCGCAACATGCTGTTACGCTCTAAGGTAATTGCCGCCATGCGCCGCCTGATGATTGAACAGGGCTTTGTCGAATACCAAACGCCGATTCTGACCGCATCTTCTCCGGAAGGCGCACGCGACTTTTTGGTTCCCTCGCGAATAAACCCCGGCAAATTCTATGCCCTGCCCCAAGCCCCGCAGCAGTTTAAGCAGCTGCTTATGGTTTCGGGATTCGACCGTTATTTCCAGATTGCTCCTTGTTTCCGCGACGAAGACCCGCGTGCTGACCGCTCTCCGGGCGAATTTTATCAGCTGGATATGGAAATGTCTTTTGCTACCCAGGAAGATGTTTTTAAAGCTATCGAATATGTCATGAGCGGTGTGTTTAACGAATTTTCCAACGGCAAAAAAGTCGACCAGCCGCCGTTTCGCCGGATTCCGTTCCGTGAATCCATGATCAAATACGGCTGCGACAAACCCGACCTGCGCAATCCGCTGGAAATTACGGATGCCACGCCTTTCTTCGGCAACTCCGGCTTCGGCGTTTTTGACAGCAAAGTCGCTGCCGGCGAACAAGTCAGAGCCATCGCCGTTAAAGGCATTGCCGACAAACCGCGCTCTTTCTTTGACAAGTTTGACGCTTACGCCAAAGAAGCCGAAATGGGCGGCATGGCGTACATTGCCTTTTCTTCAAACGGAGCCAAAGGCATTGCCCGCTTCCTGAGCGAAGAAAAAATGAACGAAGCCCGGACATTCTTCGGCATTGGTGAAGGGGACGCCGTTTTCCTGATGGCCGGAGAAGTTGACAAACTCAATAAATTTGCCGGCAAAACCCGCATGAAAATCGGTGAAGAACTGGATTTGATTGAAAAAGACGCTTACCGCTTCTGCTGGATTGTCGATTTTCCGATGTTTGAGAAAAATGAAGAAACCGGCGCCATCGAATTTTCTCACAATCCGTTTTCCATGCCGCAAGGCGGAATGGACGCCCTGTTGAATCAAAATCCGCTCGACATTCTTGCTTATCAATATGATATTGTCTGCAACGGAATTGAATTGTCCTCAGGCGCCGTCCGCAATCATAAGCCGGAAATTATGTACAAAGCGTTCGAGATTGCCGGCTATGATCACAGCGTTGTCGACAACAAGTTTGGCGGCATGATCAGCGCCTTCAAGTTCGGGGCTCCGCCGCACGCCGGCTGCGCTCCCGGTGTTGACCGCACCGTCATGATTTTGGCCGATGAACCTAATATCCGCGAAGTCATTCTTTTCCCGATGAACGGCAAGGCGCAGGATCTGATGATGCAGGCTCCCAATACGGTAACCGAACAACAGCTAAAAGAACTGCACATCAAATTGGTTAACGACTAAAAAGACGTAACCCTGCAAAAGGCTTTTAACCGCTGGAGTTAAAAGCCTTTTTTATTGCTCTAATCCCCCAATACGACCTTTTAAACGGATTTTGAATAAATGCAGCAATCATCATTCTTCCCATAATATTGCTTCAAACGCGCCTCGAGTTCAAAACCGCAGCGGTTATAAAAGACATGGGTCTGATGATAACAGGAACGTCCTTCGGTTTTAATATAAATTTTGCTGCCGCCGGCCTGACGAATGAGCTGGATAACCTGCTGCAAAAGCAAATGGCCGATACCCTGCCCCTGAAACTGTTTATCTGTTGCCAGCCAATAAAGTTCATAAGCCGTATCTGAATCCGGAATCCGTCCATAGCAAACATAAGCGCAAGTCGCACCGTCCTGCTCGGCAAAAATAAAGCGAATATCATGAGCGGCGTCGCGCCATTGAGGATTCTGCTGCAATTCCAACGCCTCTTCTGCCAATGAAGCGGTAATCTCAACGTCATTATGGTCAAAAAGCTTGGTTGAAGACGAAATCCGCCGTACGGCTTCAATATCGGACAACCGCATTTTTGTTCGGAAAGTAAGCATAGCAACTACACTCCTTTCAGAACCATATAGCCCTCGTCAATGCATAATTTATGAACCCATGCCTTCGGGTGAAGATTGCAAGAAAGAGATGAAAAATCCAAGCTGGAAAAAGAACTTGAACAATCAGCCGGAGCTGTATGAGCTTCGCCGGCTGAAACAGTCTTTGAAGTTCGTTTTTGCATATTAAAATTCCTAATTATTTATGTCAACGGACTGTCTTTTCTGACAGCCTCTATTTAAAATATGCACCTTTTTTCATATTTAATCAAGAGGGAGAATAATATTTTTTTAATTTCAGGCTAAAAGCTATTGACTTGTAAATTTTTTCGCAGTAAATAGATACTGACTTTGACACATTGCTTCATCGTCTAATGGTAGGACAGCGGACTCTGACTCCGTTAATCTTGGTTCGAATCCAGGTGAAGCAGCCAATAAACGGCCACCCTAGCGGGTGGTTTTTTATTGGCTGATTTATCCTAAGATAAGAACCAAGACGGTTCGACGTCGATAGTTGGCGATTGGCAAGCACAGCGTGCGAAGACAGAGCCTTTATATTAATATCATTTTTGACATTTAGCTTAAATATAGTATAATTATAAATATAATTGAGGTTTACATGATAGACAAGCAAGAAATAAGCAACATCGGTACCACTTGCTTTGTTGGCAACAATAAGCAACTGCATGACACTATCAAACAAGACGGAACAATTTTAATTATAAATTTTCCGGGCTCGGGTATGAACTTTAGAGATAAAGATAAAAGCTCCGCCATTAATTATGCCCACAATGCCAATACCAATACTAAAGAACTGATTTTGCAAACATCTCCCCAGTTTAAACTTGATGACTGCTCCTTCTATACCGCCATCTATGAAAAGAAAACCGACGAAGCCATTGTCGAGTATAATAACCAGAGCAAAATACATAGCCAATCAATATTTGAGCAAGTCATCGCACCTTTAGTTAGCGACAATTATCAAGACACCTATAACAAGCTTAATCACCTGATTTTTCGCGGTCACTGTTTTGGTACCATGGTCATTGCCGAATTAGAAACTTTGCTAAAAAAAGATTTGCAACAAAAAAACTTTTCCGCAAAACAAATGGCTCAACTATTATCTGCCCCCAAAGCCATAATCTCATCTCCGGCCTTACAAATTGATAAATACCCCCAATATTTTCAAACTACCGCCATTGCCAACAACTCTGACCGCACCATCACCAATGAAGAATATTGTGGCGAAAAGCTCAAAGAAGATTTACGCCAACTTGCTGATTTTACCCCCGCTGATTTAGTTTTTCTAAAAGCGCGACGCCTTGCCAATACCAAATTTATTCCACCACTACCGGAAATTAAAACCGCCTCGGTTCGCAAAGATAATATTCATTTCTTTATCTGTAATCGCATAATCTTACCTCGTAAATACCACGAGCTTGAAACTGAGATTAAACAGCACATGGAAACTAAAGGGATTGGACAAACTGATAATGATACTTACATCAAATACCTCAAAAAAAGATTAAATGGACACGAATTCAACCTCTTGCCTGACGAATTAAAAACTCCTTTTGCACAGCAACTTAAAAACGCCGTTTTAAGTGCCCGCAACCATACATACTCGCAAAATCTGCTCAAAACACAATCCAGATAAACCCTCAACTTCTGCACTTAGACCGATTAGGCGGTTGACAAAGCCGATGATAGCGATTACAAAATCATAAGCAAAAGGGAGGTAGACATGAACGAAGAATGGCCGGTTTTTGAAGATTTTGACCCAATTCTGATTCAAAACTATATCCGCTTTGAAACGGCTGCCCGCCATATCCGCAATCAGGAGGCCGGGCAAACCGAAATGTCGGCGACATGCCGCTTTCAAATTTCTCCCGAAAATTATGAAAAACTCAAAAATTGCGAAACTTCAGCACCGCTGCTTGGATTGTCCATCAGTTATAATGAAAATGACTGTACTCTCGTCGCCGAACCGGACGACGAATTCCTCAAAACCTACAAAAACGCCATTATGCGCGACGTTGCCGTTAAACAATCCGAAAACTGCAAAATTCGTTATTCCAAATTTATCAAAGTCCTCGACTAGCAGACATTTATCGCCAAACCGCCGAGCGACGTTTCTTTGTATTTATTGTTCATGTCATTGCCGGTGTCATACATGGTCTTAATGACGCTGTCGAGAGAAACAATATGCGTTCCGTCGCCTTTCATGGCAATTCGTGCCGAATTCACCGCCTTGACCGCTCCCATCGCATTGCGCTCAATGCACGGAACCTGAACCAAACCGCCGATCGGATCGCAAGTCAGCCCCAAATTATGTTCCATGGCAATCTCCGCAGCATTCTCAATCTGCTTGTTCGTACCGCCCATAGCTGCAGTCAGCCCGGCAGCAGCCATCGAACAGGCAACCCCGACCTCACCCTGGCACCCGACTTCTGCGCCGGAAATCGAAGCGTTGGAACGGTACAGGCTGCAAATCCCCGAAGCCGTCAGAAAAAACTTTTTAACGCCTTCCGCCGGGCTGAAACCGGATTTATGAACCGCAAAACGCTCATAATAGCGGATTACCGCCGGCATAACGCCGGCTGACCCCATAGTCGGCGCCGTAACAATCTGCCCGCCGGAAGCATTTTCTTCAGCAACGGCAAATCCCCACAAATTGATCCAATCCACCATCAACAGCGGATCATAATCGTTATTGCGGAATTTTTCTTCCAAACGCTGATAAATTTCGTGCGCTTTCCGCGGCATTTTCAAACTGCCGGGCAAAATTCCTTCCGCCTTCATGCCGCGTTCGATTGACGCTTGCATAACCCGGTGGATTTTTGCCAGATGTTCCTCAACTTTTTCACGGCCATGAATAGCCAGTTCATTCGCCCAAACCAAATCTGAAATTTCCAATTGATGCTCTTCGCACAGCCTCATCAGTTCATCGCAGCTGCTGAAATCATACGGAATTTTATAAGGCTCCCGCTCGACCCGGCGATTGATTTCGTCACTACGGGCAATCGTGCCGCCGCCTACCGAAAAATAAACTTCTTCCAGCAGCAAATTCCCGTCCGCGTCAAAGGCTTTAAAACGCATGCCGTTGGAATGCTCGGGCAAAAAAACGTCTTTTTCAAACACAACGTCCTTTTCCAAATCAAACGGAATCGGCTTTTCCTGGCCCAAATGCAGAATCTTGTCGCGTGCAACCGCTACCACATAGGGTTTTTCCGGATCAATCGCCTCAGCTTCCAACCCCATAAAGCCATAAACAATCGCTTTAATGGTTCCGTGCCCTTCGCCGGTCAGCGCCAAAGAACCGTAAAGCGTCGCCTCCAAACGCGCAATTCGCTCAAACTGTCCCCTCGCCCGCAGATTGTCAATATATCTTTTAGCCGCCCGCATCGGACCGACGGTATGCGAACTCGACGGGCCGACCCCAATCGAGAAAATCTCCAATAAACTATAGTACATTATCTCACCGCTTAAAAATACGACTTAATTTCAATATACGGCTTTAACCCCAGCTCTTCGTGCAAAGCGGCGATTTTAACCGAATATTCGCCCCAGTTGGTCAGACGGTCGACAAACGTTTTTGCTTTTTGCGGAGACTTCGACAGCTGCACGGCTATCGTCTCTTCCAAAAACTTGTTCATCACCTTGCCGAACACCTCAAAATTTATATGCAATTTATCATTTTTATCAAATGAAATCGCACCGTTTTCAAGAAGATAATTAAACTGCATCAAATCGGCAATCCGATGCGGCATTGCAAACACCGGCTTAGCCTTCATAAACAGGCGATAAACAACCCAGGTCGTATAAATTTTTCGCAGTTGCTCTTCGCTGATGGTGGCGTTCTTGACATACTCGGGCATAAAGGCGATTGACGCCACATCGGCTTTGTGTTCCTCAATAATGTTTTTATATTGCCCCAAAGCATTCTGATACTCGGCGTCCGGCCCCAGACTGTGAGCGTTCTCATGCCCGATAACAAACAAATGGTCAGCTTCCACATCAAAATAACCGTGCAGTTCCGGCGCAACCATCCGCTTCAAAATTTCCCGGTACTTGTCCATATCCGCGGACTGGCGAACCTGCCGATGATAAACGTTCCGCCGGCCGCCTCCGGTCTTAACTGCCAGCTTGTCATTATTCGGCAGATTTTGCGCCGTGGTTATCGCACCGCGGCATTGGGCATAATCTCCGGTCAAAGCGACCAAATCTACATCAACCATCGTCTGTTTCAATTCGCTGTTTTTGCCGACGTTCTGTTTATATTGGTCTTTATAAGGCATCAGCTCCGCCAACTCGCTCATATGCTCCTTGAAACGCATAATCAACCGGGTTCCCTCATGATTGACAATTCCGACCCGAACGCCGAGCATATCCTTGTTATTAACCTCAATGCCGGCTTCCCGAAGTTTTTTGAGCAGCGCCGGATTGTCATAAACCGTCTGCGTCATCTGATCATCATAGTTTTCCCGGCCGATGGTAAACTCCAAATCAGTATCCTGCAAAACCGCCCAATGCTTGTCGGCAAGCATATCCATATCTTCATTATTCTGCAACAACGCCTGCGCCTGCCACCCCAGAAAATCCTTAAACTTCTCGTCTGTCGCATAGTGGGCCGCCACTTCCAGCTCATTCGCCATTTCCGAAAAGACCGAAGCAAAATATTCGGTATAGTCAATCGCATGCAAACCATCCCCATGCCGCCGAACCATTGTTCTGGCGCTGAGGATGCCCTGTACCTCGCTCTTTTTGCCCTCGTCAAGCATTCGTGAAATAATTTCATGAAATTCCTTAACCGTCAAATCGTCAGGATAAAAATTGCGTCCGATTGAACCGCTGACTCCCTTAAAAATTTCTACCGGTTTTTCATCTACGCCGTTAACGCCCTCGACGCCGTTCAGGGAATTAAACAGCCTCAGGGCATAAGCAGCCTGCATACTGCCCTCCGCTTCATTTTCCAAACCGCGTTTCATCACCCGGTTAAGCTTATGATCCTGCTCCAGAGAAACGTCATTCATCATTTTTGCTGCCGCAACCAGATGTTCCAAAGCTTTCTTATCACCGTCCGCCAGCCTCTTATAGCCCTCGAAATTACGGTCGACCAGCTCAATCTGCCGCATTTTGTTTTCGACCATATCCTTGAGTTCGTCTTCGCTGTAAGCAATTTCATAACTGTTAATTTTCATCTCTCTTTATCTCCACTGTTCTGAAACGATAAGCCCTGATTTTATCCGACCAATACCCCGGGCTCATACCGGCCTTGAGTTTAAGCTCCTCCAAAAATTCCTCTTTGTCTTTAACTTCGCTCCACACCGACGGCAAAAACAGCCCCTGCCGGTTTCCGTCTCGCAAAACCACGCCGTCTGTCCCTTGCACAATCTGCCGGAGCAAATCCTTCTCATCATTAAAGTCAATCGGTTCATAGTCGGTCAAAAAAGAAATCGAAACCGTCAAATCGGCCAACTCGCCGGGTTTTACCGGCTTAAACCGCGGATCCTCAGTCGCCGCCTTGCGAGCATTTTTAGCCACATCGTCGGCAATAGCCTGCCGCGGCAGCAAACTGCCGATACAGCCGCGCAACGCACCGTCTTTGGTCAGGGTAACAAACGATGCCCCCTTGTTAAACAAAACATCGGGATAATCTTTGCGGGAAATGCCGAAACGTTCGCCGTTAACCGCCGCCCGCAGACTTTGTCCGGCAATTTTAAGTAAATCCTGACCATAAATATTGGCAAAAGTTTTAAGATTTTCGACTTCCTTCTCCAAAGGCGTTTTTTCCTTCTCGGCCACCGGCGCTTCTCCAAAAGACCAGGCACCATAGCCGACAACCCGGTCTAAATCGCCGCTAACATTTCCCGAATGCGTAATATCCAGCAGCTTGGCATGCATCTGCATTTTCTTGGCCAAAATCAAGGCCGCGTTAATGCCTTCCGCACCGCAGGACATCTCCTTGTCCAGATTGGCATTGCCCAAATCAATCATTCTGGCCGTATGGGCATCAATAACCTCGGCATCTTCGGCCTTATAATAATGAGACAAATCGGCCGAAAAAATCAGCAGCGTCTTTTCATCGTCCAAAAATACGCTGAGAGCATCGGCCAGTTGCTGCGGTTCTACCTGGCCATAGACCACCGGCACGATTTTAAAATTCTTTAAAACTTTTTGCAAAAAAGGCAGCTGAACCTCAATCGAATGCTCTTTGACAAAAGGCTTGTTATCCTGTTTAAACAACTGATTATCCATCAATTCGGAAATTTTTTGCTTATCAAGCGGAATATTGCCCAGCGGGGTTTTGAAATAATCATGCATCGGCAATGCTGCCCCTTTCACATATTCATAATGCGCCGGCCCGACAACCACAACCGTATCTACGTCTTCTCCATATTTGAGCAGCTCGGCATAAGCTTTGGCTGCCACTTGCGCTGAATATTTGTACCCGGCGTGCGGCACCACCAGCATCTTGGGCTTGCGCTCATTCAAATCATACCCCACTTCCAGATACCGCCCCAACTCTCTACTTAAAACTTCTGGATTCGCCGAATAGAAAACGCCGGAAACCGCGGGTTCTTTATATTTTTCCATATCTTCTTCCTTAAGGCTGAAATCCCGGATTAAGGCATTGTTGGACGACACATGCCGGGAAAGATAATCATAATTGAGCCAAAGCACAACCAATAAAACCAATATGCCGACAATCAGATTAAACTTTTTCTTTGCCGCTTTATCGTCATCTCTTTCCATCGCCGTTCCTCCGCTGTTTTTGCTTATCCGCATCATACGGCGGAGCCATTTAAAATTTTACTAATTTTGCTCCTGCAAACGGCCATAAAAATCTGCAAAATCTTTCAGATAAAGAACCTGATCGCACCTGGTTTCAAATTCTTCCCAAATCGCATTTCCGATTCGTATCGGCAAAGCCCCGCTGGCCAGCGCCGCATTGCTGTCTTGCGGACTGTCGCCCACCACCCAAACGTTGCTGCGGGTGATTTCCTTCGGTTGCAGATAACCGCGCAGCGTATAAAACACCTGCTCCTTATGAGGCTTGTCAAACGGCGCTTCGCAACCGCAAACAATCCGCTCAAAAAAATCCGCCTCAAAAAGCAGCGGCAGCTCATACTCTAACAGACGGCGGTCCTTATTGGTCATAATCATCATCTTGATTCCCCGCCCCTGCAAAAACCGCAAAACTTCCGGCACTTTCGGAAAGGTTCTGATCAACCGTTTCACGTTCTGCAAATAAACTTCGGCATAGCGCTCATAAACTTCATCTGCTCTGCCGTTAAAAAAATTTTTAAAATTTGCCTTAAACGAAAGTTCATGGTCGCGAACAGACTGCAATGCCTCCCAGCTTGGCAGATTCTTTTCGGCAATAACCTGCCTGATGGCAAACAACAGCGGCGTTTTGCTCTCCGCCAATGTGTTGTCCCAGTCAAATAAGACAAATTTTACTTTGGAAACATCTAATTCCGATACCATTTTCTTACCTGCCTCTTTGTAAGATAAGAATTTCAAACCCGAATTCAAGCAAATAGCGCTTGATACTCCGAAAAAATCTGCCCGGAAACTTCCGGGCAGACAATTTCTTGATTTAGCGGGCATTTTTGCCGATAACTTTCTTCCCCATCATATAAGGCTGCAACTTTTCGGGAATACGAATTGTCCCGTCCGCCTGCTGATGGTTTTCCAAAAACGGCACCAAAACCCGCGGCGTGGCAATACCGGTATTATTCAGGGTATGAACATATTTGACCTTACCGTCAGCATTGTCGCGATAACGCAGATTGGTACGGCGCGCCTGCCATTCGGTAATGTTAGAGCAGCTGTGGGTTTCGCGATAGCAGTTCTGGGTCGGCACCCAGGCCTCCAAATCGTATTGGCGATATTTCGGCGCGCCCATATCGCCGGTACAGACTTCCAAAACCTGATACGGAAGCTCCAAATCCTGCAACACTTCTTCCGAAATGGCCAACAGCTTCTGATGCCACTTTTCACTCTCGGCAATATCATTCTTGCAAATGACAAACTGCTCGGTCTTCATAAACTGATGCACACGGGTCAGACCGCGGGTGTCTTTTCCGGCAGCACCCGCCTCACGGCGGAAGCACGGCGAAAAACCGGCATATAAAATCGGCAGTTCGTTCTCGTTCAAAATCTCATCGGCGCGCAATGAGTTCAAAATCAGCTCTGCCGTTCCCGAAAGATAAATGTCATCTTGTTGCAAATAATAGATTTCATCACGCGAAAAAGGCAGATACCCCTGACCGTACAACGGTTTTTCCTTAGAAATCGAAGGCACCGTAATTGTCGTAAACCCATTGGCCGAAAGCTTGTCCAGAACCATCATGTGCATAGCCAATTCCAAACGTGCCAGCTCATTCTTGATTGCATAAGTGCGTGACCCCGAAACCTTGGCGATTCGCTCCATCTCCGACCAGTCATTCATCTCCATCAGTTCAACATGGTCTTTCGGCTCAAAATCAAACGTCCGCGGCGTGCCGACTTTTCTGCGCACCACATTTCCGGAATCATCAGGCCCCACAGGACTTTCCGGGCTGGGCATATTCGGCATTTTAAGCATCATCAGGTCAAATTCAGCTTGCAGTTTATCCAGCTCTTCCAGTTCTTTTTTAAGCTCTTCGCCGATTTCCTTGCTTTTGGCAATAATCGCCGGACGCTCCTCTGCCGTTGCCGACTTGATTGAGTTGCTCAGCTTGTTTTTCTCTTCGGACATAGACTGGGACGAGGTCTTGAGCTTGTTGATATTAAAATACAGCTTTTCCAGGTCATCAACATCTATAACCTTCTCATAACCTTTTTTAGCCAAACCTTCGCGTACCAATTCTTTGTTGGCAATAATATATTTGATATCCAGCATTTTAACTATGTCCCAATCTTAATTGCGTTTAAACAAGGGCATTTTAACGATTCTGCGCTCAAATACAATAGAAAACTTCAGTTTATAAAACAAAAAACCGCCGGTGCATTTCTGCACCAACGGCTATTTATAAAAATTATTATTATTCATCATACGATGAATTGAATATTTGAGCTTCAGGATCTTCATAACAAGAAAACTCCGCACTCATATAAATTTCCCACGCCTTTTCTCCAATCTCAAAATCTTCTGCATTCCCGATCATTTCAGAATACTTCATGAAACTTTCGATATCGCCTGCTAAATACATAGCGATTGTTTCATTACTGTATTTTTCGAATATATCCGAAAAATTTTGAGAAAGCATATTCATCATAATCTCTCGGAGTGCCGGAATACTAAAATACATTGGTCCCAATATGGGCTGGAATTTGTAATAAATTTCCAGTGCCTTTTTGCCTAAAAGGCAGGCAACCGGCTGTTTCTCTGAGGACATTCTGTCAATGTATTTTTGAATTTCCTCTGCCCAGCATCCCTCGGGATTTTCGTCGACATAAAAACCGTTAAGCCCGTCTTCGAAAATTTTTTTGTTGTTTCCTGAAACCAGCTCTGCCACAATTTCTTGAATTCTTTTATTATTCTCTTCTGCAATTTTATTTTGCAACTTGGAAAATTTTAGCTTTTTCATAATAATTCATTTTTAATTAATACTAAATATATTCTATCATAAAATACTTACCCCGACAATAGACAAAAGATGACACTTTTATTACATTATCTTTGACCGGATATCTCATGATCTTTTAATTGATTTTCATTTCCGTTTATACTATTTTACTAAACAAACACTTTTGTAAGGATAAAAATATGTTGGAAAATAAAACCGTTCTGACCGGTGTCAAACCGACCGGCACGCCGCACCTCGGAAACTACCTCGGCGCCATTAAACCGGCTGTCCGACTCGGCCACGAAGCTGTTGCCGCCGGCGGAAAACATTATATGTTCATTGCAGACTACCATGCCATCAACGCCGAAAAAAACCCGGTTATTCTCAATCAAAAGCTCCGCGAAATCGCCTGTATCTATCTGGCTTCCGGACTTGACCCCCAAAAATCCTATTTCTATCGTCAGTCGGACATCCCCGAAATTCCGGAAATCACCACTATTCTCTATGCCTATACCCCTAAAGGGTTTATGAACAAGGCTCATGCCTATAAAGCTGCCGTCGATAAAAACCGAGAAGCCGGTAAACCCGATGACGACGGTATTAATATGGGACTGTATACTTATCCAACACTTATGGCTGCCGATATTCTGGCCTATGACAGCGATATTGTACCAGTCGGCAAAGATCAGGTTCAACACGTCGAGATCGCCCGCGATATCGCCGGAGCCATTAACGCTCATTATGGAAAAGAGTTGCTGCGGCTGCCGACATACCGTTTTGATGAAAACGTCGCAGTCGTTCCCGGCATTGACGGACGCAAAATGAGCAAATCTTATGGCAATGTTATCGCCCCCTTCAGCGATGACAAAGAAATCAAAAAAGCAATTTTTTCCATCAAAACCGATTCGCGCCCGCCGGAAGAACCCAAAGACCCCGAGGAAATCCTGGTTTATCAGATATACAAATCCATTGCCACTCCGCAGCAGCTGCAGGAAATGGGTGACGGACTGCGTCAGGGAAAGCTCGGTTACGGACATATCAAAAACATGCTGCTCGATGCCGTTATAAGTGAAATCCGCGAAGCCCGGGAGAAATATAACTATTATATGGCTCACTACGGCGAAGTGGAAGAACTGCTGGCCCAAGGGGCCGCCAAAGCCCGGCCGGCCGCGCAAAAAACGCTGCAACGCCTGAAAGACGCCGTCTTCGGCAGATAACACAAGTTCAAAAAATCCCCCGTTGAACATTGCTTTTCAAAGGGGGATTTTTTCTCTCTGTTTTTCGGAATACTGTTCAATCTGTCTTTTTATTTGTTAAGCTTATTCCAACCGCTGGCAGCCCTGGTTTTTGCCGGCGCTTGAGCCTCGGAAGCTTCCTCCGTCTCCCAGCCGCGAATAGGCTTATTTTTCTTGCTGACCAGCTCTTTTTGTTCCTCCGTTTGGGCCACGCCGACCGGCAACAGCTGGTTTAACAACGCCGGAGAAACAAACTTAACCTTTTTCTTCAACAGCGGATTAATCAGGGCGTCAATAATTTCTGCTGCCGGTTTGGCATTAAACGGCCGAACCTTGCCGCCGTAAAAAACCGAATACGAATAGCACGGCGAAGACAGCAAAACATCCGTGTTGTCAACCCCGCGAACAAAACGCAGCATGATTTTAGGCTTGATAATGCAATTCTCGTTCTTATCCAAAATCACATTCTGCGGCGACATAAACAGTTCTTGCAAAACCAGTTTTTTCAACTCCGGATTCAAAACGCCGCAAAAACCGGTCAACGCCATCCCGTCAATCGTATAACCGTCATAATCGACCGCCCGGGCATCTACTTCATAACAAAAAACCTGCTCGGCCTGTTCTATATTTATGGCCGCGGCCGCACCGATTGAATCTGCAATCCCTGGCAGAAAAACCGGCTGGTTTTCTTGTTCGGAACGACGCCAAGCATCTTTGCTCTGCTGAAAGGACTGAACGCCTTCCTTAAGCTCCGGAACCTCATTTGCCGCTCGAACGTCAAATGCCGCCAGCGCCAAACCGATTGCCAACAAAAGTGCTGATTTCATTTTTGTTCCCTCCGCATAGTTCAAGATTTGCCTAATATATAACATCAAAATCTTAATTTACAGCTAATAAACAAAAAGCCCCTCATTTTTTGAGGGGCTTTGGATAACTCCGAATGTATTACCACGGATCGGTATATTTCAACCGCGGGTCATTCAGACGCTTGACATAATCTCTGTCTTTTTCGTCATAACGAACCCGAATGCTGGTCAGCTGGTCATACCGGTCAATCAGCTCATCGTTCTCAAAGTCCGGCTTGGAGCTGGAGCCCGCTGCCGTCAGCTGAGCCTGGCTGCGTCGGTTGAAGTAGCAATAAACGTTGGCAATACCCACAATCTGTTGGTTAAAGACCTCAAACAGATTCCAGACGATTGTCGTGCTGTCAATTTCGGAAGCCGACAGTTCGCCAATGGCCTGCAGATAAACCCGGAAGTCTTCCGCCGGATAAATAAAGCCGACAATTCCGCTCCAGCCATAGCTTATGCTGTTTTTGGTAAACGCCTTCAAGGAAGTGTTCAGCCAGGTGCTCTGCTGGAAAGTCAGCGCATTTTTCCACGGCTCGCTTACCCCGCCGGTACCGCTTTTGACAACATTCGGATCACGGTTATAAGCCAACTCTACTTCCTTGTTATGCGCTCCCGGACGATGGCTCTGAACCGGACGTCCGGCCTGCGCCATTGCCCAGCGGATCGGATTAATCGTTGCCACCTTCAGATAACCCGGCGGACAGGTCGGAGCCGGAATAAAGCCCAGCCACGGCGTTGTTGCGCAGGTAAAGTCGTTATCATCGCAGGATTCCGCCTTAATCGCCTTTGAAACGTCGGTTCCTCCCGTAATCTTATTAATATCATACGGAAACTGGCTGGACTGGATCGGCGTGCCGCTGTCATTGGTATCCCAGTTAACGCTCTTGCCGTTCAGTTTTTCTTTATAGGTTCCGTCCAGAACATAGATACCCTTGTTGATAAAGTCCGGCAGAATATCGCTCAAACGCGCGCCGCCCCGGGTTGTCAGCTTAATATCATGCATAACCGAGGTATAAGCGGGATTGACCTGAAATTCATCATACTTGGTAATGCCGCTGTAACCGTTTTTGCTGTCATCGTCATGAAAAGCGTTGTCGTCAATATCCTTGTTGCCGACCACACGGTCAAGCTTGATATAACCGGTATAATTGGCTTTGTCGCTTTTATTGGCGTCGGTCGCGGTATTCCGTTCCAGCTCAATAACCCCCTTGCGGACATAAACGCTGGCATCACGGTCGCCGCTGTTCAGATAAGAACCGTTCTGTGCAACCTGAAAAACCAGATTATCGCCGCTGACCGCACCGTCAGTTCCGGTTGTTCCCTTAGAACGAACCAAAAAGTCGGCACCGCCTTTGACCCGCACTTCTTTGCTGGTTTTGTTAACCTCAAACAAAGTCGTGTCGTTTTCGTCATTAACCCGAAAATCGGAATTATTAACCGAAACCCCGTCGTCTTGATTAATCGCCAGCATATTGGTATTGTCTTTCGGGCCGAGGATAATGTCCGGCGATTCGATTTCAATCTGGGTTCCGTTTTTCATCCGGGTCAAATCTTCGGTAATCAGGAAACCTGTCGCCTCATCCGCATTGGTCGGATAACCGACCCGGAAATTGTTAACCAAAACATCGACACTATCCTTGTCGGCTTTCAAATTATAATGACCGTCATCGCCCAAACCGGCCTGAAAAACATTCTTAACATTCAGATTGTCAATCTCCGCCGTCCCGGCAACCGAAATATCTTCGTCGAACTTTGCATCGCCCTTGACTTCCAAAACCACATTGTTATCCGGATCGCCCGGAGCTTCGGCTTTTGTACCAATAGTAACTTTACCCTTCAAATCAGAAGTCCCCGTAACCTCCAAATTAGCATCGATTGTCGTATTTCCGTTTGCGTCGACTTTAAAATGTTTACCTCCTGCGGTCAGTTCGCCAATGATTTCCGCACTCCCGGCTTTCAGCCATTCGGTTACCTCCAACTGTAAGGCCTTTAACAGCTTGTCAACCGTCACATTTCCTTGAAAATGTGCATCCCCGGCAACATCCAAAGTCCCGTTCATAGTCGTATCCCCATTCAAGGTTGTCTCACCGCCGACATACAACTTGCCCGGCTCCTCAATATATATGCCGCTGCCGTCTTTCAGATAAATCGCCTTGTCTTCATCCCCCAAATTTTTGCCAGTAACAATCATTTGCTGGACATTCGTAATCTTATTGTTTCCCATATTAAGATCGGTCAACATTGTGTTCATAATTCCTTCTTCGTCAACTTTCTCACGGTACAAAACATTTTCACGCCCATGGTTGCCGCTGGCAATGGATTCCAAAGAAGTTGCCAAAACCGAGTTATTGGACGCCGCCGATGGCTTGAATTTGCTGCCGGCGTCAAAATCCGACAGATCAATTTCCCAAACACCCTGAACACCCATACCTTTTTTGTTGTCGATAAAACCGCCGTTAGTACCAATCATTGAAGCAATGCGCGAAGATCTCACCCGCGGCATATTGGCTCCCCGCACCGGATTAGCCACAATCAGCCCCATCAGGTCCTGGCGAGTAACTCTTTTTTCTCCCGTGCTGGGATCCGCGTCATCAGATTTGAAAATACGACGCTTAACCCCCACATCAATACTTGAGAACAGCATTGTCTTGTCATTAAAGCCATACGGCAGATACTCGCACAAATGTGCCAACGGAATATCCTCATTGGCATCGTCGCCGTTAAACGAATATTTTTTATCGGCGGCGCTGCCGCTGCAGTTTGTTTTCACCGTACCGTTGGTAATAATCGTGTCATAATTGTCGCGCAAATAAGCATCAAGCGCGTTTGAAATCGTCCGCATCTGACCGGCGGCATTAATGTCCTGCAGCTCGTTTGTCCTCTCGGCCGCCTTTTTATACAGCAGCGGAGTCACCATAGCAATCAGCGCCAGCATCGCCAATGCCTCAATCAGCAGGCTGCCTCGCTGGTTTTTCATCTCTGTTTTACGGTTAAACATTTCAAATCTCCTTCTGCTTAATCATATCCCGTTACGGCTGCTCCGGTTCAGGAGCGGGATCGGGCACATCCGTTCCGCCTTCCGGCAGTTCCTGCTTGCTCGTCGTATAGGTTGTAAAATAAACCAGGCACCGCCGGCAGCTGGAACATCCGCAAATCTTGGAAAAACCGCCCGTATCCACAACCAAATTCGGCAAATACAAAACATTGTCTTCACGTCCCTGCAACTGCATCTTATACCGCGAACTGTTCTGAGCTTCGGTTGCATAACCGATCGTATTGTCAATCTCAAAAATATTCTGCAGCGCATTCAAAAAATCGTTGTTCGGCGTATCCGAATTGCGGTTCAGCCAACGTTCGGGAATTGGCCCGTAAGTTACCAGAAACCGAATAACGCCTTCCGCCGTGCAATCGGGCGCTTCTTTTCCCCAATCATTGTCAACCGCACAATATATTTCCGTCTGGTATCCGTCCTTTGCCGAAGCGTCATAGGGCTTGATCTGGAAGCCGGCCGGCGCATAGTCTTTGAGGGTTGTCCTGTAGTTCAAAACACCTTTGTCATAAGTAATTTTTTCTCCGTCCACCCCATAAGGATTGCTGTTGTTTTTTGGAGAATGCACGTTAATATACTGCTGCCCCATCCGGTGATGAATGGCAAAACGCGAAACTTCGGCCTCGGCTAACGGCTCTATGGCAAGACGCCTCTCATCTCCGCGGATTGAGAGATTGAAAGAATACAACAGCGCCAAAAACGTTGCCAATACAACCCAGATATACATCTTAACCCTCTGTAAAAAACACAGTTATTTCTATTTTATTGTAACATAAAAATCAACCCGCCGCCAGCATTCTGCACAACCTGTCCGCAGATTTCACAATTCTGTAACAAACTGCTTTGATTCTGCCACAAAAAGCATAATTAAAGGTTAAAATAAGTGCTCTGAGGATTTTTTTTGAACTTTCATCTAATAACTAGCTTTTTTACGTTTATTTATAAAAAAAATATTATAAAATAGGTTAACTTTCAGTTTAAACGCGGAGCATTGAATGGCAAACTTGGACGACAATATTGAAAACGGATTTGACGGCGATGACGACATAACCGCACCGGGTTCCAAACTGAGCAGAAAAAAGCTTCTGCTGATTGTTGTTCCGGTCGTGGCCGCCATCGGCATTTTCGGTTTTTATTACACCTCTCAAAAAAGCCAAAAGGACCAGGCGCCGGCCAATTACAGCATCGTCCGCCACGCCGCGGAAAACGGCAAAGAAACGGATTCCTATACGATTTTCTATGATCTGCCGGAAGTAGACGTCCGCTTGCGCAATGTTCCGGGCAAAGACCAGGTGGTTAAAATCAAGTTAAGTATTGAACTTTCCAAAATGGAAGATATAACCATCATAGAAGCTTTATCCGCCAAACTGACCGATGCCGTCATCGCCCATACGATTGAGCTGATGCCGGAAGAAATCGACGGTTCGGAGGGGATATACTGGTTGCGCGAAGAATTGCTTTACCGCATGAACCTGATCGCAGCACCGGTTAAAATTTCCAATCTCAACTTCAAAAATTTTGAGATTGTCAGAGGCTAAAACAAAGGGGATATTCCGTGGCTGAAGAACAAGAACAAAAACAACCAACCGAAAATGCCGGGCAAAATGCTCCTGAAACCAATCCGACCCAAAATCCGGATTGGGCGGACATGATTGAAGTAAAAGACACGGCCGAACCCGGCGACATGGGAACAGAAGACAATAAAATCCTCAATCAGGAAGAGATCGACAGCCTTCTCGGCTATTCTGCGGAAGATGACGAATACCACAGTATGAAAACCGGCGTTCAGGCTATCTTGAACTCGGCCATGGTTTCCTATGAACGCCTGCCGATGCTCGAAATCGTGTTTGACCGCCTTGTCCGTATGATGGCAACGTCCCTGCGCAACTTTACCCAAGACAACGTAGAGGTTTCATTAGACAGCATTGAATCTATGCGTTTCGGCGAATATATCGATTCGCTGACGCTGCCGACCCTTTTGTCCGTATTCAAAGCCGAAGAATGGGACAATTATGCTTTAATGTCATTAGACAGCTCATTGGTTTATTCCACCGTAGACGTCTTGCTCGGCGGCCGTCGCGGCACGGCGGCAATGCGCCTGGAAGGGCGTCCCTATACCACAATCGAATTAAACATTGTCAAAGACATGATACAGCTGATTCTTTCAGACCTGTCTACCGCCTTTGACCCGATTACTTCGGTCAACTTTGTTTATGACCGTCTGGAAACCAATCCCCGCTTTGCCGCCATTTCCCGGCTTTCCAACGCGGTTATCGTTGCCCGCCTGCGAATTGATATGGAAGACCGCGGCGGCAAAATCGACCTGATGATTCCCTACGCCACACTTGAACCGGTTCGCGAATTGCTGCTCCAAATGTTTATGGGCGAACGTTTCGGACGCGATGCCATTTGGGAAAACCACCTGATGGAACAGCTTTGGGAAACAGATATCGAAATTAAAGCCGTTTTAAAAGAAAAAATGATTAAACTCGGTGAAATCGCCAAATGGCAGGTTGGCTCCTTCTTGGATTTGGACATGCAAAGCAGCGATGACGTTTCCCTGATTTGCGGCGACGTACCGCTGATTAAAGGCAGCATGGGTCGCAAGAAAGACCATATCGTCATAAAAGTTAAAGAAAAGGCAGAACGTAATGGATAGTGTTGAACTGATTATTAATCTGGCTATCATCGGTTTGTTGATTCCGACCATTGTCTATGCCTACCGGCTGAATAAAAACCTGACCATTCTCCGCCAGAACCAAAACAGTCTGGCCAAATTGGTTGAAGCCCTAAACGACGCAACCCACAAAGCCGAAAACAGCATTCCCAAGCTCAAATCCGTAACCGAACATTCTTCCGAAGATTTGAAGGAAGTTGTTGACAGCGCCAAAACCCTGAAAGACGACCTTCTGTTCATCAACGAACGGGCTGACAATTTGGCCGACCGTCTGGAAACGGTTATCCGCGACGGGCGCAATATCAAAGAATCTTCACCGCTTTCCCGCGAACCGGCTTCGCAGGGATTTGAGAAAAAATCATTTTTCGGGCGTGACCACAAAAAAACCGCTTCCAATGACCTTGATATTGCCGATACCCGGTCAGAGGCGGAAATGGAATTGCTCAAAGCGCTGCGCTCAATTAAATAAGGCAACAAAAAATTATGGTAAACAGCAAAAAACATTTTCGGATTCTACCAATATTCATTTTTCTGGCGGTTTTGACCCTGTCAGTCAAGGTCAATAATGTCTTCGACCTTCTGAAACACCCAGAAAACCTCAAATTCAGCATCAGCCAGCAATCGGCTTTTGCCGAAGAAAAAGCGGCGCCGGAAACCGAAAAGCTTTCGCAGGTTCTGGATCAGAACGCCCAAAATTCTTCCGCCATGGGTCTCAATACCGAAAATCCCAACAACAGTTTCAGCCAGTCTGAAATTCTGATCCTGCAAGAATTGGCCGAACGGCGTGAAGCTCTGGACCTCCGAGCCAAGGAGATTGATCGCAAAGCTATTCAGCTGAAAGTTGCCGAAGAAGAAATAGATAAAAAAATCAAACAGTTGCAAGACTATGAGCAACGGCTGAAAAAACTGATGACTGAATACAATCAGGAAGAAAAAGCCAAGATAACGTCTTTGGCCAAACTTTATACAACCATGAAACCCAAAGATGCCGCCCGCATTTTCAACACTTTGGAAATGAGTATTCTGGTTCCCCTGCTCAAAGAAATGAAGCCCTCCGCGTCCTCGGCAATTCTCTCGCAGATGAACTCCGAAAAAGCCAAAGCGGTTACGACCGAACTGATTGGACACAACTACTGACGGAAATCAAATGCCCAAATGCCTGAAAAATAATTTTCACCTTGACTGCCGCCGCATTTTGATTGCGGCTGTTGTCATGTTGGCTGTTTTTGCAGCCGGGCTGCCGTCATCCCGTGCCGAACCGCTGCCGGAAGTCGTCCGGCTGACGCTTCCGCTCTCTGCCGATAACGATTATCGGATTGAACACATCGAAAATCAGCTGAATATTTCCTTTGCCCGCCCGGTAAACATCAGCGGCGACCTGACCGCCTCAATCCCCGACATTTTGGGCAACCAGTTTCTGTCGGAAGACCGGAGGCATCTAAGTTTTAGTACCCTGATTCCCATGACCGTTTCCGGCCGCAGGGTCGACAACCGGCTGATTATCGAACTGGTTCCGCAGGACGATTCCCGCCGCCATCTGGTTCCAACCCGGGTCGATCTTGCCATATCGTCGGCTGACGCTTCTTACCGCTTCGCTTTTTCAATGCCCAAGCGGCTTTTGTACACGATCAATACCGGCCCGCAAAGCACCACGGTATATCTGCTGACACCGGTTGAACTGAATGTTTCCGGTGCGGAACAATATCCGGAATTCGGACTAATCCGCCAAACACCGAACGCCATGGGCGGAATCAACTATGAAATTCCCTCCAGACTGCTGTCCACAACTGAAGAAAACGGCAAACTGATCTTGGAGCTCGCGGCACCGGAAGCACAGCCGTTGCCCGACGAAAACAGTAGCTCTTATCAGACAACTTCCACAAAAGAAAACTCTGCCAAAAACGTCAGTCTCAGCTTTCCCTGGAATATCCCGACCGGTGCGGCAGTTTTTGAACGTGGCGGCTATTTATGGATTGCGTTTGATCATCGCCGCAAACTGGATATAGACGAACTAACCAAACAAGCGGCTCCCTTTGTCAAAGAAATTCTGAATATTCCGCACACCCGCGGCACGGTTCTGCGCCTGACCCTCAAAGACAAAATCAATACCGGAGTTCGTCGCGAAGGCTTGTTGTGGATTATTGATTTGTACAAAGGCACCGCTCCCGAAAAAATCCGCGATTTGGCCCTGTTTACCCAGTACGACGCCTCCAAAAACCCTTATTTTTATATTCCGTCTTCCGCCAGCGGCAACGTCCTCTCCGTTGTTGACCCTGAGGTCGGAGACACCATCAATATTGCCCCGCTGGCAGACATCGGTGCCGGAATAAATACGCCATACGATTACCCTGACATGACTTTTCTGCAGTCAGTTCAAGGCTTGGCACTGGTTCCCAAAACGACCGACTTGCGCATAGAACGCGGAAATACAGGTATCGTCATCAGCGCCGAAGACCGTGGGTTAAATATTTCTCCCGATTTGGATACCCTGCGCCGCAAACAGTCTCTGGCACAAGAAACCATGCCGACCGTCGCCTTTGATTTCAGCCTGCCGCCGCAGCTTCTGGAAAAACCGTTTAACGAAGCCATAGAACAACTGCAAAACGACATTTCTTCCGTTCCGCCCGAACAGCAAAACGCGGCGCGGCTGAATCTGTCCAAATACTATATCTCCATGGGCATGGGAACCGAAGCGCTGTCAATTCTTAACGAACTGAAAAACATCCCCCCCTATAAAGACACCGAACAAATGCACACTTTGCTCGGTATTGCCGATTTTCTGACCCGAAGATATGCCTCCGCCGTTGAGCATTTTTCTTTCGGCAGTCTCCCCCAAAACGATGAAGCCGTCTTCTGGCGGACGGTAGCTTCAGCCGCAACGGAACACCGGCCGGAAAACAATGCCGTCCTAATTGCGTTTATCTCGCTGGCCAAAGATTACCCTCAGGCTCTGAAAGAACGGATCGCCTCGGTCGCTGCCGCCGCAGCTTTGACTGCCGGAGATGACATTTCGGCTCAAAATTTTATCGATATCCTTAAAAGTGCCCCATACAAAGACCTCTACCGCCTGGCCGAAATCGACTACCTGGTCGCCATGCGCCGTGCCCTGCAGGGCTACCCGCGCAATGCCATTAAAGAATTTCGCGAACTCGGACGTTCCGAAGCCCTGAAATATTCGGCTCTGGCGCGTTTTGAAGGGGCACGCCTGTCCAATCGTCTCGGGTTTCTGCCGCTGGATAAGACGATTGATACACTTGAACGCCTGCGTTTTGCCTGGAGGTCAAACCAGTTTCGCCTTAACCTGTTGCAAACCCTTGCCGAATTGTACATAAAAAATAATGACTATTATAGCGCCATGCGCAAACTCAACCAAAGCCTGCCATTGGAAGACGAGGAAGGGCGCAAACAAACCATGCGGCGAATGGTTGAAACTTTTGAAGACATCTATATCAATAACCGCGCCGACAATATGCCGCTGCTCAAATCCCTGGCCCTGTACCACGATTTCGAATGGCTGGCACCGCAAAGCCGGCACTATAACGAAATTGTCCAAAAGCTGGCTGACCGCTTGGTTGCCGTAGACCTGCTTCCCCGGGCACAGCAACTGTTGAGCCGCCAGCTCAAATACAGCAGCATGACTCCGCTGGAGCGCAGCAAAACCGGAACCCGCCTTGCCCTGATAAACCTGTTTGAAGACAATCCCGGCGATGCTTTGGAAATTCTCAATGCGACCGAAACGCCCGACTTGCCGCCCAGCCTTCTGGCCCACCGCAAAATTATCCGCGCCAAAACGCTGGCCGAACTCGGCCATACGGCAGAAGCCATTGCTTTGTTGGAAGACGATTACAGCAAAAATGCCCTGCTCATGAAAAGCGAATTCTATTGGGATAACCAAGAATGGGACAAAGCTTCCGACACCATCCGCTACCTGGTCGAAAAACCGCAGCCCGGAAAAGAATTGACGCCGGAACAAATCTCCTACGTTCTCGATTGGGCAACCGCGTTGAACATGGCCGGCAAAACAACCGTGTTGGTACGTCTGCGCAACAAATTCATGCCATTCTTCAAAGATACCAAATATTATAGCACATTTAGTATCTTAACAAGCAATCTGGAAGATGATAAAGTCGACCTCAAAGCGATTAACCAGGTCATAAACGATATCAGCGCTTTTCGTAACTTTACCCGTATCTATAACGATTCGCTGAAAAATAACAGTTTAAGTGAAACCATAAATTAAACCCATGATCAAACAGGATTACAAATTAGAAAGTCCTTTTGCTCCGGCCGGAGACCAGCCGGAGGCAATTCGTGAACTTTGCGAAGGCATTGAAGCCGGGCGTAAAAACCAGGTCTTGCTCGGCGTAACCGGCAGCGGCAAAACTTTCACCATGGCCAAAATTATCGAGCAGTCAAAACGCCCGGCGCTGATTATGGCTCCGAACAAAATTCTGGCCGCCCAGTTATACAGCGAAATGAAAGAATTTTTCCCGCATAACCATGTTGAATATTTTGTCTCCTATTACGACTATTATCAGCCGGAAGCCTATATTCCCAAAACCGACACTTATATTGAAAAAGATTCGGCGCAAAATGAACAAATTGACCGCATGCGCAACTCGGCAACCCGCAGTCTTCTGGAATACAATGACGTAATAATCGTCGCTTCGGTTTCCTGCATTTATGGCTTGGGCGACGTCGAATCCTACGCCAGCATGACGCTTCCGCTCAAAGTCGGCGATGAAATTCCCCCCAAAGAAATATACAAACGCCTGGCTGAACTGCAATATGAACGCAATCAGATGAGCTTTGTCCGCAGCACCTTCCGGGTACAGGGCGATGTTCTGGACATCTTTCCGGCACATTACGAAGACCGGGCTTGGCGAGTATCTTTTTTCGGCGACGAAATTGAAAGCATTTGCGAATTTGATTCCCTGACCGGCAAAAAAACTGCCGAACTTAACGAAGCCGTTGTCTACCCGGCCAATCATTACGTTACGCCGCGGCCGGCTGTTTCCCAGGCGATTGTCAATATCCGCAAAGAACTCGCCGAACAGATTGAAATATTCCGCCAAAACAATCAGCTGTTGGAAGCGCAGCGCATTGAGCAACGCACCCGTTTTGACCTCGAAATGCTCGAAACCACCGGCCATTGCAAAGGAATAGAAAACTACTCCCGTTACCTCACCGGACGCAAACCGGGAGACCCGCCGCCGACCCTGTTTGAGTATATCCCTTCCAATGCCCTGCTGTTCATTGACGAAAGCCATATTTCCGTTCCCCAAATCGGCGGCATGTATCGCGGCGACTATAATCGCAAAAGCACCCTGGCGCAATACGGTTTCCGTCTGCCTTCCTGCGTTGACAACCGTCCGCTGAAATTTGAAGAATGGAACCGAATGCGCGGCCAAACAATCTTTGTTTCCGCCACCCCCGGCGACTGGGAACTGGAGCAAAGCCAAGGAACCTTTACCGAACAGGTCATCCGTCCTACCGGATTGGCCGATCCTGTCTGCCTGGTTCGTCCGGTTGAAAACCAGGTTGACGACCTGATGGAAGAATGCCGCAAAACCGTTGCCCGCAAAGAACGCGTCCTTGTCACGACCTTAACCAAAAAAATGGCCGAAGACCTGACCGAATACCTGAACGAAAACGGTATCAAAGTCCGTTATCTGCACTCGGATATTGATACCATGGAACGTATTGAAATCATTAGGGACTTGCGGTTGGGCGTTTTTGACGTCTTGGTCGGCATCAACCTGCTGCGCGAGGGACTGGATATTCCCGAATGTTCGCTGGTTGCCATCTTAGATGCCGACAAAGAAGGATTTTTGCGTTCGGAACGTTCGTTGATTCAAACAATCGGCCGCGCTGCCCGCAATGCCGAAGGCCGGGTTATCCTTTACGCCGACAAAATGACCAAATCAATTACCAATGCTCTGAACGAAACCAACCGCCGCCGCGAAAAACAACTGAAATATAATATCGAAAACGGCATAACCCCGCAAACCATCAAAAAGAGCATCAGCGGTACCTTACAAACCATGACCCAACAGGACTACGTTGATGTTCCGCTCCACAAACCCGAACAAATCAAAGATATTGACAAGAAGCTGCGCGAATATAACAAAAAAATGCGCGAAGCCGCCCAAAATCTGGAATTTGAACAAGCTATGGTTTATCGGGACAAAATCAAAGAATTGGAACGGTTATATCTAAAAAACTGACAGCTACAACGGCAAACCTTCTTTGCACATGAGCTGAACTAAATCTAGCTTACATTCCATATCTATATGTTTTTAATTTATTAATAATTCTTTGAATATGTCACGCTTAGCAAAGAAACCCTGTTAAGTCAAACAAAAAACAGGCTGCACAAATTAAGCAGCCTGTTCTCTTTCTGGCAATCAACCTATTTAGCGGCTTTGGCTTCGTCAATAGCGCGCTGAATATCGCTTTCGCTGAGGGTCTGAATCATATTGCCCTCAACAACCAATGTCGGAACACCGGTAACGCGGATTTTTTCCGCCAAAGAAGACGTATCGGTCATAGCCTTGGCAACTTTGTCAGAATTCATATCGGCTTTCATCTTTTCCAGATCAACGCCTGCCTTGACGGCGAGTTCGTCAATTTTGGCTTCCGAAAGCTGTCCCGGATTTTCCATAATATTCTTATAAAACTCCTTGGCATATCCTTGTTCTGCTGCCGCATACAAGGCCTTAGCGGCATACTGGGACTGCGGAGACAAGAAGAACAACGGCTTCAAAACAACACGAACATCGCTGTTTTTATCCATAATGCTCATCAACGTCGGAGCCAGTTTGTGGCAATAACCGCAGGCAAAATCAAAAAATTCGACAACGGTAATTTCGCCTTTCTCGTTGCCGATAACCGGGCTGGCGGCATAATTGTTAATTTCTTCAATATTGTCCGCAACCAGCTTTTTGGCAGCAGCGCGGGCTTCTTCCTGACGTTTGGCTTCGCCTCTTTGCAGAGCATCAATAATCATCTGCGGATTATTGCTCAGCACGGCCATAACCCCTTCTTCGCTGACCATTGCCGGTTCGGCGCTTTTGTTATGGCAGCACAAAATGCACATAACCAAAGCGGCAACAGCGACGATTAAAGCGAGGACCGAAACGTAAATTGCATTAACTTTATTCATTTCATATATCCTTCTAATTTACAAATAAACACAAATATAATTTAGCTAAACTATTATATATTTACAAGCGTAATTTAAAGTATATTTATTAAAATTCTCCAAACATCTAAATCTTTTTTTCACTATTTGGCTCTATAGTGAAAAATAAAACCAAAGTTTCGTATGAGGACGGATTAACATGTTTCACGCCAAATTTTCGCTGTTTTCCAAAACCAAACCGTTAGAAAACAAAATTGACCTTTTTCATGACAAATTGCTTGATGCCGCCATGAACTTCAAAAAGGCCATCCGCATTTATCTCAAAGAAAAGCGCAGCGAAGAATATAAAAAAATCAACAAGCAAATCAAACAAATCGAGCATGACGCCGATAATCTCCGCCGTGATATCGAAGCCAAACTCTATACCCAGAACCTGATTCCCGACCTCCGCGCCGATGTCTTAAATCTGGTGGAAAACCTTGATAAGGTCATCAACAAGTTTGATGAGGTTGTTTACGAATTTTATATTGAGCAACCCGACATTCCCGAAGAATACCACATGCGTTTCACCGAAATCTGCGACCTCAGCGCCGACTGCGCCGAAAACCTTTCCATCGCCTCGAGGGCTTTTTTCCGCGATTTCAGTTCCGTCCGCGACTTTTCACAAAAAGTCTACTTTATCGAGCATGAATCTGACGTCAGCTCCGGCCACCTCAAACAGGCCGTCTTCGATTCGGAATTGCCCCTGGCCAACAAACTCCAGCTTAACATCCTGATCAGCGAAATCGCCGAAATCGCCGACATCGCCGAAGACTGTGTTGATGAACTGCTGATCTTTACCATCAAGAGGGATATCTGATGGATTTGGGGTATTTCATATTTTTAAGCAGCGGTCTGTTTCTGGGCTGGTCCCTTGGGGCTAACGATGCCGCCAACATCTTCGGCACCGCTGTCGGAACCAAAATGGTCCGCTTTCGCACCGCCGCCCTTATTTCTTCAATATTCATCATTCTCGGTGCAGTCTTTACCGGCGCCGGTGCCAGCAAAACTTTAGGCGAACTTGGCTCGATCGATGCGCTCGCCGGCGCTTTCATGGTCGCTCTGGCCGCCGCCGTTACCATCTATTGGATGGTCAAGCTCGGCTTGCCTGTTTCCACTTCTCAGGCAATCGTCGGCGCCATTGTCGGTTGGAACATTTACAGCGGCAAACCGACCGAAATCACTATCCTAAGTCAAATCGTTGGCACCTGGATCATCTGCCCGGTACTCAGCGGCATAATTGCCATACTGCTATATTACCTGATTCGCAGCCGGCTGAAAAAATCCAAAATTCATATTCTTCGCCGCGATACCTACACCCGGATCGGCTTGATTTTGGTAGGCGCTTTCGGCGCTTATGCTCTGGGCGCCAACAACATTGCCAACGTCATGGGAGTCTTTGTCGATTCCAGCCCGTTTCAGGCGCTAAGGCTTCCGGGCGGATTTTCGCTGAACAGCACGCAGGTCCTGTTTCTGATCGGCGGCATTGCCATCAGCAGCGGCGTTTTCACCTATTCGCATAGGGTCATGAATACCGTCGGCAACAATCTGATGTCAATGAGCCCGATCGTTGCTTGGATTGCCGTTTTTTCCCAAGCTCTGGTCTTGTTTCTTTTTGCCTCCCAGGGGCTGAAAAACCTGCTCGAAACCAACGGCTTTCCGTCCCTGCCTCTGGTTCCCGTTTCCAGTTCCCAGGCAATTATCGGCGCGGTCATCGGCATCGGCATTGCCAAAGGCGGACGGGACATTCATTGGGGATTGCTCGGACATATTGCCCTTGGCTGGATTACCACCCCGGTCATTGCCACTTTGTTGTGCTTTATATCCCTGTTCTTTTTGGAAAACGTCTTTAACCTGACTGTCTACTTGCCCTGATTAAAGCCAAGCTCTCCGGCAATTTTGGCTGCAATCTCCTCATACGCCTTGGTATGCGGACTGTCGGGATCGGCAAAAACAATCGGCGTACCGTTGTCGGCATTCTCCCGGATGGAAAGGTGCAGCGGAATCTCGCCCAAAAACTTTTCCCCGAGCTTTTCGGCGGTTTTTCTTGCCCCCTCATGCCCGAAAATATCCGCCCGGTGCCCGCACTTTTCACACAAATAGTAACTCATATTTTCAATAATTCCCAAAATCGGAACATCGACTTTTCTGAACATATTTACCCCTTTGACCGCATCAATCAAGGCAATGTCCTGCGGAGTCGACACAATTACCGCACCGTCAAAATGCAGCCTTTGCGACAGGGTAATCTGAATATCGCCGGTGCCGGGCGGCATATCAATAACCATAACGTCCACATCTTTCCATGCCGTATCGCGCAGCAACTGCTCAATCGCGCCGCAAGCCTTGGCACCGCGCCAAATCAGCGGCGTTGACTTGTCAATCAGCGTTCCGATGGACATTGACTGTGTTCCCATATAATTAAACGGCTCAAAAGTCTTACCGTCGGCACTGGCCGGCGCTACACCTTCATACCCCAACATCGTCGGCACCGAAGGGCCGTATATGTCAGCATCGAAAATTGCCGTTTTCAGACCGCAATTAGCCAAAGCCAACGCCAGATTGACCGCCGTCGTCGATTTGCCGACCCCGCCTTTTCCCGAAGCGACACCGATAATTTTTCTAACGCCACGTATCTGCCATTTTTCCGTTTCCGGGCGCAGTCCGGCCGTCTTTTTGACGGCCGTAAAAATCACCGAAACTTTGTCCAGTTCCGGCAGCTGTTCCAATTCCGCTTTCAATGCCCGCTGCTTTTCCGGTTCGTCTTTGTCGGTCATAAGCGTAATAATCGCCCGCCGCCCGAATATCTTAATTTCTTCAATCCGGCTGCGGTCAAAATAACGCCCGACCGCTTCGGCAATCTTCTCTTCCATAACCAGGGCTCCTGTTGATATTGTGTTATCACCAATTGTCTTTAGTGGATATTTATATTATATACGAATATAAAGCAATAGATTAAACGCCTGATGTTAAATAAAGAGAGGAAACAATGTCCAAAAACAACGGCCCCTGGGGGAACGACAGCCCTTGGAATGAACCGGAAAACACTGCTTCTCCGGGAAAAGTGATAGACTTCGCCAATATCAAAAAGCCCGGTGGTTTTGACTTCAAAATCAGCTGGATAATCGCCGCCGTTGCCCTGCTCTGGCTGGCAACGGGCTTTTATCAGGTTCAGCCCAATGAACAAGGCGTTGTCCTCCGCTTCGGAAAATACGCAGACACCACCGACGCCGGACTGCACTACCACCTGCCCTACCCGATAGAAGAAGTCGTCAAAGTCAACATTACGCAGGAACGCAGCATCAACCTCGGTGTTGCCGAAGCTTATACAACCGCTAACCGCGTTGCTATCCGCAACGGTCAAACCGGCAATGCCGATCCGCTCAAGAGCTTTACCGAAAGCCACATGCTCACCGGCGACGAAAACATTGTCGATGTCAACCTGACCGTTGTCTGGAGAATCAAAAACGCCAAAGACTACCTCTTCAGCATGCAGGATCCTGACAATACCGTCCGCGTTGCCGCCCAGTCCGTCTTGCGTGAAATCGTCGGGCAATCGGAAATGCAGGCCATCATTACCGGCGACCGCGGCAAAGTCGAAGACGAAACCAAAGCCGAACTGCAAAAAGTCATGGACGAATTCGGATCCGGCATTGAAATCGTCCGCGTCAAACTGCAAAAAGCCGATCCGCCCAAACAGGTCGTAGACGCTTTCAATGAAGTTCAGCGCGCCAAGGCTGACATGGAACGCTTCAAAAACGAAGCCGAAGCCTATCGCAACGAAATTCTTCCCAAAGCCCGCGGCGAAGCCTCCCAGCTGTTGCAAAATGCCCAGGCATACAAAGAGGCCGTCGTTAACAAGGCACAGGGCGAAGCCGAGCGCTTTAACTCGGTTTACAACGCTTATAAGGAAGGCAAAAACGTAACCGCCCGCCGCATGTATCTGGAAACCATGGAAGACGTTTTGGAAAAATCCCAAAAAATTATCCTCGACCAGGGCAAAGCCGGCAACGGCGTTGTCCCCTACCTGCCTTTAGATAAACTGAAATAGGAGAGTAACCATGCAGGAAAAAACCAAATTTACGCTGATAGCTGCCGCTGTTGCCCTCGTTTTTGTATTGTTCAATTCGCTGTATATTCTGCCGCAAACCGAACAGGCAATTGTCCTGCAATTCGGCGAACCGGTCCGCCTGGTCAAGGAGCCGGGGCTGAAATTCAAAGTGCCGTTTATCCAAAACGTTGTTTTTTATGACAACCGCCTGTTGAATCTCGACCCGCCGGCGCAGGAAATTGTCCTTAATGATAAAAAACGTCTGGATGTTGACAGCTTCACCCGTTTTCGGATTATCGACCCGCTGAAATTCTACCAGACGGTTCGTACTGAAGAACAGGCCCGCAGCAAACTGAAAGAAATCGTCAACTCTTCCGTCCGCAAAATTCTCGGCCGCACCACCCTGCAGGAATTGCTTTCGCAAAAGCGGACGCAAATCATGTCGGATATTTCCGCCGCCGTCAAAACCGATGCCCAGCAGATTGGTGTCAGCGTGGCTGACGTCCGCATCAGACGTGCCGACCTGCCGATTGAGGTCTTGCAGGCAATTAACGCCCGTATGAAAACCGAACGCGAACGCGATGCCAAAGAATTCCGTGCCCAAGGCCAGCAAAATGCCCAGCAGATTCGTGCCAAAGCCGAAAAAGAACGCACGATTATCATCGCCGAAGCGGCCAAACAGGCAGAAATTCTGCGCGGTGAAGGCGACCGTGAAGCAACCCGCATATGGAACAAAGCGGCCAACCGCGACCCACAGTTCTTTGCCTTCTACCGTTCTCTGGCTGCTTACAAAAAGGCTCTGAATGAAGGGAAAACTTCTTTGGTTCTGTCTCCGGATTCGGAATTTTTCCGCTATTTCCAGAAGGCGCCGGCCAATACTCACGAGTAAAAAACATGAAAATCCGTTTTCTGCTTTCGCTGTGCCTGTTGCTGACGCCCGGAATTTCCCGGGCTCAAACTGTAGCGTTGCCTTCGTTTGCCGACTTGGTGGAACGGTTGTCGCCTTCGGTAGTCAACATTTCCACGACACCGCGAACCGATCTGCCGGAAAACGGAAACGCCATGCTTGACGGTACCGCCCCGCTGACCAACGGCATTTTCGGTTCCGGCGCCGCCGGACACATTGCACTCGGTTCCGGATTCGTTCTTGATACCGAAGGTTATATCCTCACCAATAACCATGTTATCGAAAACGCCTCCGAAATTACCGTTATTCTGCACGACAACACCCCTTTGGCCGCCGTAGTGATCGGAACCGACCGCAAAACCGACCTTGCACTTATCAAAGTAGACACCAACAAACCCCTTACCCCGGTCAAATTCGGAGATTCGGATAAAATCCGCGTCGGAGATTGGATTCTGGCCATCGGCAATCCTTTCGGCCTCGGCGGCAGCGTAACCGCCGGTATTGTTTCTGCCAAATCCAGGGACATCGCCGCCGGACCATACGACAACTTTATTCAAACCGACGCCTCGATTAATCAGGGAAGTTCCGGCGGCCCGATGTTTAACCTTCACGGTGAAGTCATCGGCATCAATACGGCAATTTTTTCCACCACCGGCGGCAGCATGGGCATCGGTTTTGCAATTCCGGCCAATCTGGCGCACTTTGTTATCAAACAGCTCAAAGAGAACGGCAAAGTCACCCGTGGTTGGATCGGCGTCAAAATCCAGCCCAATGCCGCTGACATCGCCGCCAGCCTGAATCTGCCGGAAAAACACGGCATTGTCATTTCCGGCGTCAACGAAGATTCAACGGCTAAACAAGCCGGTATTGAAGCCGGAGACATTATTCTCGACATAGACGGCCAAAAGGTTGGCAATACCCAAAGCTTTTCGCGCCTGATTGCCGAAACCCCCATCGGCCGGACGATTAAAACCACCGTTTGGCGCAACGGACAGCGGCTGCACAAAACCATAAAAATCGCTCCGATGCCCGAACCGGCGCCAACGCCGGCCCCGGTTCCGCAACCGCTTGCCCAACAACCCGAAACGGACGATTTTGCACCCCTCGGATTAAAACTAAGCAATATTGACGAAAATGTCCTTGATAAATATCACCTGCCGCAGCAAAACAAAGGGATTGCCGTTACGGCCGTCCTGCCGGACAGCGACGCTGAAAAAAAAGGGCTGAAACCCGGCAATATCATTATTAAAATTGATAAAAAAGACGTCTTTAACCTTGAAGACGCCCGTAACTGCATTGCCGATGCCATTTTAGAAAACCGGCGGCCGGTTCTGCTTTCGGTGCTGGACGGCAATAACAACATGCATTTTGTCGCCGTAAAATTTGCGGAGAAACAATGAGAGTAGATTTTTACCACCTGCAAACTCAAACCCTGGACGATGTCCTGCCCAAGCTTCTGGAAAAGGCCTATGCTTCGGGCCAAAAGATTTTAGTTAAAATCGGCACTAATGAGCGTGTGGAATTTATCAATTCCCTGCTTTGGACTTATGAAGAAAGCTCTTTTCTGCCCCACGGTTCCAAAAAAGACGGCAACGGCGACATCCAGCCGATTTGGCTGACCTCGGGAGACGACAACCCTAACCAGGCCACAATCGTTTTCTGGGTTGACGGCGCCGAAAGCAACCTTGACAAACTGGAAGGGATAAACCGGATTTTAAACATTTTTGACGGCAATTCTGAAAATGCGGTTTTACAAGCCCGTCGTCTTTGGAAAAGCTTTAAGGAAGCCGGACACGAAGTTTATTATTGGCAACAAGATTCCAATAAGCGCTGGCAGCAAAAAGCCTAAAAAAACTCCGAAGTTCGTCACTTCGGAGTTTTTTATAATATCAAAAAGCCAGAACACACCTGACGTAAAGGTTGCTGCCCTTATTGTAGAAGCTCACACTGCCGTCACCGGCGTTCACGACCCACGCGTAGGCGTAGTCGTCCTCGGACGAAGACCAAATCCAGCCGTCAAGTATAATTCCGTCAATCTTTTGCAAAGCCGGATTAACAAGCTCCCAGTTAGCAACAATCCGTTTCAACTGTTCTTTGGACGGCATAAAGCCTTCTCCCGGTCTGACGCCGTTTTTACTGTACCGTACGCACCATTCCGCTGCCGGAAAGGATATGCCATGCGCCTTGCCATAAACAATCAGCTTCTTGGTATTGCCCTTGCCATCGTACTCATCTTTGATGTTGGTTTCGCAATTTACACTTGACCAAGCTTTTTTCACTTCGTCCGGAGTTATAATCAATCCACGCTGTCCTTGCGGTGCGCTCTTGTCCGGATTAACCCAGCCGACCACGCCTTGACAATTCGGGTAGGTATCTGAAACCGGCGAAAACTTCCCGCCCGCAAACGCATACCAACCGACTTTTACGTCCGAAACGTCTTCTTCTAAATCAGCAGCTTCAGTTGCTATGACTTCTTCCGCAACCTGATGTCGTTCTTCTTCCTCCTGTTTGCACGCATCTTCTTCCGTAAACGGCTTTGAAAAGAACTGTTCCTTACAAGGAAGCTTCTCCTTCGGCTCAACGCCATCCAAACAGCCCCAGATTTTGCCAATCTTGATCTTGCCTGGAACCATCTTATGTGTCACCGTGCCGTCCGCATAAACATACAACGGCAAACCTTCTTCGCTCATGAGCTGAACTAAATCTATCTTACATTCCATATCTATATGTTTTTAATTTATTAATAATTCTTTGAATATGTCACGCTTAGCAGAGAAAACTCTTTAAGTCAAACAAAAAAACTCCCCATCGACCTCTACTCTTCCCCACAGATATCCGCCACTTTCGTAAGAAAACGTCCTTTCCTTTGTCATCCCTCATTTTTCTGCCAAAAAAAGAGGCCGGAGTAACAGTAAAATAATAAAAGCCGGAGTTCTCCCAAACCCCGGCCGCCAACAATAGAAAATTCTGAATTATACTAAGATATTATTCAAAACCTCTTTGCAATAAGCCCGCAAATCAGGATTCATCATCAGGCTCAGTTTCAGATTGGATTTTGCCAATTCCTCATTGGTCCCGCAGTCAAATCGCAATGCATCGCACAAAACGCCGGTCAGCTTCATCCCGCGAACTGCCGCCAATCCCATTGCATCGGCCAGATTGATTTCGCCGTTGTTGCCTTTGCGAACCTCCGGCAGAATATCCATAATCTCATTCGGCAGAATATACGGCCCCATGCTGGCATAATTGGACGGGACGTCCTCAAGCGCCGGCTTTTCGATTTTGCCTTTGGCATGAACAATCCGCCCATCTCGTACCGCTCCGATTAAAGCACCGTAACGCACCATTTGCTCCCGGGGAAATTCCATAATATTTTCAACCATTCCCCCCAGTTCTTCATAAACATTCAAAAGCTGTTTCAAGATGCCTTCGCCATGAAAATTCACATAAACATCATCGGGCCACATCACCACAAAATCACGCTTCCCAACAATTTCTTTAGCCATCAGAACCGCATGTCCGTTGCCTTTCGGCTCCGTTTGTTCAGCAAAGGAAAATTTCATTCCTTCGGGAATAATCTCCTGAACCGCCTTCAGCAAATCGAGCTTGTTTTTTTCTTTCAAATGATTCTCAAGCCACGGATAAGGGGCAAAATGCTTCTCAAACAAATGCTTGCAGGATTGGTCGCTGTAAATAAAAACAATTTCCTTAATGCCGATTTCCGCACAACAATCAACGGCATATTGAATAATGGGTTTGCTGTTGAGGGTCAAAAACCCTTTGTGCAATGCTTTGGTTGAGGGCAGATTCCGTGTCGACAATCCGGCCACGGGAAGAATACATACTTCAGGTCTTCTGTGCATCATAAACTCCGAATAATAACGTTAACTTTATGGGCAAAATGATACCACAAAAAAACGTTTCGACAAGTGTTATTTCCGAACTATTACACCACTCGCCCGAGAAATTTTCCCGTCTGTCCGGCGCAGAACGCCCTCTTTATTTTCCGGCTTTTTCACCGTCGTTTTATCCCCCTGTTTTATAATAACATTTTCATTGCCTTTGGAGCTAAAATCCAAGACCGGAATTTTTTCCTGTTCCGTCAATGTTTCCGATTTTTCAATGTCCTCAATATCCCGGGTAACCGTCATGCTTTTTCCGGCACCGGCAACCGATATTTTCCCGGTATTTTCCTTCAGCTTTCGTTCAATTTCCTCTTGCCGCAGCTTTTCCTGATAAGCCTGTTCTTCGGCTGCCACCTGCGGTTCGGCATAAGCATAATAAGCGGCAATATTTTCTTCCAGCTGCCGCCGGTTCTGTTTGGCTTTTTCCAAAGATTCCGTAATTTTGGCCTCATATTTTCCCAGCTGCAACGGATCCAGCGTATTTTGCATCTGCACATAATCGCGGGACAACGCCGTATTAATGTCGTCAAGTTCCATGAACAAACTCTCGACCACCGCATTCAATGCCGCTGCTTTGCTGTCATTCTCCAAAGAATAGTCCGTCTCAATCACCGCCAACCGGCCCTTCAGCACATCGCTGTCAGATTTAAAAGCATTCAGCTTGTTTTTGGAAGCCGCATGAATATCGGCAATCTGATTATATAACAGATTGGTCCGGTACTTGATGTCATCAACGTTGTATTTGACGATTCCCGCTTCCGCCTTGTCAATTCTTTTCTGCAAAAGACCGTTGCGCCGACCGGCATCGTCAATCTGCTTTTGTTCAAATTTCGGACTCAAGCCGAGTGTCAGCACTTCGGACAACCCTTTGCCGATGTTTTCCAGCTCTCCGCCCAGAACTTTGAGTTCTTCCGCCGTCTGCTTATTCTTAACCTGCGACTGAACCGCCTTAAACTTCTCTTTGACTTCCGTATTCAAACGGGCTTCCATAGCCTTGGCTATGCTCATCTGTTCGTTCATGTCTTTTTGCAGTTTCTCACGATAAGCCTGTTCTTCCGCCTGCTTTTTCGCGGCTATTTCATCGTGCTTGCGCTGATACAACCCAACAATCTCACTCACATTGACTTCCGGCTGCGGCGCCGAAAGCGGCCCCTTAAACGAAAAAGCGACCGGCGGCAGCGATATCCCCTTAAAACCGAGGCTGAACCCGGCATTCACATCCCAAGCCAACAAATTTCCGGCAGCCGTCATCTGCAAATTATATTCCTTGTCCGTAACAAACTTAACGTTACTGAAAGAATAATCACCTCTCCCGACAGTCAAACGCCCGCTGATGCTTGCAAAATCGGTTTTTCCGCTTTCCAAATTATCCCGCACCAGCTTGGAAAGCCCTTCCCCATCGGTACGCTTGGACAAATCCGCCTCTATCGCCGCCAGGTTGATGCCTTTGAATTCAGCAGTTTTTATTTCAAATTCGCTGACGGCTTCCAAAGTCTTGACCATTTCCTCCACCGATGCCGCATCAGCCGAAAAGCTGTTGCTGCTGCTCAGCTCTCCATAGTTAAAGCCATATTTCTCCCCGGCCCAAAAGCCGTCGTCCATACTCACACCGCTAAGCGTTATTTTTCCTTTCAGCAACGGATTGGTTTTGAAAGCCAACTCCATGTCCGCATTGATTTTGCCCTTATTATAATCCGCTCCGAAACCGGAAAGCTTGGCAACATTGTCTGCCAACACAAGCTTGAAGGCGCTGTTCTGCATGATAATATTTTCATAAACCAGCTTTTCAATCGCAATTTCCAAATTCAAAGCCAGATTTTTATAAAAATCATAATTAACCTTCACCGTTTGCCACAAAGGCTTGGCCAGAAACTCGGCTTTTTCGCCGTCGGCTTTCTTGAACGAAACCACTTCCTTGTTAATCCGGCTGGATTCGCCGTTATAGAAAAAGCGCTCCGGTTCAAACTTATTAATCTTAAGCAGCCCGCTGACCTTTTTTACTTCTCCGTCTAGCGCATAGTGCAAACTGCCGTTAAATCGGTTCTGTCCGATCGAAGCCGCCAGCGCTTCGGCGTCAAAATTTTCAAACGTCCCCTTAAAACTCGTATTCAGGGTAAAAACACCCAAAGAATAAACGTTCGGCGCATAATTAATTTTGAAACGGCGCAGCATGTCGAGAAAATCCGGACTTTTCAAATAAAACTTGCCGTTATATTCGCGTCCTGCATTCGTCTTGGCAACTACGCCGCCGAAACTCATGTCAATATTTTCCAGCTGCGAAACATTCTTAACCGCAAAGCGGGCCAAACTGCCGGTTGCAATACCTTCGGCAGTAAATTTCTTTAAATCTTTCAATTCCCAATCCGGCAGCTCGACTGCAAATTTACTTAACAGCGAAAAAATATCCGGGCTTTCAAACTTATATTTCAGATTCTCGAATTCAAAATTTTTCCCAAACCCCTTAACCTTTCCCGAGGCGGACAAAGAACCGCCGGAAACGCTTGGAACCTCAAGCTGCTTAATTTCCATGACACCGTTTTGCAGTTTTCCTTCCGCTTCCGTTTTTTCAAACGGCAGATTGTCATAAATCCCCAACCCCAGGCTCAGCAAAAACTGTATATCAGCCTGCTGCAAAAAACCCAGTTGCTCAAAACGGTAGCGCAACTTGTCTTCCAAACTCCCCTCCGCCGCTTCATCCGGCAGCGGCGGAACATAATTGTCAAAATTAATACTGTCTGCTTCTGCAATAACAAACAGTTTTAACTTGCCCCCATCGCGCATCACCGCAATGTCTCCGGCCACTTTCGTCTTGTCCAGCGTAAAATCGAGCGGCGTAATTTTAATTTCCTTAAGAGACCCTTCGACTTTGGCGGAACCGGTAAATTTCCGATAAATGGATGGCACTGGCAGCGGCGGATTAAATTTAAAAGAACGCAGCAAATCAATCAGTTCGTCAGAACGCAAACTGATGTCGCTGCTGTACAAAAACTTCCCTTCCTCATCGGGCGACAAACTGGCTTTCAAACGGAAATCGGTATTTCCGGCCAGTTGAGCCTGCAGTTTGTTGATGTTCAGACGGCCGGGAAGAATATCAAAGCTCAGTTCCAGATTTTTAATATCCTGTTTGCCGTATTGAGCCTTAACCGCGCGAATATCGGCAATAATGTCCGCCTGCGGCGCGATTTTCAAAATTTTTCCGCCGTCATAAGCCTGAAGCAGTTTTTTCAAATAAGCGACAACCGGAACCAAATCAAAATCCGTCAGATTAAAAGCCAGTTCGACTTTTTGGCGCGGTGTCTCCTGATCTTTTTTATTCCAATCCTGAACTTCCTGGGTGCGGGGAATAATCACATTACCGGCTGCGGCGGTCGTACCGTATTTGACAACCAGGTTAGAAAATTCTATTTTTTGCTTGTTGGTATTCACCTGGGTCGCAACCGCCAACGGCATGTCATACTGTTTGTCAAACTCAAAATTTTTAAAATTATCGGTAACAAAATGCATCAGCCGTTTCGATTCAAAATTGATACTGCCGGTAATAACGTCATTTTTCGGCAGTACCGAACCGTCAAAACGAAATGTTGTCTGCGACGCCGGATTGTTCAGCGCCGCGCTGATGGACGTATTCATGTTATCGGTAATCCGCCCGATTGAAAATGCAAAACCGGCCGGATTGTTGTCTTTGACGTAACTTCCCTCAATATGGTACGGACCGAGCAGACTGTCAGCCATAATCTCTGCGGACAGATTGTCAAACTTCCAGTCAATGCCGCGCTTGGCATCATAAAAAGTCAACGTTGCCTTTTCAATCGACAGATTGTCGAGCTTGACCGGATTTTCCTCCATTCTCTGCTTTTGCGCCGGCGTCAAATCCCCCGCCCAGTTAAAACTGCCGTCATCCAGAATTTTCATCCGCACCGTCGGCTGCTCCAGCGTCATCTGCTGAACATTAAACTCGCCTTTAAGAAAGGGAACCAGCTCCAAGCGGACAACCAGCCGCTTAATCTCGGCCAAAGGCTGGGGAATTTCAGATTTTTCGCTGTAAATTTTAATATCCTGCACCGTCAGATACGGAGAAGGAAAAAACTTTAGCTCAACCGGGCCGGAAAAAACGACTTTCTTGCCGGTCGCCGCCGAAAACTGTTCTGAAATTTTGGCTTTGTGCTCATTCCAGTCTATTGATGAAATAAAGACGGCCGCCGCCCCTGCCGCAAGAGCAATCAGCAAGACAACTATCAGCAAAAATTTCTTCACACAAACCTCACCCGGTAAAATTCTAAAAACTAATCTTTGATTAAGTATTTTAATATATATTATAGAATATAATTGTTAACAAGTTTTTATCAGGTTGCCAACAAAAATGAATACATCATCACAACTATTTGAACAAGCCGCCGCCGCCCGCACCAAAGCCTATGCTCCCTATTCGCGGTTTGCCGTCGGGGCGGCGATTCTGAGTATTGACGGCAAAATCTACGCCGGCTGCAATGTCGAAAACGTTTCTTATCCTTGCGGCGCCTGTGCCGAACAAGGGGCAATCTCGGCCATGATTGCCGGCGGCAGCCGGAAAATTTCCAAAATCTTAATCCTTGCCGACACCCAAGCACCGATTATGCCCTGCGGCGCCTGCCTGCAGCGGATTAAAGAATTTTCTGCCCCGGAGACCGAAATTCTCCTTGCCGGCCCGGAAGGCATCCGGCAAATCCTCTCCATAAATGAACTGTTGCCGCATGCCTTTGCGGCCGGGGAGGTGAAAAATGCTTGAACAAACCGCCGCCTATATCCGCAGCCGCATTACCCCCCGCCTGCCCCAAACCCTGATTATTCTCGGCAGCGGGCTGGGCAGCCTGGGCGAAAAGCTCGAAAACGCCGTTTCGCTGGATTACAAAGACATTCCGGATTTTCCGCAAAGCACGGTCAAAGGCCACGGCGGCCGCCTGATCTGCGGAAAACTGGGTTCACGGGAAGTCCTGTGCATGCAGGGGCGTTTTCATTTGTACGAAGGACACGATCCGCAGGTTATCAACCGGCTTTTCTGCATGTTCAAGCTGCTCGGCATTTCCGAGCTGATTGTTACAAACGCCGCCGGCTCGCTTAATCCTGACATGCCGCCGGGTAGCCTGATGCTGATCAGCGACCATATTAACTTCAGCGGACGCAACCCCTTAATCGGCCCCGATGACGAAGGCTTCGGTCCGCGGTTCCCCGATTTGAGCAATGCTTACGATGCCGACACCCGCACCCAAATTAAAGAACTGGCGGCCACCCGGAATATCCGCCTCCATGAAGGCGTCTACCTCATGGTTCTGGGACCGAATTTTGAAACGCCGGCCGAAATCCGCGCATTCCGGATTCTGGGAGCCGATGCCGTCGGCATGTCAACCGTCCCCGAAGTTATCGCCGCCGTTCACGCCGGCATAAAAGTCCTCGGTATTTCGGTCATTACCAACTTCGGTACCGGCATGGCCCAAGGAACCCAAAGCCATGAAGAAACGCTGGCTCAGGGACAAAAAGCTTCCGCAGCCCTCACCGGCCTGCTTACGGCTTATCTGCAAAAGGAGAAACAATAATGGATGACGTCAGCGCCGCCAAAATCATTATCAAATGTCTGGATTTGACTTCACTTAATCCTAACGACACCGAAGACGAAATCATTGACCTTTGCCGTCGTGCCCAAACGCCGTACGGCAATGCCGCCGCTGTCTGCATCTGGCCGAAGTTCGTTCCCCTGGCCAAAAACCTGTTGACGAACACCGGCATCAAAACCGCAACTGTCGTTAATTTCCCCGACGGCGGCGATGATTTGGCGCGGCTTGAAATTGAAATCACCAACGCCCTCAAATACGGAGCCGATGAAATCGATGCCGTACTGCCCTATCGCGAATTTCTCAAAGGCAACATCACCCTTTGCGAAGAATTTTTGCATACTGCCGTCAAACTCTGCGGCAAAAAAACGCCGCTTAAAATCATCTTGGAAACCGGCGAACTCAAATCCGCCTCCCTGATTGCCGCGGCAGCCAAACTATGTATTTCCCACGGAGCAAATTTTATTAAAACTTCCACCGGAAAAACCGGAATCTCCGCCACGCCGGAAGCCGCCAACGCCATCTTGGAAACCATTGCTTCCGGACGGCGCAACGCCGGCTTCAAAGCCAGCGGCGGCATCAAAACGTTGGAAGAAGCCAAAAAATATCTGGTATTGGCCAATTCGATTATGGGCTATAAATGGATCTGCCCCAAAAATTTCCGGATTGGCGCCAGTTCGCTGTTAGACAATCTGTTAGAAGTCATTGAACGAGGATATTAATCATGTTCCCCCAGGAAATCATCCGCAAAAAGCGTAACAAACAAAATCTGACCCCGGAAGAAATTTCCTTTTTCATCAAAGGCGTCACCGACGGCAGCATCGCCGATAGCCAGGCCGCCGCCCTGACCATGGCCGTTTTTCTCAACGGCATGACCCCGGACGAAACGGCAGCCCTAGCCTTGTCCATGCGCGATTCGGGCGATGTCCTGCATTGGCGCGGCCTTAACGGCCCGATTGTCGACAAACATTCCTCCGGCGGCGTCGGCGACAAAGTCAGCCTTATGCTTGCGCCGCTGATTGCGGCTTGCGGCGGATACGTTCCGATGATTTCCGGCCGCGGTCTTGGCCACACCGGCGGCACCTTGGACAAGTTTGATTCCATTCCCGGGTACCAAACTCTCCCCGGCAACGAACTGTTCACCCAAACGGTTAAAAACATCGGCTGCGCCATTATCGGACAAACCGGCAACCTGGCACCGGCCGACAAAAAGATCTATGCCCTGCGCGACGTTTGCGGCACGGTTGAATCCGTACCGCTGATAACCGCCTCGATTCTTTCCAAAAAACTTGCCGCCGGACTCGATTGCCTGGTTATGGACCTGAAATGCGGCAACGGCGCTTTCATGCCCGACTTGGATTCTGCCCGCGAACTTGCCCGCAGCATAACCCGGGTTGCCAATCTGGCCGGAACCCGAACCACCGCAATTCTGACCGATATGAATCAAGTTCTGGGCACAACCGTCGGCAATGCGCTCGAAATGGCCGAAGCTGTCGAATATTTGCAAGGCAAAAAACGTGAAAAACGCCTGCACCGGATTACCATGGCCCTTTGCACGGAGCTGCTTCTGTCGTCCGGACTGGCGGCAACGGCGGAACAAGCTGCAGAAAAACTGCAAAAGGCCTTGGATTCGGGAAAAGCGCTGGAAATTTTTGCCCGCATGGTTGCCGCACTGGGCGGCCCTGCCGATTTTGTTGAAAAACATAAGGATTACCTTCCGGCCGCTGCCGTCGTCCGCCCGGTATTCCCGGTTGCGGCGGGCTTTGTTGCCGCCATGCAGACCCGGGATATCGGCATGAGCATCATCGGGCTTAAAGGCGGACGCGTCCACCCGGACCAAAAGCTGGATTATGCAACCGGCTTTTCTGACTTCTGCCAAATCGGCGACTATGTTGATACGCAAAAACCGCTGGCCGTTATTCATGCCCAATCCGAAGAAGACTTTACCCGCACCGCGGCGGAAATCCGCCGGGCCGTTGCTGTCAGCCCCGACAAACCGGAAATCCGTTCCGAAATCATCGAATATATTCGCTAAAAAAAACAAACGCTCCGCCGGCAAAAACGGAGCGTTTTTTTGTTACGCCTGTTTCGGATTAAGACCGTCCGTCCCCTCGGCCTGGCTTATAATAAATATCATCCTGATAAGCATTTGCCTTGGCTTCATTGCCGCCCAGCTGTTCATTTACATAAGCCTGTCGTTCAGCCCCGGACAACTGTTGATTATTTGCCTCACGCCCCACTTGATTCTGATGTATTTTGGCGCGTAATTCATCAGCTTTGCTGCCTGTTTCCGTTGTCTGCTGCGCAGGTTCATTTTGCTGCGACTGGTTTGCAGATTCATTGTCCAGCGCAAAACCGTATTTTGCCAGCTCGGCTTCTGTCGATTTTATCAAAGCGGCCTCTTCTTCCGAAAAATTCCCGTCAGGATTCTGCTGTTGCAGATAGACGCAAACCGCTGCTCTCGTCTGCAGATCATTGGCATTGCTAATCGCCTGATCCCGATGGAAACTGGACTGGTTTCCGGTAATGCCTTTCTCGGCATCCTGCATTTTGGCTTCTTCAATCATTGCCTGACGCAATTCCATATTCGGCTCGGTTATGACGGCATTAATCTTCTGCACCCCGTCAACCGTCTCGGACATAATCTGCACTCCGCCGATTTGTTGTGTTTCAGCCAGAGTTTCCGCCGTTTCCTGCATATCGCTCTTGCCTTCGGTATTTTCTGCCGCCGAACGAACCGCCTCTTCTTCCACCAGATTAATCTGCTCCGGCGTGTCCTCATGCGGGGCATAGTCTCCCATATAGCCAAAGTCGTCATGGCTCAGCCCCCACTTTTTCAAATCTGCTTCATGCCCCGACATAAACTTTTGCTCGCCTTCGGACAATTCGATTCCCATATTCTGCCGTTCAACCAAATCCGTATAAACCGCCTCATGTATTTTCAAATTCGGAAGCGAATACTGCTCCAAATCATCTCCCAGTTTTTCCGGGCTGCCGCTGTGAACCATACCATATTCTCCCGGAACCGAATAAGTTCCGTTCTCATCCGGCTGCAGGCTCGCCAGCATTTTTGCAGTCAAAAGCTCATTATTATCAGCCTCCAGCCCTGCAACACCGACCGGCTGCACAACACCGTCCGCATTAATGGTATAATCCATCATAACACCGTCCATCGTAATATTGCGAACATCTGATGAAGCTGCGTCGTTATAAGCGGATTGATCGTCATGAACATTCGACGGCGTTTCCATAGATGTTGCGTTTATATGCACATCAGCGTCTGCTTTTTCCGCTTCCGCAACAATCTCATTTGTCCGATTCTCGGCTTCTTCTGCCACTCTGGCAATACCCGCCATTCGGTTCTCGGCATCAAATTCGCCGCGCTCAAACGCTGCCTGATTCGGATTATGCCCATAAATCGCCGACATGTCATTTTCATCAAAAGCGGCGTCAACCGTTTTCCCCACCGGCTGCTCTTTCGGCGTTTCAACGCTTTCTTCTTCTGCCCCGCCGCCGCGCATCATACAGGAAGTCAAAAATCCGGCCGCCGCCACTCCGAGGGCAACCGCCGCCGCTTTGCGTTTTCCTTTCGGCGAAGCCAACACGGCGCCGACTTTTGGCCCCAGCGCCAGCCCCATTCCGGCCAAACTCTGCCCATACCGCAAAATCTGCGCGGCATGCCCCAGGTTTTCGGCCCCGCTCATACCGGGTATTACCGCCGAAACTGCCGACAAAGCCACCCCGGCGGCTCCCAGCATACCTTCTTTGGAACGGATGAATTTTCCAAAAGTCAAATTCTTGTCTTGTTCTTTCATCGCCTTATAAGTCTTAGACATTCCCTGAATACTCTTGCTCATCCGATAAACGCCCAACCCGGCCATTCCTATTGGGCCGCACATCTTTGCCACTTCGCCGAGAGCATAAAACTTGGCAAACCCGATAGCGCTCATGCCCAACTGCTTCAATCCGTTCTTGGCCAAGGTGTAATTCTCGCCATACCGCCGGTTCCACTTGGCATCAATATCTTTAACCTTCGAGGCAAACTTGCCGACACCTTCGTTATTCGCGCCGTAAAGTTGCCCCAAACGGGCTGCATAAGTGCTGTTGGTCAAATAAACCGCAGCCGCCATTCCGGCAACGCTGTCGGCGTTGACCTTAACGCTTTTGCCCTTGCGTCCAACCTCGGCAAGCTTACCGAAACCCTTGGCAATTTTATCCTGATTGGTATTCCCCTTGGAAATCTGGTCTGCCGTATAAGTTTCCAGCAAGACTTCACTCAAACTCTCTTTCAAAGCCGATTTCCAGTCTTCTCCCGAAACGCCGTCTTCCTTATTGGCAAGCTTTTTCATCGCTTTCATCTTGGCCGCTTCCAGCATTGTTTCCTTGGTGTCTTTTTGCTGCAAATCGCTCAGCTTCTCCCGGCCGAAAGCTGTCGCCTTACCCTGAATATCCATTGCTTTCATCATATTGCGGATATCTTCAAACTCGGCATCTTCCAACGGTTTTTCAAGACCTTTGCGCGCTTGGGCCAGTTTGCCTTCCAATGCCTCGCCGTGTTCTGCCCGAAAAACGCTGTTGCGGCTGAGCAAATATTCAACCGCCGGACCTTCTTTGCCAATACCGGCTTCCGGTTTGGCTTTAAGGGCACTCGACAACGCCGATTCGCTCATTGCCGCCAACTTAGCTTTCTGCTCCTTAATCGATTCATAAAAAGCTGCCGCATCCGTACCTTCCGCCGACGCCGCTTTCTCAAAAGCCCGGTCAACGGCAGCCAGCTCGGTCAGGCTCAACTCGTCCTTCTTCACAAGCTCAACGGCTTTGTTCAAAGGCAATTCCGGAATTTCTGTTTCTGCAACCCGGCTTTCGGCAAACGGATCAAAATCCCAGTAACTTTCAACCGCCTTCATATTGGCAGCCAAGCGGGTACCGTCACCACCTGCCAATCCGTTTTCCTGGTCATATTGCTGCAAAGCGGCATCTACAACCTTTCGTGCCGTTTCCGCCGTCTGCGCATCGGTTCCCGAACGCGACGCCAGCCTCTCAATTTCCGCTGCTTGTTCTACAATCGTCGCCAGCCCCAGATTCTCTTCACCGTTGCTGTCCAATACCGCTTGGCCCTGCTTGGCAAAATGATTCAACTTGGCATCGCAAACCTTGGCAAAATTTGCCCGCCCCGCTTCCGGCACCGACGTTTCAGCCGCCAAAATCTGAGACGGCGTTAAATATTCTGCCAGTTTGTTAAGGTCGGCTTCTCCCAATCTGGAATAGAGTTCCGCCATGTTTTCATGAGACAGATTTTCCAAGAAACTGATGTCCCCGCGCTCAATTGCCTTAGAATATTTATTTAAATCATTTTCCGAAATATTAGCCATTTTCAATACTCCCAAGCGGCGGACAAAAATAAATGCCGGCCAAATTACTAAATATAACTACAGTTTAGCAGAAAAATAGCCACACATCAACATGTTTTGTCAATTTTCTTAAAATTGTAATATATTTGCAATACTCAAAAACCTGATATTATCTTAGCCCCAATCCCTAAAATATTCGTTAATTCCCGATTTTGGCCACAAAAAACCGGAACAAAACACCTTGTTCCGGTTTTTTAGGCAGATAAAGCCGTTAATAATCTTTGCCGCGTGCAGCCCGACGCATCGCGTTGCCGATCTCTTTCTGCAATTTCAGGTTTTCCTGACCGGCCCGGCTGTTCATTTCTTGAATAGCAGCTTGCTTGTCAAAACCTTCTTTAACGCCAAGCCCATCATCCTTAAATTCAATACCATGCCGTTCCAAATCCTTAGAATAACCGGCAATCCATTGATTCAATCCATGTATTTTTTCCGGATGTTCGGTATTTTCGGCCAAATCCATATAAACGCCGGCCTTAGCCACAATTTCCGCCGCTTTCTGTTCTGGATCGGCCACATCGGGGAAACCGCGCAGCTGCTCAGCCAAAGCCCGAACGCCTTCATCACTCTCAATAGAGGCGCTGGTAACATTCAGAACACCGTCTTGGAACTGATATTCAACCACATTATTGCCGCCCAGAGAAACCGTATTCTCATAAACCGGACCTGACTGATAATCATAAGATACATTGCGATAATCTTTGCCGACCAGTTGAGGCGCCTTTTCGCCATCAACAAAAGCCACTTTGCGGACTTCCGGCTGATCATAAACCGGTTGTTCTTCAATAATTGCAGTACGAACCGGCTGAACTTCCTCTTCCTCCACCACCGGAACTGTCGGTTTTTCCGTTTTGACAGGCTCCGGATCCTTTTGCGGAGCCGTCTTAACCTCTTCATGAACAACCGGTTTCGGCTCTTCGCACAGATAATGCCCGCGATTGTCATAAGAGTTCATGCCGTTGGCAACGTCATGGGCAAAATCCGGATGCATCGCCTCCATCTTCATCAGTTCCTCAAACTTGGCATTGCTGTCGCCTTCGCCGCAACGGACATCTTGAACCTTTTTCAGCATTTCCTCAATTTCTTCCACCAACGGACGCTGATGCGGCAGATTCATCTTACGCATCAAACCGAATTTATAAGTAAATTCTTCCATGGAGTTAATTCCCGGAAAGTCGTCCATATTCAGCTTTCCGGCCTTAAACAGCAAATCCAAGTCTTTTTGGTCGCAATCCTCAACAAACATATCGGCACGACTGGCCCAGAATTTCAAATCCGCAGCGGTTTCAGGAGCTTTTTCTTGGATTTTGATTTTAGCTTCGCAGTCGTTGGCATTAACTTTTCCCGGTTCATCACAGTTGCAGTCATCTTCCAGCATCGCCAGAATATCTTTCTTATCTTGCTCGTTGATACCTTCCGGCAAATTCGGTTTTACAACCGTACTGTCTGCCACGTTCGTCGAATCAGCTTCCGCGGCCCCCGGCATATCTATTGTTTTTGCCGTAATTTCTGCTGTTGTTTCTTTTCCAAACAAGCTATCCCAGTTACGGAAAAGCATACCGAGACCAAAACCAAAAGCTGAGTTGCCCATACCGCGGACAAAAGCTCTTGTCCAGCTGGCTTTGGGGGCATTGGTGTTGCCGTTCGGGTTAGCCGCTGCTGCAGCTGCCTTTTCATCGCGGTGATGAATGGCTAACGTATTCAAGATACCCATACCAGCAGCAATTCCCCCTCTGGTCGCCAAATTGTTCAAACCCAAAGCGCCATAACCAACCACACCGCTGACAATCATATTAACTGCCCCAACGGAGGCTTTAATAACATCAATTTTATTTTGGTTGGCATATGCGCTAAAGCCCAAAGTTTGTCCTCTAGCAGCAGCTTGATCTTTTTCTTTCTTATATCCTTCCAACAGCGGCTTTGTTGAAGTTGCCACCGCATAAGCGGCATAAACTGCCATTCCGGCCGGAGCCATATGTGCTACCGCCAGCATTCCGGCGCCGATTGCCGCGCCGCGCGCTATTTTCCCGATAACCGGAGCGTATTTGCGGGCAACTTTATATGCCTTGCCGATGGTTTTGTTGTTGCTCAAGGCAGTATCCCAGGCTTTTAATTCTCTCTCGGTCGCCTTGGCAATGTTTTCTACCTGTTTGCCAAACTTGGTATCTGCAAAGGCAACCAAAGCCCGGTTTTTGCGTTCTTCAATCCATTCATGGGTAGAAGCGGCATAAGCGGCAATCGCATCAACACTAACGTCCAAAGAATTCTTTTTGTTCCCTTCTGCCACAAACTTATTGACCGCCTCCTGAGTGGCAACTTTCGGATTAACGCCTTCCTTCACCACAGCAGTAGCCGTAGCTGCCATATAAACGGCAACCTGAATTTCATAATTAATGGCTTCTTTATATTGTTTTTCGGTTAACCCTTTAACCGTGCGGCTCTCTTCCAAAACTTTTTTAGCCGCCGTTTCCATCAAAACTTTCTTTTCGTCGTCAGAAACATTCATCCAATCGACGACTTCACGGGCTGATTTAAATTCCTCGCCGTTTAAGTCAACTTTCCACTTGCTCAGGTTTTCCGAATTTTTGACATACTCTTCGGCACTAACGCTCCAAACGTCATTTTCCTGACGAATATTTCCGGCCATTTGGCGAACTTTTACATACTCGGCAATCATCACCCGCTTGTTTTCCGGAAGCTTGTCCATTACTTCGGACAATACGGTTCCGTCCAGATGATTCAAAACGTCAACAAAACGCGCCTCATCTGCCTGCGCCAAAACGGCGGCAATCTCTGAAACATCCGTCATGCGTCCGTTCATAATATCAAGCAGTTTCTGGTCAAACTCGCCGATACCGTTAGTTGCTTTTGCCATAATCAAATTCTCCCACGCTAAATTCTTATTTTGAGGCATAATAACTCTTTTTTTTTATTATTTCAACAACTTTTTGTCAAAACAATAAATTTTCTCCCATTTTTGGCAATATGTCACATTTCTGTAACAAAAATGCCCCAAATCCGGACGGAATCGGGGCAATATATAAAAGATTTCGTAAACAAAACTTTAAGAATCGAAACAATCAACAACCTGATTTTTCATTTTTTAATATTCCCGGCCATCGTCCTAAATCTTAAGTTTCAGCAGCCGTTTTTCCGTATCCAGCTCCGCCGTTCCGCCTATTGGCAGCGTCAGCAGCGGCGTTGTATGCCCAAAGTCAACATCGGCAAGCACCGGCAGATTTTTCAATGCCCGTTGGTTCCGCACAATATAGGCCAGCTTTTCGGAACTGACTTCCGAGGCCTTCTGAAACCGCCCGATAACCACGCCTTTAACATTGCCGAAATCTTCCTGATAACACAAAGCTTGCAAATTCCGCTCAAAAGTCGCGGCATCTCCGCCGGAAGTAAAACAATCCTCAACAAACAGGATTGTCGGCTCATTGAACGCCGGGCGGAAAGATGTTCCGAGCAACAAATCAAAAGTCCCCAGATTTCCTCCGATTATTTTACCACAAGCCGCACCCGGCTGCAAGATTTTCCAGCCTTCATTGGCAATAAAATTCCGCTCGTTTTGGTTTATAAACCAGGCATCGTCGCTCCACTGCGCGGAAGGGGCTGCTTCATTCTCCCCGCTGCCCATAACCATCTTCCACAGGTTATCCAACGTATACTCCGCCCCCTTAAGCATTCCCAGAGAACTAAAATGCGGCCCCGAAAAAGTAACCATTCCGGTTTTGGCATAAATTCCGTTCAAAAGAGCCGTAATGTCGGAAAAACCGCAGAAAACTTTTGGATTTTGCTTAATCAGCTCATAATCGATATAAGGCAGCAGCATATTGGAATTGGCCCCGCCGATAACCGTAAAAATCGCTTTCACCCGCTTGTCGGCAAAAGCCTCATGCAAATCTTCCAGCCGTTTTTCCACCGCAGCCGAAGCAAACAAATCGCAGTTTTCATCTGTCGTATTCCTGCCAAAAGTAACCTTTAGTCCGGCTTCCTCAAACCGCTTGCGGGCAATCTCCCGGGAATCCTGCCCGATAATCTTCAGGCTGCGGGCCGGCGCAATCACCCTGATTTCATCGCCGGGTTTCAACTTGTTCGGTACGATTTTTTCCATTTGAATTCTCCTCTCAAAACGGCTTTATCATAAATCAACTTATCCGAAATTTCTATTGCATTTAAATTTTTCCCTGCGTATTATCAGAACAAAACAAGAACAATAATGAGAACCGCCATGTCAGACTTTCCCGCCATACCGCTGATGAATTCAACCATTTCCGCCGGTTTTCCCTCTCCGGCCGGCGACTACCGCGAAGAGAGGCTCGACCTTTCCCGATACCTGATTTCCCATCCTGCCGCCACCTATTTTCTGCGCGTCAAAGGCGATTCGATGAAAGACGCCGGCATTCTTGACGGAGATATCCTGATTGTCGACCGCTCGCTGCCCCCGCAAAACCGCAGCATCGTCATCGCCGAACTCAACGGAGAACTGACTGTCAAACGCCTCAAACGCGAAAACGGACAAATCTTTCTGGTAGCGGCCAACGAAAACTACAGCCCGATTTTGGTCCGTCCGGAAGACGATTTCGCCATTTGGGGTGTCGTTTCCGGCAGCTTTCGGAGCTATTGAAATGTTCTTTCTGTTTGACTGCGACAATTTTTTCGTATCCTGCGAGCGGGTATTTGCCCCCGGCCTCAAAAAACGCCCGGTAGTCGTCCTCTCCAACAACGACGGCTGCGTCGTTTCCCGTTCGTACGAAGCCAAGGCGCTCGGTATTCCCATGGGCGCGCCCTATTTCAAAATCGAACGTTTTTTCACCGCTCGCGGCGGCGTTGCCTTGTCATCCAATTACGAGCTTTATGCCGACATGTCTGCCCGGGTAATGTCCGTCCTGCGCAGTTGTTTTTCCAACCTGGAAGTATATTCCATTGACGAAGCCTTTGCCCGGCTGCCGGATTCCGAAAACCTTGAGCAACTGGCCGCCGCAATCCGCACCCGGATTCTCCGTGAAACCGGCATCTCTGTTTCCGCCGGCATTGCCCCGACCAAAACCCTCTGCAAAATCGCCGCCCATTGCGCCAAACAAAAAACCGCCGACAAAACATTCACCCTTAAAGACCCGGAACAAATCCGCAAACATTTGCAACAACTGGACGTTATTGATATCTGGGGCGTCGGCAGGCATCTGAGCCCCAAACTCGGCTATCTCGGAATTTTTACCGCCTGGGAACTCGCCCAAACGCCTCTGCAGCAGATCCGTCGCTGTTTTAACCTTCGTTTGGCTCAAACCGTCCTTGAGCTTAACGGTACGCCCTGTCTGGAACTGGAAACCGAAGAAACCGCCCAAAGCCTTACCACTTCCCGCAGTTTTGAATATGAGATTAAAGATTATGAACTGTTGCGTAAAATTCTTGCCGAATTCGCCGATGCCGTCTCTATCCGCTTGCGCAGGCAAAACGCCGTTGCCGGAACCCTCAGCGTTTTTCTGAGAACTAACCGCTTTGCCGCCGGAGAACAATACAACAACGCCGCCTTTGTCCTTCTTCAGGCTCCTACTGCCCATACCGGAAAGCTTATCAGCGCTGCGGAACAAGGGTTGCGGCAGATTTACCGGCCCGGCGTCGCCTACAAATCCGCCGGCGTTATTCTCAACGAAATCCAGCCGCTCAACCGTCTGCAAAATACATTCTTCGACAACGATAAAGCCGCCGGAAAAGACCGGGAACTCATGTCCGCCATTGACAGTCTCAACCACCGCTTCGGCAAAAAAACCGTCCGCTTTGCCCCGCAGGCCGGCGGCATCTGCCATTATATCCGCCGGAACCGTCGTTCCCGCTCTTATACAACCTCTTGGGACGAATTAGCGACAGTTGCCTAATTTTGCGCATTCAGCCTGGCTGAAATCCGATCCGACGGCAAATCCTTCATGCAAAAAAACCAGTCTTCACATTGCAGCTCTGAATTTTCGTCCTTCGCCCGCTCTTCCATTGCATATATTGTCGTCGGCGCCGCCACCAAAACCTTGTCGCCGGGCTGCCAATCTGCCGGTGTCGCCACATCGAAGGCATCGCTGGTCTGCATGGCCAGCAACAGGCGCCGGATTTCTTCAAAATTCCGCCCGTTGGACATCGGATAATAAATCAACGCCCGGACAATTCCCTTCGGATCAATAAAAAACACCGAGCGCACCGCTTTTGTATCGCTGGAACGCGGCTGTATCATCCCATATTTTTTGGCGGCTTCCATCTTTACATCCGCCACAATCGGATAATCTATTTTAATGTTTTTCATTCCGTTAAATTCCAGCTCGTCCTCCATCTTTTTAATCCAGGCCAAATGAGAGCTGATACTGTCAACCGAAATTCCCAGCAACTCGGTGTTCAGTTTGCGAAAATCCTCCTGCATGGCCGCAAACGTCATCAACTCGCTGGTGCAAACCGGCGTAAAATCTGCCGGATGAGAAAACAAAATCACCCACTTTCCTCGATAATCTTCCGGAAAATTAACCGGTCCCTTAGTCGTCATTGCCGAAAATTCCGGCGCTTCGTCTCCGATAAGCGGCACATTGCTAAACTGAACTTCAAATCCGTTGGTCGGCATCTTACTTCTCCCCGCAAAAACATTTTAATTGAATATATCCCGCCGCTTTTTCCTTTCAAGCTTTACTAAATATAAATGACTATACGCTAGAATATGCTTTGCGGATAATTATATAACTTGAAAAAAATAAGGATAATTCGATGAGTTTGGAAACCCTACTTGCCGTTGCCGGATTTCTGCTGATGTTGTGCGTGTTTACCAACAAAATCACCGACAACTTCGGTATTCCTTCTTTATTGCTCTTTCTGGGCATGGGAATGCTGGCCGGTTCAGACGGTCCCGGCGGTATCGAATTCAGCAATTCCCGGCTTACCAACTACACCGGTACCGTCGCTTTGGCCTTTATTTTGTTCTCCGGCGGTCTGGGCACCAAATGGCAGCAGGTTCGCCCCATTATTTTTCGCGGCAGTATCCTTTCTACGCTGGGTGTCCTGCTCACAGCGGTTTTTCTGTATCTCTTCGCCCGCTATATCGTCGGCCTGAGCTTTGAGGTTTCGCTGCTGCTCAGCGTCATCGTCTCTTCTACCGACGCCCCTGCGGTTTTTTCCATTCTGCGCTCTCATAATCTGAATGTTCAGCCGCGCATCAAAGCCATTCTCGAATTTGAATCCGGCAGCAACGATCCGATGGCCGTTTTTCTCTCCATGGGCGCCATGGGCATCATCAGCAGCAACAGTCTCAACATCTGGGGCATTACCTCCGACTTCTTTCTGCAAATGTTTTTGGGAACCGCCTTCGGCCTCCTTTCCGGCTATGCCGCCAGCAAAACCCTGCGCCGCTGGATGTTTTCCTATCAGGGCTTATACCCGGTTTTCGGCGTTGCCCTGGTTCTGCTCACTTACAGCCTCACCCAAACGGTCGGCGGCAATGGTTTCCTTGCGGTTTACCTCTGCGGCATCATCATGGGAAATACACGCTACCTCTACCGCCGGCATTTTATCCGTTTTCAGGAGTCCTTGGCTTGGATTATGCAGATCAGCATGTTTCTGATTTTGGGCCTTCTGGTCTTTCCTCATGAGCTCTCCGCCGTTATGCCGGTCAGCCTGTCTTGTACCTTATTCCTGATTCTGGCAGCCCGGCCGCTTGCCGTTTTTATCTGCCTGTATAAAAGCGGCTTTTCGTTCAAGGAACAGATCTTCATCGGCTGGGCCGGTTTCAAAGGTGCCGTGCCGATTATTCTGGCAACCTACCCGTTGATTTACGGCTTTCCCAACTCGCAATTCCTGTTCAACATCATTTTCTTCCTGGTTATTGTTTCGGTTTTGGTTCAGGGACAAACCCTGGCGCCTCTGGCCCGCCTTCTCCGCCTGCGAACCGGAGACGTCCCCGCACCGGAAGAAACCGCCGCCATACCGGAAACGCTTTCAGAGGAGATAAATCATGCCCGGCCTGAAACTGAATCTGCCCCGCATCATCAGCCGCAACTTTAATTTCTGCTTTTTCATCAGCCTGTTGCCGCCGGCACTTTTGTCTCCGCTGTATCCGGACATTGCCCAAATCACCCCCTGGCTCCTCTGGCTGGCCGCACCGGCAGCCAACGGTCTGATAACCGCCCTTGAAGCGCTGATGTTCAACCGCTACTTCTCCAACCGGAATTTTACGATTTTTTACGACGTCTCGGCCCGTTATAAATTGCTTGCCGTTGCTTTCTGCGCCGGTTTCATGAGCGTTTACATCAACATTTCCGTCTTTGCCACTTGGATAATCGCCCTGATTGTCACTTATATCGCTTTTCGCTATATCCGCAATTTCATCGCCCGCATCTCCAAACTCCTTCGTCCCGCCGTCATGGCCACCCTCTCCGATATCGGAGATTTCGCCAACTTCTTCGTTAACCTGATTCTCAGCTACGCCGTCATAAACCTTGCCGTTGACAGCCTGTACTACCACTTTGGCTCAACCGCTCCCTTCAATTTCGGCCAAGGCATAGACGCGATTGTCAATGCCGTTTACTTCAGCGTCATTACCATCACCACCGTCGGCTACGGCGATATTATCCCGCATACGCCCCTGGCCCGGATAATCGTCGCCGCCGAATGTCTGACCGGCTATATTCTGCTCGGCCTGATGATCGGAATAATCACCCGCGGCATTAACACGGAAGAAAATCCCCGCTCATAATATCCCCCGGCCTAACCAGGGTTTTCGCAATACAAAAAAGCCCCGAAAAATTCCGGGGCTTTTTACCAATCTGTTGCCTGATTATTTCGCGGCTTCTTTGGCAGCAGCTTCAGCAGCGGCCTTTTCAGCGGCAACACGGGCAATGTCTTTGGCGCCTTTGGCATTAACATCGCGGTCAACCAATTCTATAATCGCCATCGGAGCGCAATCGCCGTAACGGAAACCGGTTTTCAAAACCCGGCAATATCCGCCGTTGCGGTTTTTGTAACGTTCCGCCAAAGTAGAGAAAAGTTTGGAAACAACTTCATTGTCACGAAGAAAAGACAAAGCTTGTCTGCGGTTGTTCAATTCACCTTTTTTGGCCAAGGTAATCATGTTGTCTACAAAAGTTCTCAGTTCTTTAGCGCGCGGCAGCGTAACCGTAATCTGCTCATGGGTCAAAACCGCATTGGTCAGATTAGAGAACAAAGCTCTTCTCTGGCTGGTGGTCATGCTGAACTTACGATGTGCCATTCCATGTCTCATGACATATTTCCTTTCTTTTTCTCTGTGCTTTGCAGGGCAAAGCGGATAAAAACAACTTTCCCGCCACGGATTCGCAAGCGCTCATGCGCGGAAAAACCTCATTCGTTGCCGTTTCTAACATACAATGATTTGAAAAGCAAGCGAAATCTTCATATTTTTTTTAGCGTCCGCTGCGATGAGCCGCCTGACGCTTCCGACGACTGTCCGCCACAATCAGCTCATGCATCTCCATACCGTTCTGTGCCAAACGCTCAAACAACTTTTCCGCCTTTTCATTTCCGCCGGAGGTTAGTTCTTTGACAGAGGGAAGACAACCGACCGCCAACGAATTTTTAAGACCATTAACCAAAACATTACCGCTTAATCCAATCAAAACCTGCCCTTCCTTAGAAAGCCCGGTAGCCTCTGTATCATAGCCCAAAAAATTATGCTGTTCAACGTCCTTGCCCAAAGACGGAGCCAAAAACAAATTTCCCTTTTCGTCCGGAAAATAAGCCATCTTCAGCTTTCCCTCTTTTTCCAGACGATGAACCGAAGCTTCAAAATGATTATGATGATCCACTTCATAATCCTGCGCCGAAGCAAAAGCCACCATTGTTGATTTAGAAACGCCTAACGGGCAGTAAGGTGCATGTGCAACAACCAACAGCTGTTGTTGGATTTTTTCGCGCTCTGCTGGCGAATACCCGAGTTCGCCCATCTTTTTCTGCATCAGTTCTTCCAGCTTCAAAAACATATAAGCGCCGTGACAATGCGTCACCACATTTAGGCGGCGAATATTGTCCGCCGCTTCCTTAAAAGGCAAACGCCTGCCATTTCGAGAAATTCGGGTCGCCAAAACCTTGTCAAAAATTTCTCCGACATACTTCGGATTTTTCGTTTCTTCGTTTAGCTCCCGATTAATCTTCACATTACGGTGATAATCGGCCATCATCTTTGTCCGTGCCAGCTCTTTGTTCATAAAGTCGCCAAAATCATAAACAACGGCATACAACCCTGCCCGTCCGGCCAGGCCATGCCGCGCCAACAGCTTTTCCACCGATGCCAAATAACCATTGGCGGCTTTTTCCGTGACCGTGCCGTCACCGCCAAGAAACAAAACGCAAACCTCGTCTGCCGGAATACCTGCAACCCGTTTCCAGCCAAACTCGGCTTCCCTGCTCTTTTCCACCCGCTGCCCCAACACCACGCAACTGCATAGTTTGTCAGCGGCACCAATAGTCCGCCAGGCATGTTTTCTGGAAGCCAGCGTATTCGCCGGATTTTCAACCCCTAAATTCACAAGTTCAACAGCCCTTTGTGCTAAAACCGGGTTATCCGCCGGCATATTTTGACCCAAAGCCGTATAAGCTTTCACCAAACTGGCGGCATCGTTCCGCTCTGAGCCGATATAAGTGGCAATCATTTCCACACAACACGCCCTTTTGTCGGCATCAAATACGGCAATCTCCCCCAGATTCTGAAAATACGCACACAAATTATTTTCGGCATTTTTCTGATTATCCAAAACCTGCAAAACTCGCTCTTGTAAAACCGGAAATCGTTTATAAAAAGCGCTTAAAGACGCATAAATCGCAGATTTAAAATGCTCCTCGCTCTCGGAACGCATCATATCGTCAAAAATCCGTACCGCCCCTTCTTCAGCTGCGCTAAGCGCCAAATCCCGCGCCACCCGGCTATACACACATAGGTCATTTTCTTTTGCCCCCACCGCCTGCTGCCGGATTTTTTCATAAAACGGATAGGCCAACCGAGGCTGCTGCTTAACACCCTCTGCTGCGGCCCTAAGCGCAAACCGCTTCTGCCCGCTTTCCAACAAAACATCGAACGATTCCACGGCCGTTTCCGGATTCATGTCCTGCACCAATAGACCATAAACTTTCGCTGCCCGCGGCGCCACATCTGCATTAAATCCCGAATTCCGCACCAGAGAATAAAAACCTGGCAGCAACTCCGCCGTCCGCTGCGGATGCCGCTCCGCAAAATTCTCCATAACCTGATAAATATCCGCATATTCTTCCCAGGACAAAGCCTTGGATGACAATAGTGAGACCAGGCGTTCTGATAATTTTTCTGACATGAACAAAACTTCCGCTTCTCTGAGTGTTTAACCAATAGCATAACATTAAGCCACTCTTTTGTCAAAAATTTTACTCTGCCCCCACAGGCATTTTAGCAACAAAAAAAGGCTGAAGTTCTTACTTCAGCCTTCCAAAACACTGCCATCGCCACTTCTGTTCTACAGTTTGGCCAGCAGAAAAACCGGTTCTCTGTCCCGCAGCGGCTCATAACATTTCTTACGGCACAAAACCCGCGATGCAAACTCTCCGTCCGCTGCATTTTTAGTAATCCATCGAAACATCGTTGCCAAAGTCGGAACACCTGCCGCCTCCATCATCTGATTCACAAGCCCGATATGTTTTTCCAAACAATGGGAGTCCTCACGGCTCAAAAAAGACATCCCTGTCTTTTCCATTTTTCTCTGCACTTCGGCCAAACCAAAAGACACGCTGGAAACGCCGGCAATAATCAGCTTATCCGACAATGCAAAACCGCGCAATCTCCCGTTCTGCTCAACCACAAAACATGGCGCTCCGCAATACTTCAGCCGAACTGCTTCTTTTACCCGCTGCACATCAGCGCCGCATTCAACTTCTATCAGCCGGTTTGCATGAAGCAGAAGCCAGGCCGGCGGCAATATCGGCTGCTCGATCCCCAAAAGCCGGCTCTCTAACAGCTCGCCGACTTTTTCATCATGTTCAATGTACGGCTTATACCCGCGATACATCCAATCTGCCCAAGCATCATAAACTTGCTTCCAATGAGCGGTATTGGCAAAAAAACGCCACTTTTCAATCGCATCATTCCGTCCCGGAATTAAATTGGCCGCATCTGATTTTTTTCTAACACCGATTTTTTCACCGAATTTTTTGATTTTTAATAATAACATAAGTCCAAAAATTAATAGTTATACAAAATATAATTTTACCCAAAGAAGTGTAAGCACAAATTATAAAAAAAACAACAAGAAATACCGGCATACCCAATATTCATAAGCAAATATCCCCCCCATCTGTTCCTGATATAAACTTTTTCGGCCATCGCTCAAACAACATTTGTCCAATCCCATCTATACAAATCTTCGGCTGAACCGAACTGCCCCGTCCCGTTCACTCTGACAACTTTGTCTTTAAACCACAAAAAAACCTCCCGGAATATTTGTTCCGGAAGGTTTTTCTCAACATTTTTAATTAAAAATGTTCATCAACACGTTTAATCAATTCCTCAATGTTTTCAGGCGGCCAACCCGGCGTATCCATACCCAAATGAATACCCATCTTAGCCAGAACCTCTTTGATTTCATTCAAAGACTTACGGCCAAAATTCGGTGTCCGCAGCATTTCCGCTTCAGTCTTTTGAACCAAATCGCCGATATAAACGATGTTGTCATTCTTCAGGCAGTTAGCCGAACGAACCGACAATTCAAGTTCTTCAACCTTCTTCAACAAGTTGCGATTGAACGGCAGTTCTTCTTTTTCAACTTCAACTTCGCTTTCCGGCTCGTCAAAGTTAATGAACGGCTTCAACTGATCTTGCAGAATACGGGCAGACAAAGCGACCGCATCTTCGGGAGATACCACGCCATTGGTCTCAACAACCAAGGTCAGCTTATCATAGTCTGTAACTTGTCCGACACGGGTATTTTCAACTTTATAAGAAACCTTTTTAACCGGTGAATAAATAGCGTCAACGGCAATCAGGCCAATCGGCGCATCCGGACTCTTGTTCATATAAGCCGGAACGTACCCCTTACCGGTATTAACAGTCAGTTCCATATTGATTTTCGCACCGGCATCCAGATTGCAAATAACCAAATCCGGATTCTTAATTTCAACATCATGACCGGTCTCAATCATGGCAGCGGTTACCGCACAGGGACCTTCTGCCTTCAATGTCATCATTTTCGGACCTTCGCCATGAACAGCCACGGCCAAACCCTTAATATTCAGCACAATATCGGTAACGTCTTCCCGAACGCCCGGCACAACGGAAAATTCATGCAAAACTCCGTTGATTTTGATTGCTGTAACGGCTCCACCCTGCAGAGAAGAAAGCAAAACTCTTCTCAATGCATTGCCGAGTGTCAGACCGAAGCCTCGTTCCAGAGGTTCAACCACGATTTTAGCTTTGTTACCGCCATCACTAGGAACAACTTCTAAGTTCGTAGGTTTAATAAGTTCTTGCCAATTCTTTTGAATCACTGGTATGTCCTCTTTCAATTAGTGCATATGCATATTTTACAAAAATCAAAGATTAGAGAGGCAGCGCTGCCTCCCAATCTCAACAAAACATCAAACTATACGCGACGTCTTTTCTTCATGCGGCAACCATTGTGGGGAATAGGCGTAACATCGCGAATGGAAGTGATGGTAAAACCTATAACCTGCAAGGCTCTAATCGCGGATTCGCGTCCGGAACCAGGACCCTTAACTTCGACTTCCAAGGTTTTCATACCGTGTTCCTGCGCCTTCTTGCCGGCATCCTCGGCGGCAACCTGGGCTGCATAAGGGGTAGATTTACGGGAACCTTTAAAACCCTGCGCACCGGAAGTTGACCAGGAAACAGTGTTGCCTTGAGCGTCTGTTATCGTAACTCTTGTATTGTTAAAAGTCGAATTCACATGAGCAACGCCCGCAGTGATATTCTTCTTTTCTTTTCTTTTCACACGTTGTGATACTGCTTTTGCCATTTAACAACTACCCTTCAAACTATTTCTTCTTATTAGCAACAGTCTTGCGTTTGCCTTTGCGGGTTCTGGCATTCTGTTTTGTACTCTGCCCCCGAACCGGCAAACCTTTACGGTGCCGCAGACCGCGATAACAACCGAGGTCCATTAATCTCTTAATATTAACACCGACTTCGCGGCGCAGCTCACCTTCAACCAGAAGGTTGCTGTCAATTTCTTCACGGATTTTTGCAACCTGATCATCAGACAACTGATGAACCCGCAAATCCGGAGAGACTCCGGTTTTTGCACAAATGTTTTGAGCAGTTTTTCTTCCAATACCGAAGATATAGGTCAGGGCGACTTCTATTTTCTTGGCAGTTGGGATATTTACACCAGCTATACGAGCCAAATTAACTCTCCATCTCTTATATATTTAAACACATTTAAAAAGTTGATCACCACTCTTCAAAATTAAGCCGGATTATATGCTAAATTTTTTTAGTGTCAACCACCCTTTTTACAAAAATCTTGAAAAAAACGCATTTTTTTCAAAAAATTATTACGCCAGCCCTAAAATCGCATCGACCTTTTTGCTGGTTGCTTCAATCGTCCCCGTCCCATCCACACAGCGCAATACACCTTTCTTCTCAAAGTAAGGAATTGTCGGATAAGTAAAGGCACGATAATTGACGAGTCTGTTCTGCACCGTCGTCCGGTTATCATCGATTCGCCTGTAAAAATTTGTACCGCCGCACTTGTCGCAAACCCCGTAAACCTTAGGCTTATGAAACTTGTCATGGTACCCCTCTCCGCAAGTCATACAGGCATAGCGACCGAGAATACGCTCCATGATAATTTCGTCGGGAACCTGAATCTCAATCACGGCATCCAGCGTGATTCCGCGTTCCGCCAGCATCTTTTCCAAAATCTCCGCTTGCGGCAAAGTCCGCGGAAAACCGTCGAGAATAAAACCGTTTTTACAGTCGTCCTCCTCGATTCGTTTTGAAACCATGGCAATAATCATCTCATCGGTCACAAAAGAACCGGCATCAAGCAACGCTTTAATCTCCGACCCCAGCTTAGTTCCTTTGGACGCTTCCGCCCGCAGCATTTCTCCCGTAGACAAGTGGCAAATCCCGGTTTTTTCTTTCAGAAGGCGTGCCTGGGTGCCTTTACCGCACCCCGGAGCCCCCGTAAAAACGACATGAAGTCCAGAACCGTTTTTGCTCATTATCTTCTCTTTCCTTTAGAAGCCAGCGAAGCTTTGCGAATCAGGGATTCATACTGGTAAGCAATCAGATGCGACTGCAACTGGCCGACAAAATCCATGGTAACCTGAACCACGATCAGCAGCGTCGTTCCGCCGAGAACAAACGGAATTGAAAGTTTTGAAATCAGGATTTCCGGCAAAATACACAAAGCCACCAGATAAACCGCTCCCAAAACCGTCAAGCGCGTAACCACATAGTCCAGATACTCGGCCGTATTTTTCCCCGGACGGATACCGGCAATAAAACCGCCGTGTTTTTTCAAATTATCTGCCGTTTCTTCCGGATTGAACACGATTGCGGTATAGAAGAAAGCAAAGAACAGAATCAAGGCGGCATAAAGCGTCAGATACAGCGGCTGCCCGTGTCCCAACAGCTGGCTCAGGGTCTGAACCCACGAAGGACCGTTCTCGGCGCTGAAACTGGCAATCGTAATCGGCAGCAGCAACAATGAACTGGCAAAAATCGGCGGAATAACCCCGGTCGGGTTAATCTTCAAAGGCAGATGCGAACTTTCCGCCGTCGAACCGCCGAGCATGGCCGTCCGTTTCGGATACTGAATCGTAATCTTGCGCTGTGCTCTTTCAACCAGAACAATGATGTAAATCAGAGCCAAAACCATGACCATCAGCATGACAATAACACCAAACGGCAGAGAATCCGTGCGTCCCAATTCAAATGTCTGCGCCAAAGCGCTCGGAATGCCGGCAATAATACCGACCGTAATAATCAAGGAAGAACCGTTTCCAACCCCGCGGGCAGTAATCTGCTCGCCCAGCCAGACAATAAACATGGTTCCGCCAACTAAAGAAACGACTGTCGTAAATCTGAATACAAATCCCGGATCAACCACCGCAGACATCCCGGCGCTGCCTTTCATGCCTTCCAATCCGACGGCAATGCCGTATCCTTGAATAATCGTAATCAAAACGGTCAGGATACGGGTATATTGGGTAATTTTGCGATGTCCGGCTTCACCCTCTTTTTTCAGCGCTTGCAAAGACGGGATAACCGACTGCCCCAGCTGAACAATAATCGAAGCCGAAATATACGGCATAATGTTCAAGGCAAAAATGGTCATACGCTCCAGCGCACCACCGGCAAACATATTAAACATTCCAAGAATTCCGCCGGAATTACGATCAAAAATGTCTGCCAAAATCTTCGGATCAATTCCCGGAAGCGGAATAAACGTCCCCAAACGAAATACGATTAAAGCCATAATGGTAAACCATAATCTTTTTTTCAGTTCGTCAGCCTTGCCCAGGACGGACATATCCAGATTGGCGGCCATTTTCTCTGCTAGTGATACCATTTTATCTTTCCTTAAACTTTATTCTTCTGACAAAAGTAAAAAAGGGCAGACGGATACACGCATGTATCCAGACCACCCCTTTAAGAAAAATTACTAAGCTTCAACAATAGTAACTTTACCGCCGGCTTTTTCAACAGCTTCAACAGCTGCCTTGGAAGCCGAATTAACGCTGATGGCAACCTTGGAAGTCAAGGCGCCGCGAGCCAGCAGACGAACGCCGTCCAACTGTTTGTTGACAATGCCGCTGTTCATCAAGGATTCGATATTGATGGCATCGGCGTTCAATTTACCGGCATCAATCGCCTTCTGAATAGTATCAAGATTAACAACAGCAAATTCCTTGGCAAACGGATTTTTGAAACCACGCTTCGGAAGTCTGCGGTAAATCGGCATCTGACCGCCTTCAAAACCGTTGATAGCAACGCCGGAGCGAGCCTTTTGCCCCTTCTGGCCGTGTCCCGAAGTCTTTCCGGAACCGCTGCCAATACCGCGGCCAACGCGTTTTGCCGACTTTCTGGCGCCTTCGTTGTCTTTAATTTCATTAAGTTTCATATCTTTTCACCTTTTATAAAGCATTTATTTAAAACCCGATAAAGTGGTGCGCAACAAAGTTATTTTCAAGCGAAGTGCATATCCAGTTGCATGAGCGAGAAGATAACCGGCATAACACCACTTTTGCGAATTTTACTTACTCGGAAACGCGAACCAGATGACTAACCTTTTTAATCATTCCGCGAATAGCCGGAGTATCTTCCAACTCAACGGTCTTCCCCATTTTGGTCAGACCCAGGCCGCGCAGGTTAGCTTTTTGGATTTCCGGACGTCCGATGGTACTTCCGGTCTGCGTAACTTTAATCATCTTTTTCGACATGATTAAGCCTCCTCAACTTTGGTATTGGAAGTATTTTCACGACGGCTGACAATATCACCAACTTTCTTGCCGCGTTTTGCCGCAACCATTCTCGGTGAATTGATTGACTGCAGGGCATCAAACGTTGCCTTAATCATATTGTAGGGATTATTGGAACCCAATGATTTTGCAACCACGTCCTGCACGCCCAAAACTTCAAAAATAGCGCGCATCGGGCCGCCGGCAATAACACCGGTACCGGCAGGAGCAGTTCTCAAAATAACTTTCCCTGCACCAAAGCGGCCGTTCACGTCATGGTGAAGGGTTCTGCCTTCACGCAACGGAATGCGTACCATATTTTTCTTAGCTTCATTGGTAGCCTTGACAATAGCGTCCGGAACCTCGGTCGCTTTGCCGGAACCGTAGCCGACGCGGCCTTTTTGGTCACCGACGACAACGACGGCGGCAAAAGACATATTGCGTCCGCCCTTAACAGTTTTAGCTACACGATTGATGTAAACCAGTTTATCAACCAGTTCATCTTTTTTCTCTGCCTTACGACGATCTACAGCTTGTGCCATACTTATTCTCCTAGAATTTCAAACCAGCTTCACGAGCTGCATCAGCCAAAGCTTTAACACGACCATGATAGATATAGCCGCCGCGGTCAAAAACAACTTCGCTGACCCCGGACTTGGCTGCTCTCTCTGCAACAACCTTACCGATAAAGCTGGCAGCTTCAACGGTAGAGGACTTTTTAATGCTGTCTCTGATTTCCTTGTCCAAGGTAGAAGCAGAAACAACTGTTGCACCTTTAGCATCGTCGATAATCTGCGCATAGATATGCTTACCGCTGCGGAAGACTGAAAGTCTCAGTTTTCCGTTGGCAGCGTTTTTCAAAGCGATTCTAACGCGCGCTTTTCTCTTTTTTAACAATTCTCTTGGCGTATTCATTAAATTAATCCTTATTTCTTCTTGCCTTCTTTGCGACGGACATATTCGCCTTCTTTTCTGATACCTTTGCCTTTGTAGGGTTCCGGTTTTCTGAATTCGCGAATTTCCGCGGCAACCTGGCCGACTAATTGTTTATCCGCACCTGAGATACTGATGTTTGTAGCGCTCGGGCATGCAATTTTAACACCTTCCGGAGCCGGGAAAATCACATCATGGGAATATCCCAAAGACAAAATCAGTTTTGTTCCTTCGACACGGGCTTTATAACCAACCCCCAGCAGTTCCAGATTTCTGGTAAAGCCTTCGCTGACACCCTTAATCATGGTGTTGATATTGGCTCTTGTGGTTCCCCACAAAGCTCTGGATTGCTTGGAATCAGACAAAGGAGAAACACGTACGGCATTTTCCTCTAACTTGGCGGCAACATGGCTGGCATCAAAACTGCAGCTCAGTTCGCCCAATTTTCCTTTCGCGGTAACTGTGTTATCATTAATAACCACAGTAACGCCGGCAGGGATAGTAACCGGATATTTACCAACTCTAGACATCCATTTTCTCCCTTAAAATACCTGACACAGAATTTCGCCGCCGACATTGGCCTTGCGGGCTTCATGATCGCTCATTACGCCTTGCGGAGTAGAAACGATGGAAATACCCAGGCCGTTGTATACTCTCGGCAAATCGCGAACGCTTGAATAAACGCGGCGGCCCGGAGTAGACACGCGGTAAATTTCTGTAATAACACCAGTACCTTCATGGTACTTCAATTTAATATTCAGTTCATCAACGCCGGCGCGAACATTGCGCTTTTCATACCCGGCAATGTAGCCTTCGCGTTTCAAAACTTCCAAAACATTTTCACGCAGGCGGGAAGCCGGTGAGATAACCTCACTTTTCTTCGCTCTTTGTGCGTTTCTAATGCGTGTGAGCATATCGCCCAAAGTATCAGACATAGACATGATCTCACTCTCCTACCAACTAGATTTTACCAAACCCGGAATTTCGCCAAACCCAGCCATATCTCTGAGCTCGCTGCGGCCTAAGCCGAACTTCCGGTAATAACCGCGGGAACGCCCTGTCAGTTTGCAACGGTTGCGGAAACGAATCCGTGCCGAGTTGCGGGGCAGTTCTGCCAATTTCAAAGTCGCCTGGAATCTCTCTTCCGGAGAAATGGTCTTGTCCATTACGATCTTTTTCAGCTTCGAACGGCGGTTAGCAAATTTTTCCGCCATCTTGGCTCTTTTCAGGTTTCTGTAAACCGAACTTGTTTTTGCCATATTCTAATCTCCGTTATTTCTTGCAGGGCAAGTTGAAACCAGTGAGAAGAGCCTTAGCTTCTTCATCAGACTTGGCGGTTGTACAAATGACGACATCAAGACCACGGACGTTTTCAACCTTGTCATAGTTGATTTCCGGGAAAATGATTTGTTCTTTAATGCCGAATGCAAAGTTTCCTCTGCCGTCAAAGTTCTTTCCGCTGATACCATGAAAGTCTCTGACGCGCGGCAGGGCCATATTGACCAATCTCTCGAGGAACTCATACATTCTGTCTGAACGCAATGTTACCTTGCAACCGATCGGCATACCTTCTCTCAGTTTGAAAGTTGCAATAGACTTGCGGGCTTTGGTCATAACCGGTTTCTGTCCGGCAATCAAAGTCAGCTCATCCATGGCATTGGTAAGCTTTTTCTTGTCTGTAACCGCGTCGCCGACGCCCATGTTCAAGACAATCTTAGTCAGTTTAGGTATCTCATGCTTGTTCTGATAACCGAATTTTTCCACAAGAGATTTTTTTATGACCTCATTATACAGTTTTTCAAAGTTTGTCATAAATTTTTCTCCTATTTATCGATTACTTCACCGGATTTGCGGGCAACGCGCACTTTCTTTCCATCAACTTCCTTGTAACCGACTTTGGTAGGCTTGCCGGATTTGGCATCAACCAAAGCAACATTGGAAACGTGGATCGGTGCTTCTTTTGTAACAATGCCGCCAGGAGTAGTTTGGCTGGGTTTGGTGTGTCTTTTTACCAGATTAACACCCTGAACAACCACTTTACCCTCTTTAGGCATAGCTTTTACAACTTCACCGTTTTTACCTTTGTCGTCGCCAGACAGGACAACAACCTGGTCACCCTTTTTAATTTTCATCTTAGGCATCTTATAAGACCTCCGGTGCTAATGAAATAATTTTCATAAATTTCTTGGCACGCAGTTCTCTGGTAACAGGCCCAAAGATACGGGTACCGATCGGCTCGCCGTCTTTGTTGACCAGCACAGCCGCATTCTTGTCAAAACGGATTACACTGCCGTCTTTACGTCTGATGTCGCTGGCCGTACGAACGATAACAGCCTTCTGGACATCGCCTTTTTTTACACGACCCTTGGGGATGGCGTCTTTAACCGACACAACGATAATATCCCCTACTGTTGCGTGCATTCTCTTGGACCCGCCAAGAACTTTAATGCACTGCACCTGACGAGCGCCGGAATTATCGGCAACATCAAGGGTGGTTTGCATCTGTATCATTTTTTAATTCCTTCTTTTCTAGGCGTTATCAACTAATACAGTCCAACATTTGTTTTTAGAAATCGGCTTGGATTCTTCAATCTTAACCGTATCTCCGACTTTGAACTGGTTATTCTCATCATGAGCGGCATATTTTTTGCTCTTCTTGATGAATTTCTTATAAACCGGATGCATAACCTGACGTTCAACTTTAACAACGACGGTCTTATCCTGCTTATCACTAACAACAACACCTTGAAGAATTCTTTTAGGCATATCTTTTCTCCTAACTATTCTTCTTGCGCTCAGTAATGAGCGTGTTGATTTTTGCAATATCCCGACGGACACTTCTTATTACCGCAGTATTAGACAATTGTCCAGTAGAATGTTGGATTCTTAAGTTTAATTGTTCCTTTTTGAGTTCCAACAGCTTCTTTTCGAGTTCATCAATGCTCATAGCACGAAGATCTTTAATCTTATTAGCCATTATTATTCTCCTTGCTCTGAAGCTAATTTTTTAACAAACTTTGTCTTAATCGGAAGTTTGGCGGCAGCCAAAGCAAAACCCTCGCGGGCTGTGGCTTCGTCAACACCTTCGACTTCAAACAAAATACGGCCGGGTTTGATACGGACAGCCCAATACTCGGGAGCGCCCTTACCTTTACCCATACGGACTTCGGCAGGTTTGTCAGAAACCGGAACATCCGGGAAAACTCTGATCCACAACTGCCCTGCTCTTTTCATTGCGCGGGTTACAGCGCGACGGGCGGCTTCAATCTGACGTGCGGTAACACGTTCCGGAGTAAGCGCCTTCAGTCCGTAAGAACCGAAACTCAACTGTGATCCGCCTTTGGCATTGCCGTGAATACGGCCTTTGTGCTGCTTGCGGAACTTAATACGTTTTGGACTTAACATTTTACTTTTACCTTTTTCTTATCTAGACGGTTGTTTTACGCGACGCCTCAAAGCCAATCTGAAGAACATCGCCCTTGATTTTGACTCTGGGGCCGCGCAAAACTCCTGTTCCTATTTCTGTTCAGCCAACTTTTTATCCTGCGCCATCGGATCGTGAGCCATAATTTCGCCCTTGTAGATCCAGACTTTTACGCCGCAAGCACCATAAGTTGTGTGAGCCGTCGAGGTAGCATAATCAATGTCCGCACGCAATGTGTGCAAAGGAACGCGACCCTCGCGGTAATATTCGGTTCTGGCGATTTCGGCGCCGCCGAGACGACCCGAACAGCTGACCTTAATACCTTCAGCACCCAAGCGCAGAGCAGACTGCATAACGCGCTTCATGGCGCGACGGAAAGCAACGCGTCTTTCCAACTGTTGTGCAACGCTGTCGGCAACCAGCTGGGCATCCAGTTCCGGCTTTCTGACTTCCAGAATGTTCAACTGAACTTCGGCATCGGTCATCTTCTGAATCTGGCTTCTCAGGTTTTCAATATCCTGGCCCTTTTTACCGATAACGACGCCCGGTCTTGCAGAATGAATTGTAACTCTGGCTTTCTTGGCAGGACGTTCAATGACGATTCTGCTGATACCGGCCTGAGCCAACTTTTCTTTCAGGAATTCTTTAATTTTCAAGTCTTCATGCAGATAATCGGCATATTTATCATTACCGGCATACCAACGGGAATCCCAGGTACGGTTAACACCCAAACGAAGACTGGTAGGATTTACTTTCTGTCCCATTAGCTTACTCCCCGCGCTCTGCAACAATGATAGTCAGATTGGAGAAAGGCTTCAAAATTCTGGCCCCTCTGCCGCGTGCTCTTGCGTGCATGCGCTTCATAACTAAACCTTTGCCCACATAAGCTTCTTTAACAAAAAGCTTATCAATGTTCAACTGATGATTATTTTCGGCATTGGCGATTGCAGACTGCAATACAGCCAGTGCGGTTTTAGCAATTCTCTTCTTCGAAAAGCTCAGCTCGGCAACTGCCTTGGCAGCATCCAAACCGCGAACAGATTGAGCAACGAGGTTCAGCTTTCTTGGGCTGGTGCGAATAGAATGGCAAACGGCCAAAGCCTCATTTGCGGCTACTCTTCTTGCATCTTTAGATTTTGCCATAATTAACCTCTCTTAGCTTTCTTATCTGCGGCATGGCCGTAGAATGTACGGGTCGGAGCAAATTCACCGAACTTGTGGCCGACCATATCTTCGGTAACCAAAACAGGGATAAACTTATGGCCGTTGTAAACACCAAATGTCAAACCGACAAACTGCGGCAGCATAGTGGAACGACGGGACCAAATTTTAATCACTTCGTTGCGGGTTGTTGCTCTAGCTTTTTCAGCTTTCTTGAGAAGATAGCCATCAACAAACGGCCCTTTCCATACGGAACGTGTCATTAGCGTTTCTCCCTATTTCTTTTTGTTTTCATGACGGGTTCTCATAATGAACTTATCCGTCTTCTTGTTAGTACGAGTTTTGCCGCCCTTCGTCGGTTTACCCCAAGGAGTAACCGGATGACGACCGCCGGAAGTGCGTCCTTCACCACCACCCAGCGGATGATCGACAGGGTTCATGGCAACACCGCGGGAAACCGGACGCATACCCAGCCAACGAGAACGACCTGCTTTGCCAAGAGATCTGTTCTGATTATCCGGATTGGAAACGGCACCAACGGTAGCCAGGCATTCTTCACGAACGATTCTCAACTCGCCGGACCCCAGTTTCAACTGAGCATAACCGGCATCCTTACCAACCAGCTGGGCATAGCAGCCGGCAGAACGAACCAATTGTCCGCCTTTGCCTGCTCTGAGCTCAACATTGTGGATAATCGTGCCGACCGGCATATTCTTCAAAGGCATGGCGTTGCCCGGTTTAATGTCGGCTTTGGCCGAAGAAACCACCTTGTCGCCGGCCTTCAGTCTCTGCGGAGCCAGAATATAAGCCTTTTCGCCGTCTTCATAGCTGATCAGGGCAATGAAAGCCGAACGGTTAGGATCATATTCGATTCTCTCGACAGTAGCCTCGCAATCGAATTTATTACGTTTGAAGTCGATAATACGCAGCTTGCGTTTGTGACCGCCGCCGATTCTCCGACTTGTGACATGTCCGAAATTGTCGCGGCCGCCGGACTTGGTCAGTCCGATCGTCAGTGACTTTTCCGGAGCCCCTTTGTACAGTTCGCTGCGATCAACGATAACGAGCTGACGCAACCCAGGGGATGTAGGCTTATAATTTTTTAATGCCATGGTTTATAATCCTGTTGTAACATCAATATTTTGACCTTCGGCAAGCGTAACAACGGCTTTTTTATAGTCAGAACGCTGACCGGTATAGCCTCTGAAACGTTTCTGTTTGCCGAGCTGACGAATAGTATTAACTTTGGTAACCGTTACATTGAAGATTGCTTCAACGGCAGCTTTGACTTCATCTTTGGATGCAGACAGCGGAACCATGAAAGTAACCTTTCCGGCTTCCGAAGAAATCATTGATTTTTCGGTAATAACCGGACGAACCAATGTATCGTACATTTTTGCAGTTACGGTGTTGTTTGCGTTTTTAGATTTTATCATTTCAATCTATCCTCCAAGCAAGAAACTGCATCTTTGGTCAATACCAGTTTGTCTTTTCTCAAGATGTCATAAACATTGGCTCCAATAGTCGGCAAAACATCGACGCCGATAATGTTTCTGGATGCCAGTGCAAAGTTTACATCAACTTCCTTGCCATCAATAACCAAGCAATTATTCAACCCGCAGGCATTCAATTTGGCTTGCAAATCTTTTGTTTTCGGAGCTGACAATTTTGCTTCGTCAATAATGACCAGGTTGCCCTCTTTAGCTTTTGCAGAGAGAGCGGTTTTCAGACCAAGCTTTCTGAACTTCTTGGTCAGTTCGTGTGAATGGTCGCGGACAACCGGACCGAACACAATACCACCTTTTCTAAACTGCGGACCTTTGAAAGAACCCTGACGAGCGCGGCCGCCGCCTTTTTGCTTAAACGGCTTTGACGGGGTCAGAGAAACTTCCGAACGGCCTTTGGTTTTGTGGTTGCCCGACTGCAGTCTGGCCAGCTGCCATACGACTACGCGGTGCAAAATGTCTGCACGGACTTCCAGGCCGAAAATCGACTCCGGCAGCTCAATAGTGCCTACATTCTTATTATCTAAACTTAAGATGTCCTGTTTCATATTTTCAATCCTTATTTAGCTTATGCATTCTCAGCCGAAGTTTCTTCAGCTTTAGCTGCAACAGGTTCATCAACTTTTTTCAATCCTGCAGGTGTCGGCAGAGCAACCTTGCTGGGGATTTTAACGGCATCGGTTACATAAACCCATGCGTTTTCGCCGCCCGGCACGCCGCCTTTGACCATCAACAGACCTTTGGCAGAATCAACGGCAACCACCTTGAGGTTCTGAACGGTAACCCGCTCGTCGCCCAAATGGCCGGCCATCTTCTTGCCTTTGAATACTTTACCAGGATCTTGTCTTTGTCCTGTAGAACCATGGGCACGGTGAGAAATAGACACACCGTGAGAAGCTTCCAAACCGGCAAAATTGTGACGCTTCATAACACCTGCAAAACCTTTACCTTTTGAGGTGCTGCAAACATCGACAAACTGCCCCGGAACAAAATGTTCTACAGATAATTCGTCACCGACGGAAAGCAGACAGTCCTCAGAAACTCTGAATTCGGCCAGCTTCTTTTTCGGTTCAACCTTAGCCTTGGCAAAATGCCCTTTCAGAGGTTTGGATACGTTCTTAGCCTTAACGGCGCCTGTACCAAGTTGCACAGCCGTATATCCGTCTCTGTCCATTGTCCGAACGTCAACGACCTTCAAGTCTTCAACGCTCAAAACCGTAACCGGAACATGGGTTCCGTCGGCTTCGAAAATGCGGGACATTCCAAGTTTTTTTGCGATTAGACCCGTACGCATTATTATTTTTTCCTTTTCAATAGGTTGACATCTCCATATACTCAAGACGCCAACATTAAATTATTATAATTTGATTTCTACATTAACACCGGCAGCCAGATCCAGCTTCATCAGGGCATCTACGGTTTGCGGTGTCGGATCGACGATGTCGAGAAGTCTTTTGTGAGTACGGATCTCGAACTGCTCGCGGGACTTCTTGTTAATGTGCGGAGAACGGTTAACCGTAAACTTCTCAATTCTGGTCGGCAGAGGGATCGGCCCTCTTACATTTGCCCCGGTTCTCTTGGCCGTATGAACGATTTCTTTGGTAGACTGATCGAGCAAACGGTGGTCAAAAGCCTTAAGGCGAATTCTGATATTTTGTGTTTCCATCATTTTTGTTTTTTACCTTATAACTAGACGGCACGAAACTGGAAGCCAACTCTGCCATCTACACTGTTTAGATTGTGCAAACCTTTGGTCTGCCTTATGTTTTATATCTTCACTATTCACAGATTCCACCCTGTAAACAGTTATTGTGAGGCACTTGTAACATAGACAAATCAATATTGCAAGCAAAAAAATCAACTTTTTTCATTTTTTATACAACGGCGAATCCCCGACTCAGACTCTTTTTGAGTCAGATTGACAAATCGCCGGACTCGGAGTCTAAAAACACCTGTCCGAAATAAAATCCGGCACCGTTTTGCAGATTTTGACAAAACAGACGATTCAAAGAGCCGTATATCCTCCGGCCCCGTTTTGCATGGCATTGCTGTTTTACAGTTTCAAAACCGGCGGCATCTGCTCCCGCTTAAAAGCCGTCCGTTCATAACTGCGGACAACCCAATCGACAGTCTGGGAACTAAATCCCTGCGCTTTAATTTCGGCAGCCGTCTTTCCTCCATCCAAATACAGCCCCAAAATCTCGTCCAAGACGGCATAGGGCGGCAGACTGTCTTCGTCCTTTTGGCCGCTGCTGAGCTCGGCAGACGGCGCCCGGTTGATAACCGCTTCCGGAATGACGTATCCTTGCCGGTTTCGCCACCGTGCCAATTCAAAAATCTGCGTCTTGAACAAATCACCGATCGGCATCAGGCCGCCGCAGGTATCGCCATAAAGCGTACAATATCCCGTTGCTGCTTCCGACCTGTTGCCGCAGGCCAAAACCAAATAGCCGAACTGGTTGGAAAAAGCCATCAGGATTTTTCCCCGCTCTCTGGCCTGCAAATTTTCAACCACCACCTTTTTCGGTTCAGTCCCCAGGGCGGCGGTCAAAAATTTCTGCTGGCTGTCAACAAGCGGCTGAATATCCAGTACCCGATAATTAAATTTGTTCATCTCCGCCAGCTCCCGCGCAATCTCCAAACTCAAAGCCGAAGTATAGCCCGTCTTCATCATCAGGCAGTAAACGTGTTCCGCCCCCAAAGCCTCGGCCGCCAAAACGCTGACTACTGCTGAATCCAGTCCGCCCGACAGCCCGAGAATAACATCGCTAAAACCGTTCTCACGGCAATAAAAACGCAGCCCTTTTTTCAGATTGCCCCATATTTTTTCCATTTTTACCTCCCTGTTCACTTTTGAAATTGGCGGATAAGTTCCTGTTGCCGCAGTTCAATCTGCGCCTCCTGCCCCACACCGTAGACATGCGGATTTTTCAGCCGCTTATATTCGGTCCCCAGCATGCTTAGTCCCGAAGCCGCCGTCTGCCGGAGTTTTTCTATTCCGTAATTCATGTCCTCGGCAATAACCTTACCGTTTTTAACCATATCTTTCAAGAGCGGATAAACTTCCGTCCCCGCAGCAAATTTCTTCACCTGGCGTTCCGGGCTGTTCAGCCGGTATGACACCAGCTCGCGGTCGGTTTTTCCGTAGCGGACACAGTCGTCATCTTGACGGACAATAATATCCCCGGCGCATTCCCCTTCCTGAATCGCTCTTAAGACGTTAGTTTTTCCCGGAATTGTAGTTTTCCCGGCGGCAATTTTCATTTTATCATGCCCCAAGTATTCTTTGTTCTTATATACGCCGCCCAAAGCCTCAAAATCATCGGCCGTCACAATCTTGGTGCCGGCGGCAAAAATATCAAACGGTGCCTTTTGAACCGAAACCAGGTTTTCAATCACAAACTCGTCCAAATCATTGGACGCCACCAGCAATGTCTGCCGATGTCCGGACTGGTCAAGAAGCTTCCGCGCTTCTCTGCTCCAATAGGCCAAATCCCCGGAATCGATACGAATGCCGAGCAACGGTACGCCGGTTTCATTACTGGCGCGAATGGCATTTTTAATACCCTGCCGGGTATCATAAGTGTCAACCAGCAAAATCCCATCATGCGGATAACACTTCAAATAGGCCTTAAAAGCGTCTAGCTCATTCTCAAAAGATAAAATCCACGAATGCGCCATCGTTCCCGATCCCTGTAATTTCATCTTTCCGGCCGCATAAGCATTCGAGGTTTGCACGCAGCCGCCGATCAAAGCTGCCCGGGTACTGGTCAAACCTCCCAGTTCCAAAGACCGCCGCAGCCCGAATTCTAAAACCGGACGCATACGCCCGTCTGACCTCGCAGCCTGAACGGCCCGTGCCGCTTTGGTCGCTATCGGGAACTGGGCATTTATCACATTCAAATAAGCGGCCTCGACCATCTCAACCTGCCAGCAGGGGCCCGAAACGCTCAGCAGCGGTTCGCCGGCAAAAACCGGCTCGCCTTCAGAAACGGCTTTAACATCTACGCTCAGTTTTTGCCCACGTACAAATGAAAGAAACGCATCGCTGAACAACGGCCCTCCGGCCCGGTTTTTGCAACTCCGCAAATATTCCGTGTTTTCATCGCTGACGTGCCAATTGTCAACCCATTCCAAAAATTCTCCCAGACCTGACGTCAAAACGTAACCGCAGTTGCGGGGCATTCGCCGGAAAAAAGCCTCTGAAGTTTTATGTTCCATGTGCTTTCCGCAGGAAAACCAAGCGCCGGCCATCGTAAAATGGTATTGGTCGCACCAAGCGGCTGTTCCGCTTTTTGTCAACTCCCTGCTCATCTCAAATCTCCTTTCCGCGCTTAGCCAAATTAAACTGTTGCTTCTTTTCGTTCAGTATCATTTTGAAAAACTGCGCCGAATTCATCATGCGCAGTTGCCCGCCGGTCAAAAATTCCGCATATTGCGGCTCCGCAATAATCTCCGGCAACTGTTGCCGGACACCTTTGCACAAATCTTCCAGCAGCGTGACCTTAGCCCCGCGGTTTAAAAAACCGTCCATGGCTTCCCGGACGCAAACGTCGCTGAGCAGGCCGCAAAGATAAATGTCCTTATCTCGCCAGTCCTGTCGCAAAAGCGTATAATTGTTTTCTTCATTCCAAATATTTGTTGTGGATTTATAAAGATTGGTCAGCGGAATATTATCCTTGAACTCGGCGGCTTTATGCCAGCCCCAGGTATAATATGCCGCATGCAGCGGATAGTCTGCTGCTTCTGCAGTCGCCGCATAAGTTTCCTCAAAATGAGTGTCGGCAATGTCAATAACTTCCGCAAACATTCCCCGCTGCAGCGAATTGCAGAAACGTTGATGGCGATTGATTAACGCCACATCATTAATTGTCAGTTTTCCGTCCGGGTCAACAAAATCGTTTTGAAAATCGACCCGCACCAAAATACGTTTTTTCATATTTTTCTCCCTAGGCTTATCAGGTTATGTCAATGCCCCTTCCCCATAAGCCCTGCGGAGAACCGGAGCACACCAAACACTAATTATAACTAAATAATCGCTTTTTTTCTGTAAAAATGCTCTTCAATCAAATTATAATTTTCCGGATGAATAAAATCCTGCCAGCGTGCATCGCCGAACTTAATCATGTCCCGAACCATTGTCCCGGTCACAAAAGGAAAACTCCGATCAGTGCGGTCAACATATTCAATATTCCGAAAAGCGGATTTGAACCAATGGGCATCATAGCTGCTGCCGGCATAATAAACATCGGGCCGCCCCAATTGCGGCAGGCTTTCGTTCATAAAATCAAGTACATATTCGGCCCACTCCGCCGGATTATTAATATCAAACAGGCCGATAACCTTCAACCGTTCATATTCCGGACGGTGGCGATAAACATTTTGAATCATTTTTTTGCGGGTCGTATAATTCAGAGGATTGCGCTCGGTTCCCTGTTCTTGAATTGAACCGAGAATAATCGTAACCTTTTCGCATTCACGGAGCATCCGGTCAATTAACCGGGCATGCCCGATATGAAAAGGCTGCGCCCGCATAATGCTCAAACCGTGTTGGTATTTGTATTCAGACATAAAAAAACTCCTTTCAGATAAGGAGCCGGATTCAGAAACACATCTTCAAAAAAAACATCTTCTTTCAACCTGGCTCGGTTTGTCTCATTCCCCGCCTATAAGCCCTTCAGACGGCCGGAACAGTTATTATTTAACCGAAATATCGTCCGGCGTCAAGAGAATAAAAAATAATCTTGTCTTTCCGTTAAGAAAAATTTATATTGAAAAGGTCTGAAATTAACACGGAGTTTAAAATGATACGCAGTTTTACTTTTACACTCTTCTCCGCTTTTTTACTCTACTGCGGACAACCCCGGGCTCAATACGTCGTTCTTGAAGAAGAAGAACAAAAAGCCCTGGCCGAAGCCCGGGCACAAGCTATTGAAGAAGCCAAAGCCGCCCGACCTTACGACGGCTATGTCGAACCCACCACCCAGCGTCAGGTCTATTCTGAGGACTATAGCCCCGAACAGCGCAGCCAGGAATGGGCAGAACAGGAACGACTCCTTGCCGAAGAAAGAGCCCGCCTTGAAGCTGAAGCAGCCGCTCAAGCCGAAGCGGAGGCAGCTCTGACCGAAGAGGCGACAAATACCGAAGCATCGGCAGCCGGCGATAGCCAGGAACAAACGGCAGAAGAAAACAGCGCCGAAGATACTGATGGCAATGCCGAAGAAGATCAGGAAAACTCCTCGGAAAACAGTATCAAACCGCTGTACGACGAAGGAACTCCGGTCCGCAAAACCATTGCCCAGCGCCGTGCCGAACGCCGTGCTGCCAAAAAAGACCGCGTTTTCAGATAACTTTAACGACTTTACAGGAGATAAACATGAAAAAAATCATAACCGCCGCTTTGGCACTCCCCCTCTTGCTTGCCGGCGCTAATGTCCAAGCCCAGGAAACCGGCCTTGACATTGCCGAAGGAATAGCAAAACTGCGGGAAACATCCGACAATTTGAGCAGAAAAAAAACCGAAGCGGACAATGCCGTAAAAAGAATCAAAGAAGGTTATGAAGCCCAAAAAGCGGCCGCTGCCAAGCAAACAGACGAACAGAAAGACCTAAAGCGGGAACTCAAAAGCAGCTGGAAAGAGAAGAAAGCCCGGATGAAAGCCGACTTTGAAGCCCAAAAGGCAGCCAACAAAGCTGAACACGAAGCCAAAGCTGCCAAGGTCAAAGCTGACCTGGAAGCAATCAAAAAAACTTGGCAGTAAAATCTTTTCAAAACAAAACCCCGAAAAATTTCGGGGTTTTGTTTTGAAAGAAAGTCCCATACCTCACGGCAGAGAACTTTCCTAATTCAGAGAGAAAAGCTGCCCGGAAAAAATCGTCAGGGCGTCAAATCAAGTATAAACAACGAATAATATGTTTCGCTTTTGTTGACTTTTATCCGCTGTTTAAGCTTAAAATTATAACAATAGGCCTGCTTCTCATCCGCTTCCTCGTCTTCCCAAAAAGATTTGCTGCCGGAAATCAGCCCGTTAATACCGACCCTCTTCATTACCTGATTAATCTGATAAGCATGCCGGGACAAAATTTCCCAATGTGTCGCAGCGGGAAGTTGCATTTTCACATCAAACCGCTTGCGCAGTTTGAGAGACAGCGTCAAAGACTTGTACCAGTTTTTAGTCTCTTTCGCAGCCTGAGCCAAGACTAACAGATTTTCCACATAAATGCCGCGAATACCGACATTTCTCCGAAAAGTCGCAGATTGGACACCGTCTACATACAACACTCTCAGAGGAAGTTTTTCTTCCTCTTCTGCATAATAACGCGTTGGAATATATACCATGGTAAAAAAAAATTAATGATTAAACTCAATTTACAGTCTACAGTCTTGAGTAATTCCCCAAATAACCGCCAAAATTGCCAGTCCGAAACCAATAAAGCCCAAAGCGCTTTCGTTTTCCCAACGGGACAATTCTTCCAAATTCAGCTTGCCATAATACAAAGACACATTTCGGCTGTCCGGCGGCAATAAAACAACGGTCGTCTCATCATTAAGCCTGACATGCCTGGCATCAACAAGTTTGGAATTCTGATAAACAAAATTCCTCACTTTGAAAACCTGATGATTCACCGTTACTTCATGCCGGATACTGTCCAAACCGGAAACCGTTCCGCAGCATATAATCCGCAAATTTCTGCTTTGCCTTTGATGATACGAATACACCGAAGTCGCTGCAATCAGAAATACGGACCATGCCAACATCCATCCTAAAACTTTTTTTCTTTTCTTGTTCATAATAAATATAATTATTTTTTTATGCATACTAATTCATCTGAGAAAAATGAAGATAAACAACTTTTCATCAAAAAACAAGTAAAAAAACTTTTTGCGCTATTACCCCCCCAATGCATTTTTAGAGTGCAAAGAATAGATCAAACAGAGTAAAAATAAGAAAGGGAAAAATTCCAGTATACAAACAGCACATGGATTTTTCCCTTTTCGCAATTTTCGCTCTAGATGAGTTCAACCTACGGCA